>Ga0207657_10005810_pt1 | contig 12854 bp, 11 predicted proteins | sample KBSC33metaG_FD_184316 | JGI IMG/M metagenome (GOLD analysis project Ga0207657, IMG submission 184316) | Corn rhizosphere microbial communities from Kellogg Biological Station, Michigan, USA - KBS C3-3 metaG (SPAdes) (version 2) | ecosystem: Host-associated > Plants > Roots > Rhizosphere > Soil ...
TGATCACGTTCTCGCTCGGGCTCTTCGCGTTGATCTTCGGCCTGCTACGCGGCAACGCCGAGGGCTGGGGCAGCGGGCTGATCGTCGGCTCGCTGATCGCCTCGGCGGTCCTGCTCTTGGTGTTCGTGCTCTTCGAGTGGCGCCAGGACCATGCGATGTTCGACCTCACCCTGTTCCGCAAGCCGACATTCTCGGGCGTCTCTTACGGCACCTTCGCGATCGGCGCCGGGATGTTCGCGATGTTCCTCTACATCACGCTGTACCTGCAGAACTCGCTGCACCTCAAGCCGCTTGACACCGGCTGGCGATTCCTGCCGATGACCGTCGTGTCGTTCTTCGCCGCGCCGCTCTCGGGCAAGCTCCAGGGCAAGGTGCCGTTCCGCGCGTTCTTCGCGGTCGGCCTCGGCCTCGTCGGCGTCGGGCTGTTGCTGATGCGCCAGGTCGACGCGACGTCGGGCTGGACCGCGATGCTCGCCGGCTTCATCGTCGCCGGGGCCGGGATCGGCACGACGAACCCCGCGCTGGCGACGACCGCGGTCGGCGTCGTCGAGCCGCGGCGCAGCGGGATGGCGTCGGGCATCAACGACACGTTCCGCCAGGTCGGGATCGCGACCGGGATCGCCGGGCTCGGCGCGCTGTTCGAGCACCTGATCTCGTCGCGCTTCCACTCGCCGATCCCGTCCGAGGTGCTTGCCACCGGCAGCGTGAAGGTGATCCCGCCGGCCATGCGCCACGACTACCTCGTCGCGTTCACCAGCTCGCTCGACGACCTCTTCCTCGTCGGGGCGATCTGCTGTTTCGCGGGCGCGCTGCTCGCCGGGCTGCTCGTCCGCTCGCAGGACTTCGTGGGCCACCACCACGAAGCCGCCCCCGCCGGCGGGTAGAACTTGCGGCCATGGAGCCGCTGATCGAGCACCGGTTGAAGCTCGGGGGGTTCTCCACGCGCGCGCTGGAACTCGAGGGCGACGGCCCACCGCTGCTGTTGCTGCACGGCTTCGCCGACTCCGCCGACACGTGGCGGCTGACGCTCGACCGTCTCGGCCGCGCGGGGCGCCGCGCGCTCGCGCTCGACATGCCGGGGTTCGCGGCGGCCGACCGGCTCGGGCGCGGCGCGGTCCTGCCGCAGCTCGACGCGTTCGCGGCGGCCGCGGCCGCGCACCTCGCCGACGAGACCGGCGAGGCGCCGATCGTCGCCGGCAACTCGCTGGGCGGCTGCGTCGCGCTGCGCCTCGGGGAGCGCGAGGACCTCGAGCTCGCCGGCATCGTCCCGGTCGCGCCCGCCGGGCTCGAGCACCCCGCGTGGTTCCGGATCATCGAGAGCGCACCGCTCGTGCGGATGCTGCTGGTGTCGCCGGTGCCGCTGCCCGAGCGGGTCGTGCGCGGCGCCGTCGGCGCCGCCTACCGCCAGCTCGCGTTTGCGCGCCCACGCGCGGCCGCGCGCGAGGTGGTCGCTTCGTTCACCCGCCACCACCGCGACCGCCGCGCGGTGGCCCGCTACCTCGACACCGGCCGGCGGCTGATGCCGGAGCTCGCGTTCCCGTTCCGGCTCGAGCAGGTCCGCTGCCCGGTGCTGCTCGTGTGGGGAGAGCGCGACCGGATGGTCCCGGCGCGCGGCTCGCGCCGGATCATCGACGCGTTGCCCGACACGACGTATGAGCTCATTGAGGACTGCGGCCACTGCCCGCAGGTCGAGGAGCCGGATCGCTTCGTGCGCGTGCTGCTCGAGTTCGCCGCCGCGCCGGCGCAGCGCGCGGCTTGAGCCGGTCGGCCGAGATCGCGGCGCGCCTGGGCGAGCTGCTCGGCGGCCGCGTGCACGGCGAGCCGGTGCAGCTCAGCGGCGGCGCGTCGCAGGAGACGTGGGTGTTCGACCTCGACTCCCGGCCGCTCGTGCTCCAGGTCCAGCGCGGCGAGCGCGAGCGGCCCGCGCCGCTGCTGCGCGCCGCGCGGGCGGCGGACGTGCCGGTCGCCGAGGTCGTGGCCGACGGCGAGGACGACGGCCTCGGTGGCGAGTGGGTCGTGGTCGAGCGGCTCGACGGCACCGCCGACCCGCGGACGATCCTCGAGGCGCACGGCGCCGACCTGCTCGGGCAGCTCGCCGCTGCGCTTCGTTCCGTCCACGCGATGGAACCCGAGGGTCTCGGGCTGCGCGCGATCGACGACCCGATCGCCGATCTGCGCGCAATGCATGACGAGCTCGGCGAGCCGCACCCGGTCTTCGACCTGGCGTTCCGCGAGCTCGAGGCGACCGGCCCGCCCGAGCGGGCGCTTGGCACGACGGTCGTCCACGGCGACTTCCGCATGGGCAACGTGCTCGTCGCCGACGCCGGGCTGCAGGCGGTGCTCGACTGGGAGCTCACGCACATCGGCGACCCGGTCGCCGACCTCGGCTGGCTGTGCGTGCCGGCATGGCGCTTCACGCGCCCCGACCGCCCGGCGGCCGGGCTCGGCATGCGCGAGGAGCTGGTCGCCGCGTATGGCGGCGACGTCGACCCCGCGGCACTGCGCTGGTGGGAGCTCCACGGCACGCTGCGCTGGGGGGTGATCTGCGTGTTGCAGTGGAAGTCGCATCCGGACTCGCTCGAGCACGCGGTCATCGGCCGGCGCGCGGCGGAGGTCGAGTGGGACCTGCTCGAGCTGCTCGACCCGGGCGGCGCCGCGGGGGACGTTCCGCCGGCCGGGATCCACGACCGGCCGACCGCGGCCGAGCTGCTGGCCGTCGCGCGAGCCGAGCTGCGCGACCAGGTGCTCCCGGCGCTCGAGGGCCGCGAGGCCTTCACGCTGCGCGTCGCGCTGCGCGCCATGGGCATCGCCGAGCGCGAGATCCGCCAGGACCCCGAGAGCTACGCCGACCTGCGGGCGGTCGTCCGTGCGAAGCTCGAGGTCGTCAACCCGCGTTACCTGGAGACCTACTCATGACCGACATCCCGGCGCTGCTCGACGAGGTCGACGCGTTCATCGAGCGCGAGATCGCGCCGCTCGAGGCCGAGGGCGACAACGCGCGGTTCTTCGACCACCGCCGCGAGATCGCGCGGACGGACTTCGACGAGGGCGGCATCCCGAGCCGCGAGTGGGAGGACCTGCTCGGCGAGGCGCGCCGCCGGGCCGACGAGGCCGGCCTGCTGCGCTTCGCGCTGCCGGGCGAGCTCGGCGGGCGCGACGGCTCGAACCTCGCGATGGCGCATCTGCGCGAGCACCTCAACCGCAAGCCGATCGGGCTGCACAACGACCCGCAGAGCGAGGCGTCGATCGTCGGCAACTTCCCGACGGTCCTGCTCGCGCACGAGTTCGGCACGCCGGAGCAGCAGGAGCAGTTCGTCGAGCCCGGGATCCGCGGCGAGCGGACGCTGGCGTTCGGGCTGACCGAGCCCAACCACGGCTCCGACGCCACCTACCTCGAGACGACCGCGCGCCGCGACGGCGACGAGTGGGTCATCGACGGCGCCAAGCGGTTCAACACCGGCATGCACCGCTCGACCCACGACCTGATCTTCGCCCGCACGAGCGGCGAGCCCGGCGCGCCGCTGGGCATCACCGCGTTCATCGTCCCGAGCGACGCGCCGGGGCTGAAGGTCGAGTTCCACTGGTGGACGTTCAACATGCCGTCCGACCACGCGGAGGTCTCGCTCGACGGCGTGCGCGTCGGCGACGACGCGATTCTCGGCGACGAGGGCGCCGGCCTCGTGCTCGCGCAGCGCTTCGTCCACGAGAACCGCATCCGCCAGGCGGCGTCGTCCCTGGGCGCCGCGGCGTTCTGCATCGACGAGGCGGCGAAGTACGCCAAGCAGCGGATCACCTGGGGCAGGCCGCTGTGGCGCAACCAGGGCATCCAGTTCCCGCTCGCCGAGCTGTGGACCGAGTGCGAGCTCGTCCGCCACCTCGTCCGCCACACCGCACAGCAGCTCGACGAGCGCCACCACATGGAGGTCTCGCACCTCGTCGCGATGGCCAACTACCGCGCGAACCGCCTGGCCTGCGAGGCCGCCGACCGCGCCATGCAGACCTGCGGCGGCATGGGCTACACGCGGCACATGCCGTTCGAGCACCTCTACCGCCACCACCGCCGCTACCGGATCACCGAGGGCTCCGAGGAGATCCAGCTGCGCAAGGTCGCGCAGGCGCTGTTCGCCGACGCATAGGGGCAAGTCCGCACCGTCCCTAACGTTGTCGAGGTACGCATGCCGACCCTGCTCCCCATCCCGCGCCCCGACCGCCTCGGCGAGGCGGCCGCCAACGCGTACGACATGGTGTTCAAGGGCGGCGTCGCCGACCTGCGCCGCACGCCCGCGCGGATCATCGACGAGGCGCCCAAGCGCACCGTCTACCGCTACGTCGGTGGCGGCGGCGACCGGCGCAGCAGCGAGCTGCCGGTGCTGTTCGTGCCGCCGCTCGCGGCGCCGTCGATCTGCTTCGACCTGCGGCGCGGCTGCTCGATGGCCGAGCACATGATGGCGCTGGGTCACCGCACCTACATGGTCGAGTACGGCCACATCGGCTACTCCGACAAGGAGCTCGGGCTCGAGCACTGGGTCGAGGACATCATCCCCAACGCGATCCGCTCGGTCTCCGAGGACGCCGGCGGGCGGCCGGTGCAGCTCGTCGGCTGGTGCCTGGGCGGGATCATGTCGCTGCTCGCAGTCGCGGGTGACCGGACGCTGCCGGTCAACAGCGTCGCGATGGTCGCGAGCCCGTTCGACTTCAAGCACCAGCGGATCACCGCGCCGATCCGGCCGGTCGCCAACCTGACGAACGGGCTGCTGCTCAGCGCCGTCTATCGCGCGCTCGGCGGGGCGCCCGCGCCGATCGTCAAGCGCGCGTTCCAGCTCAGCTCGATCGACAAGTACCTGACGAAGCCGATGGCGATCCTGTCGAACCTGCACGACCGCGACTTCCTCGCGCAGATCGAGGCGGTCGACCACTTCACGGCGAACATGCACGCCTACCCGGGGCGCACGATCGGCCAGCTCTACCACCGCTTCTTCCGCGTCAACGAGCTCGCCGGCGGCGGCCTCGAGCTCGGCGATCGGCGCATCGACCTCGCCGACGTGCGGGTGCCGGTCATGAGCATCGCCGGCAAGACCGACGTGCTCGCGCCCAAACCCGCGGTCCACGCGGTCGCGGGGCTTCTTCCGAACGCGCCGCAGGTGCGCCTCGAGACCGCGCCCGGCGGCCACCTCGGCGTCCTCACCGGCCGCAGCGCCAAGCACACGAGCTGGGTGCACATCGACGAGTTCCTCGCCGAGCACGCGGAGCGGCCCGTGCAAGCTCCCTTGCGCGTCGTCGCCTAGTCCGCGGCTACCTTCGGCGACGTATGCGGGCTGCCGCCGTCGCTCTGATCCTCGCTGCCCTCGCGGCGCCCTCCGCCGTCGCGCAGGACCAGGCCGTCATCGCCCAGGGAGTAACCGCCGGCGGGGTCGACCTCAGCGGCCTGACGGTCGACGAGGCCACCGCGAAGCTCACCGCCGACAAGGGCATCAAGCGCCGGCTCTCGACGCCGATCGTTCTCGGCGCCGCCGGGATCCCGTGGACGCTCACGGCGCAGGACGCGAAGCTCGCCCTCGATGCGCAGACGACCGCCGAGAACGCCGCAGCCGTCGTCCCGAGGACGCCGACCGTCGACGTTCCGCTCGTGCTCACCCACTCGCGCGTCGCGGTGACGCAGTTCGTCCTGCGCGTGGCGGCCGGCACGTACCGCACGCCGCGCAGCGCGACGCTGCGGATCACGCTCAAGCACATGCTCGTCCGCAAGGACAAGCTCGGCTACCGGCTCAACAAGAGCGCGACGGCCAAGCAGGTCAATGCGGCGCTGCAGACCGTCGACCAGCGCACGCTGCACCAGCGGCTGATCAAGCTCCGGCCGCGCACCACGGTGCGCGACCTGCGCCGTGCGTACCCGGTCGTCGTGACCGTCGACCGCAACCACTTCCGCCTGCGCCTCTTCAAGTACCTGCGGATCTCCAAGCGCTACCCGATCGCCGTCGGCATGGCCGGTCTCGAGACCCCGACCGGGCTCTACCACATCCAGAACAAGCAGGTGAACCCGCCCTGGCACGTCCCGCACGACGCCTGGGGCGGCTCGCTGCAGGGCCAGACGATCCCCGGCGGCGCGCCCAACAACCCGCTCAAGGCCCGCTGGCTCGGCATCGCCAACGGCGTCGGCATCCACGGCACCGCCGAGGACTGGTCGATCGGCTCCCGCGCCTCCCACGGTTGCATCCGGATGCACGTCTCCGACGTGATCGACCTGTACCCGCGCGTTCCCATCGGGGCGCCCGTGCTCATCGGGTAGCGCTGCGGACCGCGCCCGTGGTTTGGGCACGAGGCGGCGCGGCGGGTTCGGTTTTCACCTAGGGCAGGCGGTGCGAGCGGTTGGGGACGCATTCGACGTCTCTAGGAGACGTCAAGTGCGTCCTGACCTCTCTCCTTAGCCGAAATCCGCGGTGCCACCAGTGCGGCCACGTGAGCGCGCGGATTGTCTCTCCCGGCGGCGGGAACTACGAAGCCATGCCCGCCGACAATCTCCAGCAACAACTCATCAAGTACCTCGCCGACGCCCACTCCATCGAGGAGCAGGCGCTGCAGCAGGTCAAGAAGGCTCCGAAGGTCTCCAACGCTCCGGGCCTCAGCCAGGCCTTCGAGGAGCATCTCGCCGAGACCGAGAAGCACGAGCGGCTGACGCGCGAGCGGCTCGAGGCGCTCGGGGCGTCGCCGTCGAAGTTCAAGGACCTCGTGATGCGAGCCGGCGGCGAGGGGTTCGTGTGGTTCGCTCGGTCGCAGCCCGACACGACCGGCAAGCTCGCCGCGCACGCCTACTCCTACGAGGCGCTCGAGCTCGGCTCCTACGAGATGCTGCTCCGCATCGCGCTGCGGGCCGGCGATCACGAGACCGCGCGGATCGCGCGCGAGATCCGCGCCGACGAGCAGCGGATGCTCGACCGGATCGGCGGGCTGTTCGACGAGACCGTCGAGACGTCGCTGGCCGAGCTCAGCGACGCCGACATCGAGAAGCACCTCGTCGACTACCTGACCGACGCGCACGCGATCGAGAACCAGGCCAAGGGGCTGCTGACCAACGGCCCGAAGCTCACCGGCGACGACGTGCTCGCACAGCTGTTCGCCGAGCACCTCAAGGAGACCGAGGAGCACGAACGGCTGGTCGAGCAGCGGCTCGAGGCCCACGACGCGTCGCCGTCGAAGCTCAAGGACGTCGCGATGAAGCTGGGCGCGCTGAACTGGGGCGGCTTCTTCGCCGCACACCCCGACACGGTCGGCAAGCTCAACGCCTTCGCGTTCGCGTTCGAGCACCTCGAGATCGGCGGCTACGAGCAGCTGCTGCGCGTCGCGCGCCGCGCGGGCGACACCGAGAGCGCGAGCGCCGCCGACCGCATCCTCACCGAGGAGCGCGCCGCGGCGCGCAAGCTGGCCGAGCAGTTCGACCACACGGCAGAGAAGTCGCTCGAAGCGCAGGGAATCACCGCGTAGAGCGGGAATTCGCCGGGCGCGTTCGCACGCGAGCGCGCCCGGCCGCTGTAGTGTCGGCCGATGGAGTCGTCTGACCCCGTGGGCGTCGCGCGGGCGCTGTTCGAGGCGTACCGCCGCGGCGACGAGGCGGCGCTGTTGCGTCTGCTGGATCCGTCGATCGCCCGCGACTCCAGCATGGAGGTCGAGGTCACGCCGCACACGTTCGAGCTGATCCCGCCCGAGACCGTGCTCGTCGGCGGGCGGCTGCGCATCTTCCGCCGCGGCCTGCGCGACTCGCCGGCGTGGTGGCTGATGACGATCCGCGACGGGCTGTGGGTCTCGGGCACGACGCACCCGAGCGAGGCCGCCGCCCGCGCGGCGCTCGTCGCGGCCTAGCGCCCGCGCGCGGTCGAGAAGGTGACGAGGTTGGCGTCGCCGTGCACGTCGGTCGGCTCGCCTCCCGGGACGAGGCCCAGCGCGGTGCGCAGCGCATCCGCCCGCGGCACCACCTTGTCGAGCAGCACGCTGTGCGGGTTGGCGACCGACGAGCCGACGGCGTCGAGGTAGGCGAGCTCGGCGTCGAGCAGGCTGCGCATCCGCGTGCCGAGGTCGTCGTCGGCGCCGAACTGCCCGCGCAGGTCCTTGGCCATCGCCTGGGCCGACCGGTTGGTCAGCTGGGCCTGGTGCGGACTCGCGCCGGGCGCGAGAGCCTCGAGCTGGCCGCTGAGCTTGCGGTTGACCGCGCTGAGCTGCGCGACCGCACCGTTGACGTCGGACATCGACGTGCTCTGCGTGCCGTGGACGCTGGCCACCGCGACGACGACGGCGACCGCGGCGCCCGCCAGCGCGGCGAGCGCGGCGGACCGGGCGCCCCAGATCCTCAACCGTCGAGATCCTTCGCCATGATCTTCCGCGCCACGGGCAGGGCGACGGCCGACGGTGTCACGCGGTTGAGCCCGAAGAAGAGCTTCGGCCCCAGCCCGCCGGGGATGACCGCGCGCCTGTTGCGCGCGGCCGCCTTGAGGCCGTCGGCCGCGACGCGCTCGGGCGTCGTCCACGTGAACTTCGGCAGGCCGTCGGCGAACTTCGGCCCTGACGTCTCCTGGAACTCGCTGCGCACCGGTCCCGGGCAGACGGCGGTGACCGAGACGCCCTTGCCCTTGAGCTCCGCGCGCAGCGCCTCGGAGTGCAGCAGGACGAACGACTTGCACGCCGCGTAGTTGGCGTTGCCGGGAAGCGGCTGGAAGCCGGCCGTCGACGACATGTTGATGATGGTTCCCGCTCCGCGCTCGAGCATTCCGGGCAGCAGCCGGCCGGTCAGATCCACGACCGCGCCGATGAGCACGGCGAGCTGTTCGAACTCGCGGTCGAGCGGCGCCGAGCCGAACGGCCCGTAGATGCCGAAGCCCGCGTTGTTGACCAGGACGTCGACGTGCAGGCCCCGCTGCTCGACCTCCGCGACGAGCTTCTCGCAGGCGTTGGCCGACGCGAGGTCGGCGGGCACGGCCTCGGCCCGGATGCCGTGCGCCTCGCTGAGCTCGGCGGCCAGCTTCTCCAGTCGGTCGGCGCGCCGCGCCACCAGCGTGACGCCGTGGCCGCGCTCGGCGAGCGCGCGGGCGAACGCCTCGCCGATGCCGGCGCTGGCGCCGGTGACCAGTGCGGTCCCGTCGGGTGCTGGAGATGGAAGTGCCACTACTGATTGACGTCGAGCGTGCGGGCGGTGCGCGACCGCGGCACCTCCCGGTGGTCCGGGAATGTACCCAGGACGCGGTCCGCCAATGTGTTCGTGATGCCGTGCCAGTAGTGCTCGTTCTTGAAGTGGTGCAGGCGGTGGGTCTGCCACACCGAGCGGTAGATCCACGTCTTCGGGCGATGGCTGGTGTGGATGAGGAAGTGCGTCCACTCGTAGACGCCGACGAGCACGTAGCCGGTGAGCAGCTCGGTCAGCAGCGCGGGCCACGGCGTCGCGCCGGGCAGCAGCGAGACGAGCAGCGCGCTGGCGCCGACCGCGGCCGGCACCGCGAGCACGAACAGGGCGAGGACCTCGCGCGCCTCGAGCAGGATCATGTCGAGGTCGCGTGGCTCCTTGTGGTGGGCCCAGTGCGCCTTCGACGTCGGCAGGTAGTACGAGCGGCCGCGGATCTCGAAGGGCGGCATGTGCAGCAGGTAGACGTGGATCGCCCATTCGCCGAAGGGGTAGATGACGAGCATCGCCGCGACGGCGGCCAGGTCGCGCCAGCTGAAGTCGCCCACGACGACGCGGCCGGCGAGCGCGGCCGCGATCCCGAGCCCGAGGATCTTCGGCGAGCGCTTGGAGCGGAACTCGCGGAAGGCGTGGTCCAGCGTCCTGACGTCCTGTCCCCAGCGGGCCCCCATCGGGGCCAAGGGTATCCCGCTCTTGACAAGATGTAGACATGTTCCGCGCTGCCGCCCTTCTGGCCTGCTCTTGCCTGCTCGCGTTCGCGAGCAGCGCCCTCGCCGACTTCTCCGCGCACGGGAGCGCCGAGCAGGTCTACGCCACCGGTCTGACCGGCGGCGCGCAGGCTCAGCTGCTCGATTCCTCGGGCAAGGTCGTCGCGACGAAGAAGGTCGACTCGCTCGGCGGCGTGCTGTTCCGCAACGTGAAGCCCGGCAGCGGCTACAAGGTCCAGTCCGGCGGCAACACGTCCGATGCCCTGACGGTCTTCGACAACAGCGCGGCCCCGCCCAGCACCGACATCTACAACCAGACGCTCCCCACGTCGGGCTACGGCTACATGACGATGCGCGACGGGACGAAGCTCGCCTACGACGTCCACCCGCCCAACGACATCAGCCAGGCCGAGGGCGTCACGCTGCCTGCCAACTCGGGCGGCCCGTGGCCGACGCTCGTCGAGTACTCCGGCTACGGCTACGCGAACCCGGCCGGCCCCGACAGCGGCATCGCGATCCTCGCCAACATCATGGGCTTCGCGGTCGTCGACGTGAACATGCGCGGCACCGGCTGCTCGGGCGGCGCGTTCGACTTCTTCGAGCCGCTGCAGAACATCGACGGCTACGACGTCGTCGAGACCGTCGCCCACCAGTCGTGGGTGACGCACAACAAGGTCGGGATGATGGGCATCTCCTACGGCGGCATCAGCCAGCTGTTCACCGCCCAGCTCGACCCGCCGGACCTGGCGGCGATCGCGCCGCTGTCGGTGATCGACCAGACCGCGACGACGCTGTACCCCGGCGGCGTGCTCAACACGGGCTTCGCCGTCGACTGGGCCAAGGAGCGCCAGGCGCAGGCGAAGCCGGCGGGCCCGAAGACCGGCCAGGAGTACGCCTACAAGCAGATCCAGGCGGGCGACCAGACGTGCAAGGACAACCAGGCCCTGCACCCCGAGGCGGCCAACCTGCTCAAGAAGATCCGCCAGAACAGCCACTACGTGCCGAAGGTCGCCGACCCGCTGGCGCCGATCACGTTCGTCAACAAGATCAAGGTGCCGGTCTACATGGCCTGCCAGTTCACCGACGAGCAGACCGGCGGCCACTGCCCCGACCTCGCCGAGCACTTCACCGGCACCGACAAGAAGTGGTTCACGTTCACCAACGGCACGCACATCGACTCGATCGATCCCGAGACCTACAACCGCTGGTTCGACTTCCTGTCGATCTACGTGGCCCAACAGCCACCGAGCATGAACGCCGCGGCCGTGCAGGCCTCGGCGCCGCTCGTCTACCAGGCGGCGATGGGGATCAACAACCTCTCGCTCCCGCCCGATCCGATCCAGCAGGACCTGACGCTCGACCAGGCCAAGGCGGACTTCGAGAAGATCCCGGAGATCCGCGTCCTGTTCGACAACGGCGCGGGCAAGAACCCGGGCGAGCCGTACCCGGGCTTCCAGGGGGCGTTCAAGAGCTTCCCGGCGCCGGGGACGAAGGCGCACACCTGGTACGTGTCCGGCAAGACCCTGTCTGATGCGAAGCCCAAGAGCGCGTCGACCGGCTCGTTCACCTACAACGCCAAGGCGCGCCCGCTGACCGACTTCACCGGCGACACGGCGGGCGGCACCAACGGCCTGTGGACGGCGACGCCGCCCTACAAGTGGCTCCAGCCTCCGAGCGGAACGTCCGTGTCGTTCATGACCGCGCCGCTCAAGACGACCCAGACCGTCTTCGGCGCGGGCTACGTCAAGCTCTGGGTCAAGGCGAACAAGCCGAGCGTCGACCTTCAGGCGACCGTCACCGAGGTCCGGTCCGACGGCAAGGAGGAGTTCGTCCAGAACGGCTGGCTGCGCACCGACGAGCGCAAGCTCGACGCGACCAAGAGCACGCCGCTCGAGCCGGTCCTCAGCCTGCGCGCCAAGGACGTCCAGCCGATGCCCAAGAACCGTTTCGTGCCGGTGACGATCCCGCTCTACTACGAAGGCCACGCCTACCGGGCGGGCGAGCGCATCCGCGTGATCATCACCGCGCCCAACGGCGACCAGCCGATCTGGTCGTTCAGCGAGCCGGTCCCGAAGCTCGGCCAGACCGCCAAGGTCGCGATCTCCTCGTCGCCCAAGCAGCCGTCGTCGCTCGTCCTGCCGACCGTCTCGGGCGTCGACGTGAGCTCGACGCTCCCGCCGTGCCCCGGCCTGCGCGGCGAGCCGTGCCGGGACTTCAAGGGGTAGGCGAACCCTGAGGCTCTAGCCGGTCGCGCCCGCGCGCTCGCGGGTGTCCGCGGGCTTCGTCGGCGCGTCGGCCGGCTCCTCGTGGTGGGGGATCATCGGGCCGCTGCCGGCGGGGTCGACGAGGTCGTGCTCGAAGAACAGCATGTCGCCCTCGAGGATCCGCTGGGCGCTCTTGTACTGGGCGTCGTCGTCGTTGGCCCACAGCTCGTCGAACTTGCGCTCGGCCCGGCGGCGGGCCTGGCCGCAGAACAGGCCGGCGAGCTCGTGGATCTCGTCGCGCTTCTCCGGCTGCCGGCCGGCGAGCGTGCTGGCGTACGTGCAGGCCGCCGAGATCGCGAAGATCTCCGAGCCGACGTCGACGACGCGGCCCAGCAGCGCGCCCTTCTGCTCGAGCCGCGCCTGGTAGCGGCCCATCAGGTAGAAGGTCGAGCGGGCGAGCTTGCGCGACGCGCGCTCGGCGTAGCGCAGGTGCGCGGCGAGCGGGCCGAACTCGTCGTATGAGCCCGGGCGCTGGCCCGCGCCGACCGTGAGCTTCGGGAACCACGACGCGTAGAACTTGCCGGCGTTCAGCGCGGCCTTGGCCTTGTCGCCGCCCGACGTCCTCGGGTCGAGGATGTCGCCGGCGACCGAGAGGTGCTGGTCGACCGCCTCGCGCGCGATCAGCAGGTGCATGATCTCGGTCGAGCCCTCGAAGATCCGGTTGATGCGCATGTCGCGCAGCATCTGCTCGACCGGCACGGGCTTCTCGCCGCGCGCGGC
>Ga0207657_10005812_pt1 | contig 12852 bp, 11 predicted proteins | sample KBSC33metaG_FD_184316 | JGI IMG/M metagenome (GOLD analysis project Ga0207657, IMG submission 184316) | Corn rhizosphere microbial communities from Kellogg Biological Station, Michigan, USA - KBS C3-3 metaG (SPAdes) (version 2) | ecosystem: Host-associated > Plants > Roots > Rhizosphere > Soil ...
GGCGCATCTTCCAGCACCGCGTGCTCGAGACGGTCTGCCGCGCGGCGCCGGGTGCGGAGCGGATCGAGCACGTCGAGCCGCACATCGCTGCGCTGTCCTACGAGCAACTGGTGCGCGAGCGGGCTCGCGACCCGGAGCGGGAATACAGCTTCAAGCACGCGCTCACCTGCGACGCCGCCTATGAGCTTCTCCTCCGCTCGCGCCGGCGCGAATTGCATGCCCGAGCGGGGGCTGCCCTCGAGACCCTCTATGCCGACCGACGCGACGAATTCGCCGCGATGCTGGCCCATCATTTCTCCGAGGCCGACGACCCGCGGGCGCTCGGCTATTCGGTGCAGGCGGCGGCCAACGCCCGCCGACTTTATGCGCTGCGCGAGGAACTGATGCATCGCGAGCGCATCCTCAAGGCCCTCGAGCGCAACCCCGGGACGCAGCCGGCCGCGATGATCGATGCTATCCTGGAATGGGCATCGGTCCGCCATCGGCTCAATGACTATGATGGGGTCGTCGCGAGGCTGGAGCAGGCGACGGAGATGGCACGCACGAGCGGTGACAGGCGGCGGCTCGGCATGACCTTGTCCTGGACCGCCAACATCCATTTCGTGACCGGATTCCCGTCGCGCAGCGCCCCCTATCTGGTCGAGAGCCAGGCGATCGGCGAGGAACTGGGCGACGACCAGATGGTGCTGCTGCCGATGTTCTTCGGCACCTGGACAGCGGTGGATCGCGATCCCGCGGCCTCTGTCGGCCAGTTGCAGGAGGTCATCGAAATGGCCCGCAAGAACCATGTCAACGACGTCGAGGGGCATGCGATGGCCTATCGGGCGGTCGCTTTGGCGCGGATCGGCGACTTCGATCGTGCCCGCGCGCAAATCGCCGAAGCCCTCGATATCCTGCCCCGCACGCCGGCGCCGGTGAAGAAGGCCGACATACATATCGCCGTTGGAATGGCATTCCATGACATGGGCGAGTACGAGGAAGGGCTGAAGCACGCCCGGCTCGGCGCACAACTGGCGGAGGAGGCGCATGGGCTCGAATGCGCCTGCGCCGGCTATTTTGGCGTCGGTTGGACACAGCTCCAGCGCCGGGAGCTCGATGACGCGCACTCGCAGTTCGAAAAGTCCTTGCAGTACGCCGATATCAGCGGTTTCGAGGGGTTCCTCAACATTATCCGAGGCGGCGTGGCATTGACCGAAATCGAACTGGGGACGGAGTCGGCCGTCGAGCAGTTACGCCTGGCGGTCAACAACGCCCACGGGATCAACGACGAATACGCGGCCGCGACACTGTCGGAGAAATTGGCGGGGGCGTTGATCCGGCTCGGCCGCCGCGAGGAGGCGGGCCCGTACCTCGCGTCCGCCCTGGAATACTATCGCACCGCCAAGATGCGCCCCTATCTTGCCTCCGCCCTTGGCCTCGCTTGTCAACTCTACGAGCAGAATGGCAGCCCGGAAGAAGCCGCTCGCGCCAGGACCGAGGCCGCCACCATCAACGCCGGATTGTCCGTTAGCCACCCACCAACCCAACCAGTCGCTTAGGTCATGGAAAAACCCATTATCCTCGCTGTTGACGACGATCCTGGCGTGCTCGCTGCCGTGGTGCGCGATTTGCGCAAACACTATGCTGCGAAGTTTGACGTATCGCGCGCTGAGTCCGGGGCCGCCGCGCTCGAGCGGCTGCGTGAGTTCAAGCTCGCCGGCCGGGCTGTCGCGCTGTTGCTGGTCGACCAGCGTATGCCCGGCATGACCGGCGTCGAGCTGCTCGAACAGGCGATCCAGTTGTTTCCCGACAGCAAGCGGGCGCTGCTCACCGCCTATGCCGATACCGAGGCGGCGATCAAGGCGATCAACGAGGTGCGGCTCGACCACTATCTCATGAAGCCGTGGGATCCGCCCGAAGAGTTGCTGTACCCCGTGGTCGATGATCTCCTCGATGACTGGCAATCCAACTTCCAGCCGCCGTTCGAGGGTGTACGCATCATCGGCCATCGCTGGTCCGCCGATGGCCATCACATCCGCGACTTCCTGGCGCGCAATCTGATCCCGTATCGCTGGCTCGACATCGAGGCCGACCCGGAAGCTCTGGAACTGCGCGCGCTGAGCGGCAATGCCGACGGGCCGCTGCCGCTGGTTATTCTCGCCGACGGGTCGGCAATGCCAGCCCCCAGTGTCGCTTCCCTGGCCGAGCGGCTGGGCCTTCATACGCAGCCGCAATTGCCGACCTACGATCTGATTGTGGTCGGCACTGGCCCCGCGGGGCTCGCGGCAGCCGTCTACGGTGCGTCCGAGGGACTGCGCACGGTCTTGATCGAGCGCGAGGCACCCGGAGGACAAGCCGGGACGAGTGCCCGGATCGAAAACTATCTGGGTTTCCCGGTCGGGCTCAGCGGCAGCGACCTGGCGCGCCGCGGGGTGGCGCAGGCGCGAAGATTCGGCGCCGAGATCCTTGCCCCGATGGAAGCGATCAAGCTCGAAAGCGAGAACGGCTATCATCGGCTGACGCTCAGTAACGGCTCCGTCATCGCCAGTCAGGCGTTGATCGTGGCGACTGGCGTGTCATACCGCATGCTCGATGTGCCAGGCGCGGACCGCCTCGCAGGCGCCGGGCTCTTCTACGGCGCGGCCATCACCGAGGCGCTCTCGGTCAAGGATCAGGATGTATTGGTCGTGGGTGGGGGCAACTCGGCCGGACAGGCCGCGCTCTATCTGGGTCAATACGCCAGGTCGGTGACCATTCTGGTGCGCGGCAACTCCTTGGTCGGCAGCATGTCGCGCTACCTGAGCGAGCGCATCAATCAGGCCACCAACGTCCGGTTCCGGATGAATGCCGCGATCCAGGAGCTGCACGGAGACGCGTCGCTCGAGGAGGTCTCGATCGTCGACACATCCACCGGTGCGGTCGAGCGGGTCCCGGCCAAGGCGGTGTTCTGCTTTATCGGCGCGGCGCCGCACACCGAATGGCTGAAGGACGTGCTGCAACTCGATCCCGACGGTTACATCCTCTCGGGTCCCGCGCTGACAGTCGAAAACGGCAAGCGGCCGGCGGGCTGGCTGGTCCCGCGCGATCCCGCCTGGCTCGAGACCAGCACGGCCGGTATTTTCGTTGTCGGCGACGTTCGGCATCACTCGGTCAAGCGCATGGCGTCTGCGATCGGCGAGGGCGCCATGTCGATCACCTTCGTCCATCAGCATTTGCGCAGTCCCGAAATCTCGGGTCGACCACCACCGACCGCCGGGCATTGACCGATGGCCGAAGCGACCGGCGGAACTGGGCCGCTTGAAGCGATCATCCGCCAGGTGCCGCTGTTCGCAGGCCTCAGCGACGAACAGATCGCTCAGCTCTGCGCATCGTCGCGCCGCGTGCGGGCGAAGCCCGGCGATCTGCTGATCCGCGAGGGCGAAGAGGGTGATGCCCTGCTGATCGTTCTTTCGGGCGAGCTCGAAGTCACCAAGCATGACGGTGGTCGCGAGATCGCCCTCGCCACGCGCAAGGCCGGCGAAATCCTGGGGGAGATGTCGCTGCTTGAGCAATGGCCGCGGACCGCTTCGGTGCGCGCCCTTACCGACGGCGAGCTCATCGAGGTCGACGCGGCGGCGTTCCGCAAAGTGCTCGAAGCCAGTCCGGCGATCGCCACGACCATTCTCCGAACCATGGCGGGCCGGCTCCGCAGTACCGAGGCGTCGCTGATGCAGCGCGAGAAACTGGCGTCGCTCGGTACGCTCGCGGCCGGACTAGCGCATGAGCTCAACAATCCGGCCGCGGCCATCCAGCGCAGCATTTCCTATCTGCGCGAGACGCTTGCGACCGGCGCGCGCAAGGAGGCCGAGTTGAACGCCCTCGACTTCACCCAGACCGAACTCGCAGGTCTGGAATCGTTGCGGCAGGCCCTCCGCCAACCCACCACGGCGTCGCGCGACGAGGCGGCAAGAAACGAGGATGGCCTCATCGCCCGGCTCGAGGCGATGGGCGTCGCCGATCCCTGGGAGATCGGTCCGGCGCTTGCGGCCGGAGGCTGGACGGTCGAAACCATCGATGGTCTTGATACAACGTTTGCCCAGGCGCATCGTACCGCCGTTCTATCCTGGCTCGGAAGCAGGCTTGCGGTGGACCAGTTGATCGACGAAGTCCAACGGAGCGGCCGTGCCATCTCCGATATCGTCCGCGCGGTGAAGTCGTACGCCTACCTGGATCAGGCGGCTATCCAGGAGGTCGACCTCGCGGCAAGTCTCGATGACACGCTGATGATCCTCAAGCATAAGCTGGGCGACATCAAAGTCGTCCGCGACTACCAGCGGGACCTGCCCAGAATCGAGGTCTACGCCGGTGAGCTGAACCAGGTCTGGACCAACCTGGTCGACAACGCGATCGATGCGATGGCCGGTACCGGCATGATCGAGATTCACACCAGGCACTCAGGCGACGGTGTCGCGGTCTCCATCGCCGACACGGGCCCCGGAATACCGCCGGACGTGTCGGCGCGGATCTTCGACCCATTCTTCACCACCAAGCCCCAGGGTGTCGGAACGGGCCTCGGCTTGCACATCGCTCACAATATCGTCGTGAACCGTCACCACGGCCGCATCGACTTCGACTCACGACCCGGCCACACCGAATTCCGCATCTATCTGCCCCTGCGCCTGGACCGACCGGCAAAGACCGGGCAAGGAGGAGAGGGATGACCGACGACCTGCAGTGCTCTCATGCCTCCGCCATCCGGCAGGTAACACCCAGCTCTCCCGATTGCTGCCTCGACTGTGTCGCGGCGGGCGATCGCTGGGTCCATCTGCGGGTTTGCCTGACCTGCGGTCACGTGGGGTGCTGCAACGACTCCAAGAACCGCCACGCGCTAGCGCACTTCCTGGCGACCGGGCATCCGATCATGCAGTCATTCGAACCGGGAGAGTCCTGGCGCTATTGCTACGTCGACGACGCCGTTCTGCCGGACGGGACACCGCTGCGAAGGCTATCGGGGTGAGCGATGGGCCCCCGCCAACAAGAAGGGGCGGCCGGAGCCGCCCCTGATGCCTGTCCGCGGTCGTTACTTCGCCGCAGATGAGCTGGCTTTTGCAGCCGGCTTCTCGGCCGACGATTCCAGCGGAACGCACTTGCCGTCGACGATCTGGTAGCCCTCGGGGCACTCGAGCGAGCTGGCCGGCGGTTCGGCGGAGGAGGCAGGCGCCACCTCCGAACTCGACGGCGCGGCTGCCGACGAGGACGGCGCCGAGGAGGGCTGCTCCTTGGACGAGGCAGCGGGCTCGGAGGATGATGCCGGGGCCTTCGAGGGCTCCTCGCTCATCGAGGATGACGGCGGGGCCGACGAGGCGGGAGCCTGTGAAGCCTCCGCCGACGATGACGCCGGAGCCACGCTCGAACTCGACGCCGCAGAGCTGGCTGCGCTCGAGCTGGCTGCGCTCGAACTGGCTGGAGCCGACGATGCAGGGGCGCTCGACGACGGCTGCTCGGCAGACGACGCGGGCGCGCTCGAGGCGGCCGATGACGGCTGCTCGCTCGATGCCGAGCTGGACGCTGACGAAGGCTGTTCGCTCACGCCCAGCTGCTGGGCCGCCTGATCTTCGTTGACCGCCTGCGACGGCGCTTCATCCTTCGGCTCGACAATCTGCGGCGCGAACACGGCAACAGTGTTGCCCTTGGCATCAGCCGCGGCCTGGTCCGGGTTGTCGACCGGTTTGGGCTCGACCACCGTCACGGTCTGGTTGGTCTGCTGCTGGATGAAGTTCACGTCGATGACATTGTTGACCACAATGTTGTTCTGGACGATCACCGGTCCGACATACTCGGTCTTCTGGAACACGTCGGGCTGCTGATCCCCGAACACCACCGCGACGTCGAGCCGCGGCTCGAGGAAGCGCTTGGTCGGCACGAACACCCAGTCCGGCTGCGGCGGCTCCTGGTTGGTGATGTCGACATTGATCGAGAAGCCGTCGCGTGCCGGGGGCAGGGGCGACCAGCCGATGAAGTCGTTGCTGCGACGCCAGGCCACCCAGGCGCCGGCCCAGGCGTTGCCCGGCACCCAGCACCAGCCGACCTTGTCCTGATGGAACCAGCGGCCATAGTGATAGACGGCCCAGGCGAATGGCTCGTCCGACGCGAAATACCAGCCATAGTTCTTGAGGTAGATCCAGTGGCCGTGGCTGTAGGGGCGCCACTTCGCATCCACCTTCGGACAGAAGACGTAGCGGTATTTCGAATGCTTCACCCACACGCCATGCTTGGCGAGCGGCGCAAAGAAGATGTCGATCTTGACGGTCGCCGCGGCCTCGGCCGTGGTGACGCCGACCGGTAGCGGGAGCGGTCCGAAACTCATCGGCGAAAGCGATAGAGCGGTGGCGGCCGCGAGGCCGACAAAGAGCGGTTTCACATTGATCATGGCGGGAGCCTTTCAATGGCCTCTTCGCGCCCGGAGGAGCGGCGGGAGGCGGGTTCTGGGGTTGGTGGAGCCTTGGCTTCTGCTCAAAGCGGTGGAAGTGAGCCGTAGGCCACTGCGAAAGCCGCGAGCGTCAGCAAGTAAATGGCGGACAACGACAGAAGGCGAGACATCCTGTACCTCGACGTCAATGATCCACCCGTTCTGAAATGTCGCTTGCGGCCGTTAGTTGCGAGCCTGATGCAATATTGGCTCGCGCATCACGCCGCCGGCAAAACGACGCGTACCCGCGCGCCCCCCAGATAGCTGCGGTCGATGTCGATCACGCCGCGATTGAGCCGCACGATCTCGAATGCGATGGCGAGCCCAATGCCTTCGCCGGGCATTCGTTCATCCAGCCGCGACCCGCGCACGCCGAGCCGCGACATGTGTTCGTCGCTGATGCCGATGCCGTCGTCCTCGACGCACAGTTCGATTTGGTCGCCTTCCCGTTGGCCGGAGACGAGGACGCGGCTCGAGGCCCATTTCGATGCGTTCTCGAGCACGATGCCGGCCAGCTCCATCAGGTCGTGCTCATCGATGTCGGCGCGCAGCGTCTCCTGTAGATCGACGCCCCAATTGAGCCGCTCCCCGGCCGGGCCTTTGCGCAGCACGGCAACGCTGCGCAGTACCGTGTCGTTGAGCAGTGAGCTCGTGCCCTGCGCGCGCGTCCTGAACCGCAGGCGGGCAATGCGCAACTGGTAGTCGATCCGCGCATTCATCTGCTCGGCCAGCATTTGCAGCACGTCGGCATTGGCCCGATCGCCGCCAAGGCGCAATCGTTCGGAGCTGGCGCTGAGGACGGCCAGCGGCGTCTTGAGGCCGTGTGCCAGGTCCGCCGCCCGTTCTCGGGCAAAGGCGATGGTCGCTTCCTGCGCCTCCAGCAGCTCGTTGATCTGGCCGACGACCGGCTCGAGCTCGTCCGCCGTCGCCGGCGGCAGCCTTTGCATGGCGCCCTGCCGCACGTCGCCGATCTGCCGGCGCAGGATACCGAGGGGCTTCAGCCCGAAATGCACCTGAATGGTCGCCGCCACGATGAGGACGGCTCCCAGAACGCACAGCGCGATCACCAGATTGGTGCCAAAGCGGTGTATCGGGTCGTTATCCCGGCCACGTGCTTCGGCGATCGCGACGTTGAAGTGTCGCGTTGTCCCTGCGCTCTCGATGACGAACTGCCGGCTCAGCACGATCAGCCTGCTGTGGTCGGGTCCATCGACCTCGCCCAGTTCCGCAGAAGCGTGCCCCGGGCCGGAGACGGCGACCGGTAACTCCTGGTCCCATAGCGAGCGCGAACGGACCACCTTGCCGGTATCGAGGTCGTTGATCTGCCAGTAGAGCCCGCTCAGCGGCGTGTCGTAGCGCGGATCGGCCAGAGGCTCGGGCCCCGCCAATTCCACGGCTGCGGGGTCGATCGCCGCCGTTAGGCGGTCGAGCCTGCCCTGGAGGTCGTCGCGCCGCTCCGCCTCGATGCTTGCCGAAAAGCTCGACAGGATGAACACACCCGCCATCAGCAGCGCGATCGTTATCGAGCCGGCTGCCAGCAGCAGAAGGCGGAACCGAAGCGACCTGCGTGCAGTCACGCGTTATTCTCGATGTAGTAGCCGAACCCGCGCTTGGTCTTGATGACGTCGGCGCCAATGCGTCGGCGCAATCGCCCCACCAGCACTTCGATCGAGTTGGAATTGCGTTCGAAACTCTGGGTGTAGATGTGTTCGGTGAGCCGCAACTGCGAGACAACCTCACCGCGGTGGAAGGCCAGATAGGTGAGAACCTTGTACTCCTGCGGCGTAAGCTCGACCGGTACGCCCTCGCGCGTCAGCCGCATCAGCTTGGTGTCGAGCACGAACTGACCAAAGCGGATGGGTGCCGAGGCAAAACCGTTGCTCCGTCGCAGCACAGCCCGCAGGCGGGCGATCAGCTCTTCCATGCGGAACGGTTTGACCAGATAGTCATCCGCACCGGCCTCGATCGCCTCGACGCGTTCTTCCCACTGATTGCGCGCCGTAAGAATGAGCACGGGCATGGATCGGCCGGACTTGCGCCAGCGCTTGAGGATGGTGAGGCCATCGAGGGACGGAAGTCCGAGATCCAGCAGCACGGCGTCGAACTCTTCCGTCTCGCCGCGGTAGTGAACCACGTCGCCGTCCCGCTCAATCTCGGTGACGAAGGCTGCGGCGGCGAGTGTGGCCCGCACCAGTTCGGACAGCTGCACGTCGTCTTCGGCGAGCAGAATGCGCATCAGCGAACCCTCAGCACGGTGCCGGCCTTCGCGTCCAGATCCACCTGCTTGGAGACGCCGGAGTCGGTGAGAATGGTGAGCCGATAGACCAGTAGCTTTCCCCGTTCGACCAGGCGGGCGTCGAGCACGCGTGCGGAAAACAGGCTGCGCACGCGTTTGGCGATCTCGCTGAGCGGCAACGCCTCGCCGGCTTCGACGGCATCGCGCGCGATGTTCTGGTCGGAGGCGGAGGCGGCTCCCTCGGGGCTCAGAATGGTGGGCATGCTCCCCGAACCGGTAGCGCCGGAGCCTCCAGACCAGCCATCGTTTGAGGCGCCCTTGTCGCTATCGCTTTGGTCGTGGCCGTAAGCTTTCCCGTTGTCGTACCCGTAGGCGTTGCCGTTGCCTGCGCAGGCGGACGTCGAGCAGATGGCGACAGCGAGAAAGACGAGGAGGCCGGCATGGCGCATACCGCTGAGAATATGCGGTGCAAGCTGAAAAAGCGCTGACAAATGGGGCTTCATCCAGGTCTCCGACGGACGATGCCCGGACGAGGAGTCCGGGCATCGTCCTCAAGATCCAAAGTGAGGCCGGAGGTCGGAGGTGGCCTCTCGCTTCGATCTTAACTCTTGGGCGGTGTGTTGACCGTGACCTTCGGCACATCCACGGTGACGTTGCTGCCGGAGCCGCCATGGTTGATCACCAGGTATCCGCCCGCAAAGAGCAGCAGCAGAACGACCACGATTGCGGCGATCATGCCGGTTCCCATGCCGCCGCCACCGTCTCCGCCTGTTATGATTGTATCGGGCATCGCTGCCTCCTTGGGTGTTGTTCTGGGTTGCAGGTTGGGGATGAGGCTCCGGGTACGGCGCGAGCCTAAAAGCCTCATCCCCAAAGCGTCCGGTGGGGGGATCGGAACACCGGGCTCGCAGGAGCCGTTGCAGCTCGGCAAAGAAAAGCTGTTCGCGATCAATAAGTTGCATGACGAAGTGCTGAGCGGGATGTCAGCAAATTTTCAGCTCACTCGAAACACCCGGTGAAGCCAGATCGTGCATAATCAGGGCAACGAATCTGGCGCTTGAAGAGGTTCGAGCGAGCTTGCGGGGTACAGCGTCGTGGATGCGGCAACCCATACCGATCCGGCCACAGCGGAGACTCGCCTCCAGCTGGCGCTCAGTGCCGGCCGTCTGGGCACCTGGAGCTACAATCTGCTGACCGGCGAACAGGTTTGGGACGCGCAGCAATATGCCCTGTTCGGGGTGTCGCCGGAGCTGCAGCCGACCCGCGAGCTGTTTGAGCAATTGGTTCTCCCGGAGGATCGGGTCGCCATCGAGCTCGCCTCGCCGGACCTCAGGCCGGGCGCACGGCACGCCGGGCAATTTCGCATTCGGCGGACGGACGGCCAGATCCGCTGGTTGATCTCCCACAGCCTGACGGTGGGTGATGCGACGGGGCGCCCCGTCGAGCTTGTCGGCGTCAACTGGGACATTACCGACCAGAAGCTGGCCGAAGATGTTCTCCTGAACAACGCCGAGCAGCTGCAGCTGGCGCTCGACGCAGGGCGCATGGGGACCTGGCGGTACGACCTCAGAACCGGACAGCAGCAGTGGAATGCGCGGCAGTTCGAACTCTTCGGTCTGCCGCCCGACACTGAACCGAGCCGCGAGCTCTTCGCCTCACTCGTCGTGCCGGAGGATCTCCCCAAGATCGGATTCACTGATGAAGATCTGCGCCCAGGCCATTTCCACGACACCGAGTTCCGCATCCGGCGGCCAAATGGCGAGGTGCGCTGGCTGACGGCGCGAAGCTTCGCACGGCATGACGCCGAAGGACGACCGATCGAACGGATTGGCGTCAATTGGGACGTCACTGAGCGACGGTTGGCCGAGGAGCGGATGCTGACGACAACGCGTGAGCTGCAGCACCGCGTCAAGAACAGTCTGACTGTCGTGCAAGCGATCGCCGCGCAGAGCTTTCGCTCGGCCAAGACGAAGGAGGAGGGTCTTGCCGCCTTCACCGGGCGTCTGCAGGCGCTCGCCACTGCCACCGAGCTCATCACGCGCGGCAACTGGGCGACGGTCGCCATAGAGGACATCGTCGCAGAGATCATCAAGCCCTACAGGGACGCAGGCTCCGATCGGATTACGACCACGGGCGCGCCGATCAGGATCGACAGCAAGAACGCCACCAGTCTTGGAATGGCGCTCCACGAATTGTGCACCAACGCCCTGAAGTATGGGGCACTGTCGAACGACCTTGGCAGTGTTGCAATCAGCTGGTGGCAGGAAGAGGCTTGGTTGCGCCTGCATTGGCAGGAGTCCGGCGGACCGGCGGTCCCGGCGCGACCGGGCAAAGGTTTCGGGACGCGTCTCCTCGCCGGCGGTCTGTTCGATCCTGGCACTGGCAGCGTCGAGATCAGCTTCGAACCAGCCGGGGTGGAGTGCGCAATTCGCGTCGCCATCGCCGGCTCGTCGGCTTTCCGATCATGATCCCGCGCCGAGCAGGGCTTCGACGCTGCGGCGCACATCCAGGCGCCAGTCCGGGAATGTAAGGCCGAGTGCCTCGCGGAGCTTGGTGGTATCGAGCCGCGAATTGGCGGGCCGAGCAGCCGCCGTTGGGTACTGGGCCGTCGTGATGGGTGTGATGCTATGGGGCGTCGCCTGCAGCACCGCGCCTTGCGCCAAGGCCTCCTCGATCGCCAATTGCGCGAGGCCGTACCAACTGGTCTCGCCCGCCGCCGTCAGATTGTAGAGTCCGGTCGCGGGGGGCTTGCCCGCCGCGATCCTGCGAGCGGCGTCCGCCGTGACGTCCGCAATGAGCGCCGCCGAGGTCGGAGCACCGATCTGGTCGGATACGACCCGCAGCGTATCGCGCTCGCGCGCCAGCTTCAGGATGGTGCGAATGAAATTGTGACCACGCCCCGCATGCACCCAGCTGGTGCGCAGGATCAGCGACGACGCGCCGCTCGCCAGCACCGCACGCTCTCCCGCAAGCTTGGTGCCGCCGTAGACACTGACAGGGTTGGGTGCGTCTGCCTCGACATACGGTGACGGCTTGCTGCCATCGAACACGTAGTCGGTTGAATAGTGGATCAGCCAGGCGCCGCGCTGAGCGGCGAGGCCAGCAAGCTCGGCCACTGCGATATGGTTGATGCGATCGGCCCGCTCCGGCTCGCTCTCGGCTTTGTCGACGGCGGTATAGGCAGCCGCGTTGACGATGATGTCTGGCGCCGCCTCGAGCACCGCCTGCCGGAGTTGCGCGGGGTCCTCGAGGTCGGCCTCGGCGCGACCAAGTGCCAGCAGCCTGCCGAGGGGCGCCAGCGCGCGCTGCAGTTCCCACCCCACCTGGCCTGACTTGCCGAGGACGAGGATCCTCACTTTCTCAGCACCATCTCCCAGCCGGGCGGAGAGATCGGCACCGTGACCGTCTCGCCGGCCGCTGTTGCCACAACCCGCGCCGCCTCAGGGCCAAAGGCTGGGCCCGCCACTGGGGGGAGAGGGAAATCGAACAGGATCAACAGACCGGCGACAAGAATGAGGACCGCCAGCCCCTCGTTCGAGAGCCGTGGCAGATAGATCGTGGAGAAGTAGACGAGCGTTACCGCCCAGGCGATCCCGGTGACCACGAAATACCCTTCGTGGGCGACGCCGAACAACGGCGCCCACTGCCCCTCGCCAAGGCCGAAGACCGGCGTGTAGATCGCAGCCGCGACGACCAGGAGGGGCGTGATGGACACCGCGCGTGCACGCCAGTCGCCACGCACGAAGACCGCAATCATCACGGCCACGCCGAGGAACAGGGCAGGGACCGCGATCACCAGCGTCGACAGTGCCCCGATCCAGCGGGTCGGCGTGATGAAGCCCAGAATGACGCGCGACACCAGCATAACCGGGATGCTGAAGATGCCCGTGTCCGTCGTCGCGTCGGCGCTGGCGCCGATCGCCGTCACGACCAGCACGATCAACTGCACCGCTCCGAGCGCCGCAGCGACTCCGAGAAAACCCCAACGTATGTTCGCCGTGCCGCGCTGTGCCGCGGCGCGAAACAGCAAGGCCGGCAGCACGAACAGGATCATCGGTCCAGTCGCCCCGGCGAGAACCAGCGCGGTCCAGTCGTGAAACCGCCAGCCGGGCGTCCGTGGGGCGTCGGCCAGCACAACGGCCATCAGATAGAGCCCCAGATACCAGTGCGTATTGGCGAGGTTGGCGTG
>Ga0207657_10005813_pt1 | contig 12851 bp, 10 predicted proteins | sample KBSC33metaG_FD_184316 | JGI IMG/M metagenome (GOLD analysis project Ga0207657, IMG submission 184316) | Corn rhizosphere microbial communities from Kellogg Biological Station, Michigan, USA - KBS C3-3 metaG (SPAdes) (version 2) | ecosystem: Host-associated > Plants > Roots > Rhizosphere > Soil ...
CCCCCATCACCCCCATCACCCATCACCTCCATCACCCCCATCACCCCCATCACCCCCATCACCTCCCTCGCCCACAGTGGGCGAACATCCGGTACCATTTCCCGGTCCGGGCCTGTAGCTCAGTGGTTAGAGCACGCGGCTCATAACCGCATGGTCGTGGGTTCGATCCCCACCGGGCCCACTTGCTTTTGTTGGCAGTTAGTTTTTTAGCGGTTCTTCGGGCAGCAGCGGACCGGCAGCCGGCAGCTGGCGCACGCATCGGAGCCTCGCGCTGCTCTCGCTTGTGTTCTGCAAGCTGCCCTGATGCCGGTTGCCTGCTGCCCCTTCGCTTGCCTGCTCCCTGCTCCATGCTCCCCGACCGGCGTATCCTGAACACATGCTTTCGGCGCTTCTCGCCATCGCTATGCCGCCGCCCGTCTTCGCGCCTCCGATCCCATGGGCGCTGAACTTCGCCGATCCAACAAGCTTCGTTGGAGTCGGCGACATCGACGGCGACGGCTTCGCCGACCTGATCCGCGTCTACGCGAAGGGCGATGCCTTCATCGACGTCGCCGTGAACAGCGGAGTCGGCAAGTGCGTGCAGCCGATCCGCGCCAATTCGAACTGGGGCAAAGATTGCCAAGCCGTATGCTTCGGTGACCTCAACGAAGACAAGCGAACGGACGTGGTCGGGGTCTTTGACGGCGACCAACTCCGTGTGGCGGAGCGCTTCGATAAAGGGCGGTTCTTCGACATGCCGAATTGGGCGAAGCTGCCCAGGAAGCTGGCGAAGCCGCACCTCGCAATCGTTGATGGATACCTCTATGCCTGGGCAGAGAAAAACGGGCAAGGCTTCCGCATCGACCTTAAGAACCAGAGGATCGCAACCGCGCAACTGCCCGCAAATGTCGCCCAGGTGCAAGAGGTCTTCGCGGGTGCAGGCCATGCCCCGCTTCTCACCTTCACCAACTCGACCCTGCATCTGGCGAGCGACATGAGTTCGAAGCCAGGTCCGAGCCTAGGCACCTGCGATCCCGGCGAGTTTCCCGCCGTTGCCCATGGATGGATCTTCATCGACCATCCTGCCCCGCTCGCCCCTGAGTTCATCCGCCAGCGGCGGGCCGGTCCGTATCCAAAGGCGCACGCGATCTGGGCTGAAGGCGACATGGATCACGACGGCGACATGGACCTGGTCCAGTTCCGCTTTGGCTCTGAGGCCCACACCGGCACCAACGTCCTGCTGCACCGGCGGATCATGCCAAACGAGAGCGATTGCGACCACGACGGCCTGACCAATGTGGAAGAGGCCCTGCTCGGCACCGATCCTTACAATCCCGACACCGACGGGGACGGGCTCCTCGATGGCTGGGAAGTGAAGGGCTTCCGGGGCCTGGACCTAAAGAAGATGGGCTGCGATCCTCGTAAGATCGACCTTCTCTGCCTAGTCTCGCGCTTCCCGGCCACCGACAAAGCAAAGGTGGAAGACTCGATGAACAAGATCACCGGCTACTACGCAGGCCTCGGCTGGGGCTTGCATCCGATCTGGCTTGATTCCCTCACCGACGACGACACCAAGAAGCCCTGGTGGGAGAATCGCGACAACCACATTCCTCTGAAGTGGAAGGGTGTTGTGCACTTCATGCAGATCAGCCCCTTTGGCGGCGGTCAAGCGGACCAACTTGGAGATGGGGGCGGCTGCGGCGGAGACACCTGGGCCCTCTACGCCACGTTCATCCACGAGTTCGGACATCAGCTCGGCCTCAGCCACGAGGGCTTCTACGCCAGCGCCTGGTGCCCGACCTACCCGAGCATGATGAACTACGCCTATAGCTACACGTATGAGGACGACATCCGAAAGATCCGGTACAGCGATGGGCGACTCGCGAACTACATTCTTGACGAGCGAGACCTGGACGAGACGATCCCCTTGCCGATCAGCAAGGTCGAGTTCCTCACCCATGCGCCCTACCACTACCGGTTGAAGGCAGCCGGCGACAAGACGCTCATCGATTGGAACTGGAACGGCATCTTTGGAGAGAAGCACGTGCGCGCCGACATCAACTACGCGTACTCCACCACGGCAGGACGCCGCGACGACGTGGGCAAGACAATGTCCGCGCCTTGGCTCTTCACGCATGGAAAGGACGCTTATGTGCTTTACGCCCAGCACGGAGTGAAGTTGGACGGCAAGTCCGATCCGAGCGTTTCCAAGGATAAGCCTGGTTGGCTGATGCTGCGGAGGTTGATTACGCCCTTCCAGTGGGGCCCCGACATCAAAATCGTAGATGGCGGAGTGACCGGGGATCCCGTCGCACTTAGCTACAAGGGCACTGTTTTCGTCGCCTATCCCTCAGTCCACGGCCCTCGGCTTAGAATAGTGAAGCTGGCGGGAGACAAGATGATCTCCTACCAGGATCGAAGCTTGGCCCTGGCAACGGAAGAACACACCATAGACGACGGAGTCCCGTCGCTGGCTCTTATCGAAGACAAGCTCTTTGTCTTTGTAACTCAGCCGAACGGAGAAGTCACCTGTGCCTGGAAAGAACCGTCCAGCGCCTATAGGCTCTTTCCCGTCCCAAGCGCGGATGGGCCGCTGCACTCGACCGTTCCGGTGTCAGTGGCCTACGACCCTCTGCGAAGGGAAGTGATCCTCGGCCTGGCGCAAGATCAAGATAAAGGTCGCCCGAGTCGCTGGCAGATTCGACGCTATCGGTTTCAGAATGGAACGCTCGAAGCGGTGGCCCGCCCTGACGTGACGCAGCCAAAATCTGGAGCCGACTACGTCGACTGGGTCGAAGGCGAGAAAGGTGGCGCAAGGGGCAACTCCCGGCCTACCGTTCTCTACGACAAGGATGGCCTCACGGGCATGAAGGGCCGCATCCTCTTCTTCGGCCTTGGCATGACAAGCCTTCAAAGCCCGTGGTCGTGCGGGTACGTCGCGCAGACGATCGGCGACAAGACCGTCAACGGCGGCTGGCAGGTGAAGCGCTACTACGACGAGTGGACGCAGAGCCGGTCCGCGTCGGCAGCATGTTGGTTCAAGGGAGACATTCTTTACGCCTACCGATGGGTGGATGGCGGCCAAGGCGCAAGCGACAACACGCTGCACGTGGGCTACAACGGAACCGGGATCGAGCCCACACCGATGGGCGATTTCGACGACATCGGCTTCATGAGGTCATTCGGCATCCGCCACTCCATCCTGTACCTGCGTGAGTAGCGGGAAAGCAGACCAGCAAAATGTGACATGCGCTCGCAGAAATGCTCTTAATTTGCTTGCACGCAAAAACACCAGGGCAACGGCTGCGATTGCGTTTATCTTGAATGTGGGATGGTCACGTTCTCCGGGAAGGGCTTATGGCCGGCGGCTCTGATAGTCGTCGGCCTGCTACAAGGGTGCCAAAGCTCGAATCCAATTCGGGCTGCCGCGCAGGCGAAAGACCCTGCTCACGCGATCTCAATTCCAGGCGAGCCCTACCGAATCTCAGCCGCCGACTTAGCCTTCGGCGAAGCGCAGCTCCAACAAATGGTCCACGACCGCCCGCGAATGGCGGAGTCCGTCACGCCGGAAAGCGCTATCTGGAAGTGGGCGGCCAGGCAAATCGCGGGAGCTGGCGGAGGAAGTCGAATCGAGTGGTCGCCGAGTGTCGCCGACATGGGCGCGTACGACGTTCAGCACATTCGCCTCGCTCGCGGGATGCACGCAACGCTTCGACTTCGTTCCACCAGTTCAGCCCAGGGCCGAGAGGGTCAAGGGCTGAGTTCCGAGGAGCTATGGGCGAATCTCGTTTACGAGTTGAACAACGCGGCGCTCGACGACCGCTACGATGCACTCTGGAGTGCCGATGGCGCGTCGGTCGACCGTCAAGCACTTGAGCTCGGGAAGGCCCGGTTGCAGTACCAAGCGTGGCTCGCCACAGCGCAGGTGCACAAGAGCATTTGGAGTCAAAGTCGCCTCAGCAAAGCGAACTGGGGCGAGAGCATCGGCACCTACGAACAGTGGCTCGACCGGCATGGCATTCCCACAAGCCCCGCCGGCGGCACGTACGCGAGCTTAGAAGTCGTCAAGCCTTAGTGCGTTCGAATATCCTTGAGCCACTTGACGTGGTTGTCCAAGAACAGCCTGTTCCGCCCGCCATCGTGAGTAGACAATCCCTTCAGCTTCGGATCCACGGACGGAATCGTCTCGGGAAAGTAAGGATCGACTGCAAGCTCCACATCGGCCTCGCCCTGCGGCACACCGGCCTGAGGATTGTTTGCTTGCGCCAGATCCTGAGTCGCCTGGTCCGGGGACTTCCCCCAGAAGTTGTCCGGTGGAACCGGGTTGTCGGGCCGATCGAAGCGCCATAGCCAGTAGCGCGTCTTTGGGCTAGTTCCGGAAGTGTCCAGGGCCTGCACCACTTGCACCGCGTCTGACATCGGACCGCCGAGAATGGACGGGCAATTCCAAATCTCGTAGCTGGAAGTGTAGGTCTTCAAAACAAGCGCCGCCCAGCCGCCGCGCGGATCGGAGGTGGGCCAACTCGTCCAAGGCTTATATCCGCCAGGCAAGCTTCTTTTAAGGTCGCGGCGGTCTGGCAGGCGCTCATCCGAATCCGTAAGATAGAGCTGAAAGCCCACTCCGATTTGCTTCAGGTTCTCGAGGCAAGACGTCTGCTTCGCCCTCGCCTTCACACGAGCGTAAACGGGAAACAAGATCGCAGCGAGAATCGCGATCATCGCGATCACCACCAGCAGCTCGATCAGCGTAAACCCTTGCAAAACTGCGGAACCGCACCGCGCATGCGATTGCCATAAGAAGTGCTTCTTTGGCGATTGAGAGGACCGCCTGAGGCGAGGATTTACGAACATGGCTAACACAATTTACGCTTCTTTCAACGATGCAAGCTTAGCGGAGCGTGCCGCCGGTGCTCTTCTTGACCACGGCGTGCAGAGCGAAGACCTGAGCCTCGTCCGCCAAGGCGAGAATATGAATGGCGACGATATCCAGCATTCCAGCGCAAGCACGGCCAACTACCAGAATCAGACGACAAGCGAGGTCCGCCAGGACGACATGAATGGTGGCGACTACGCGGGAATGCCGAACACCGACGACGCATCCAGCGGCATCAGCGGAACTCAATACACCTCGGGCACGATGATCGGTGGCCCCGGATCGGTCAACGCGATGGGCAGTGGGATTCAGCCGACAGCCCACCACGGCTCGATGAGCAGCCCCGAGAGCAACAACTTCGGCGAGACGCCCACCGCAGGCTACGCCGACGTCGAGGAGAACGCAGCCGAGCGGGGGCAAGGCTTCATCGGAGACGCGAACGACACCAACGAAGACACCCTCCGCAGCATGCGAGAGAGCCCGTCGATGGGCAGCACCGACGCAGGCTTGACCACCAGCGGCAGCATTGGCGCAAGCCGGGGCATGGATGACGAGGACACCGCCGGGCGCATGGGCTCAGGCGCGATGGCTACCGGTGGCTACGACACCACGGGAATGTCGGGCGAGAACGGCATGGACTCGACCACCCGTTCTGAGTACCGCGACGACAACGAGAACGACGATGACGATCGTGCTGACCACCACAGCGGAGACCCCGAGTCAGCCGCCAAGAAGGGTATCTCGACAACGACCGCCGCCGACGCAGGTTCCGGCGCTATCAAGGGCACCGCGATCGGCGCAGGCGTAGGCATCCTCGCGGGCATCGTGAGCCTCATGGTCCCCGGGATCGGATTAGTCGTGGGCGGCGGCGCTTTAGCCGCAGCTCTCGGCGGCGTGGCGGCTTCGGCCGGAGCCGGCGCGGCAGCCGGCGGCGTGTTCGGTTATCTGAAGGATCAGGGCATGGAAGACCACGTCGCCCAGCAGTACAGCGACACCGTTAAGCGGGGCGGCGCTCTGTTGGCGGTTCAAGCGCCGAGTGGCAACGTGAGCGAAGACGAGATTCGCCAGATCCTAACCAAGTACGGCGCGTCGAACGTCGGTGCCAACGCCTCTCAGAGCGGCTACATGGCGTAACGGCGTTCCAATGGGACCTATAAGTCTTCTATGACCTATAGGTCCTATCCCCAATGCTTACCCCGGAATGCCGGGCTCGGTTAGCAGCGCCGGATCGAGAGCCTTCTTCAGTTGGTCTTCGCTAACCAGGCTCATATCCCGCACCACGTCAGGAATCGAGCGCTTCTCCTTCAACGCCCTCTTCACGACTTCTGCCGACTTTTGATATCCGATCAGCGGATTCAGAGCCGTCGCAAGCGACGGCGAGGTCTCAGCATAGTGCCGGCAGATCTCCTCGTTCGCGATGATCCCCTCTACGCAATTGGTCGTGAAGGTTCGAAGCGTGTTCGTCAAGATCTGCAGCGAGAACTGCGCGGAGAAAGCCATCCCCGGCATCATCACGTTCAGCTCCAACTGCCCCGCCTGCACGCACAAATCGATCGCATGGCACTGCCCCAGAACTTGGAAGAGAACAATGTTCAGGTTCTCTGCCATGCTGGGGTTCACCTTCCCCGGCATGATCGAGGACCCCGGTTGCACCGGCGGGAGAACGATCTCCGCAAGTCCCGTCAGCGGGCCCGAGCAGAGCAGCCGCAAGTCGTTCGAAATGCGCGTTAGCTCCTGACAGAAGATCCGCAGCCCCGCAGCCAAGGATGCCATAGCCAGATTGCTCTGCATCGCCTCGCGCATATCCGGCGAGTTCCTAAACACAATGGGCTTCTGCTTCTTGTCCCCGTCACGGTGGTTCCATTGCATGTAGGTGTTCAGGTTCTCGACCACCTTCCCGCGATAATGCGGATGCGTGTTCAAACCTGTGCCCGCCGCCGAACCGCCAATGCCAAGCTCCTCGAGCTCAAACGCTGCCTGCTCTAGCCATCGCCGCGATTTGCGAAGCGCGACCGCGTAGGCAGCAAACTCCTGCCCGAGCCGGATCGGCACCGCATCCTGCAGGTGCGTCCGGGCCGACTTTAAGATGCCATCGAACTCCACACCCTTCGCCGCAAAGGCATCGATCAACTCGTCGACCGCACTGAACAGCGGATCGAGCATCAGCCGAGCCATGATCCGCATCGCCGTAGGGAACGTGTCGTTCGTGGACTGGCCGTAGTTCGGATGATCGTTCGGATTGACCTGCGTGTACTGCCCAAGACCACCGCCGAGGATCTCCTCCGCACGATTCGCCAGCACCTCGTTGCAGTTCATGTGGAAGCTGGTGCCCGCGCCCATGTGGAAGACGTCGACAGGAAACTGGTCCCGAAACTTCCCTGCCAACACCTCATCGGCAGCCTTGATGATCGCGTTGGCGATGGCGGGATTTAGGAGCCCCAGGTCCTTGTTCGCTTGCGCACAGGCCTTCTTCAGAAGAATGAACGCATCGATCATGCGCGGATGCTCGGTGAGGCCGCTGATCTGAAACAGGTGGCGCGAGCGCTCCGCTTGCGAGCCCCAGTACGCGTTTGCCGGTACCTGAACGTCGCCAAGGCTATCCTTTTCGGTTCGGAAATCCATTGCCCACGAGTTTACCGACGATCCTCGTAACCGGCTAAAGCGCGGATTTGGCTGGGACGACAGGCATAATATCCCTCGTGGCGGACGGCAAAGGAAGGATCGACGAACTCGCAGGGCTCATGAAGGAGTTCGGCCTTGCAGAGGCTAGCTGGGAAGCGGATGGTCTGCGGGTTGGCTTTAAGAAGCGCTCCACCCCTGTCGTGCCCGTTACCGCAATGCCGGGCGTGGAAGGCCTCGCGGCCGTTCACGACGGGCTCGATCACGAGTCAGAACACGAGCTGCCTCCTGTCGAAGAGAAGCCGCAGGGCTCACCAATTACGTCGCCGATGAACGGGATCTTCTATGCCGCTCCAAGCCCGAACGCTTCTCCCTTCGTCAAGGAGGGCGATTCTGTCACCGCTGGCCAAGTCGTTGGACTCATCGAGGCGATGAAGGTCTTCAACGAGATCACCTCGAACTTCAGCGGCGTGGTCCGAATGGTCTCGGCAGAACCCGGTCAAATCGTGCAACCGGGGGATGTCCTCATGTACATCGGCTAAATCCCTATCGAGAACAAAAAAAGTGAGCAGGCTCCTAGGGAAGAGCCTGCTCAAACGCAGTTGTGGAGTCGGGACCCTAACTTAGCGAGACTTGCGGCGGCGGATCAGGGCGAGGGTTCCCAATCCAAGAGCCGTCATGCTGGCCGGCTCTGGCACCGCGGACGTGAAGTTGATGTTGTCGGTGCCGACCCAATCTCCGTAGTCGCCCTCAGTGACGACAACGCGGTTGGCGCCAACCAATCCGGACAGTGAGAGCGTGAAAGTGCCTGTTTGCGATATTCCAGCAACCGAACCGACCAAGGTTCCCGCGGCATTGAACGCGTACAGACCCGCTGAAGCAGAGTCTGACACTCCGCCGAAATCAACGCTGATGGCGGTAATTCCTCCAGAGAACGTCATTGTATAAGCGGCGTCTCCATCCTCACCAAGCCACCCATTGAAGGAGTGCAGCATGTTGCCCGAAATAGGTGAACTCACACCACCACCGACGTCGCCTCCCGTGGAAGAAACGATCGTCATGTCAGTTGTCGTGGCAAACCCTTGAGTTGTCGCTGCCGGATTCGGCACTGCAAGGCCGGACGTTCCGCCGGCAAAAGTCACACCTAAACCAGCGTATTGGTTACTAAGAGTGTTGCCGGCGGTAACAGCGCCGTCATCAAAGGTGATTACAGTAGCAAAAGAAGCGGCGGTCGCTGCGAGCAGCGCGCCCGTAAAGAATAGTTTCATTTTTCCTCCCCAAACCTCGAAGCTGATCTAAACAGCTTCGATGAAATGAATTGTAATACGAGTTTTGTGCATTTGAGAACAACATTTGGATTAACTAGCAAAAATATTGGTAGCCCATACGGGTGAGCCCTCTAATCCTGACTTTATTGTCCCACCTCGCCAATGGATCAAAACGCTGTCGCGGAGGGTCTCAATCAAGAGAAAGGAGAAATCTCATGCCCCAGGGAGACAAGAGCAAGTACACGGACAAGCAAAAGCGAATGGCTGAGCATATCGAGGAAGGCTATGAGAAGCGTGGCGTTTCCGATAAGGAGGCGGAGTCGAGAGCTTGGGCGACCGTGAACAAAGTTGACGGCGGCGGCAAGAAGTCTGGATCGGGTCGAGGTCACGCGGAGCACCACGAGCCGATGCGGCGCGGGGGCCGAAAGGGTGGCCAGAGCCGCTCCACCGCCGAGCGCAGCGAAGCCGCGAAGCGCGGTTGGGAAACGCGAAGGAAGAACGAAGCGAAGCGGAAGTAGTTTTGGATTTTGGATTTGGAAGCGCGTGCATGTGGGTGCACCAGCGTCAGGTCGTCAGGGCGAAATCCAAAATCTAAAATCCAAAGTCCAAAACCCCACCGTCTTCTTGTACATGAAGGCGCGTGCGCTTATCGCCGAGTTCATCGGCACCTTTGCTTTGATCTTCATCGGGGTCATGGCGATCGCGATGATGACCGAGAACCGCGACGGCGGCGCGCTTGTGTCAGTCGCGTTGGCGCATGGCCTGACAATCGCCTGCCTCGCCAGCGCCACCGCTGCCATCAGCGGTGGCCACCTCAATCCAGCAGTGACCTTCGGGGTGATGGTCACGCGAAAGATTAATATCGCCAATGGTCTCGCCTATATAGTCGCGCAGCTGGTAGGAAGTGTCGCAGGGGCTGCGATGGCGGCCTATGGCCTGGGGCTCAATGGAATGCACGCCGTGCAAGGCGGCACGCCCTCCCTCGCCGGCGGGATGTCACTTCCCCAAGGTCTGGTGATGGAAGCGGTGGCCACCTTCTTCCTCATGTTCGTCATATTCGGCACAGCAGTGGACATCCGCGGACCCAAGGTCGGTGCCCTGTTCATCGGTCTCACCGTCACCCTGGACCTCCTCGCTATCGGGCCTCTTACCGGCGGCGCGATGAACCCAGCACGCTGGTTCGGACCCGCTGCCATCGGCGGGAGCCTAGGAACCAACTCGCTCGTCTGGATTCTCGGACCCTTCTCGGGGGCTGCCTTGGCAGCCATCGTGTATACGATGTTTTTGGAAGATAAGAATCCATTGCCGCTGGACGCGGAAGTGAGAACGAACTAGCGTCATTGATTCCCGGTTCATCACGAGTTTCCAGAAGTCAGTAGACTCCTAGCCAGCCATGTCGAATCAAGATATCGACGCGCTGGAGTACCACGAGCGTGGCCGGCCCGGGAAGGTTGAAGTCGTCTCTACGAAGCCGTGTCTCACCGCTCGCGACCTCTCCCTCGCCTACTCGCCCGGAGTCGCCGCGCCCTGCCTCGCCATACAGCAAGACCCGAGCGCCGCCTACCGCTACACGAACCGCGGCAACCTGGTCGCTGTGCTTTCAAATGGCACCGCCGTTCTCGGATTGGGCGACATCGGCGCGCTTGCCGGAAAACCCGTGATGGAGGGCAAGGCGGTTCTCTTCAAGCGGTTCGCCCAGGTCGATGTGTTCGACATCGAAGTGAACACGCACGACCCGGCTGAAGTGATCCGCGCTTGCCAACTATTGGAGCCGACATTCGGAGGCATCAACCTCGAAGACATCAAAGCTCCGGAATGCTTTGAAATCGAGCAAGAGCTTCGGCGAACGATGTCGATCCCCGTCTTCCACGACGATCAGCACGGCACCGCCATCATCTCCGGCGCAGCCCTTCTGAACGCCTTGGAAATCGCCGGCAAGAAGATCGAGGACGTTCGCGTAGTGGTGAGTGGCGCGGGCGCTTCCGCGATTGCATGCACTCACTTCTACGAAGACCTCGGCGTCCGACTGGAGAACATCTTGATGGTCGACAGCAAAGGTGTGCTCTACAAAGGCCGAGACGGTGGTTTAAACAAGTACAAGGAGCGCTACGTTCGCGAGACGAGCGCGCGCACGCTGGCCGACGCTCTTGTCGGCGCGGACGTCTTCCTCGGCTGTTCCTCCGCAGGTGTGGTCACGGGCGAGATGCTCAAGGCGATGGCCTCGCACCCAATCGTTTTCGCCCTCGCCAACCCCGATCCTGAAATCCCCTACGACGAGGCCAAGGCCGCCAGACCCGATGCCATCGTGGCAACGGGGCGAAGCGACTACCCGAACCAGGTCAATAACGTCCTCGGCTTCCCTTTCATCTTCCGTGGAGCTCTCGACGTGCGCGCGACTGCCATCAACGAGACGATGAAGATCGCCGCCGCGCGCGCCCTCGCTGAGCTTGCCCGTGAGCCGGTGCCCGAGGAAGTATTCATGGCTTACGGCGGTGATCCCTTCGAGTTCGGCCCCGACTACATCATTCCGAAGCCATTCGACACACGTCTTCTTGTAATCGTTTCCTCGGCTGTCGCCAGGGCCGCTTGCGAGTCCGGTGTTGCGGGCCTGCCGATCTCGAATTGGGACGAATACCGGGCAAAGCTCGGGGCCATGATCAGCAAGAGCGAGCTGCTCATGCAGCGCATCCGCCAGGTGGCGCGGAACAACGCCAAGAAAATCGTCTTCGCCGAAGGCGACCACCCGAAGGTTCTCGAAGCGGTTCGCATTGTGCTCCAAGAGGACACCGGCCGACCCATTCTTCTGGGCAACCAAGAGCGCCTCCATGGCATGCTTGAGACTCGCGGGATGCCGGTGGACCGCATCGAGATCGTCGATCCGGCTTTATCTCCGGATCTCGAGGTCTTTGGCGAAGAGCTCTATCGGATGCGTAGCCGCGACGGCTACACACCCCAAAAAGCCAGAAATCTCGTACGAACTCCCCTGCGTTTTGGAATGATGATGCTGCGGATGGGCCGCGCCGATGCCATGATTGCGGGCGCGAACAATGCGTACAGCGACACGATACGAGCAATCCTTCCCATGGCCGAGCTGCGCCCGGACGTGTGCAAGGCGGCTGGTTTTAACCTGCTGCTTATCGAAGGATCCGTGTATGTGATAGGCGACACGACGCTTTCGATCGATCCCGACGCGCGGCAGCTCGCCAACATTGCAATGCTCGGCGCGGACCTCGCCACCTCCCTCGGCATCTCGCCAAAAGTGGCGCTGCTTTCATTCTCCAACTTCGGCAGCAGCTCAAACCCGCAGGCCCGCAAAGTTCGCGAAGCGGCCGCTATCCTGCGGCGAGAACGTCCGGAACTCATCGCGGATGGCGAGATGCATGGGGACGTCGCGGTGCTACCGAGCTTGGCGAAAGACTTCTTCCCGCACAGCAGTATTCAAGGAGACGCGAACGTCCTGATCTGCCCGAATCTAGACGCGGCAAACATCGCCTACAAGCTGGTCGGCTACATCGGGCAAGGACGGGAAGTGATCGGTCCGGTTCTCGAGGGCCTTCTGAAGCCGATCAACATCGCCTCCTTCAACTCGACCGCAAGAGAGATCGCGAACTTCGCGGCGCTTAGCTGTTATCGCGCCGCAACAACCTAGATGGCGTAGCTCTTCTGGCGTTCCTTGGCCGCTTTTTGTGGCGCAAGGGTAAAGCAGATGGTGGTTCCCTGCCCAGGTTCAGATTCCGCCCAGATGCGCCCTCCATGACGCTCGATAACCCGCCTTGCATTGGCCAACCCAATGCCCGTGCCCGGGAATTCAGAGTCGCGATGCAGCCGCTCGAAAGGCCTCCAAATTTTCTCGACATACTTCATGTCGAACCCGATGCCTTGGTCCCGAACGAAGAAGCTGCCGTCGTCCTTAGCGGCAAACCGCACTCGGGGCTGCTCGCCTTCTTTCACGTATTTCCAAGCATTCTCCAGCAGGTTGCGCAGCAACATCCGAATCATGTCGGGATCGCCATGCGCGACCATCTCGGGCTCGATCTCCAGAGAGCCGGGCTCTTGACTTTGGAGTTCCTCGCCCAGACTGCGCGCCATCTCCGTCAAGTCCACTTCCTTGA
>Ga0207657_10005817_pt1 | contig 12842 bp, 13 predicted proteins | sample KBSC33metaG_FD_184316 | JGI IMG/M metagenome (GOLD analysis project Ga0207657, IMG submission 184316) | Corn rhizosphere microbial communities from Kellogg Biological Station, Michigan, USA - KBS C3-3 metaG (SPAdes) (version 2) | ecosystem: Host-associated > Plants > Roots > Rhizosphere > Soil ...
GGCGGAGGAGGAGGTGGTGGTGGCGGGCTTCGCTTCTGCCTGGGCGCGGGTTCGGTGTCATTGGCGGCACGCGACTTCGGCGCAGTCCTTTTCTTCCGCGGCAACACCGCGACATCGAGGGACGCGCCCCAGTCCTTCGCGTCGAGGTTCCTGAGATACTCCTCGACCGCCTCCGGCGTCGCCGTCGGGCCTTTCGCGTCCATGCCGAACAGCGGCCTGCCCTTGGCGTCGGTCAGGCCGACCTTGCCGAACCGCCGCTTGCCCGGTGTCCTGACGCGCGAGCGAACGAGCTTGAGGCCGCGATTGCGCGCGCTTTCCGCGAGGATATCGAGACGCGGATCGGTCACAGCTTATCGCCTGCGTAGAGGACAAGGCCGACGAGCCCGCCGACCAGAGTGCCGTTGATCCGGATGTACTGGAGGTCTCGGCCGACCGCCGCCTCGAGGCGGCCGGTAACCGTCCGCGCGTCCCAGCTCCGGATCGTATCCGAGACGAGCTTGACGATCTGCGTTCCGTAGCTTGCCGCCATGCCGACCACGGCGCGGCGCGCGAACTGGTTGATCGCGCCGCGGATGCGAGCATCCTTCTCGAGCGTGCCGCCCATCGATTTCAGGATTTCACCGAGCTTGCCGGCGAGGACGGCATCGGGGTTGCGCGCCGCGCGGATGATCGCCTCGCGGCCCTTTTGCCACAGCGCGTCAAGCCACAGGCTGACTGACTTGTTGTCGAGCAGCTGCTCCTTGATCGCTTCAACGCGCTCACGCGTTTCCGGCTTTGTCTGAAGGTCGTTGGCGAGCTGGGCGAGCGCTTCCTCGACCTTGATCCGCACCGGATGCGCGGGATCGGTCGACATTTCGGCTGTGAGCTTCCTTAGGCCATCGATGATTGCATCAGCGAGCTTGGCGTCGAGGCCGGCGAGCTTGAGCACCCAATTGGCCTTCTTGTGCACCATCTCGCGGATCAGCTGCTCATTCGCGTCGAGTGCCCGCGCGGTCCAGCGGATCGCCGCTTCGAGCATGGGCACGTGCCGGTCCTCGTTGATGGCGCTGGCGAGCGCGTGGCCGAGCAGCGGCGCGACCTCGGTCTTGCGCAGGCGCGACGAGACGGCGCCCTTGACGATCCCGCCGAGGCGCTCGTCGTCGAGGCTCTCGAACATGTCGGCGATGAGCCGCGATGCCCCGGCACGGATCCGCGACTGCTCCTCCTTGCTCGGGCTTTGGAGGAAGTGGCCGACGGCGCCGGCGACGTCGATATTGCGCATGCGCCGGGCGACCACCGACGGAATGAGGAAATTCTCCTGGAGAAAGCGCGCCAGCGCTTCCCCGATGCGGTCCTTGTTGCGCGGGATGATCGCCGTGTGGGGGATTGGGAGACCAAGCGGGTGGCGAAACAAGGCGGTGACCGCGAACCAGTCCGCAAGGCCGCCGACCATCGCCGCCTCGGCAAAGGCTTTGACGTACCCCAGACCTAAATAGCGGTGCTCGAGCGCGCGCGCTGCAAGGAAGACGCCGGCCATGAACACGAGCAGGCCCGTGGCGACGACCTTCATCCCCTGCGTGCCGGGCTGCGCAGGGTTGAAGCGGGACAGGGCGCTATTGGCCATCATCCTCATGCCGGCTCAATAGCCGACAAGGACAGGAGGTTCACTCCGCTGGAACGAGATCGCCCGCCGAATGGGCGCTACTGCCGACGAACTTGTGGAACAGCTTGCCGATCCGGCTCTCGATCGAAATCGCGATCGAGAAGTAGGACGGGACGAGCAGCAGGGTCAGGACGGTCGAGAAGATGAGGCCGCCGATCACGGTGATCCCCATCGGTGCGCGCCAGCTATTGTCGCCGCTGATCGAAATTGCCGTCGGGAGCATGCCCGCGACCATCGCGACGGTCGTCATGACGATGGGCTGCGCGCGCTTGTGGCCGGCTTCCCAGATCGCGGCATTCTTGGCCATGCCATGGTTCATCATCTCGACCGCGAAGTCGACCAGCAGGATCGAGTTTTTGGCGACGATGCCGAACAGCATGAGGATGCCAATCAGCACGAACAGCGAGACCGGTTGGCCCGCGATGTGCAGCGCCACGGCCGCACCCAATGGCGCGAGGATCAGCGAGCCCATGTTCACGAACGGCGCGAGGAAGCGGCGGTAGAGCAGGACCAGCACCGCAAAGACCAGCAGCACGCCGGAGATCAGCGCGACGGCGAAGTTGAACAGCAGCTCGGCCTGCCATTTCTGGTTGCCGAGGTTCATCTTCTGCACGCCCTGCGGCAGGTTCTTGACCGTCGGCAGCGCGTTGACCTTGGCCCAGACATCGCCCTCGACGACGCCGGGAGCGAGATCGGCGCCGATCGCGAGGCGGCGAAGCTGGTTCGAACGGTTGATCGTCGTCGGTCCGGAGCCGAAGCCGATGTCGGCTACGGCCTTCAGCGGCACGGAACCGCCGCCGGTAGTCGGCACGGGCAGGTTCTGGAGCGTCGCCAGGTCGCGGCGGGCATTTTCAGACAGCGACACCTGAATCGGGACCTGACGGTCCGAAAGCGAGAATTTGGCGCTGTTCTGCTCGATATCGCCAAGCGTGGCGATGCGGATCGTCTGGCTGAGCGCCGCGGTCGTCACACCGAGGTCGGCGGCAAGGTCGAAGCGCGGCTTGATGGTGATTTCCGGCTGCGCAAGCTGGCTGCCCACACGCGGCGCGCGCAGACCCGGCACCGTCTCCATCTCCTTGGCGATCTGGTTTGCGACCGCGGTCAGCTGGACCGGGTCGTCGCCTCCCAGATACAGCATGATGTCGCGCGAATCCGGATCGGGACCGCCGCCGTTCTGGCTTTGGAAGCTCACGCGCGCATCCGGAAACGAGGACAGTGCCGGCGACAGATTCCGCTCGAATTCGGTGCTCGTGACCTTGCGGTCCTTCTTGAGCACGATGTTCACGCGGCCGCTGCCGACGTTCACCCGCTCGAACACGCGCTCGACGGTCGGATCCTTGATGACGACCGCGGCGACCCTGTCCGTTGCCGCTTCGGTCTGCTTCAGGGTGCTGCCCGGCGGCAACGTGATGTTGACGCGCGAATAGTCGCTGTTCTGCGGCGGGAAGAAGGATTGCGGCAGCATCGCGAAAAGGATGGCGGTGAGGATCAGGGTCACGAACCCGGCCCCGACCATCGCCATGCGGTGGTCGAACATGCTCGCCCAGGCCAGCTTGACCAGCGACTGGCACCAGGCGGCAAAATGGCTGCGGTCGAAACCGACCACCACGCCGACGACGAGGCCGACCAGGATCGTCAGAATGGACAGCACGACGGCGGCGAGCAGGAACGTGCCGATGAACGCGAAAATCAGCAGGATTGCTCCGGGCTTGGCATCCGGCGCCGCCTTCTGAAACATCATGAAAACGTTGAGCAGCGACAGCAGCCCGGCAAGACCGAGCGGCACCGCGAAATAGGGGATGCGGATCGCGACCTTTGGGACCGCCGCCCGGCGTGCGACTGCTTTGCCCGTATCCAGGCTCCAGTTGAGCACCTTGAGATAGATGTCCATCCACCTCCACGCGGCGTGCGGCTGCTGGCCGTGCGACCGCAGGAAGTAAGCGGCAATGAGCGGCGTCACCATTCGCGCGACCAGCAAGCTCATCAGGACCGAGAGCACGACCGTGAAGCCGAAGGCCTTGAAATATTGGCCTGCGATTCCGGGCATCAGCGCGACCGGGAAGAAAACCGCGACGATCGCCATCGTCGTCGCCAGCACCGCGAGACCGATCTCGTCAGCGGCATCGAGGGCGGCCTGATAACCCGATTTGCCCATCCGCATGTGGCGGACAATATTTTCGATCTCGACGATCGCGTCGTCCACCAGCACGCCGGCGACGAGTCCCATCGCCATTGTCGACATGAAGTTCATGGTGATGCCCATGAGGCTCATGAAGAAGAACGCCGGGATCGCCGACAGCGGAATCGCGACGGCGGAGATGGCAGTCGCGCGGATGTCGCGGAGGAAGAGGAGCACGACGAGAACCGCCAAAGCGGCGCCCTCGATCAGGCCTTCCATCGCCGAGCTGTATTGCGCCTTGGTATAGTCGACCGTGTTGAAAACCTCGTTGAAGTGAACCCTGGGGTTCTCCTTCTCGAGCTTCTTCAGTTGCTTCCACGCATTGTCGTAGGCTGTCACTTCCGACGAGCCCTTGGCGCGCTGAATCATGAAGGTGACGACCTGCCGGCCGTTCATTTTCGCGATCGACCGCTGCTCGCTGTTGCTGTCCTTGACCTGGCCGAGGTCGGCGAGCTTGACGAACCGGCCGCCGGGAAGCGCGATTTGAGTCTGCGAGAGCTGGTAGGCGTCCTGTGCGTTGCCGAGCACGCGGACCGACTGTTCCGAGCCGGCAATCTCCGCACGCCCGCCGGCGCCGTTCATGTTGCTTTGGCGCAGCTGCTGATTGACCTGTGCCGCAGTGATGCCCTGAGCCTGGAGCGCGGTCGGGTCGAGGGTCACACGGATCACGCGGTCGACGCCGCCGACGCGCGATACGGCTGCGATGCCTTCCTCGCCGAGCAGACGCTTGGCGACATTATTGTCGATGTACCAGCTGAGCTGCTCCAGCGTCATGTCGGTCGTCTGGGCGCCGACGTAGGAGATCGGCTCGTTCTCTGCATCGACGCGCTCGACCTGCGGCTCGAGGATTCCCTCGGGCAGGTTGCTGCGGATCTGGGCGATGGCATTGCGCACGTCGTTGACCGCCCGGTCGGTTGGGGTGCCGAGCTGGAACTGCACAAAGGTCGTGCTGTTGCCCTCGACCACCGTGCTGCTGATCTCGTCGACGCCGGTGATCCCGCGGATTGCGGATTCGACCCGCTGCGTGACCTGCGTCTCCATCTCGTTCGGGGCGGCGCCCGGCTGGCTGACCGAGACGATGGCAGCCGGGAAGTCGATGTCGGGCGCATTGTTGACCTGCATGCGGGAGAACGACACCAGGCCGGCAAGCATGAGGCCGACGAACAACACGATCGGGAAGACCGGGTTGCGGATGCACCAGGACGAAATGTTGCGGAAGTTCATGTGTCGATCGCTTTCCTGGCGCTAGCGCGCGGCCTCGCGGTGCGGATTGACCTTCTGCCCCGGGTTGAGGAACGGACCCGCGGACAGCACCACCGCCTCGTTCCCGCTGAGGCCGCTGGCGATCGTCACGCCATCTTCGTTCACGGTGCCGATTTTGATGTCGCGGCGCTCGACCTCATTCTTGGCGTTCACGATGTAGACGTAATTGCCCCTGTCATCGCTCAGCACCGCGCTCTGCGGCAGTAGCGGAGCGCTCGTCGTGCCGCTGCTGATCTTGGCTTCGGCGTAGCCGCCCGGACGGATGGCGGAGCTGTACGGGACCGCAATCCGGACAAGGCCGAGGCGCGATTGCGGGTCGATGACCGGCGCCACCTGCCAGACAGTGCCGCTGACGCTGGTATCGGCGCCAATGGGCGTGACCTGGGCCGGCATTCCGACATGGACGTAGGCGAGGTCTTGCTGGGCGAGCTGCGCTTTCATTTCCATCGCGCCGCCTTCGGCGAGACGGAACAGCGCACCCGATGCTGGGCTGACGATCTGGCCGAGCTCGACATTCCGCGCGAGAATCAGCCCTGCGCTCGGCGCGGTGACGTTCAGCTGGCCGATCTGGGCGCGGGTCGCCCCGAGCTGGGCCTCGGCCACGCGCACCTGCGCGAACGCGGCGTCGCGCGCGGCCTTCTTCGCGTCGATCTCGGCTTTCGAGATGAAGCCGCGGCCCTGCAGCGCAAGCGCGCGGTCGTAATCCGACTGGGCGAGCGCGGCATTGGCCTTTGCCGCCGCGATCTGCGCCGCCTGCTGCGCCGCCTGCTGGCTCTGGACCGAGCGGTCGATCACCGCCAGCACCTGCCCTGCGCGAACCCAGCTTCCCGCGTCGACGAGGACGCGAATCACGCGACCGCCCTGGCCGGCAATTCCGACCGGCTGGTCGCGGCGGGCACCCAGCGGGCCGCTCGCAGTCACGACGCGGCCGACCTGGCTGCGGCCGGGAACGACGACGGTGACGCTCGGGACCTGGCCCGCCGCGCTATTCTGCGCCGCCTTGGGCGAGCCGCCGCGGCTCATAACGACGAGCAGGACAACCACGAGCAGGACGATCGCAATGCCGGCGGCGATGACGAGTTGACGCCGCCGCCGCGACCGGTCGACCACGACAAGCGTGTCCGACGAATGGATAGAAGTTTCCCTGTTCATGATGTCCATGCCCGTTTCACAAGTTTGCGTCGCCAGAGACTAGCTGTATTAGCCCAATAACTCACCTAGCGCAACAGGACGCGAGGTCCGTCGCGGCCGCTAGCCCCTTTTCGATAAACGGTGGCACCACGGTCGCGAGCGCGCGTTGGCACAGCCGTAATGAAGGCCGATTGAACGGCTATTAGAAGAAGAGGGACGGGAAAGCGATGGAACATTACGGCATTATTGGCTGGATTGTCATCGGCGGCATTGCAGGCGCCATCGCCAAGCTGCTGATGCCCGGCAAGGACCCGGGCGGCTGCATCATTACCGTCATTCTGGGCATCGCGGGCGCTCTGATCGCCGGCTGGCTCGGTCATGCTATCGGCTGGTACGGGCCCAATGAGGGGGCCGGGTTCATCGCCGCAATCGTCGGCGCGTTCATCATCTTGCTGATCTATCGCCTGGTCGCCGGCCGCAGGGCTTAGGACCACTCCGGGCCGACTTGCTCGTTCAGCAAACAGCCATGGCGCGCGGCCAAGTTTGAACGCGTCGTCATTGACCAGGGAACGAGAAATGAAGAAGCGTTTCGTGTGCGCGCTGCTCTTTGCGGTCGCCGCCTTTCCGTCCGCTGCCGCAGCTCAACAGTCTTCGATCACACAGACGATTGCCGGGACGCGGCTGGACATCAATGCGACCGGCGAGGTCACGCGCGTTCCGGATATCGCCGTGATTTCCGCAGGCGTGGTGTCGCGAGCACCGACGGCGACCAGCGCGCTCCAGGACAGCGCCAATCGGATGAATCGCGTGCTTGCCGCCTTGAAGAGCGCTGGCGTCGCCGATCGTGACGTCCAGACGAGCAACGTCAGCCTCAACCCCGAATACCGCTATCCCCAGAATCAGGCGCCGCAACTCGTCGCCTATACGGCCTCCAACAGCATCACCGTCCGCTTCCGCGACATCCGCAACGCCGGCAAGATCCTCGATGCGTTGGTCCGCGAAGGGGCCAACCAGATCAATGGCCCGACGCTCACCATCGACAAGCCCGAGGCGGCGCTCGACGAGGCGCGCGCCAAGGCGATCGCGATCGGCCGCGCGCGCGCTGACCTTTATGCCCGCTCATTAGGAATGCGGGTCGTGCGCGTGGTCTCGGTCGACGAAAGCGGCGGCAGCTATCCGGTGCCGCCGCCGATGCCGGTCATGGCCCGCGCTTACGAAAGCGCGCAAACGAAGATTGAGCCCGGCGAGCAGAAGCTGCAGGTCAATCTCGCCATGGTGTTCGAACTGCAGTGAGAAAGAGGCCGCGCGGCATGTGCCACGCGGCCTCGCTTGAGATCCGGTCTTGCGCCGCTTGCTAGCGGACCGTTCCTCGCCGGATCAGGTTGACGATCGCAAGCAGGATCACCGCTCCGATCAGCGAGTAGAGGAAAGATTCGATCGTGATGCCAGCGTTGATGTTCTGTCCGAACAGCAGCCCTGCAATCACGGCTCCGACGATTCCGACGACGATATTGAGAATGATGCCCTGCTGGGCGTCGGTCCTCATGATGAGGCTCGCGAGCCAGCCGCAGATGCCGCCGACGATCAGCCAGATGATAATACCCATCAGCTTTCCCTCCTGTTGTGCAGCCGCCCTTGAGGTGAGCAGCCCGTGCGGCACGACAGACGCGCGACGCGCATCTGTTGTTCCGGATTCGGAAGGTTCTGTCTAGGAATTCCGCTAAAGAATGGCGCGAACGCTCAACGAATGCGTAGCCGAAACGAGGCTCAGTAGCGCTGCTGGCGCTCGTATTGATCGCGATACTGCTTGATGCGCGTGACGCGAAGGCCCGGCATGCCGCTGCGGTCCACGGCGCGCTGCCAACTGGTGAATTCCTCGAGGCTCAGGGTGTAGCGCTTGCAGGCTTCGTCGACCGTCAGAAGGCCGCCGGCGACAGCCGCCACGACCTCGGCCTTGCGGCGGACCACCCAGCGGGTGGTCGTGGCAGGCGGCAACGAGTCGAGCGTCAGCGGCTCGCCGAGCGGGCCGATGACTTGGGCCGGACGAATCTTCTGGTTCTCGAGCATTGTTCGGTCACACCTGCTTAATCATTGCAACTGGCCCTCCTTTAATCCCGGGCCGTTGAAAACTTTCTGAAACGCGCTGGTTAATATCCCGGTCAGTCCGTCTTACTTTCGCTTAACCCTTTGCCTGCTTCCGCGAAGGCACCGCCGAGCAGCTTCACCGCCTCTCGCCAGCCGTCGCCTCCGGACAGGTAACAGGCGATCGCATCCTCCCGCGTCTGGTCGTCGCACTCCGGCGCATCGCCGAGGAGCGCGAGAAGGTCGTAGAGGCTGAGCGGCTTCTGCGCCTGTCCACGAAAGTCGCTCTCGTGACGCGCCAAAACTGCCCCCTTGCTTGCCTCTCCTGCGGCCTCTCTAGTCTGCAGGAGTGAAATTCGGGTAAAGAGGCCGGAAAGCAGAACTTCAAATGCACATCGATTTCCAACTCGGTCGCCCCTCGGGCGACGCCCGAATCGTCGTCGCCATGTCCGGCGGCGTCGACAGCTCGGTCACGGCTGCGCTCGCCACGCGCACCGGCGCCGAGGTCATCGGGGTGACGCTCCAGCTTTATGATCACGGGGCGGCGGTGCGGCGCAGCGGCGCCTGCTGCGCCGGCCAGGACATCTACGACGCGAGGGCGGTCGCCGATCGGCTGGGGATCGCGCATTACGTGCTCGATTACGAAAGCCGCTTCCGCGACGGCGTGATCGACCGCTTCGTCGACGAATATGCCCATGGCCGCACGCCGGTGCCCTGCGCCAGCTGCAACCAGGGGGTGAAGTTTGTCGACCTCGTCGCCTTCGCTCGCGAACTCGGCGCCGATTGCCTCGCTACGGGCCACTATGTGCGGCGGATGGTGAAGGGCCGCCAACTCGAGCTGCACAGGGGCGCCGACCCGCGGCGGGACCAGAGCTATTTCCTCTACGGCACGACGCGCGAGCAGCTCGATTTCTTGCGCTTCCCGCTGGGAGACCTGCCGAAGGACGAGGTGCGGCGAATCGCCGCCGAAGTCGGACTAGAGGTCGCGGCCAAGCCCGACAGCCAGGACATCTGCTTCGTGCCGGACGGCGACTATGCCGGACTCGTGAAGCGGCTGCGACCGGACACCGAGCAGCCGGGCGAGATCGTCGACCTCGATGGCCGGGTGCTCGGGCGCCACCGCGGCGTCGTTCACTTCACCGTCGGCCAGCGCCGCGGGATCGAGATCGGCGGGCAGAAGGAGCCGCTCTACGTCGTGCGGATCCAGCCCGAGCAGGCGCGGATCGTCGTCGGTCCGCGCCGCGCGCTGGCCGTGGAAGCCATGCGGGTCGCCGATTGGAACTGGCTCGGCGAGGATCAGCGCGAGGTCGGCGCGAAGGTGCGCTCGCTCGCTCCTGCAGTTCCGGCACGGCGCGACGGCGAATGGGTGCATTTCGTCCAGGCCGAATATGGCGTGGCGCCGGGGCAGGCGGCGGTGCTGTACGACGGCAGCCGTCTGCTCGGCGGCGGGTGGATCGCGGAGACCGTCGCCGCGCGCCAGAGCATCGATGCCGCCGCCGCTTAGCGCCGGCGTCCTCCTTTTTCGCCATGGCGATCGCGGGATCGAGGTCCTGCTGATCAAGCCCGGTGGCCCCTATTGGCGCGGCAAGGACGCGGGCGCCTGGATGATCCCGAAAGGCGCGGTCGAAGCGGGCGAGATCCCCGCCGAGGCGGCGCTGCGGGAGTTCGCCGAGGAGACGGGGACCGAGCTGACCAGCGTTCCCTTCCCGCTCGCGGTGGTCCGGCAGGCCGGTGGAAAATTGGTCGAGGCGTTCGCCGTCGAGGGCGATCTCGAGGCCGCGGCCGTGCGGTCGAACGATTTCGAAATGGAATGGCCGCCGCGCAGCGGACGAATGGAGCGCTTCCCCGAGGTCGACGAAGCACGGTGGATGTCACTTGCCGAAGCCCGGGCAATGATGCTTCCAAGCCAGCTGCCGCTGATCGACGCGCTGGAAGCGAAGCTGAAAGGATAGGCCCATGCTCGGATTGCTCCTCGCGCTTGCCGCCCAGACTGCTGCGCCGCCTATGGGCTGGAGCGGCGGCCCGACGCCGTCGGCGAAGGTCAGCTGGCCGACGCACGAGCAGGATGTCGTGCTCAAGGACTTCCGCTTCCGTGACGGCGAAACGCTGCCGGCCTTGAAGATGCATGTAACCACGCTGGGCGCGCCGCACCGCGATGCGGCGGGTCAGATCGACAATGCGGTGATGGTGCTCCACGGGACCGGGGGCACCGGCAAGCAGTTCCTGTCGCCGCAATTCGCCGACGAGCTTTACGGGCCCGGGCAGCCGCTCGACATTCGCAAATTCTGGATCATCCTGCCCGACAATATCGGGCACGGCGGCTCGTCGAAGCCGTCGGACGGCATGCGGATGCGTTTCCCCAAGTACGACTATGACGACATGGTCGAGGCGCAATATCGGATGCTCACCGAAGGGCTCGGCATCCGCCACATGCGGCTGATCATGGGCACGTCGATGGGCTGCATGCACAGTTTCGTCTGGGGCGAGACGCATCCCGACTTCATGAGTGCGCTGATGCCGCTCGCCTGCGAGCCGATGGAGATCGCCGGCCTCAACCGCATGTGGCGGCAGCTGGCGATCGACGGGATCGAGGCAGATCCGGCGTGGCAGGGCGGCAATTACAAGAGCGAGCCGATGACGGGCCTGCGTTCAGCCGAAAACCTGCTGTTCGTCGCCGGTGCAGCGCCTTTGCTGTACCAGGCGCAATATCCGACGCGGGTAGCCGCGAGCACATATGCGGAGCAAAGGGTGGCGAGCGCGATCAAGACGCTCGACGCGAACGACCTCATCTATCAGCTGGACTCGTCGCGGAATTACAATCCCTGGCCGGCGCTCGAGAAGATCACCGTGCCGCTCACCTGGGTGAATTCGGCCGATGACTTCATCAACCCGCGCAACCTGCCGGTGCCGAGCCGAGCGGTGAAGCGGATGAAGAACGCGCGCTTCCGCTTGATTCCGGAGAGCAGCGAAACCCACGGCCACGGCACCCACACCTGGGCGAAGTTCTGGAAGGCGGATCTCGCGGCGTTGCTGGCCCGGTCAGGGTCGGACGCTCGCCGCTAGTCTCGGCATTGATCGGGCCGCGCGCGGCACAATTCCCCAAGCCGCTTCAGCTGGGGCTGGAGCTCGACCGTGCGGCGGTAGTCGTCCACGACCATCTGCCTTGCCTGGGCGGCCGTTTGCGCAGCGTCCGGCGCTGCATTGACGAGGGCGCGTTCCTCCGCCGGGCAGCTTCGAGCGAGCAAAGCCTCGAACTGATCGGGCAGCAGCCGGGATTCGTGCGAGGCGCGCGACTGCGCGAACAGGCACTGCACGAAAGCGAGATTCGCCGCATCGGCGTCGGCGGATGAAGCGGCGGCGGAAATGAGCAGCACGAAGATCACGCCACTGCTTCTGTAGGAAGCGCCCTAAAGCTGAGTTAAAGCTGGAACTGGCCGACGATGATCGTGTGGCAGTGGCCGCCGAGGACCGCGCGATCGCCTTCGAGGCGGCAGTGCAGCACGCCTGTGCGCGCACTCGCCTGCAGCGCCGTGAACTCGTTCCGGCCGAGGCGCTCGGTCCAGTAGGGCACGAGCGCCGCATGCGCCGAGCCGGTCACCGGGTCCTCGTCGATTCCGAGATAGGGGACGAACACGCGGCTGGCGATGTCCTGCTCGCGGCCGCAAGCGGTGACGACCGCCATGCGGTGGATTTGCCTCAGCGCCGCGAAATTCGGTGAGACGGCGCGCACGGCGGCTTCATCGGACAGCTCGATAATCGCCGCGTCATTATAGCCGTCGGCTAGCCAAACAGCGCTGTCGGGAAGGCCCAGCGCCGCGCACAACTCAGGCTCGCGCACCTCATTCAGGTTGGCCGCGCGCATGTCGAGCTCGAGCAGATCGTCCCGGCGGCTCACGATCAGCTCGCCCGACTTGGTGGCGAAGCGAACCTGCTGCCCCGTCATCAGGATATGCCCTGCCGCGAGCGTCGCATGGCCGCACAGCTCAACCTCGGCGGTCGGGGTGAACCAGCGGAGGTCGAAGTCGGCTCCGCCGCTGTCGCTCGGCACAGTGAAGGCCGTCTCGCTGAGGTTGTTCTCGGCCGCGATCGCCTGCATCAGCGCATCGTCGAGCCACCGTTCGAGCGGCATGACGGCCGCGGGGTTTCCGGTCAGCGGCTGGTCGGCGAAGGCGTCGACCTGGAAGAATGGGATGCTGGTCAACTCGCGCGCTCCGTAATCTCCTGGGGCAGCAGCGTCTCGCGGTCGGTCTGGCCCTCCGGGTCGATGTGGATCAGGATTTCCGTGTCGGGAAAGCGCTGCTGCAGCTGCTCTTCGACCCGGTCGAGGCGGTCGTGCGCCTCCTGCACCGTCCATTCGGGCGGGACCCAGACGTGGAACTGCGCGAAATAATGCGTGCCGCTGCTGCGCGTCCTGAAGTCGTGCAGGCCGGCAAGCTCGGGATATTCCTTCGCCGCGGAGAGAAAGCGCGCGCGGAGCTCATCGGGCCATTCGCGGTCCATCAGCTGGTCGAGCGCATGGCTCGATGCGCGCCACGCGCCCCACGC
>Ga0207657_10005818_pt1 | contig 12842 bp, 11 predicted proteins | sample KBSC33metaG_FD_184316 | JGI IMG/M metagenome (GOLD analysis project Ga0207657, IMG submission 184316) | Corn rhizosphere microbial communities from Kellogg Biological Station, Michigan, USA - KBS C3-3 metaG (SPAdes) (version 2) | ecosystem: Host-associated > Plants > Roots > Rhizosphere > Soil ...
GACGCGCAGGTCGCGGGTGTCGCCAACCTCGATCCAGCTCTCCTCGAGGCCCTGCGCTGGGCTGCGGCCGATGCGGCGGCCGCGGGCATCGAGCTGGTGGTCGACAGCGGCTGGCGTTCCCCGGCGTACCAGGAACGACTACTCCACGAGGCGGTCTGGAAGTACGGCTCGGAGGAGGAAGCCGCCCGCTGGGTGGCGACCCCCACCACGTCTGCTCACGTGTCGGGGGACGCCGTCGACATCGGGCCTTCCCATGCCGCAGCGTGGCTTTCCGACCACGGCGCCGCGTACGGGCTGTGTCAGATCTACGCCAACGAGCCGTGGCACTACGAGCTGCGCCCCGAAGCCGTCGATCGCGGTTGCCCCGCGATGTACGCCGATGCCGCGCACGATCCGAGGATGCATCCGCTTGGCTGATCGTAGGCCGAAGCCGCCCGGCCGGATCGCCAATGCCCCGATCACCGCCATGGGCACCGCGTCGGTCGTGGCAGCGATCATTCGTTCAGATTGGTTTGCTCGCCGTGATACACCGCCCTTCCTGGTCACGATGACGGCCGACTTCTTCTCCGACCCGGCGGCGGTAGCGACGTACGCCGAGCGGGCTAGCCGGTCGGTCCCAGGCCTCGACGTCCTGCACGGCATCGTCGAGCAGATCCTGGCGGAGTCGGTGCCGAACGACGGCCGCGTGCTCGTGGTCGGCGCGGGCGGTGGTCTCGAGCTCACCCATCTCGCCGAGCACCACGATGAATGGACGTTCGACGGCGTCGACCCGTCCGCCCCGATGCTCGACGCCGCCCGCGAGGCGATGGGGCCGCTCGCCGCCCGTGCGGCGCTGCACGACGGATACATGACGGACGCGCCCGAAGGCCCGTTCGACGCCGCCACCTGCCTGCTCACACTGCACTTCGTCTCCCGCGAGGAACGGCTGCGGACGCTCCGCGAGATCAACCGCCGCCTCCGGCCGGGCGCCCCGCTCCTCACGTTCCACCACAGCGTCCCCGACGGCAATGCGCGGGCAGCCTGGCTCGAGCGCCACACACGCTTCGCCGCCGGCCCCGACGCAAGCCCCGCGCAGGTCGCCGAGAGCGCCGCGACACTCGCCACGCAGCTGCCGATTCTCCGACCGGACGAGGACGAGGCACTCCTGTACGAAGCAGGCTTCGAGGACGTCGGCACGTACTACGCCGCACTCACCCTCCGCGGATGGCTCGCGTATGCCTCGGACACCACTGCCGACGGCTGAAAGCATGTTGCGGAGCGAGCCTTGCGCCCGCTCCGCAACGTCGATCCCCTCGGCGCCTGTGGCTCACTCCGCGGGTGGGATGTGGTGGTTGCCCCGGAACAGGTCGCTCGGGTCGTAGAGCGCCTTCGCCCGCCGCAGCCGCGCCCACGTGTCCGCGTCGAAGAAGCGGCTGGTGTCGGTCGGCTCCATGACGAAGTTCGCGTAGTCGCCGACGCGGTACGGGCGGACGGCCCGATCGAGGGCATAGAGGTATCCCCTCGCCGTCGCCTCGGATTCGTCGTCCTCCCGAACCCCGAGCGCGATCAGGCTGAGCGCGCCCGGCAGCGTCGCCCGTGCACCGGCGCCCGGCGTCTCCCGTCCGAAGGCGCCGCCGAGCTGACGCAGCTCGACAAGCGCGAGGTTCGTGCCGGAATCGGGCCCCACCGCGAACACCAGCTCGTCGACGCCGACACCCGGCAGATCGGTCAGGAGCGCCGTGGTGGTGACGAAGGGCAGGGGATCGGGCGGGTCCATCGCCATGTCGCCGAGCGCTGCCGGCGGCACCATCGCGAAGGTGTCCATCGCCGGGCTCAGCTCCCGCACCGGGCGCAGCAGGTCGCGGCCCTCCGCCTCGCTCCCGAGGAAGGCGCCGTAGACGACGGTGAACGAGCCGCCGCGCACCGGCTCCGGCACGAACGGGGCGTCGGGGAACTGCAGGAGCGACGCCCACGACATCATCTCGTCGGGCAGCGTCGGGACGAGCGCCGTCCAGGCGTGGAGCACCTCGGCCGCGCGCTCGAAGGGGAAGAACATGACTCCCGCGTAGAGCTCCTCGACCGGGTAGACGGCGAACTCGAGCGCCGTGACGACGCCGAAGTTGCCGTTCCCGCCGCGGAGCGCCCAGAAGAGCTCTGTCTCGTGCTCTCCGTCGACCCGGATCGCGCGACCGTCCGCGGTGACGAGCTCGATCGCGGTGACGCTGTTCGCTTGAAGGCCGTGCTTGCGCCCGAGCCAGCCCATGCCGCCACCGAGCGAGTAGCCGGCCACGCCGACGTCGGGAGACGAGCCGTGCAGCGCGGCGAGCCCGTGCTCGGAGAGCTTCGGAGCGATGCGGCCCCACTTCACGCCTGCTCCGGCCCGCACGCGCCGGGCCCGGGGGTCGATGGAGGCCTCCTGGAGCTCGCGGACGTCGACGAGGAGTGTGTCCTCGAGCGCGCCGTACGCGTCGGCGTTGTGGCCGGTGGCCTGCGACGCAACGCGCAGCCCGTTGTCGCGGGCGTATTCCACGGCCGCGACGACGTCGCGCACGTCCTGGGGGAGCGCGACTGCGGCGGGCCTCAGGTCCGTTGCCAGGTTGAACACCTGCCGCGCCGCGTCCCAGTCGGAGTCCGACGAGGTCACGACGCGTCCGCGCATCTGCGCGGACAGGGTCTCGAACTGACTGGTAGCGAGCATCTAGATCATCCTTTCATTGAACAGAGTGTCTATCGATCGGCCATGCTAACATGAATGAACACCATGTCAACTCGAATGAGAAAGTACGAGCTGAAGGCCCGGGCCGAGAGCCAGCGCGAGACGCGCGAGCGGATCGCGAAGGTCACAACCGAGCTCCACGAGGAGAGGGGCGTCGCGCACACGACCGTCGCCGAGATCGCCCGCCGCGCCGGCGTGACGCGCCTCACCGTGTACAACCACTTCGCCGACCTGAGCGAGCTGCTACCGGCCTGCGCCGCCCACTACGAGCGGCTGCACCCGACACCCGACTTCGCGACCGCTCTCGCACAGTCCGACCCCGGCGCGCGCGTCCGGGACGCGCTCGGCCGGCTCTACGGGTGGTACCGCGAGACCGAGCCGATGTTCGGCAAGCTCTTCAGCGACCGCGCGTCCGTCCCCGAGCTCGACCGTTTCCTCGAGCAGAACATCGATCGCACACTCGCGAACCTCGCTAACGACCTGACGGCGGGGTTCGCCGTCCGCGGCCGGCGAGCCGATCGCCTCCACGCGCTCGTCCGGGTCGCGCTCGACTTCTGGACCTGGCGCCGCCTCACGCGCGAGGGCCTCGTCGACGAGGACGCCGCCGACCTGATGACGGCGGCCGTCGCCGCCGGTATCGGTTAGGCCCGAGCGACGGGGCCTTCCCGGCTGGAAACCGCCTTGCCCGTTCTGCTCGAAGCGTCAGCGTGGGGTGAGCCCGTAGCGCTTCATCACGGCGCCGATAGCCGCGAGGTCGGGAGGCCTGCCGGCGGCGGCGTCGAGGATCGCCGCGACCTCGCGGAAGTAGTCGGGGCCGAGGATGCCGGGGGTGACGATTGCGAGCGCCCTGGCGTCGACCTCGGCCCTGTTGGCAAAGTGGTGGACGGCACCGCGCGGGATACAGAGCGCCTCGCCGGGGTCGACGTCGATCGGCGTCCCTTCGACGGTCCAGGTGAGGACTCCCTCCAGCCCGTAGATCGTCTCCTCGTAGTCGTCATGGCTGTGCGCGGCTGCGACTCTGGAGCCCGCAGGAACGTCGAACTCGAAGACCGACACCGACCCCGCCGACTCGTCGCCCTCGACCAGGAAGCGGATCGCGAGCTCCCCGACCTTGATCTCTTCACGCGTGCTCGTCGACATCTTGCGCCTCCTCGTCCATGGATGGTAAAGTCACTTGACAATACATGTCGACCACGAACTCGTCAAGTGTCTTTACGAGACAACAGGGAGAAACCGAGCCCTTCGGGCCGCCGCTGATCGGCGCGCTCCTGCGGATGCCGTGGGAAGCCGTGCAGCGCCGAATGCTCGAGCGGCTGCACGAGCGCGGCTTCGACGACTTCGACGCGGCGTACCTCGAGGTCTTCCGGTACCCGGGACCGCAGGGGACGAGGCCGTCCGAGCTGGCCGCTCGGCTGCGAATCAGCAAACAGGCGCTCAACTATCTGCTCGGCGAGCTCGAACGGCTCGGCTACCTCGAGCGCCGGCCGGATTCCGAGGATCTGCGCTCGAAGCGGATCGCCCTCACGGCGCGCGGCACCTCGGCGATCCGCGTGATCCGCGAGGCGGTCGGGGAGATGGAGGCGTCGTGGGCACAACAACTCGGCCCGAAACGCTTCGCCCAACTCCAAAATCTCCTGCTCGACCTGAATCGGCCGACCTCAGCGTCGGGTGACGCCGCGCCCGCCTAGTAAGAAGGCCCCTCAGGCGACCGGGGTGCGGCGGTGGTTGAGGAAGGTGAGGACTGCGAGGACGCGTCGGTGGTCTTCTTCGTCTGCGCCGGTTCGTCTCCATGTGCTGCGAGAGGAGCACGATTCCGAGCTCGGGGTGGTTGGCGCGGAAGATGCGGGCGGCACGTGCGCCGTCGTCGGTGTTGTCGGGTGGCATGCGGATGTCGACGATTGCGAGGTCGGCGAGCGTCGTATCGACGGCGGCGATCAGGCTCGGTGCGTCGACGGTCTTCGCCACGACCTCGTGGCCGGCGTCCTCGAGGAGACGCGCGAGCCCTTCGCCGAAGAGGGTGCCGTCCTCGCTGATCACGATGCGCAAGGCAGGATCGCCTCCAGCACATCTCTCGGAGAAAGGAACGAGGAGACCATGGGACAGCGGGCGCCACTGGCCGTCGCTGTGCTCGCCGCGTTCGCGTTGCCTTCGCTGGCGCTCGAGGCCGCACGCTCACCACCGCCTGTCGATCTCGGCAGGCGGTGCACTCCGCGAAATCGAGCGAAAATCCCATGGTGAGCATCTCCCACACCCACCCGAGCCCCGCAGCGCGAGCCATCGGCTGGCTGCGAGACGACGTCCACCTCGCGAGACTCGCAATCGGTGTCGTCGCCCTCCACGTCGTCGACGACAACTTCCTGCAGCCGAATCCCGGGACCACCGCCGGTGGCCATCTCGTCAGCGGCCTCGTTCCGGTCGCCCTCCTCGTCACGGCGGGAGCCCTCTACGGGCGGCTCCGCCCGGGCGCGCGCGCCGTGATCGCATTCCTCGCGGGCTTCTTCGGCATGCTCGTGGCGATAGAGGCGTTGCATCACACCAGAGAGGGCGGGCTGGTCGCCGACGACTACACGGGACTGCTGTCGCTCGTCGCCGGGATCGGGCTGATCGCGATCGGCGGCGTCACGCTCTGGAGGTCGCGTCGGCGGGATGATCGCGTCTGGTGGCGCTACGCCCGACGCGTCCTGCTCGCCGTCGGTGCGGCAGTCGTCGCCAGCGTCGTGCTGCTCCCCGTCACGATCGCCTACGTCGCGACGCACGCCTCGCACGTACTCGTTCCGTCCGCCGACCTCGGGTCGTCGTTCGAGGACGTGCGGTTCTCGACGAGCGATGGATTACGGCTGGAAGGGTGGTACGTCCCGTCCCGGAACGGTGCGGCGGTAATCGCCTTCCCCGGACGGCAGCCGAGCGTGCAGAAGCGGGCGAAGGTCCTGGCGCGGCACGGGTACGGCGTCCTGCTCTTCGACCGCCGCGGCGAAGGCGAGAGCGAGGGCGACCCGAACCTCTTCGGATGGCAAGGCGAGCGCGATATCCACGCGGCCGTGCGGTTCCTGCAGGGTCGCCCGGGCGTCGACCCCGAACGGATCGGCGGCATCGGCCTGTCGGTCGGAGGCGAGATGATGATCGAGGCCGCGGCCGAGTCGACGGCGCTCGAGGCGATCGTGTCCGAGGGCGCGAGTGGCCGCTCCGTCCGCGACATCCTCGCGAACGGCGACGGCTGGCAGGACGTCCTCGGCAACGGCATCGCAACAGCCGCGACAGCCGTCTTCTCGAACAACGTCCCCCCGGCCGATCTCAAGAGCCTCGTGCCGAAGATCTCAGGAGCGGTGTTCTTCATCTACGGCGAACGCGGCCAGCCGGTCGAGGAGCCTGCCAACAAGGCCTTCTTCGCGGTCGCGCGTGGCCCCAAAGAGCTGTGGGAGGTGCCGGGCTCCGGGCATATTGGCGGGATCGACGCCCAGCCGGAGGCGTACGAGCGACGTGTCGTCGGTTTCTTCGATCGCGCTCTCCTGCAGGATGCGTGACTCGCGCGAGTGACGCGCGGCGGTAAACCGGAGCTCGAACGGCGCGCTCATTGAACCGGCGGCCACCGCGGTTTACGGTCTCGTCGTGCCGGCGAGACAAGGGTCGTGATGGAGAACGTGCGGTACGACGTCGCCGTGATCGGCGCGGGGCAAGCGGGGCTGGCGATCGGCCATGCGCTGGCCGAGCAGAAGAAGCGGTTCGTCATCCTCGAAGCGGCGGACTCCGTGGGCTCTGCATGGAGGAATCGCTGGGACTCGCTCGTCCTGTTCACGCCGCGCCGCTACGACGCATTGCCCGGGCTCGCCTTCCCCGGCGACCCGGACGGGTACCCGACCCGCGACGAGGTCGCTGCCTACCTCGCCCGGTACGTCGAACGTTTCGGGCTGCCGGTGGAGCTCTCGACGCCCGTGCGCTCGCTGAGCAAGGACGCCGACGGCTTCGTGGTCGACGCGAACGGCACGCCGATTCGCGCGGACGCGGTCGTGGTTGCGACCGGGCCGTTCCACGCGCCGATCGTGCCGGACATCGCCGGCGGTCTGGCGGCCGAGGTCTTCCAGACGCACAGCGCCGGCTACCGTCGGCCGGCGGACCTGCCGAAAGGCCGTGTCCTGGTGGTGGGTGGCGGCAACACCGGCTTCCAGATCGCGAGAGAGCTCGCCGGCAGCCGCGAGGTTCACCTCGCGATCGGCTCGCAGCAGAAGCCCTTGCCGCAGCGTCTGCTCGGTCGCGACCTCTTCTGGTGGCTGACGAAGCTCGGCGTGCTGTCGAAGTCCGTCGATTCCCGGATCGGCCGGCGCGCGCGCGACCGCGACGTCCTGATCGGGTCGAGCCCGCGCGATGCCAAGCGCCATGGCGTCGTCGTGCAGTCGCGCGCGGTCGGCGCGGTCGGCCGCACGGTCCGGTTCGCCGACGGCACAGAGCTCGATATCGACGCGGTGATCTGGGCGACGGGCTCCAAACCCGACCACTCGTGGATCGACCTGCCGATCAACGGCGACGACGGCCGCCTACGCCATCGCCGCGGGGTCAGCGACGTTCCCGGGCTCTACTTCCTCGGTCTGTCCTGGCAACACACGCGCGGCTCCGCACTGCTCGGATTCGTCGCCGACGACGCGGCGTTCATCGCAGATCAGATCGCCGCCGACCGCGAGGCTCGGAGCGGAGGAGCACCGGTCCCCACCCCGCAAGATGAGAGCGCCCAAGGAGGCTTGTAGTCATGGAACACGACGAGCATCAGCACGAGCACGACTCCACCGACGTGACCGCCACGTTCCCGACCGACACTGCCGGCCTTCCACACGCGGTGCCGACCCAGGTCGTGGAGCTCGGCGACGGCGACACCTTCGAGCTTCGAATCGCGCCGGTCGCGACACGGATCGGCGACGACACCGTGCGGATGATCGCCTACAACGGGTCAATCCCTGGTCCCACGCTCCGTGTGCGCGAAGGATCGTCGCTCGTCGCGGACGTCGTCAACGAGGGCGACCTGGAGGCAACCGTGCACTGGCACGGACTGCGTCTGGAGAACCGCTACGACGGCACGCACGAGACGCAGGCGCCGATCCCCGTCGGCGGCCGCTTCTCGTACCGGATCTCGTTCCCCGATCCCGGCGTCTACTGGTACCACCCGCACATCCGCGAGGACTATGGTCAGGAGCTCGGGCAGTACGGCAACATCCTCGTCGACCCGGTCGAGCCCGACTACTGGCCGCCGGTGCACCGCGAGCTGCTCCTGACCCTCGACGACATCTTCATCGAGGACGGAAAGGTCGCGCCGTTCAGTCGCGACGAGACGACGTTCGCGGCAATGGGCCGCTACGGCAATGTCATGCTCGTCGCAGGCGAGACGGCGCCCTCGTTCGCCGCCCGGCAGGGCGAGGTCGTCCGCCTCTACCTGACGAACACCGCCAACACGCGCGTGTTCAACGTCGCACTCCCAGGCGGACGCATGAAGCTCGTGGGCGGCGACAGCGGCCGCTTCGAGCGCGAAGCGTTCGTCGAGTCGGTCGTGCTGGCGCCCTCGGAGCGCGTCGTGGTGGACGTGCTGTTCGAAGAGCCGGGACGCACGGCGCTCGAGCACCGAACACCCGAGCAGACCTACACGCTCGCGACGTTCGACGTGGCAGCCGAGCCGGCCACGCCGCCCCTCGCCGACGGGTTCGCGGTGCTGCGCACGAACCCGGAATGGTCCGCCGAGCGGGAACGGCTCGAGGTCTTCGCCGACGCGCCGCCGGACAAGACGCTCGCCTTCGTCGCGGAGATGGACATGGCCGCGCCCGAGGGCGAGGTGATCTACATCTGCCCGATGCATCCAGACGTGGTCGGCGAAGAGTCCGACCGCTGTCCGAAATGCGGCATGAAGCTCGTCGCCGTCGCGGCCCCGGTGACCTACGTCTGCCCGATGCACCCCGAGGTCGTGAGCGAGCAGCCCGACCGCTGCCCGAAATGCGGCATGAAGCTGGTCGACGCGTCGCTCGTCACCGCGTCAAGTCACGAGCACGAGGGCCACGCCCACGAACACCCCGTCGCGCATGCCGCTCACGAGGAGGCGCCCGCGGGCGAGCACGACCACGAGGCAGGCGGGATCGAGTGGGAGGACGACATGCTCGAGCTCAACCGCCAGACGACGCCGGCCAACATGCGCTGGATGCTCGTCGACCGCGACACCGGCGCGGCCAACCACGGCATCGCGTGGCAGTTCACCGTCGGCGACCGCGTCAAGCTCCGCCTGGTGAACGAGATGGACTCGGACCATCCGATGCACCACCCGTTCCACGTCCACGGCGCCGGACGCTTCGTCGTCCTCGCCCGCGATGGCGTGCCGGAGACCAACTACGTCTGGAAGGACACCGTCCTCGTCCGCACCGGCGAGACCGTCGACATCCTGCTCGACGTCACGAACCCCGGACGCTGGATGGCCCACTGCCACATCGCCGAGCACCACGAGAGCGGGATGATGTTCAGCTTCGACGTCGCACCTGCCAACGCACCTTGAAGCCACCCGGCGGGCCGATCTACCTGCTCGGCCGTGCAGCGACGCCCGGCGCGGCGGAGACACGACAGTTCCTGTCGCGGAACGGCGTCTCGTTCCGCTGGGTCGACGTCGACGACGACCCGCTCGTGCGCGTCCTCGCTCCTGCGGCGGCGCTGGAGAGCGTCCGCATGCCGTGCGTCCTCTTCCCGGACGGCACGATCCTCGAAGGGCCGGGCCGGTTCATGCGAACCCGGTTCATCCCGGCGACGCAGCACGGTGCGGTGCCGGCCGTCTCCGACGAGGATCAGCGCGCGCACCTCGAGACGAAGGTCTTCAAGCACGAGCTCGCCACCCGCGCCGGGCTGCCAACCCGGCCGCACCACGAGCGCTACGACGTTGCGATCCTTGGCGCCGGCCCTGCCGGGCTCACCTCGGCGCTCTACGCCGCCTCGGAGGGGCTACGGACGGTGGTCGTCGAGGCTCTTGCCCCGGGCGGCCAGGCGGGAACGAGCGCCCGGATCGAGAACTACCCCGGTTTTCCCGACGGGATCAGCGGCGCCGAGCTTGCCGCCAGCATCCACGCGCAGGCAACCCGGCTCGGTGCGGAGATCCTCGTCGGCGCCGAGCTCGTCGGTGCGATGCCGGGGGAGAACGGGACGGTCCAGCTCGAGCTGACCGGCGGTGCCACCTTCCACGCCCGCGCGGGCATCGCGGCAAACGGCGTGCACTACCGACGGCTCGAGGTGCCCGGCGTGGACGAGCTCATCGGCGCCGGCGTGCACTACGGCTCGTCGCCCTCTGAGGCAGCGCTCTGCCGCAACTGCGACGTCGTCGTGGTCGGCGGCGCAAACTCGGCCGGCCAGGCGGCCCTGCAACTCGCGAACGTCGCCCGAAGCGTCACCGTCGTCTGCCGTGCCGACTCGCTCGAGCAGAGCATGTCGCGCTACCTGGTCGACCGCATCCGGACGCACGACCGGATCAGGGTCCGCACCGGCGCCGAGGTGACCGAAGCGCGCGGCGACCAGCAACTCGACTCCGTCGTCATCCGCGACGGAGCACAGGGTGAGCAGACGGAGGCCGACGCCGATGCGATGTTCGTCATGATCGGCGGCCGGCCGACGACGGCAGGCGTCGAGGGGTGGCTCCGCCGCGACGAACACGGCTTCCTAGTCACAGGCCCGGACCTGCTCCGAGGCGGCGAGCAGCCCGCGTGGCCGCTCGCACGTCCACCGCTCTTTCTCGAGTCCAGCCAACCCGGCCTCTTCGTCGCGGGCGACGTGCGTCACGGCTCGATCAAGCGCGTCGCGTCTGCGGTCGGCGAGGGGGCAATGGCAGTCGCGCTCATCCACCAGCACCTCACCACCATCGACTGACCGACACGGCGGCGGTCGTGGCGGGCCTCGCCGCTCCGTCAGAATCCGACGATCGCCTCCTACGCGCTGAACACGGGCGCCGTCATCGACGAGAGCGTGGTAGAGGCGGTGACGGACCGGCGGTTCGACACGCGGCTCGGGCGACACCCGGCTCCGTGCCGTCTCTGAGCGGTCGGCCACTGCTGCACCTCAGCGCGGCGTACCGTCCGAGTCACAAGGGAGCTGGATCTCGGCGGAGACGACCTGTCCCTGATCGACGATCTCGAGCGTCCGTTCCATCGCGGTGGGTTTCAGGCCTCCGACCCCGGCGTGGAAGGGGTTGTCGAGGAACCAGAGGAGGAGAAGCGTCGAGGTGATCACCACGGCGACGCAGCCCATCATCGTCGCTTGCACGAAGGCGCGCTCGCCGCTGTCGGCGAAGAGGAGCATGAAGCCGAAGATCACGAGGGCGGAGAGGAGGAGCACGATCCACAGTGGCGTGGGGATCACCCCCTCCGCCCCGTGGACACGGTCAGTACGAGCTCCTTGACGGTCGGATCGTTGATCGAGCCATTTGCTGTACGCGGCCTGCTCCGAGGCCGATCGCGGTTCGCTCGTCTGGAGTGTCTTGAACATCACGACCGTCCATGGGTTGAGCCCGTCGCTGCCGGCGCCTCTCTCCAGCCTCGGCCACTCCTGGTGAACGACAGCGCGCGCGTAGCACACGAGCTCGCCCGACAGGCTCGCGCGAATGCCCGTCGGCATCAACTGCGCGGTCTCGAGCTGCTGAGCCACGATCTCGGCCTCGTTCTCCGCCCCGGACCGCGACGTGTCGAAGCTCTCGAACGCGAGGAAGACGACGAACCCGAGCAGCACCGCGAATCCGGTAGCGAGGACGCCGAACACACCCGCCGCGCGGTCTCCGTCCTCGAAGTAGCTGCCTCCCGGAGCGCCGCGGCGTACGAGAAGCATCGCGCCAATCGTGACGACGGTGACGGCGAAGACGATCAGCGCTGCCCAGAGAATGGACATCTGGCCCTACCCTATTTCGGCGGCCGAATTGCGTCCGGCCGGTACCGGCGATCTCGCGCGGACCCTGTCAAATGCCCGTCGCGGCTTTGACGCGGCCGGAGGCTACCGCCTCCTGTAGCGCGCGATAGTCGCGATGGTTCTGGTCTGCATAGCTTTCGGCGAACGCTGCCGTTGCGCGGTCGAAAGAGGCGCTGCTTCCGAGATACGCGGCAATCGCGATCCGGTCACCCGAGCGCGCGTGGGCTCGGGCGAGTGTCCAGCCGCAGATCCTGCGGTAGGCCGCCAGCGCCGTATCGTCCATCAGTTCGAGCTCGGCCGACCCCTTCTCGTCCCAGAGTTGCCGGATGTAGAAGTCCTTCTTCTCCCCGTCGATGGCCACGACCCGTTCCCAGCCCAGCATGCGGCCCCGGCCGGAAAGTCGTGCTCGGACGATCCGGCGTTCGTCATCCGAAGCTTCTTCGACGTGATAGAGTCCTCCCGTCGCCGGCCCAACTCCTGGCCGCGGCGAGTTCGGCGGAGCCGTAGCAATCGGCCCGTACCGGCCACCCCGAGCAGAGTGGGTTGCATTTTGGCCGACCTCCAATCCGGTCGGCGATGCTCTTCGAAAGCTCCTGGGAGGCTCACGTTTCGCTCTTCGGTTCTCTCCGGTCAAGCTTGACCAGCCCCACGGGGGAGCGGCTGGTCAGGTCGGGGCGTGGCGGACGCCCCGACTTGCGAAGGCTCCCGGGCGTGGGGCCCGGAGCCCTTCGCATCCTCCGACTCGATGTCGCGACGGTCGACGGGAACGCTGGCGACTGACAGCCGGGTCAGGAGAGGCGCGAAACCCCCGCCTGCGCCAGATGAAGCGCAGGCGGGGCCGCGCAGTCGCGTCGCGCCGCCTGCGGGTACGGAACGTCGCTACGGAGCCGAAAGCGTCGGCAGCGCCCCGCGCGTTGGCTAGACTTTCGAGCCTGTTCCTCTCCAGGGCAGTGGGATGAGGGTGTCGTCGTTGGAGCACCCTGAGATGGTCGAAGAAGAGCCGAAGCACCTACGCGTCCTGATCGCCAACGAGAGGCGCGACCGGCTAGAGCTGCTGGCACAGGTTGTGGCGGGGCTCGGTCATGACGTCATCGCGCGCGAGATCTACGTCAAGGAAGTAGGCGCCGCGACCGAGCGAGAGCGCCCCGACGTTGCCCTCGTCGGCCTGGGTCTGAGCTCCGAGCACGCGCTCGAGCTGATCGCGGAGATCGTCCGTGAAGCGTCGTGCCCGGTGATCGCCCTGCTGTCC
>Ga0207657_10005822_pt1 | contig 12839 bp, 14 predicted proteins | sample KBSC33metaG_FD_184316 | JGI IMG/M metagenome (GOLD analysis project Ga0207657, IMG submission 184316) | Corn rhizosphere microbial communities from Kellogg Biological Station, Michigan, USA - KBS C3-3 metaG (SPAdes) (version 2) | ecosystem: Host-associated > Plants > Roots > Rhizosphere > Soil ...
GACCCGGTCTCGCGGGTCAACTTTGCCTGCGAATCGCTCAAGGTCACGACCAGGATCATGCATATCGTGGCCTGGCTCCTCACCCAGCGCGCGATTGAAAGCGGCGAGATCCCGTTCCGCGACGGCCGTCGCCCCGAACGGCGTCTCGGCCATGCGCAGGAGAGCGACCCGGCAGTCGTCGCCCGCCTCCCAAATGAGGCCCAGCGGCTCGTCGCGGCGAGCTCGGACCTTTACGTCCGGGTGAAGCGCCTCGACGAAGGCAATTTGGCGGAAGAGCCGGCGCTCAGCCCGGCGCGCGCGCTGATGGGCCGGCTGGAACGCGGCCTCAGCGGCCAATAGCCCCGCACAGCCGCGATCGCGCCCCGGCATAGTCCCGCGCCAGCTGGTCGACATAGTCCGCCGCCGGCTGGACCCTGTCGATGACTCCAATCCCCTGCCCCGATCCCCAGATGTCGCGCCAGGCCTTGGTCCGGCTCGACCCTTCCGAGCCGAACTCGGTCGGGAGCGAGTCCATCCCGCCGAGCCTGTCCGGGTCGAGCCCCGAGGCGACGATCGACGAGCGAAGGTAATTGCCGGGAATCCCGGTGAACAGCGCGCTGTTGACGATATCGGCTGCCCCGCCCTCGACAATGGCCTGGCGATAGTCGTCCGAGCATCGCGCCTCGGGCGTGGCGATGAAGGGCGAGCCCACATAAGCGAAGTCGGCGCCCATCGCCTGGGCCGCCAGAATTGACGAGCCGGTGGCGATCGCGCCCGACAGGATGAGCGGCCCGTCGAACCAGGCGCGGATCTCCTGCACGAGGGCGAAGGGCGACCACCGCCCGGCATGGCCCCCTGCCCCTGCCGCGACTGCGATCAGCCCATCGGCGCCCTTGGCCACCGCCTTCCTCGCGAACCGGTCGTCGATGACGTCATGGAGGGTGACGCCGCCCCAGCCATGCACCGCCTGGTTCAGCTCCTCGCGAGCGCCGAGCGAGGTGATCACGATCGGCACCTTCCATCGTGCGCAGACGGCCATGTCGGCCTCGAAACGATCGTTGGACCTATGGACGATCTGGTTGACCGCGAATGGCGCCGATGGCCGGTCGGGATGGGTCCGGTCGTGCACCGCGAGCGCCTCGGTGATCTCGTGCAACCACTCGTCGAGCTGCGATGCCGGGCGTGCGTTCAGCGCTGGAAAGCTGCCGACGATGCCGGCGGTGCACTGGGCGATCACCAGCTTGGGATTGGAAATGATGAACAAAGGCGCGCCGATCACCGGCAGCCGAAGTCCAGCAAGAATCTTCGGAATCGCCATTCCCGCCCCCGCTCGTTGCGGGCACGGACTTAGCCGTTTAGCGAGCCCCAAGGCCAGCGGCTGTTTGGGGTATTGGCCTGCCGTCGATATTGCCCGGCGGTGAGTAGCGGCAGATCAGGAAATCCCAGTCAGGAGTCTGGTGGATCGCACAGCCGACCCGGGTCGTCGTCGGCCAGATCAACGCCGTATAATGCGAGACATCCAGCCAGTTTCCGGTCGTGCTCACGTCCGGGAAGATGCCCGGGCGAAAGAAGCGCCGTTCGCTGATCCAGGTGGAGACCATCCGTTCGGGCGAGAAGGCGCCCCTGGTCCCCATCCACAGATTCTCCCGCTGGCCGGGCCGCGTATCCCTGGGCGAGTGCTGGAGCCTGCCGAGCGCCGCAAGCACGGGACCGTAGGACGCCGCGGAAGCTGCAAGGGCTCGATCCCAGGCAAGCGGCGGCACGCCGACACGGGCGCGCTCCGCATTTTGCGAAGCCAGCAGCCGGATGGAGATCGGGTCGAGCGCCTGCGCCGCTGCCGGGGCGGCAATGGCAAAGGAGAGTGCGGCAGGCAAAGCAAGCTTCAGGTACGCGGTCATGCGACCTCCTGAAAGAAAGTGACTAGGCTGCCTCGCGGCTTAGCCAGGGGGCGTAGAATTCGCGAAGCATCGCAACGACAACGGCCGGATCGTCCTGCTGGTTCACCCGGTTGCGAAGCTCCGCCGATCCCGGCAGGCCCTTGGTGTACCAGCCGATGTGCTTGCGGGCGAGATTGACGCCGGTGTGGGTGCCGTAGAGCGACAGCATCTCGTCATATTGGACGAGCATCGTCTCCAGCTGCTCGTCGAGCTCGGGATCCGGGCGGTGTCCTCCCTCGCATAGATCGCTCATCGCCTGGGCGACGAACCATGGGCGGCCATAAGCGCCGCGGCCGATCATCACCCCGTCGGCGCCGGACTGGCGAAGCGCCTCGCGGGCGTCCCCGATGCTGTTGATGTCGCCGTTGACGATGACCGGAACCGAGACCGAGTCCTTGACCCGCCGGACGAAGCTCCAGTCGGCAACGCCCTTGTACATCTGGCAGCGGGTGCGGCCATGGATGGTGATCATCCGGACGCCCAGGTCCTCGGCGATCCGCGCAAGCTCGGGCGCATTGAGGCTTTGGTGGTCCCAGCCCATGCGGGTCTTGAGAGTGACCGGGACCTTCACCGCCTTTACCGTTGCTTGGATGATTGCTGCGGCGCCCTTGAGGTCGCGCATCAGCGCCGAGCCGGCCCAGCCATTGACGACCTTCTTGACCGGGCAGCCCATGTTGATGTCGATGATCGCGGCGCCGCGCTGCTCGTTGAGCTTCGCGGCCTCGGCCATCACCTGCGGCTCGCATCCGGCAAGCTGCATCGAGACCGGCTCTTCGGAGGGATCCCACAGGCATTTCTGGAGCGACTGGCGGGTCTCGCGAACCATCGCCTGGCTGGCGATCATCTCGGTGACCGTAAGCCCGGCGCCATACCGCTTGACCGCGCGGCGGAACGGAAGGTCGGTGACAGCCGTCATCGGCGCCAGGATGACCGGCGCTTCGATCCGCACGGGACCGATCTCGATGGGCTTCAACATGGTCATGGGAGCGGCCGAGATAGTGGAACAACCCTTGGCGGACAAGGCGAGGCGGCCTAGAGGCCCCGCGCGCAATGACAACCACGGCCCTCATCGTCGCCGCCGGAAAAGGCGAGCGCGTCGGCGGACTGCCCAAGCAGTATCGGCTGCTTTTCGGAAAGCCGGTGCTTCGCCGCGCGGTCGAGGCCCTCGCCTGCCATCCGGCGATCGCCAGTGTGCGAGTCGTCGTCGGCGCCGGCCAGCACGAGCTTGCCCAGGAAGCGCTGTCGGGAATCGACGTCGGCGGCCTGATCGAAGGCGGAGCCGAGCGTGCCGACTCGGTCCGCGCCGGACTCGCCCGACTCGATGGCGATGCGGTGCTGGTCCACGACGCCGCCCGCCCCTTCTGCCCGTCCGAAGTGATCGACCGCCTTCTTGCACCCCTCGAGTTCTTCGATGGGGCAGCCCCGGTCCTTGCCATCGGCGACACGCTCGCTCGCGCCTCCGATCGGCTCGAGGAGCCGGTGGACCGCCGCGGGATGGTGCGGGTCCAGACCCCGCAGGCGTTCCGGCTGGACGCCTTGCGCGCCGCCTACGATCGCTGGACGGGTGACGCGCCAACGGACGAGACGACCGTGGCCCGGGCGGCGGGCCTCAGCGTCGCCGCGGTCGAGGGCGACGCCGCGCTCGAAAAGATCACCACGCCAGCCGATTTCAAACGCGCCGAGGATTGGCTCGAATCCCGGCTCGCCGCGCGCACGGGCATCGGATTCGATGTCCATGCGTTCGCCGGGGACGGACCCGTCATGCTGGGCGGAATCGCAATCCCCCACAGCCGTGGCCTGGCCGGTCACAGCGACGCCGACGTGGTCCTCCACGCCCTCACCGACGCCCTGCTCGGCGCGGCCGGCCTCGGCGACATCGGCATGCATTTCCAGCCTTCCGATCCGCGATGGAAAGGGGCTTCATCCCACCTGTTCCTCGCCCACTCCGCCGACCTGATCCGCGAGCGCGGCGGGATCATCGACAATGTCGATTGCACGATCATCTGCGAGGAACCCAAGGTCGGGCCGCACCGCCTGGAGATGAGGCGCCGGGTCGCGGCGATCCTCGGGCTCGACGAAGGCCGGGTCAGCATCAAGGCGACGACGACCGAAGGCCTCGGTTTCACCGGCCGCCGCGAAGGCATTGCCGCGCAGGCGGTCGCGAATATTCGTTTGGAGAACAAGTGATGACCGAACGGCTGCTGCCGCAAGCCCTGTACGACAAGGCCAAGGAGGTGATCGCCGCCAACCGCAAGCTCGGCCGGACCATCGCCGTCGCCGAAAGCTGCACCGGCGGCCTCGTCTGCGCCGCGCTGACCGAGATTGCCGGCGCTTCCGATGTCTTCGAGGCGGGCTACGTCACTTATTCCAACGCGTCGAAGATCGACGACCTTGGAGTCAGCGAGGAAGTCGTCGAGACCTTCGGAGCCGTCAGCGTGGCCACGGCCTGGGCGATGGCGCGCGGCGCCCTGTCAGCCTCGAAAGCCGATCTCGCGGTGGCGATCACCGGCATCGCCGGGCCGAGCGGCGGCACTCCTACGAAGCCGGTCGGCACCGTGGTCTTCGCCCGGGCCGAGCGCGGAGCCGATCCGTCGCAGATCGTCGCCGACCAGAAAATGTTCGAGGAAAAGGACCGCGCCGGGGTCCGCCTTCAGGCGGCGCTCTGCGCGCTCGAGCTTTTGATGCCGTAAAGAGCGGCGGCGCGGCGCTCGAACGCACCGGTCATCCGCCGCAGCGCGCGATCGAACATCTGGCCCGCGAGCGCTTCGAAGACCCGGGACCTGAACGCGAAATCCACCGAGAAATGCAGGTTCGTGCCGCCGTCGGCCGAAGGCTCGAATTCCCACTCATTGTGGAGATATTTGAGCGGCCCCTCGACATAATCGACGCAGATCCGGTCGGGCCGGCGCTTCACGACTCGGCTGGTGAAGCGCTCCTTGAAGGCGCTGAAGCCGACGACCAGGTCAGCGACGGTTTCCGCCTCGCTCGAGGAGCGGATCCGAACGGCCACGACCCAGGGCAGGAATTCGCCATAGCGGCCGACGTCGGCGACGAGGTCGAAAAGCTGTCCGGGCGTGTAGGGAAGATGGCGCGTTTCGCTGTGCCGCGGCATCAGCCTTTCGCCCGCTCCAGCTGAGCGGTGCGGGCCGCCTGCATCTTCTTGAAATCGTCGCCGGCATGATAGCTCGACCGGGTCAGCGGGGAGGCGGCGACCAGGAGGAAGCCCTTCGCCCGTGCAATGGCGGCATAAGCGTCGAAGGCCTTGGGAGTGACGAACTCCTCGACCTTCGCGTGGCGCGGGGTCGGCTGCAGATACTGGCCCATGGTCAGGAAATCGACTCCGGCCGAGCGCATGTCGTCCATCACCTGGTGGACCTCGAGCCGCTGCTCGCCGAGCCCGACCATCACGCCGGACTTGGTGAAGAGCTTCGGATCGTGCCGCTTCACCTGCTCGAGAAGCCGAAGCGATGCATAATAACGCGCGCCCGGACGGATCGTTGGATAGAGCCTCGGCACCGTTTCCAGATTGTGGTTGTAGACGTCGGGTCCCGCGTCGACGATCGCTTCCACGGCCGCCTCGCCCTTGTTGCGGAAGTCGGGCGTCAGGATCTCAATGGTGGTGCCCGGCGTATTGCGCCGAAGCGCCTGGATCACCTTCACGAATTGCGACGCACCGCCGTCCGGCAGGTCGTCCCGATCGACCGAAGTGACGACGATATGTTCGAGCCCGAGCTCGGCTGCAGCCGTCGCGACATGCTCCGGCTCCAGCGGATCGACCATCCGCGGCATTCCCGTCTTCACGTTGCAGAAGGCGCAGGCCCGCGTGCAGGTATCGCCAAGGATCATCACCGTCGCGTGCTTCTTCGTCCAGCACTCGCCGATATTCGGGCAGGCAGCTTCCTCGCAGACCGTCGCAAGATTGAGATCGCGCATCAGCTTGCGGGTCTCGTGATAAGCCGGGCTGGTCGGCGCTTTCACCCGGATCCAGTCCGGCTTGCGCTGCTTTGGGGGGATAGCTGCGGGGGCGTTCATGTGCGCCAGATAGCGACGGGGGCCCGACCTTGCCAGTCCCGCCCTTGCCGTTTAGCTCGGCGGCCATGCCACGCTTTACCCGATTGATCGAAGGTTACCGCCGTTTCCGCGACAATGACTGGCCCAAGGAGCGGGAGCGCTGGGCGGAGCTCGCCCAGGGGCAAAGCCCCAAGGTGATGGTGATGGCCTGCGCCGACAGCAGAACCGATCCGGCCATGATCTTCGATGCCCATCCGGGCGAGATCTTCGTCGTTCGCAACATTGCCGCGCTCGCGCCGCCCTATGAGACGACCGCCGGTCTCCACGGCACCTCCGCGGCGCTCGAGTTCGGCGTGACCCAGCTCGAGGTCGAGGAGATCCTCGTGCTCGGCCATGGCTCGTGCGGCGGCTGCGGAGCCGCGCTGACCGGGAAGTTCGACGATTCGCCGCCCGGCGAAGGCCGCTTCATCGCCGACTGGGTGTCGATGCTGCATCCGGCGCGCGACCGCGTGCTGGAGCATCATCACGACATCGATCCCGACGCGGTGCGCGAAATGGAGTGGGAAGCGGTCAAGCTCAGCCTTTCGAACCTGCGCAGCTTCCCGTGGATCGCCGAACGCGAAAAGGCCGGCAAGCTGAAGCTGCACGGCGCCCATTTCGCGATTTCCGAAGGCGTTCTTTATGTGTTCGACGAGGCGGAAGACAGTTTCCGCCCCGCCTGAACCTTACTGACTAACACCTTATGTTATAATTGTAATGCGGCTGGCCGTACCGGTCGACATAATAGCAATAACCGCGCGTATCGCGATAATATTGGCGTCCGCTGACGACCGCTCCAAGGGCTCCTCCGAGAACCGCGCCAGCGATCGCTCCAGTCCCGGTTCCGAGGCCCGGGAGAACCGAGCCCGCGACGGCTCCGACACCCGCGCCGATCGCGGCTCCGGTGGCCGTGCCGGCAACGACATGGTCCTGTGCCGGGGTTGTCGCACAGCCACCGAGCGCAAGGCTGCTCGCGGCGGCAACGGAAATTATAAGACGATTCATGGTCATGCCCTCCAAGGCTATCCCAACCCCTCCACGCGTAAGTCAGCCCGCCACGGGCAGTTTCGTTCCGGGAGGCGCTGCAAGGCGTCCGCGAACCGTGTCGAAAACGGAATGAAATGGTCGTAATAGCAATCGGCGGGACGGGATCGCTCCCGCCCCGCCGAGGCACATCAATGCTGTCCGAAGGCTAGCGGCGATGTCCGCTGCCCACGCAGTCTTCCAGGACGGCTAGCACCGGACGTTATAATTATAGTGCGGCTGGCCGTATTGGTCGACGTAATAGCAATAGCCGCGCGTATCGCGATAATATTGCCTGCCGTTCACAACGGCGCCGAGGACGCCGCCGAGGATCGCGCCGGCAATGGCGCCCTCGCCGGTGCTGACACCAGGAAGCACCGCTCCGGCGACTGCGCCACCGGCCGCACCAATCGCCGCGCCGGTGGCGGCGTTGCCGAGCGTGCTGCCGCCGTTGCTGTAGCCGTAAGGCTGGTTGTAGCCGTAATAAGGGTCGTATCCGTAACCGTACGGATTGGTCGCGCAGCCGGTCAGCGCGACGGCGCCTGCGAGCGCGGCAGTAAGTGCGAGACGTTTCATTTCAATCGTCCTCCAACTGTCCCCCAACCCAATGCGCGAATCAGTGCATGACGAGGCGTTTCGTTCCCGTATGAATCGGCTAAGACGCGCCGAGTTGAAGGAATGTATCGGATGAGTAACGGTAACGGCAACACGGCGGACGCGAACATCGCGCTGCTGATCGACGCCGACAATGCGTCGCCCGAGCATCTGGACGAGGTGCTCCTGGTGCTTGGAGAGCTCGGAATCATCAATATCCGGCGCGCTTATGGCAATTGGGCGAAAGCGAGCCTGAAGGGCTGGGGCGACCTGTCCGGGCTCTATTCGATCGTCCCGATGCAGCAGTTCGACGTGGTCAAGGGCAAGAGCGCGACGGACATGCGCATGACGATCGACGCGATGGACCTCCTCTACCGGGGCAATGTCGACGGCTTCGGGATCATGTCGTCGGACAGCGACTTCCTTCCTCTTGCCCAGCGGATCCGCGAGAACGGGCTTCCGGTCTACGGCTTCGGCACCGCCAAGACGCCGCTGAGCTTCCGCCAGGGCTGCACGCGATTCTTCGACGTCGCCGCCCTTGTCGCGAACCAGCCGGTAGAGGGCCAAACCGAACCCCAGGTCGAAGAGCGGCCCGTCGACGAGGCCCTGCTCGAGCTGCTCGGCCATGCCTACAAGGCGTCCGAGCGTGACGAGGAAGGCTATACGACGCTCTCCGAGCTCGGGCAGCGGGCCAAGGCGGTCTCCAGCTTCGCGACCCGCAACTATGGCTACACGCGCCTTTCGGACCTCCTCCGCTCGATCCCGAATTTCGACGTCAAGACCGGTCCTGACGGCAGGTTGCTGGTCAAGAGGCTGCGCTAGCGCAACCCCGGGCCGTCGCCCTCCGTTCGCCTTTATGAGAAGCATCGCGCGCAAGTGGCGCGCCAAAAGCACGACAGCGCAATTATCGGAAAGCCGATACCGGTGAGGAGCACGAGGTTCCCGGCCGGGCCGGGCAGCTTGACGAAGCCGTGACCGGCGCCCGGCGCCCAACGGGTCCCGGGATGGTCGGCAAGCGCCTCATGGACCTGACGTCATGACAGGCTTCTCGGCGCGCGAGGAGCCGTCTATGGTGGAGCGCCGTCCGTGCCGGGTGTTTGGCCGACGCGGCCTGTACGCGTCATCTTCGTAGTTCAAGGCAATTGGGGGTGCGGTTTATGTACGAAGTTGGACCTGACGAATTTTCGGAGCGCTGGGCGCCCACCGCGATCGGCGTTTTGCGCATCGTGACGGCATTGCTTTATTTCGAACACGGCACCGCCAAGCTGCTGGGCTTTCCCGCAACCACGATGGCGCATCCCGCCATGTGGTCGCTGCCGTGGATCGCCGGAGTGTTCGAGCTGGTCGGCGGATTCCTGCTCATCATCGGCCTGTGGACCCGCTGGGTGGCGTTCCTCCTGGCCGGCGAGATGGCGGTCGCTTACTGGTACGTCCATGCGCAGCAGGGTTTCTTCCCGATCCTCAACATGGGCGAAGGCGCGATCCTCTACTGCTTCATTTTCCTGACCCTCTTTGTCATCGGGGCCGGTAATTTCAGCGTCGACAAGATCATCGCGAGCAAGGCTTCGCCGATCCAGGGCTATGCAGCTCCGGGCGGCGAGCGCAGCCTAGCCGAGGCCGACGACTAGGTTGAGCCTGACCGTAACCGTGTCGCCGGCCGAAATGCCGGCGTCACGGCGCACCTTCGCCTTCACCGGGAGGATGTAGCCGCCGCTCTTGTGCGGGAAGACCGACGTGCGCCAGGTGACGGAGTTGATCGTCGCCTCCACTTTCACCGAGCCGAAACCGGAGCCGCGGGCAAGGCTCTCCGCGCGCAATTCGTGCGCCTTGCCCTCGGGCACGGTGATGAAATGCCAGCTGCCGCCTTCGCCGGTCCAGAGCCAGAGCGGAGCGGTCAGCGTGATCATCGAATCTGGACCTGCGGCAGGAGTTGACGCGGGGTCAAGCGCAGGAGAGCCTGGGCGCAATGAAGCATTCATCCGCTCCGTCGCAAGCCGCACTCACCAGGCAGTGGCTGGAGCGGGTCGACTCGACCTTGCGCAGCTACGGTGTTCCCCAGGCCGCGCGGCTGGCGCTGCAGGCAATTGAAGCTGGCGTCGAGCATCCCTCCCTCCTGAACCTCGCTGCCTCCGCCCGCCACGGCGAGGGCCGTTTCGAAGAGGCGGTCGACCTGCTGAAGCGCGCGCGCTCGCTCGCACCCAAGGATGCGAACGTCCTCAACAGCCTTGGCATATGCCTCAAAGCGCTTGGCAGGCCCGAGGCCGCGCTGGAGGCCTATGCAGCCGCGCTCAAGATCGATCCGGGCTTAGCGGGGGCGCACTTCAATCGCGGCGCGCTCCTCGAATCGCTGAACAATGTCACCGCCGCGCGGTCCGCCTATGAGCGAGCCGCCCGGCTTGATTCCAATTACGTCGAACCGCTTGCCGGCCTCGCCTGGCTCGACGCGCAGGCCGGCGATCCGGTGTCCGCGCGTGCCAGGGCCGAACGCGCTCTTGTGCTTTCGAAGTCGAACCTTCTCGCACGCATGGCCCTGGCGTCCGCGGACCTGCAGGAGGGGAACCTCGCCGCCGCAACGTCGCTCCTCGGCGCGCTCGCGCGCGATCCGGCCGTGTCGCAGGTCAACCGCTCCATCGTCCTCGGGCTGATCGGCGACCTGCTCGATGCAGAGGGCCGGCCAGCTGAAGCGTTCGCAGCCTATTCGGCCTCCAACGCGGAGCTGAAGGCGCTCCATGCCGAACGTTACCGGCAGCCTGGGCAGGAAACGCCGGCCGGACATTCAAGGCGCCTCGCCGGATGGTTCAGGACGGCCGACCCGGAACCCTGGCACCAATCCCCGCCGGTTCGGCCGCGGGCATCGGACCCCAGGGTGCATGCCTTCCTGGTGGGATTCCCGCGCTCGGGGACCACCTTGCTGGAGACCGTCCTTGCGGCGCATCCCGAGGTCGTCAGCCTCGAGGAGAAGGACAGTCTGGCGTCCGCCTCAGCGGCCTATCTGGAAACGGAGGAAGGCCTCGAGCGCCTGGCTCAACTGAGCTCGGGCGAGGCGACGCGTCGGCGCGAAGCCTATTGGTCATCCGTCCGCAGCTTCGGGGTCGAGCCGCGCGGCAAGGTCTTCATCGACAAGATGCCGCTTGCAAGCGTCGCTCTTCCGGTCGTCGCCAGGCTGTTCCCGAACGCCCGGATCCTGTTTGCGCGCCGCGATCCGCGCGACGTGGTGCTGAGTTGCTTCCGGCGCCGGTTCGCGATGAACCCATCGATGTACGAGCTTCTGAGCCTCGAGGGCGCAGCCGACTATTACGACGCCGTCATGCGCCTGTCGGACGTCTACTGCGACCTCCTGCCACTGCCTCGGCATGTCGTTTGCTATGAAGACCTCGTTGACGATTTCGAAGGGACGGCGCGCGCCGCCTGCGGGTTCCTTGGACTCGCGTGGGACGCAAGGCTCCTCGACTTCGCGGCGAGGGCTCGAACGCGCGGCATCTCCACCCCCAGCGCGTCCCAGGTCGCGCGCGGCCTCAACCGGGAGGGCAAGGGCGCCTGGCGCCGTTATTCCGACCCGATGGGACCCGTGCTTCCAATACTCGAGCCGTGGGTTCGGGCCTTCGGCTACGAGCCTTAGGGGCTTAACGCGTCAGCTTTCGGTAGGTCGTGCGGTGCGGCCGGGTCGCTTCCTCGCCCAAGCGCCGGATCTTGTCCTGCTCATAGGCCTCGAAATTGCCCTCGAACCATTCGACGTGGCTGTCGCCCTCGAAGGCGAGGATGTGCGTCGCCAGCCGGTCGAGGAAGAAGCGGTCGTGGCTGATCACCACCGCGCAACCGGCGAAATTCTCGATCGCTTCCTCGAGCGCGCCGAGGGTCTCGACGTCGAGGTCGTTGGTCGGCTCGTCCAATAACAGCACGTTGCCGCCGCGCTTGAGCATCTTGGCGATGTTCACCCGGTTGCGCTCGCCGCCCGACAGCTTGCCGACATTCTTCTGCTGGTCCTGGCCCTTGAAGTTGAAGGCGCCGACATAGGCCCGAGTCGACTGGTCGTGCCCGTTGACCTTCATGTAATCGAGCCCGTCGGAGATCTCCTCCCAGACGTTCTTCGAACCATCGAGATGGTCGCGGCTCTGATCGACATAGCCGAGGTGGACCGTCGGGCCGATGTCGACCTTACCGGAATCGGGCTCCTCCTGGCCGGTGATGATCTTGAACAGGGTCGATTTGCCAGCACCGTTCGGCCCGATCACGCCGACGATCCCGCCCGGCGGCAGGTTGAAGCTCAGATTCTCGAACAGGAGCTTGTCGCCGTAGGCCTTGGAGATGTTCTCGACCTCGATGACCTTGCCGCCGAGCCGCTCGGGCACCTGGATGAGGATTTCGGCCTTGCCGGGGACATGCTTTTCCTGCGCGGCGACGAGCTGGTCGAACTTGGCGATTCGCGCCTTCGACTTCGCCTGCCGGCCCTTCGGCCCCTGCCGGATCCATTCGAGCTCGTCCTTGATCGCTTTCTGGCGGCCCGATTCCTCGCGCTCCTCCTGCTCCATCCGCTTGGATTTCTTCTCGAGGTAGGTCGAGTAATTGCCCTCGTAGGGGAAGTATTTCCCGCGATCCAATTCGAGGATCCAGCTCACCACATTGTCGAGGAAATAGCGGTCGTGGGTGATCATCAGGACCGCGCCGGGATAGTCCTTGAGGTGCGACTCCAGCCACTGCACGCTCTCGGCATCGAGATGGTTGGTCGGTTCGTCGAGGAGCAGGATCGACGGCTTCTGGAGCAGCAGACGGGTCAGCGCGATCCGGCGCTTCTCGCCGCCCGACAGCTTGTCGACCGGCCAGTCGGACGGCGGGCAACGCAGCGCCTCCATCGCCACCTCGAGCTGGTTGTCGAGAGTCCAGCCGTCGACCGCGTCGATCTTGGCCTGGAGCTCGCCCATCTCCTCCATCAGCGCGTCGAAGTCCGTGTCGTCCTTGGGATCGCCCATCTCGGCCGAGATGGCGTTGAAGCGGTCGACCATGTCGGCGACGTCTCGCGCGCCGTCCTTGACGTTCTCGAGCACGCTCTTCGACGGATCGAGCTGGGGCTCCTGCGGCAAATAGCCGACGGTCACGTTCTCGCCGGGCCACGCCTCGCCCTGGAACTCCTTGTCGATGCCCGCCATGATCTTCATCAGGGTCGACTTGCCGGCGCCGTTGGGGCCGACGATGCCGATCTTGGCGCCGTGATAGAATTGCAGGTTGATGTGGCTGAGCACCGGCTTCTGGGCGCCGGGG
>Ga0207657_10005824_pt1 | contig 12836 bp, 12 predicted proteins | sample KBSC33metaG_FD_184316 | JGI IMG/M metagenome (GOLD analysis project Ga0207657, IMG submission 184316) | Corn rhizosphere microbial communities from Kellogg Biological Station, Michigan, USA - KBS C3-3 metaG (SPAdes) (version 2) | ecosystem: Host-associated > Plants > Roots > Rhizosphere > Soil ...
CGCGGCACGATCGGCGGCAACGTGTGCACGAACGACCCGACGAACCACCTGCCGCCGCTCCTTGCTGCGCTCGGCGCGCGGTTCACCATCGCGGGAGGAGGCGGCGAGCGCACCGTGTCGTCGGACGACTTCTTCCTCGGCGTCTACCTGACCGCGGTCGGCGCCGGCGAGCTGCTCACCAAGATCACGATCCCGGCCGGCCGGAACGACGGCTTCGCCGCCGTGACGCTGGGCGTGGAAGGGACGTGCATTGCGAGTGCGGCTGCCTCGTTGGACGGGTCGGTGCGTGTGGCGCTCGGCTGCGTCGACGCGGTGCCCGTCGTCCTGACGCCCGCGTCGGATGACGCCGACGCCGTCAAGCAGGCGGTTCGCGACGCGACCATGGAGCCGCCGTCCGATGTCCACGCGTCGAGCGAGTACCGCCGCCACCTGGCCGAGGTGCTCGCCGTCCGCGCAGTCGACCAAGCCCGAGGAGCTGCATGAGCGCGACGACCGAGCGGTCGATCACCGTCACGATCAACGGTACGACCTACGAACGCGAGGTCGAGGCGCGGAAGCTGCTGATCCACTTCGTCCGTGACGACCTCGACCTCACCGGTAGCCACATCGGCTGCGACACCGGCAATTGCGGCGCCTGCTCGCTGATCGTGGACGGCACACTCGTGAAGAGCTGCATGATGCTCGCCGTCCAGGCCGACGGCGCCACGATCGAGTCGGTCGAAGGGCTGGCTGACGGCGACGAGCTGAACAAGCTGCAGCAGGCGTTCCGCGAGCATCACGCCCTGCAATGCGGCTACTGCACGCCGGGGATGCTGATGAGCGCGACCGCGCTGCTCCGCTCGAATCCCCATCCGTCGGACGACGAGATCAAGAAGGCCCTGCAGGGCAACATCTGCCGCTGCACGGGCTACTGGAACATCTTCGAAGCGGTGAAGGCGGCGAGCGAATGACGAGCTCGACCACGATCACGCCGGAGCAAACCGAGCAGGCACAGGAAACCTGGTCGGGACAGAACGTCCCGCGCAAGGAGGATCGCCGTCTCGTCCAGGGCCAGGGCGTCTTCGTCGACGACGTCAAGCGCCACGGTATGGGCTACCTGCACTTCGTCCGCTCGCCGTACGCGCACGCGCACATCACGTCGATCGACGTGTCGGCGGCCGAGGAGCATCCGGCTGTCTACGGGACGCTCACCGGCGAAGAGGTCGCGGCGCTCACCGATCCGTTCTTCCAGCTCGCGTCGGTACCCGGCGCGAACGTCAAGGACTATGCGCTCGCGGTCGGCAAAGTGCGCTACGTCGGCGAGCCGATCGTCGCCGTCGTCGCAGAGACGCGCGAAGCGGCGCGCGACGCGTCCGAGCTCGTCGAGGTGGAGTACGAGCCGCTCGACGCGATCACCGACGCGCGCCACGCGCAGGACGACGGGGTCCCGACGATCCACGAGGACGCCGGTGGGAACCTGATGTGGCACGGCACCTACGAGTGGGGCGATCTCGACGCGGCGTTCGCCGAGGCGGACAAGGTCGTGAAGATCGACGAGCTCCACTTCCATCGCTTCAACTCCACGCCGCTCGAATGCGACGGCGCGCTCGTCGAATACAACCGCGGCATGGGGCAGTGGACGATCACGACGAACAACCAGTTCCCCGGTTTCGCGATCATCATGATGGGCCCGGCGATGAAGGTGGGGCTCGACAAGCTCCGTTTCGTCACCCAGGACATCGGCGGTGGGTTCGGCAACAAGATCACGTCCCACCCGCAGCTCGTCGCGTGCTGCCTGCTCGCGCGCAAGCTGAATCGGCCCGTCCAGTGGACCGAGTGGCGCACCGATTTCCATCTCTCGATGTCACACGGCAACGAGCGCTGGTTCCACGAGACCGAGGTTGCGGTCAAGGACGACGGCACGCTGCTCGGCTTCCGGACGAAGGCGCTCGACGACGCCGGCGCGTACCTGCGCTACGAGCCGCTCGGCGGCGTCATCTGGGCACAGGTGACACCCGGGATGTACAAGTGGAAGAACATCCGCGTCGACTTCACGCAGGTCGCGACGAACAAGGCGCCCGTCTCGCCGAACCGAGGCTACTCGCGGATGCAGCACCTCTGGTTCACCGAGCGCATGATCGACATCGTCGCGCACGAGCTCGACCTCGACCCCGTCGAGGTCCGGAAACGCAACTACATCCGCGTCGAAGACATGCCGTACACGACGCCGAACGGCTGCGTCTACGACTCGGGCGACTACGCGAAGATGCTCGACATCGCGCTCGACCTCGTCGACTACCCGTCGCTCGAGGCGCGGCGCGCGGACGCGAAGTCGCGCGGCAAGCTGCTCGGGCTCGGGATCGGCTCGACGCTGGACTCCGGCACGAACAACTTCGGCCAGTCGCGCATGATCAATCCGGAGCTGCAGTTCTCGGGCAACAACGAGGTCGCGACCGTGAAGCTCGACATCTTCGGCGAGATCGTCGTCACGCTCGGCACGACGCCACAGGGACAGGGCCACGAGACGACGGCGGCGCAGGTCGTCGCGGACATCCTCAAATGCTCCGTCGACGACGTCTTCGTGCGCGCCGGTCACGACTCGTACTGGAACTCGCACGCCGGTTTCTCCGGCACGTACGCGTCGCAGTTCGCGGTCACGGGTCTGAGCGCGGTGAAGGGCGCCACGGAGATGCTGCGCGACGAGATCTTCAAGCTCGCGGGCGCGGTCTTCGGCGGCGTTCCGGCGGAGGCGTTGGAGCTCGCCGACGGCGGCGTCCGCATCAAGGAGAGCCCGGAGGCTTTCCTGCCGTTCATGGCGTGCGGCGCGATCATCAACGCGAACAACGCAGGCTTGCCCGAGGATCTCGGCGTCACGCTCAACTGCCGCTACGTCTACCGGCCGCCCTTCGAGGTGCCGGATGTCGAGAAGAAGTACGGCAACCTGACGTTGACCTATGCGACGCAGATCCACGCGGCTGTGATCGAGGTCGATCCCGAGACCGGGTCGTACGAGATCGTCGACTACGCCGCCGTCGACGACTGCGGCAAGCGGATCAACCCGCAGATCGTCGAGGGGCAGGTGATGGGTGCGACGGCACAGGCGCTGGGTGCAGCGACCCACGAGCAGTTCGTCTACGACGAGGACGGCAACCTGCTCACTCCGAACTTCTACGACTACCACGTGCCGCACGCGCTCGACATGCCGCCGCTCCAGACCGGCTCCGTCGAGAGCCCGTCCCCGTTCACCCCGCTCGGCACGAAGGGCATGGGCGAGGGCGGCGGCGCGGGGATCCATGCCGTGTGCTCGGCGGTCCAAGACGCGTTGCGAAATCACGGAGGGGCATTGGTCTACGACAGCTGCAACCCGTATCACCGGGTCTGGGAGATGCTGAACGACCCGTCGACCGGCGCGCGCGTCGAGGTCACCGGATGAATGTGTCCGGCGAGCGCACGTTCGACGCGCCGCGCGACGCGGTGTGGAAGGTCTTGAACGATCCCGCGTCGATGGCGAAGACGATGCCCGGTGTCGAGAGCTTCGACGTGCACGACGACAAGCGCTGGACGGCGAACGTGAAGATCCCGCTGGGTCTCGGCGGCCTGAAGATGAAGGTCGACATGGAGAAGGTCGAGGAGCGCGCGCCCGAGCACGCTTCGCTCAGCATCAAGGGTAAGGGAGTCGGCGCGATGATGTCGATGCAGACGTCGTTCGACCTCTCCGACGCGGACGGCGCCGGCACGCTGATGAAGTGGGCGGCCGACGTGAAGATCGCCGGCCCGGTCGGCTCGATGGGGCAGCGCGTGATCCAGCCGATCGTCAATCAGCAGGTCTCGCACGTCCTCGCCGCGCTCGAACGCGAAGTCCAGAACGCGGTCGCGGGGTAGTCCGGTGAGCCAGCCGTTCCGCATCGGGGTGATGCAGCTCACCATGGAGCCGCTCGACGTCATGCTCGAGTCGGCCCGCGCGATGGACGCCGCGGGCATGGACACGATCTGGCTCGCCGAGGCCTATCCATGGTGGCGCAAGCACGGGATGGAGGCGCGCTCGTCGACTGGTGTCGCCGCGCTGATGGGCCGCGCGACCGAGCGGCTGACGATCGGGTGGGGGATCATCGCGGCGTCGACGCGCCATCCGGTTCAGGCGGCAATGGACGCGCGCGTCGTGCAGGAGGCGGCCGGCCCCGGGCGGTTCATCCTCGGCTTCGGGACGTCGAAGATCTTCCTCAACAACACGAAGACGCAGACGAAGAAGACGCTGGGGCCGATGCGCGACGCGGTGACGATCGCCCGCGGCGTGCTCTCCGGTGAGCGCTTCGACTATGACGGCGACACGTGGAGCGCCGATGTTCCCGCGCTCGCGCCCGACGCGCACTCACCGCGCGAGGTTCCGCCGCTCTACGTCGCGGCGACCGCGCCGAAGATGCAGGCACTCGCGGGTGAGATCGCCGACGGCTGCCTGACACCGTCGATCACAACACCGGCGTTCGTCCGCTACACCTGCGGGAACGTGAAGGCCGACATCGACATCGGCTGCACCGTCGTCGCCTCGATCCACGCCACCGACCGCGACGCCGGTCGCGACGGCGCGCGCGAGATCGCCGGCATGTACCTCGCGAACAAGGTGCAGAACATCCAGGGCGCGGCTGACACGCTGCTCGACCTCGCCGGCCTCGAGCAGGACGAGATCCGCCCGGTCGCGGAGGCGATGGAGGAGGGCGGACGTCTTGCCGCCAAGGCGAAGGTGACCGACGCGATCCTCGACAAGTGCAAGCCGATCGCCGGCACGCCCGCCGACTGCATCGCCGCGATCGAGGAATACAAGGACGCCGGTTGCACGCACGTCATGCTGGAGCTGTGGGGCGAGGATCGCCTGGAGCAGATCCGCCTGTTCGGCGAGCAGGTCCTGCCGCACGTGCGCGGGTGAGATCCGTGCCGGACAACCAGCCTTGTGTTGATTCAACACAAACTCGGGTCGTGGGGCCTCCCGACTCCAGCGTCTGCGGCACTTCGAGCCCCCTTTGTGTTGAGTCAACACAAAGAAGGTTTGGCTCGTGACCGTGCAGGTCGACAGAGACCGCCTGGTCGAGAGGGCCTCGTCGCTGATCGACACCCACAGCTTCACCGGCGACGAGGAGGCGATGGCCCGGCGCATGGTCGAGCTCTTCGAAGGGCTCGGGCTCGCCGTGCAGTGGCAGCAGGTCGAGAACGGCCGCGCCAACGCGCTCGGCACCTGGCGCGGCTCGGGTGGCGGCAAGAGCCTGATGTTCAACGGCCACATGGACACGTCGTACTCCGGCCGCGAGCCGTGGCTGCGCGAGGTGCCCGGCTTCCAGCCGAAAGCCTTCGTGCAGGACGGGCGGCTGTACGGGCTCGGGATCTCGAACATGAAGGGCGCGCTCGCGTGCTACGTCGAGGCGGTCAACGCGCTGCAGGACGCCGGCGTGAAGCTTCGCGGCGACGTGCTGATCGCCGCGGTCTGCGGTGAGATCGAGAAGACGCAGTACCGCGACGCGCAGGGTGCGGAGTTCCGTGGCTACGCGGCCGGTACCAGGTACCTCGTCTCACACGGCGGCGTCGCCGACATGTGCCTGCTCGGCGAGCCGACGGAAGGAAAGGTGGTGCTTGGCCACTTCGGCGCGCTGTGGTTGCGCATCCGCGTACACGGCAACTTCATCCACACGGCGTTCAGCGAAGGCAAGCGCGACCAGAACTCGATCCTGCGCGCGCACGCGGTGACGAGCGCGATCCTCGACTGGATTCCGACGTGGGAGAACGACGAGTCGAACGCGTACCGCGGCGCGAAGGCGATCGTGAACGTCGGCGCCGTCGAGGGCGGCTTCGGCTGGCGCGTCTCGCGCACGCCGCACCACACGGATCTGTTCCTCGACATCCGCGTGCCGCCGACGAAGCCGATGGCGGTCGCGCGGCGCGAGGTGCTCGAGATGGTGCGCGCGCTCGGCGAGCGCTTCCCCGACTACGGGATCGAGGGCGAGGTGTACGTGACCGCGCCGGGGGCGGAGATCGAGGAGGGGCACGAGCTCGTGCAGGCGATCGACGCCGTCCACCAGGAGGTGTTCGGCGAGGCGCCCGGACGCGATGTCACCCGCTGGTTCAGCGACGCCTCGGCGCTGACGCGCTACGGCGTGCCGACCGTGAACTACGGCACCTCGACCGGGCTGATGGACGTCGAGCTCGGCGAGAACCTGGCGATCGAGGGCCTCGTCAAGACGGCGCAGACCTATGCGCTCGTGGCAGAAAGGATCTGCGCATGAAGCTGGTCACGTACGACGGGGGCAAGGTCGGCCGCATCGACGGCGACGAGGTCGTCCGTCTCGAAGCCGACACGATGCGCGCGTACTTCGAGCGTGGCGGTGCCGACGATACGTCCGAGCGCACTCCGCTCGCCGACGCGAAGCTCGAGGCGCCGATCGTCCCGAAGAAGTTCTTCCACACCGCCGGCAACTTCCGCGAGCACGAGGAGGAATCGAAGAACGTCGACTGGTCGCACCAGATCGCGCCGTGGATCAACTTCTTCCAGAACGTCGACTCGATCATCGGCCCCGACCAGCCCATCGTCTATCCGGAGCACCTGACCGAGGAGCTCGACTACGAGCTGGAGCTCGCGGTCGTGCTCGCGAAGCCGGGCAAGTGGTTCTCGCCGGAGGAAGCGGCCGACTACATCGGCGGCTACGTGATCTTCAACGACATCACCGCGCGCGACATCCAGCGCGGTGAGATGCGCTCCGGTGTCTTCAGCTTCTGCAAGGCGATCGACACCTTCTGTCCGCTCGGCCCGTGGATCGTGACGCCGGACGAGGTCGGCGACCCGCATGATCTCGAGATGCGGTTGCGGGTCAACGGAGCAGTGCGGCAGGAATCGCACTCCTCTCGCATGAGCGTCACGATTCCGGAGATCCTCTCCAACTTCTCGGCGCTCGGGTACAGCGCCGGCGACGTGCTCTCGACCGGGACGGTGTCGGGCGTCGCCGGGTTCAAGTCGGAGGAGGAGCGCAAGCTGCTGTACCTGAAGCCCGGCGACGTGGTCGAGGCGGAGATCGAGAAGATCGGTGTCCTGCGCAACCCCGTGATCTCGTGGCAGGAGGGACACGGCACGCCGGCACCGCCGCGCATTCGCCCCTGGGGCGACGCGTAATGGCCTGGCCGCGCGACGACGCGAAGCTCGACCGGGTGCGCGAGCTGATGGCGGAGCACGAGCTGGACGCACTCGTCGTCCGCGCGCCCGACGACGTCCTCTACCTGACGAACTTCTGGGGGATGAAGGGCTACGACGCGTGCGTCTTCCCGCGCGAGGGCGAGCCCGTGCTGATCACGATCGAGGCCTCCGAGGAGGACGCCGCGCACATGGCGTGGACGAGCGACATCCGCTTCGTCAAGGGCTACGCGCCCGACGATCCGCGACCGGTGCCGGCGCGCACCCTCGACGCCGCGCTCGAAGCGACGCGCGCCCACGGCCGTCGTGTCGGGCTCGAGCTCTCGCTCGGCACGCAGGCGTCCGACCGCATGGTCGGCGAGCCGACGACGTTCACGCAGGCCTGGTTCGACGCCTGGCCGGGCGCGTCCGACGCGATGCCGGTCATCAACGCGGCGCGCGCGATCAAGTCCGACCAGGAGCTGCAGCGGATGCGGCTGGCCAATGAGATCTGCGCCGCCGCGATGGAGCACGTCGCCCATGAGCTGACGCCCGGGATGAAGGAGAGCGAAGCCGCAGCGATCTGGCAGGGGTTCGTCCACGGCGAGGGCACGGGCTGGAAACAGCTGGTCGACCTCGCGCTCCCGTTCTCGCTCGTGTGGTCCGGGCCGGGCATCCGCACGTTCACCGCGACCGGCGACCGCGCCGTCCAGGCCGACCAGCCGACGCTGTTCGAGATCTGGGTCTGCGCCGACGGCTACTGGTGCGACCACACAAAGCTGCTCTGCCCGGGTGAGTTGCGCGACGACTACCGCGAGCTCGAACAGGGGCTGATGGGCGTGTACGAGCGCGCGATCGACCACTGCAAGCCGGGCGCGTCGTTCGCCGAGCTCGATCGCCTCGTCCGCGAGGGAATCACCGCGATCGGGTACCCCGCGCAACCGACGCACCCGATCTGCCACGGTGTCGGCGCACGCGCACACGAGCCGCCGTACGCGCACCAGGCGGGCGGCGGCACGATCGAGGAGGGAATGGTGCTGGCGATCGAGCCCGGGTGCTACTGGCAGGGCGGCGGCGGTTTGCGTGTCGAGGACAACTTCCTGATCACCGCCGACGGCGCCGAGAAGCTGTCCTCCTTCCCCGATGGAGTGGTTGCCTGTGGATGACCTGATTTGGACCGGTTCCGTGAACGACCGCTATGCGATCCGTGGCCGCGTCGGCCTCTACGACACGACGCTGCGCGACGGCGAGCAGACCGTCGGCGTCGTGCTCGACCCCGACGAGAAGCTCGAGATCGCGCGGCTGCTCGACGACCTCGGCGTCGAACGCATCGAAGCAGGCTTCCCGCGCGTCTCGGACGACGACTGGCAGGCGGTCGCGAAGATCGCCGGCGCAGGGCTGCGCGCCGAGGTGTGGGGCTTCTCGCGCGCGGTGCCCGCCGACCTCGAGGCGCTCGTCGAGCTCGGCGTTCGGTACTCCGTGATCGAGTCGCCGATCTCCGACCTCAAGCTGGACGCGATCGGCGTGTCGCGCGAGAAGATGCTCGAGCGGATCGCGAGCGCGATGCGCTTCGCCGACGAGCACGGGATCCACGCGGCGTTCTTCGGCGTCGACTCGACGCGCGCCGATCCCACCTTCTACCGGCAGGTCTACGAGACCGCGGTCGAAGCCGGCGCCAAGGAGGTCGTCGTCGTCGACACGCTCGGCATCGCCTCGCCCGAAGCGGTCACCGACCTCGTCCTCGCCACGGCGCAGTACGTCGACGGCCTGCCCGTGCACTTCCACGGCCACAACGACTTCGGCCTCGCCACCGCGAGCGCGGTCGCTGCGGTCCGTGCCGGCGCGACCTGGGTGCACGGCACGATCAACGGCATGGGCGAGCGCGCGGGCAACGCCAACCTCGGCGAGGTCGCGCTCGCGCTGCGCGCGCTCTACGGCGTCGAGACGAACCTGCGGCTCGATCGGATCCGCGCCGTCGCGGAGCGCGTCCGCGAGCTCTCGGACTACCAGCTCGAGCCGTGGAAGCCGGTCACCGGCGAGACGCTCTACCGTCGCGAATCGGGAGCGGTCGCCTCCCAGTTCCACGACCCACCGTCGATCGAGCCGTATTCCTCGGAGCTCGTCGGCGCGGAGCGGTCGGTCGTGCTCGGGAAGAAGAGCGGTCTCGACTCGATTCGCATCAAGGCCGACGAGCTCGGCCTCGACGTGCCGGACGAGCGGCGGGCGGAGGTGCTGGCAGCCGTCAAGAAGCTCGGCACCGAGAAGCGCGACCTCGTCACCGACGACGAGTTCAGGAAGCTCGTTGGCTGATCACGACGCCGTCGTCGTCGGCAGCGGCGTCAACGGCCTCGCCTGCGCCGCGCTGCTCGCGAAGGCCGGCTGGGACGTCTGCGTGCTCGAGCGCAACGACTGGTTCGGCGGCTGCATCCGCACCGCGGAGATCACCGAGCCGGGCTTCCGGCACGACGTGCTCAGCGCGTGGCACCCGCTCTGGGTGGGCGGCCCGGTGCACGCGCAGCTCGGGGACGATCTCGCCCGGCACGGGCTCGAGTACGTCAACACCGACCTCCCGACCGCCACCGCGTTCCCGGACGGCGACAGCGCGTTCCTGCTTCGCACCGCCGACGCCAACGCGGGTGAGCTGGGTGAGGAGTGGCGCGGAGTGCTCGACGCGTTCTTCCCGACCGCCGACTTCGCGTTCGGTGTGCTCGGCACGGAGCTGTGGTCGAAGCACGGCGCGGCGCTCGGGATGCGGCTCGTGCGGCGGCTCGGCCGCGACGGCGCGCGCGACTTCGCCGGGCGCCTGCTCGTCTCGGCACGCGACTGGCTCGAGTCGACGTTTGCGTCGCGCAAGGCGCACGGCGTGATCGCGCCGTGGGTCCTCCACACCGGCCTCGGTCCCGACGCAGCCGCGTCGGGCTACATGGCGCAGGTGATCGCCGTGGCGGTGCAGGAGGGCGGCATGCCGATCCCGGTCGGCGGCGGCGCGAAGCTCGCCGATGCGCTCGTCTCCTACATCCGCGCGTGCGGCGGCCGCTGCGAGACGGGCGCGCACGTCGAGCGCGTCTACGCGGGCGCCGTGCACGTCGCCGGCGGCGAGCGGGTCGGCGCCCGCCGTGCGGTCGTCTGCAACGTCACGCCGACGCAGCTCTACGGCGAGCTGCTCGGCGGCACCGCGCCGCCGTTCCGCTACGGCCGCTCGGAGATGCAGATCCACTTCGCGCTGTCCGAGCCGCCGAAGTGGGAGGGCGACGAGCGGCTCGCCAGGTCGGCGATCGTGCACCTGACGCCCGGGCTCGACGGCGTCTCGCGGGCGGTGAACGAAGCCGAGCGCGGGCTGCTACCGGCCGAGGCGACGGTCGTCGTCGGGCAGCCGCTGACGATGGATCCGTCACGTGCGCCGAGCGGCCGGGGGCTCCTCTGGGTGCAGCTGCAGGAGCTGCCGTGGCAGGTGAAGGGCGACGCCGCCGGCGAGCTGGACACGGGTGACGGCGTCTGGACGGCGGAGCTGCGTGAGCGCTACGCCGACCGGATCCAGGCGCGCATCGCGCGACACATCCCGAACCTCGAGAGCTCGATCCTCAAGCGCGTCGCGATCTCCCCGGCCGACCTCTGGAGCACGAACGTGAACCTCGTCCGCGGCGATCCGTACGGCGGCTCGCTCGCGCTCGACCAGAGCTTCCTCTGGCGCGCGCCGCACCGAACCCCGGTGAAGGGCGTGTGGCACGTCGGCGCGTCGACGCATCCGGGGCCGGGCCTCGGAGGAGGCTCGGGCGCCCTCGTCGCGCAGCAGCTCCTCGAGCCGCCGTTGCCGCAGCGGATCGCTTCCCGCTTTACGCGGACCCGCGCGACGTCGTAGGCTGCGCCGCATGAGCGCCGTCGCGGCCGACGCACCCGTCGCCCAGCCGTTCGAGATCGTCCCGCGGAAGGGGCTGCCGATCGTCGCGCTCGTCCTCGTCGGGGTCGTCGTCGCGATCGCGCGCGATGCGCGCTGGGGGCTCGTCTTCTGTCACGTCGTCGGCGGCGGGCTTTGGACTGCGATCGACCTGTTCGTCGGCTTCGTGATCGGGCCGATCCTGCGGTCGATGCCGCCGCCGGCACGGGTCGAGTTCTCGAAGCGCTTCATGCCGAAGATGCTGCTCGTGTTGCCGACGATCGTCACGATGACGCTCGCGGCCGGCTTCCAGCTCGCGCGGCAGGACGGTTTCCTGGACACGTCGAACCCGCGCCACGCGTGGGTGGTCGTGTCGTTCTGCGTCGTCGGCGTGATGGCGGTGGTCGCGCTCGCCTACCTGGGCCCCGCGAACGTCGCCGTCCTGTTCGAGCTGCGCAAGCCTCAGCCCGATCCGCGCGTGGTGCAGAAGCTGATGCAGCGCTTCGTCTACACGACCGGCATCACCGGTGTGATGCAGATCGCGACGCTCGTGATCATGACGAGGCTCGTGAGTTGACCGAGAGCCTGGTCGACCGCAAGCTGCCGCCGGTCACGGAGATCGGCGCCGCCGCGATGGTCGCGGTCGCCGTCGGCGTGATCTTCAACGCGGCGTATCTCCCGAAGCACGCGCCGACCGCTGTCGCAGTCGCGATCCTGATCGTCGCCGCGGCGCTCGAAACGACGAACCTGTTCCTTGTCTCGCGGATCCAGGACTTCGCGTGGGCGCGGTTCAAGCAGGTGGCCGGCTGGTTCCTGGTCGCCTATGCGGTGATCGCGGGGATGATCGAGTACGCGTTCATCTACGACGACACGCGCGGGACCCAGCTCGTGATCCTGACGCTGATGCTCGTGCTCTTCATGCTCAACGTCCCGGTGCTGGCCGCCTTCACCGTCGCCCGGTACGAACGGGTGTAGCCGTGGGGACAGTCCCCGGGGACTGTCCCCACGGCAAAGCGCCGCCGCGCCCCAAAAACCGGGGACAGTCCCCGGAGGCGCGACATGGCTCGAGGAGCTAGGGGTCGAAGATCCCGCGGCCGCCGAGCTCGTGCTCGAAGATCACGCTCGCGAGCTCGAGGTGGTCGTGCAGGACGGCGGCCGCCGCGTCGGGATCGTGCGCCGTGCAGGCATCGAGGAGCGCCTGGTCGTAGCCGCGGTGACGTTCCTGTGGCCCGTCCTGCGACGTGAGGAGCGCCGGCCGGAACCGCTCCGAGCGGTCCCACGCCGGCCGGATCAGCGCCACGAGCCACGGTGACTGCGACGCGTCGTACAGCGTGAAGTGGAAGTCCGTGTGCGCCCGCATCGACTCGCGGACGTCGTCGAGCGCCGCAGCGGCGTCGAACCGGTCGAGCTGCCCCCGCGCCGCCTCCCCGTTCTCGTCCGTGAACCGCTCTGCCGCCCGCCGCACCGCCAGCGTCTCCAGGGCAAGCCGGATCTGGAAGAGGTCGCGGAGCTCCTCGACGTCGAAGTCGAGGACGCGCGCGCCCTGGTGCGGGACGTGCTTTGCGAGCCCGAGCGCCTCCAGCTGCCGCACCGCCTCGCGAATCGGCGAGATCGACATGCCGAGCGACCGGGCGAGCTCGTCGAGCCGGAGCGGCGTCCCCGCCGGGAGCTCGCCCATGATGATCGCCTCGCGCAGCTGTTCCAGCGCGTATTCCGCCATCGTCCGGTGCCGCATCGGCCCCTGGGGTGCCCCGACTCGTGCCATCTGAGACGACCGTCGCATAACCCTTGATCAGATGTCAAACCTCATGAGAAGATCGAGGGCGTGGAGCCGCG
>Ga0207657_10005826_pt1 | contig 12834 bp, 15 predicted proteins | sample KBSC33metaG_FD_184316 | JGI IMG/M metagenome (GOLD analysis project Ga0207657, IMG submission 184316) | Corn rhizosphere microbial communities from Kellogg Biological Station, Michigan, USA - KBS C3-3 metaG (SPAdes) (version 2) | ecosystem: Host-associated > Plants > Roots > Rhizosphere > Soil ...
CCGGGCAAGTCCATAAGACTTTGGTGTCGGCTGTGATGATCGCCTAGCTCGTCTATCCGCCGACCCGATCGCGGCGGCGTTCCACATTGAGCGCGGCATCCCTCGCCGCATCGTCAGGTGTGCTCCCGCGCTCGCGCGCAACGACGTATGCCGCGTACCAGTCCGACCAGTGGTGTTTCGGAGCGGTCGGCTCATAACCGCCATGGCGCTCTTCTGTCTCGCGCAGAAGCTCTGTCAGGATTGCGACGTCTGAGCTAAAGCCTCGTCCGGGGAGGCGCGTGATGACCTCTTGAAGCAGCCAAGCGTTACCGTCCGGATCATTGAACGAGGCAAACGAGAAATACGATCGGCCCTGCGGGTCGCGCCCAGACATATGTCCAACGGCGCGGGCGTTCAGGAGATCGCCTTGGAAATGGAAGACCTCGCTGACCTCGACGCCCCGTCTCACGAGTTCGGTCCGTGCCGTTTCCAAATTGTCGACCACCAGGAACGCGCCCTGGAGCGATCCCGGCACGGCGCTCGTGACTCCCTTTCCAAACATGACGGAGCACGGGGAGCCGGGAGGTGTCATCTGCACCAGACGCCAGTCGCCGTGGGCGAAATCAGCGTCCAGCCGCCACCCTAAGCCTTCGTAGAACATCTTGGCTCGATCGACGTCGGACACCGGGATGACCACGACCTCCAGCTTCTGATCGACAGCTGCAGTGTTGGGCTTACGTGTGAATTGTTCATGCATCGCTTGTGTGCCGCTCATTGTGTGCTCCATGCCACAGCGAAGAATGCTCACGCTGTGCGCAATTGTCCATCAGACCTTCGTATTGATTCGGCTCACCGCGTCGAACCGATACGAAAGTACCGCCAATACCATCGTCCGATAGATCGCCGGGCGCGCATCTGTTTTCATGCCCTTCAGGAGGACAGGCATGAAACGAGTCGAATCACTAACGCACTCCGTCACGTTCCGGAGCGGAATCGCCATGGTTGCTGTGATGATGGTTCTCGCACTCTCGTCAACATCTGCACGCCGCGTGGGAGCTGCTGCGCTCGCGGCGACGGTTGTCGCCATGGCATCGACGCCAATCGCTGCCGCCATAAACACCGACACTGCCATCCGGCCGTTCAAGGTCAAGGTCCCGGACGCGGATCTTTCGGAACTCCGCCGTCGAATCGTCGCCATGAGGTGGCCCGAGCCGGAGCCTGCGCTGCACCTTTCAGGAGTTCATCGCGTTCGTCGAAGGAGAGGAAGACTCCGTCCACGCAGACGACTTCGGCGTTCGTCATCACCGCAAGGTGACTGTCGCCTGCGTTCACCGCTCGCCGGAGGCAGCGTCGAAACCGACGCACCGTCCGCGTGTCGCCCGGACGCAACACGACGAGCACCCGTCGGCCGCGCCTGACAGCGTCGACGGCCGCAGCGAGTGCGGCGCCGTTATCGCCGGTTATAACGAGATCGACGGTTCGCGGCGAGCTCTTCATCGTTTCGCTCCTGAGGAGTTGGGCTCGCGGCAGCATCGTCGCGATGTCTTCGAAGATAGCGATGCGCACTCGTGAGAGGATTGAACGTAGACGCTGAAGTTCTTGAACGTTTCGGCTCATGTCCTCGAATAAACCTGCTTCGGAGGGTCCCGCCGCGCCGTCGCGGTGGACTGGCACGCCAGACTGGTATCTGTGGGACGGCGGCTTCGCCGCGCTCGGACGCAGCGAGGGGATCGTTCCGCCTCACGAGCATCACGCCATTCAGATCGTGCTCACCGTCGAAGGCGACGTCGGGATCTTGGGCAAGAGCGGCGAGTGGCGGATGACACCCGGCGTCATTGTCCGGCCGGACGTGGTTCACTCGTACAACGGGAACGGCGCGGTCGGCGCAATGGTGTTCGTCGATCCGGAATCGGCCGAGGGTGTATGGCTGAAAACGTCGCTGCGTGACGACATCACTATCGTCCCAGACGCTCGCATTGCGACGTCCGCCGTGGAACTGCGGAAATTCCTCGAGCGTCCTTTGGAGAGTCTGGAAATGGGCGCGCTCCTGCGGCACTGCGTCCAAGGACTCTGTGCCGGCGCGCCTCCGAGCCGGAGGCTCGACGAGCGGGTGACGAAGGTGCTCGCTGCGATACGCCAGTCCGACGATCTGCGTATGTCGATCGAAGACGCCGCCGCGCTGGCGTTCCTGTCGCCGAGCCGCTTCGCACACTTGTTCAAACAGCAGGTCGGTCTGCCGTTTCGCCGCTACATGCTGTGGCGAAAACTGACGCGAGCCATGGTGGTCATCGGTCGTGAGCGCACGATTTCGACCGCGGCACACGAGGCGGACTTCGCGGACGCCGCCCACCTGACCCGCACGTTCTACCAGATGTTCGGCATCCCACCGTCCGTCATGATGCGCGGGAAATTCTTCGAAATTCCTTCACCCTTCGAGTTGCCAGCGGCGCCAGAGCCACGCCGATAGCAGGTTTATTCAAGAAAATCGGCGCCCCCGTTCAATCGCGATCGCCAGTCCTCCCGCTACTCTCACGAATGTCAGCGGATCACCCGCGACGTGAGATTAGCGGAGGGCATGGAGATGGCGAATCACTGCGACACCGAAGCGGCGGCGGCGACCTTCGCGGCCGACGATCAGTTCAACTCGCTCGCGCCCGGAGGCGAAGTCGTCCGATACCGTCTCGAGGCGAGCGAGGTCGAATGGGAAATCGCACCTGGCCGCATCGTCCGCGGCTACGGCTTCAACGGGCAAGTGCCCGGTCCGGTCCTGGAAGCGAAGCAGGGCGTTCCGCTGGAGATCGAATTCACGAACCGGCTGCCCGAGCCGACGGTGATTCACTGGCACGGCCTGCGCATTCCTGCCGCGATGGATGGCACCGAGGTCGTGCAGCGCCCCGTCCAGCCGGGCGAGACCTTCACCTACCGCTTCACGCCGCCCGACGCCGGCACATTCTGGTATCACCCGCATCTCAACGAGACCGAACAGCTCGAAAAGGGCCTCCACGGCGCGCTGATCGTCCGTGCTGCCAACGAGCTGGCGCTCGATGACGAGAAGATCCTCGTGTTCGATGACCTGCGCGTCGACAAGACAGGACAGATCGCGAAGTTCGGCGGCCTGATGGATCGCCATAACGGCCGCGAAGGCAACGTGCGCCTGATCAACGGCACGTCCGAGCCCGAGCTGACGATCGCCGCCGGCCAGATCGAACGGTGGCGTATCGTCAATGCGTCGAGCGCCCGCTACGTCCGCCTCTCGCTCGGCGGCCTCCCGTTCCAGATCATCGGGACCGACGGCGGCATGATCGAGGCTCCAGTCACGGCGAGCGAGGTACTCCTTCCGCCGGCTGACCGCATCGAGCTCGCGGTTGGTCCCTTCGAGAACGAAGGCGCCGTCCTCAACATCGAGGACCTCCCGTACTACCGGATGGCGGGGAAGAAGGGCGTCGAACGGTTTGGGACGATCCGCATCGCGACACGAAAGGCGTCCGCCGCACGCGTCCCTGCACGGCTGCGCGAGATCGCGCCGCTCGTCACCGGGGACGCGACCGTGACGCGGACCGTGAAACTCGGCTTCAAGATGAGCATTCGCCGCGGGTTGGACTTTGTCGTCAACGGCGAACGCCACCATCATGACGAGCCAGTGAAGGTCGGCCAGCTGCAGGTGTGGGACGTCGTAAACGAGACGAAGATGGATCATCCGTTCCACTTGCACGGGTTCTTCTTCCAAGTGCTCGCGATCAACGGAAAGACGCCGGAATTTCGATCGATGGAGGACGTCGTCAACGTGCCGCCGAAGGCAACGGTGCGTATCGCCTGGTATCCGGACGACCGACCCGGTTCGTGGATGTACCACTGCCACATCCTCGAGCACCACGCGGCGGGAATGATGGCGCACTTCGACGTCGTTCGGTGAATCAGACGAGGAGCATCGTCATGAACAGCTGGACATTCGATCGCTCGTCGCTGCGCCTGTCCACCACACTGCTGCTCGTCGGACAACTCCTGTACGTTGTCGTCACGCTGCTGCACACGGGAGGAGAGGCGAACAATCACCACGCGATATTCGCGGCCTACGCCGATAGCGCGGCGTGGACCGCCGTCCATGCCGCTCAGTTCATGTGCATGGCTATCTTCCTCGGCGGATTATTCGCCCTGTTCTTTGCGCTCGACACTCCGGCAGGAACGGCGGGATGGGCGGCTCGATTCGGTGCTGCCTCGACGGTGGTGACGTTCGCGCTGTGCGGCGGCGTCCTGGCGGTCGATGGTGTCGCGCTAAAGCAGGCCGTGAACGCGTGGGCGAACGCCCCGCAGGCCGAAAAGGCTGCGCGCTTCGCCACGGCCGAAGCCATCCGCTGGCTCGAATGGGGGATGAGGAGCTACGAGAACTTCGCGCTGGGTCTCGCTGTGCTGCTGTTCGCGGTCGCAATCCTGCGGAGGCCTTTGATGCCGCGGCCGATCGCCTTCCTGATGGTGCTCTCCGGCGCCACCTACCTGATGCAGGGCTGGATGGCCGGATCCGAAGGCTTCTCGCCAGCGCACACGATCGCCATCGTGTTGGCGGAAGTCTTGAACCTGGCGTGGATGACCTGGCTGCTGGTCGTCGCCTGGCGGTTGCCGGATTCGAAGGCCGTGTCGCCTCGGCGATGAACGCGCGCGCCCCGCGCGATCCAAGCTACGCATAATGCGGTCGTCACGGGTCAGGAGTCTTCATGCCATACGTTATCGGCGTCGTGCTGTCACTCAGCGTCGCGTTGTTCGCAAGGTTCGTGGGATTCGATCGCGATCGAGCGTTTTACGCGACCGTCCTGATGGTGATTGCGTCGTACTACGTGCTATTCGCGACGATGAGCCAGTCCACTCAAACGATGGTCGTGGAATCAGTCCTGATGACAGTCTTCGTGATTGCGGCCGTTGTCGGATTCAAATCGAGTGCATGGATCATCGTTGCGGGACTAGCCGGGCACGGCGTGTTTGATGCTCTTCATGGCTACGTCGTGGAGAACTCGGGTGTGCCCGTGTGGTGGCCGGCGTTTTGTCTCGGCTACGATCTCGGCGCTGCCGGCGGCCTCGCCTGGCTCATCAAACGCGGGCCTCGCGGGATGCTCCCGTGACGCTCCGGCCAGCCGATCGCGGAATGCAGTGATAACAGGGTGGAGGCGGGGGTTCAGAGATCGGTCTGCCGTAACAGTTGCGCATTGACGGCGACGACAACAGTGCTCAGCGACATCAGGACGGCACCCATCGCGGCAGGAAGAACGATGCCCCAAGGCGCCAGCGCTCCAGCCGCCAACGGGATCGCGAAGATGTTGTAACCAGCCGCCCACCACAGGTTCTGAATCATCTTCCGGTATGTCGCTTTACTGAGGGCGACAATGCGTGACACATCTCTCGGATCGCTTCGCACGAGAACGACATCGCCGGCTTCCACGGCGACGTCCGTTCCCGCCCCAATCGCAATCCCCACGTCCGCGGTCAACAACGCGGGCGCATCGTTTACGCCGTCACCGACCATCGCGACGCGCTTGCCGCGCTGCTGCACTCCTTTGACCTTGGAGGCCTTCTGGTCGGGCAGCACCTCGGCAAAGACCGTATCGATCCCGAGCTCCTGGGCGACCGATTGCGCGACCGACCGAGCGTCGCCGGTCATCATGATGACCTCGATGTGCTGTGCATGGAGGCGCTGGATAGCATCCCGCGATTCGGGACGAACCGCGTCGGCCACCGCGAAGACGGCCATGGCTGACGCGGCTTCGATCATCGTGATGGCCGCTTGACCTCTCTCCGCCGCGCGGTCGATCGCGGCTTGAAGCGCTGGATCCACTTCAACGCCGTGTTCGCGCAACAGCGCTGGGCCTCCGACGAGAATCGTCTGACCGTCGACGACGGCCTGGACGCCACGACCGGGCAGCGCCTCGAAGCGGTCTGCTTTCGGAAAGCGCAGTCCACGTTCTTCGGCACTCTTGACGATACCCTGGGCAATCGTGTGTTCGGAGTCGTGTTCGACCGCCGCCGCGATGGTGAGGGCATCGTCGGGCGACAGCCCCTGACGCGTCGTGATCTCGACGACACGGAATTCGCCTCGCGTCAGCGTGCCCGTCTTATCGAAGAAAACTGCCGTCACGTTGCGCGCCTCCTCGAGTCCGCGCCGGTCCCGAATCAGCAGTCCGCTGCGCGCGCCGAGCGTCGTGGAGATCGCCACCACCAACGGAATGGCGAGGCCCAAGGCGTGGGGACACGCAATCACGAGCACCGTCACGACACGTTCGACGACGAATGATGCGTCCTTCCCAGCGAGCGACCACCCAACGAGCGTGATCACCGCAGCGACGATCGCAACGACGGTCAGAAGAAATGCCGCGCGGTCGGCGAGCGCCTGCGCCCTGGATCGGGAACTCTGTGCCTGTGCGACGAGTCGCATGATCCCTGCAAGGGCCGTCTTGTCGCCGGTGCCCGTTACTTCGACTCGCAACGACCCGGAGCCGTTGACCGTTCCGGCGATGACACGTGTGCCGACCTCTTTGCGGACGGGACGTGATTCGCCGGTAATCATCGATTCGTTCACGTCGCTCGAGCCGTCCCGAACGACGCCGTCGGCGGGAACGCCGGCACCGGGACGAACGAGAACAACGTCGCCGGTGCCCAGGTCGGATAGGGCGACCGTCTCGATTCGATCGCCGACGATTCGAACGGCGGTATCCGGGAGCAGTTTCGCAAGTTCCTTGAGCGCGCCCTGTGCCTGGGAGATCGATCGCATCTCGACCCAGTGGCCGAGCACCATAATCGTCACCAGCGTCGCGAGCTCCCACCAGAGATCCGAGCCCGGGAAGCCGAACGTCACGGCCATGCTGAAACCGAACGCGACTGTGATCGCGAGCGAGATGAGCGTCATCATCCCGGGCAGGCGATCCCGAATTTCGTTCACTGCCCCGTGGATGAATACCCAACCGCCGTACCCGAACACGAGCGTGCCAAACACAGCAGGGATCCACCGCGATGCCACTGGTCCGCCCGGCGCTTCGTATCCGAACCAGTGCTGAATCATCGGACCCCAGATCACGGTGGGGATCGAGAGCAGCAGCGTTCCCCAAAACTTCTGGCGGAACAGGTCGACGGAATGGCCGGCGTGTTTGTCGTGGCCGCTTACGCCGTGGTCGGCTCCGGCGGTGTCGTGGGTATGGTGAGTGTGACCTGTGACGTCGGTGCTCGTTGCTGGAGCCTGCTGAGTATTCGGATGCGAACCGTGTGGATGTGTGCGGGTTTGCACTATTCCCGCACGGTGTTCGTGCTCCTGATGAGGGGATGAGTCCGCCATGTCGCGTCAGCGTCCTTCGGGGCTCCCAACCGCCGACGTCAGCGGCGGCACGACCAACGCAAGGACTTCGGCGCCGCCCGATTCCAGTCTACGCTGAGTGTGGAGCGAACGATGGATCAACAGACCGCACGGCGCTTTCGGCTCCGGCCAGTGGGCCATGGGCTCCATCGCAAGGGATACCGAGTCACCGGCCTGCCTTTACTGCCGCAGCTTCGAGCAGCGTGTCGGTGACCCTGAACCAATGGCTTCCGATTCGGTCAGGCTCCAACGGCGCCTGGAACGGACGGCCATTGAACGTGCCTTCAACGATGATCATCCCGCGAGGGAAGCTTGCGGCTGGCGGCCTTCGGCACTGTGAGAACTGTTTGCGAACCGATTGCCGGTAGTCGGTTCGAATGTGATCTTCGGCATAAACCGATTAACGTTCTCGATGGTCTCGCACCAACGCTGCGCGCCTGATTCATCGAGACTGCGTAGCCCTGAATTTCACGATTCTGGCGATCAACGCGTACGGAATCTTCTGCTCGATCGGAAACCGCAGGTTGCCCTTCTCGCCGGCGTACGGCGCGGCGGCCTTCTCGAGCGCTGCATCTCCCTTCACGGGCGGGTACAGTCCGATGTGGTGCTTGAATGCCGCGAAATAGACAAGGATACGACGGAGCTTGAACGCGGGAATGCCGTAGCTGATCGTCTCGGTCGCATCCGGGGCTGCCTTCGCAATCGTCGCGCGGACGCGTCGGAGAATCGGCTGCGCCTGCGGCGCACAGCGGTCGATGTACTCGTCGATCGTTTTTGGAGCCCGACGCCGGCGACCGCCCGTCGCGACCATATCAGCCTCGCCGTGCTGCCTCGATGGCAGCGGCGTCAGTCTTCTTCATCGTCATCATCGCCTCGAAGGCGCGCTTCGCCTCACCGCCGCACACATCGGCCTGCTTGCCGCTCGGATAGTCGCTGGGTGCCTTGTGAACCGCGGTCACGGCGCTATCCGGAAACGTGGCGGCGTAGAAACGCCCGCCTCATGCGCGTCCGTGTCGAACCACAGGCAGATCGTGTTCTTTGGCTTCACCGTCGTGTCCGCTCCTTGGGTACCATATTGAATCAGGAACGTCGTGATGAGAAGGAGATGGACGTTCGAACTGTATCGCCAGATCGGATTGGTCGACGCGGTCGTGAGCCGTGGCCGGAAGATGACCCCGATCAATCTGTGGAAGCTGGGCAATAGGGTTCGCGTTCCTCGACGAGAACCCGCGGCGGGCGCACGACGCGCGGCACCGCATCAAGGGCCTCGATCTCTTCGGCGGAAGGCGACTGGCCATCGATCTGACCGCCGCGCCGGCAGAGAAGACTAGGCTTTTCGATTGACTTGCCGGCTTGGTCGACGATCGACAGCGCCATCCCGCCCTTCCACCTTCGGCGGCTCATCGAGCCGCGACGTGATGTAGCCTTTGTCTTCCATCCGCCCGAGCGTGACGTAGACAGTGCCTCGCTTGAGCCGTCGCTTCGAGGCGGCGACGAGCTGCAGCCCGTATAACTCGCCATCGCGCACGAGCAGGTCGAGGACGAGGAGTTCCTTGGGGGAAACCGTGAGCACGCGTGGACGCGGGGACGATGCAGTCTTACATGTTGGTAAGACTGATGTCATCGCTCCGGGGCTTCCTTGTCTCTGAGCCGTCGGCGAGGTGCCCGGCGCACAGTTTGCTTGGATCAGCCGGTTTCAGAGGTTTGGTTGTTATTTCGTGACAGTTTGGTCCGTGTGCGGCGGATTTTAGTCGGCGCGACATGCGTCACACGACTCCCTGGAGGCTTTCTTGAAGATTGCGATTTCGTGCGTTGTCGGCGTTCTTCTGTGCGGCGCTTCGCCCGCGTTTGCCGGCGGGGTCAAGCTTTCCTGCGCATCAGCGACCGAAGGCGTCACCGCCGCCGATGTGAGCTCGTACGACATTGGGCTGGCGCAGGACACCAGCATCGGCAGTGGCACGTCCGGCGCCGGCGCCGGCAAGGTCACCTTCAATCCGGCTGATGTTCATGTGCCTCTTGCGGATTTTCAAACGTTTCTGCCGTTCGTGGAAAATGGCGCGCACTTCACGAGCTGCACGCTGTCCGATACCGCAGGCACCGCCGTCGTGGAGTACGACTTCAAACTGGTGGCGATTAGCGCGATCGACGCGGTCCACAGTCTCGGCGCCAATCGCAGCGACGTGTCCTACACCGATCTGAAACTCGAATTCGGCGCGCTCGAGGTCCGCACGTCCCGTTCGACGCCAGGGCGCCTCGAACCGTAAATCGAGGCTGGGCCGCCCGGTCAACGCCGACTGGGCGCGCTCACGATGAACAGGCGGCCGCCACGTTTGCCTAAAGGGCCAGAGTGTCGATGTCATCGTCCACGTACGTCGTGTTCATGCTGATGACGCTGGCAGGGCCGGCCGCCGCGCAGTCCACAACCGAGCGTGGCATCCGCGCTTTGCTGAGCGGCGACGACCGTGAGGCCGTTCGCATCCTGCGCCCGCTCGCGGATGATCCCGGACGGCCGGATCCTGCCGCGCAGTTCTTCCTCGCCATCCTCCACGACACCGGGCACGCCAGCGACCGCGCCCGCGCCTGCACATTATTCCTTCGCGCGGCGCAGCAGCCAGGTCCGTTCGCGAAACAATCCGCGGCGATCGCAGCGGTCATCCGCGATGAATACGGAGCGGCGGCGTCCGTGATGTGCGCCGAGGCCGAGGGCTGGCAGGGTGGTCCGCCGCAGGCATTTGTGCGTGGGCCCGGGTACACGCCGCTGAACGTCACGCAACCAGCGACCACTGCGGATGGCGTGGCGGCGCTTGCTCGCGGCGATTACCTGCGTGCGATCGACATTCTGAAACCCATCGCCGAAGATCCGTGGGTGGAGGATGCAGCCGCGCAATTTTTCATGGCGGGCTTGTATCAGTCTGGCGATGGCGTGCCGGTCGATCCGCTGAAGGCCTGCGCGCTGTACGAGCGCGCGAGTTTTCAGTCTGACAACCCATTCGGCCAGGAAGCGTCCAAGCAGTTCGCACCCTTCGTGTCGCGCGGCAGGCAGTTCCTCGACGAGTGTCAGGCGCTCGCCAACGTCGGACTCGACAGCGGTTTCGAGCGCGCGACGTTCGATCTGGGCTCCGGCCACTACGTCGAATGGACGCTTTCGGCTGCGACCGTCACCGACAAGGGGCGCACCAAGCGCGAACCCATGGCGGGGATGGTGCCACGCGGCGCGCGATTTCTGCCGCTGCAGTACACCGAGCTTGCGACGGGACCCACGCGCTCGCTGCCCCGACACTTCATCGAGATGTTTTTCTGGGAGCCCTCGGGACGATCGGGTCCGTGGAAGCTGCGATGGTTCATCTTCGAAGTGGTCCGGGACGAAATCATCATTGTCGACACGTTTGACGCACTCACCGCTGAAAACGCCGATCTACCTCCCTCGCGCGACGCATTCAACCCGCGCGACTATGCCGTCTTGCGCGTGAACGACGAGGGGAACGCCGAGTGGGCGGTGCTGAAAGGCTCCCGTCGTGGGACGGAACAGATCGAAACGGACGCCGAACGCCTCGAGGTCCGCGAGGAGGAACTCGCGCGGAAGACAGCGCTCAAGGCCGTCGACTGGACGAAACGCCAGGACGTGTCCCGGCCACCGACGATGAATTACGCAGACGCCGAGGTGTGCGGCATCGAGAGCCTCTATGGATGGTCCGCCGATCGCGCGGAGGCCGTCGTCGTTCGTCTCGGTGGCGCAACGCTGGGTCGTTCGACGGGCTCGGCGACGTTTGACTTGGCCCCCCAAGCGCCGAACATCTCTGTCGAGACGTATGTGTACGAGCGTCCGCAGCAACGGTTCGAGATGTGTTCGGATGTCCACGACGTGAGCGATCCGCGGCCCGTCGAGCCTGAAATCTGGCGGGCCGTCGCTGGTGCCATCACGGTCGATCTGTCGCGTCCGAACATCCGCGCCCGCGCGCCTCAGATGCGGCGTGCGACCGTCACGTTGAGCAACGTGGTCCTGCGGAGCGCGACAGGGCGAAGCGTATCAATCGCGCGACCCATAAAGCTGGCGGCTATCATCGGATGGATTCCCGAATGAGCCGTGCCCTCCTTGTATTCACATCCGGCCCCGCGCCTGGGCGCCAATCGCCGCCGTAATCACCAGCAGCACGGCGAACAAGATGGCGAGCAGGCCCGTGCGAAGGATGAACAGCTGCGTCAGCACGGCGCCGAGCATCGTGCACGCGAGCATCACCGCGCCGATCCACGCTCCGCGCGGCTACCGCCGCACGGAATGTGGGTGCGGCTCTTCGATCAAATCGGGTTCGGCCAATGGTTTGGCGTCGATCCGGATGTGCGAGTAGTGCTCCAGCAAACGGCAGGCGCTGGACGTCCTGGACGTGCAGTGTAGCCGCGTGCTGCCTGCGACTGGCAACCGCAACGGCGCCGCCCAGGAAATCGAAGCGAGTATCCAGGTACCCGAAAGCGTCACGTCACAACCACGTCACAGTTTGGTTTTGCAGGGCTCGCCGCCTTCCGGTAAGCTATTGATTCCATTCGAACGGAGAGATGTCCGAGTGGTTGAAGGAGCACGCTTGGAAAGCGTGTGTAGGGGAAACTCTACCGAGGGTTCGAATCCCTCTCTCTCCGCCAAATAACTTGCTTCTAGCGAAACGAGTTCACCGTTTCGCTGTTCCCCATCTCCAACATGTCTTCAAAACGGTGGGGTTCGCCAGGGCAGTCGCGCAGTCGAATCGCGTTGTCGAGCGCGGCATGACTGAGGTGCATGTCCCGCTGTGTCGTCGTCAGATCCTGGTGCCCGCCTAATTCCTGAATCGCCCGCGCCGGTGCCCCGCGCATCGACAGATGCGAACACCGCCCTTCCGTCAGAAGCGATCCATCGTCCTGATGCACCACCAAAGGACCGCGAAGATGACCAGTCGCTCGAACTCGTCGAAGTCGTAAAACCGAGTCGAGCCCTTCGAAACTGGGAGGAGCTTAATCGTGCACGGCATCCGTTCGATCACGTCCCACTCAACGGCCTTCTTCACATCACATTCAGCACAGTCAGAATGTTGTTCGCTCAGCCTCACACATCGGACAGTCAGGCCCTCATCAGCATGGACATCGAGGCCGCCTTGAAACGGCGAGCGCAACTCGACGGCTGCCGAATGGTCGCCTTACGAGGAACACAGCGGCTGAGACGCCACGAAACACGCGGCTCCTCTTTGACCACCTGGCGGTGTGTCTCTAGGTACTCGAGCAGAAGTGCAAAATTCAGGATTCCAATATCGTTGTTCAGCGCACTTGCGGATCCGGACCACCATTCACACTCTCGATGAACGGCGAGACGGCCGTGATCACTTCGGCATGTGAGATCGGTTTGTCAAACGCACCGTTTTCGCTGAGCGGCGCGCCGAGCAGTGCACTCACGAAGCTGGCATGCCGCGCCTCGATGGTCACGAACTCCATCTGACTGGATTGCGCGAGTCGCTTGAACGTCGGTGTAGGCCTCGGGGTCGCGCCGGCCTCTTTCAGCGCAG
>Ga0207657_10005827_pt1 | contig 12833 bp, 7 predicted proteins | sample KBSC33metaG_FD_184316 | JGI IMG/M metagenome (GOLD analysis project Ga0207657, IMG submission 184316) | Corn rhizosphere microbial communities from Kellogg Biological Station, Michigan, USA - KBS C3-3 metaG (SPAdes) (version 2) | ecosystem: Host-associated > Plants > Roots > Rhizosphere > Soil ...
CAACGGCACCTTCGTGCCCCCGCCGGGCGGCCCCTACCCTCTGGCCCACTTCACCGCGCCGCGCGTCGACTATTCGCTGTACCGGCTGAGCCACTACACCGGCACCGACGCCGACCACTTCCAGAACTTCGTGATCTTCACCAACTACGGCTTCTACGTCGACGAGTTCTGCCGGCTGTCCAAGCAGTACATGGCAGACGGGCATCCCGACTACGAAGCCTTCGTCGAACCCGGCAATTTCGTGACCCGGAACGGCCGGCTCGGCGGCGGTGCCGAGGGTGTGGCGGCCAAGCGCCCACCGCAGATGCCGGCCTACCACCTGAAGATGTCCGGCGCGCGCGGCATCACCTTCGTCAACATCGGCGTCGGCCCGTCCAACGCCAAGACTATCACCGACCATATCGCCGTGCTTCGCCCGCACGCCTGGATCATGCTCGGCCACTGCGCGGGCCTGCGCAATTCGCAGGAGCTGGGCGACTACGTGCTCGCGCACGCCTATCTGCGCGAGGATCACGTGCTCGACGCCGACGTCCCGGTGACGGTGCCGATCCCCGCCCTCGCAGAGGTGCAGGTGGCCCTCGAGCAGGCGGTGGGCGAGATCACCCACATGGAGGGGATCGAGACCAAGCGCATCATGCGCACCGGCACCGTCGCGACCTTCGACAACCGCAATTGGGAACTGCGCGACCAGGCCGAGATCACCAAGCAGCTGAGCCAGTCGCGCGCCGTGGCGCTCGACATGGAGTCGGCGACGATCGCCGCCAACGGCTTCCGCTTCCGCGTCCCCTACGGCACACTGCTGTGCGTCTCGGACAAGCCGCTTCACGGCGAGCTCAAGCTGCCCGGCATGGCGTCGGATTTTTACCGCACGCAGGTCAACAGGCATCTGCTCATCGGCATGCGATCGATGGAGATCCTGCGCGACCAGCCGCCGGAGAAACTGCATTCCCGCAAGCTGCGCAGCTTCGCCGAGACGGCCTTCCAGTAGCGGTTTGCCGCAGGACGACGGCGCAGCGTTGCAGTAAGGATTTTCCGCCAAAGTTTTGACGCCATGGGCGCGCAATTGCGCCGCGCCCTTGCGCGGAGTCGACCATGAGCCAGCCCCAGGATCCCGGCTTCACGCCCCCCGACGACGTCATCTTCGAGCCGGATGTGCCGGTCATCGATACGGGCGAAACGGCGGTTCCGGCGGGCGCTTCGGCACCCCCGCAGGAGGTCCTGCACAAGACGTCCAAGCGCATCGCCTCGGCGATCAGCGGCAAGCGCTACCGCAAGCGCGACCTCGTCCGCCTCGACTCCCTGCGTCCCACGCTCACTGAGTTTATCCGTCGCGACTTCCCCGACCTGCCGCCCGAGGCGATGATCAGCGTGCGCGAGCTGGCTCGCTACCGGATGCGTTACACCGAACGGTTGCTGCAGCAGGAGCACGGTGAATTCACCGAGCTCGACCGGCAGGTGGCCGAGAGCATCGCCAAGCAGGACACCATCGCCGAGAACACCGAAGAGGAATTCGAGGAACACCGGACCTTCGGCGACAAGGTTTCCGACCAGCTTGCAAGCTTTGGCGGCAGCTGGTCGTTCCTGCTGTCGTTCGGCGCGGTGTTGTTCATCTGGATGGCCGTGAACGTGCTCGCCGGTATCCACGCGTGGGATCCGTATCCGTTCATCCTGCTCAATCTCTGCCTGTCCTGCGTAGCGGCCGTGCAGGCGCCCATCATCATGATGAGCCAGCGCCGGCAGGAGGTGAAGGATCGCCTGCGCGCCGACAACGACTACCGGGTGAACCTCAAGGCCGAGCTCGAGATCCGGCACCTGCACGAGAAGATGGACTATCTGATCTCGCGGCAGTGGCAGCGGTTGGCCGAGATCCAGCAGATCCAGATCGAAATGATGGACGATGCGTCCGCCGACAGCCGCAGGCGCATGGCGCAGGCCCGCGCCAAGGTACGACGGAAGTCTGACCCTGCCGCCTAGCCGCTAAGTGGCTCGTAGTCGATTTCCATGAACGCATCGACCTCGCGGTTCCAGCGGTCCTGCACGAAACTGACGTGCCTGGGGTGCCGATCGTAGGCGTCGTAGGCCTTCTGGTCCGCGAACTCCATCGAGAAGCCAAACCGGTAATCGGTCTTCTTGCTGACCTGCCGCAACTGCTCGAACCGCTCGACGCCGGGGATCTTCTCGAGCGCGATCCTGGCATCGCGCAGGAACGCTTTTTCCTGCAGCGAGCCATGCGCGTGCTTGAGATTGAACACGACGGTGTGGCGGATCATGTCGTCAGGCCTCCGCATCGAGGGAAACGGCTTCACTGGCAGCGATCGCCGCCATGTTGACGATGCCGCGGCTGGTCGTCGAGGGGGCGAGGATGTGCGCGGGCGCCCGCGGCCCCATCAGGATCGGACCAACTGCCAGGGCGTTGTTCATCTCCTTGAGGAGTGTCATCGAGAGGTTGGCACTCTCGAGGTTGGGGAAGATCAGCAGGTTTGCCTCGCCGCTGAGGACGCTGTCGGGGATGTAGCGCTCGCGCAGTTCCTGGTTGAGAGCGAGGTCGCCCTGCATCTCGCCCTCGACGATCAGGTCCGGCGCGACCGACTGCAGCTTGCGGTAGACCTCGCGCATCTTGAACGCCGTTTCACCATCGCGCGATCCGAAGTTCGAATAGCTCAGCAGGGCCGCCTTGGCCTCGATGTTGAAGCGCTTGAGGTGGCTGCGTGCCTGGAGCGCGATAGCGACGATCTCGTCGGCGGTCGGATCAATGTTGACGTAGGTGTCGGTGAGGAAGAACGCACCGCGCGGCATGATCAGCATCGAGAGCGCGGAGACATCCTTGATCCCCTCCTGCATTCCCAGCACCGAGCGGATGTCGCGCACGTGCTTGATGAAGCGTCCCTGCAGGCCGCAGAGCATTGCATCGGCATCGCCCCGCTTGACCGCCAGGGCGGCGATCGTGGTGGTGTTGGTGCGCACGATGGTGCGGGCGGTCTCGGGGGTCACCCCGCTTCGGCCGACCAATGAGTGGAACAGCGCCACATAGTCGCGATAGCGCGGATCATCTTCCGGATTCACGATCTCGATCGCGCTGATATCGAGGTTGAGACCGAAGCGCTTGATGCGGCTTTCGATCACCGGCGGGCGGCCGATCAGGATCGGGGTCGCGATGCGGTCTTCCATCAGGACCTGCACGGCGCGCAGCACGCGCTCCTCCTCGCCGTCGGCGAAGGCGATGCGTTTGCCCTTGCCCTGCGCGCGATCGATGATCGGCTTCATCACCAGCCCCGAACGGAAGACGAAGCGGTTGAGGCTGTCCTGATAGGCACGGAAGTCCGGGATCGGGCGGCGCGCCACGCCGGTGTCCATCGCCGCCTTGGCGACGGCAGGTGCGATGCGAAGGATGAGCCGCTGGTCGAACGGATTGGGAATGATGTGCTCGGGGCCGTACACCGCCGGCTGGCCGGTCGGCGAAACCTCGAGGCCGGGGTCGTGGGCGAGTTTTGCGATGGCGTAGGAGGCGGCCACCTTCATCTCTTCGTTGATCGCGGTCGCGCCCACATCGAGCGCGCCGCGGAAGATGAAGGGGAAGCATAGAACGTTGTTCACCTGGTTCGGATAGTCCGACCGCCCGGTGCACACCATCGCGTCGGGCCGAACCGCCTTGGCCTCCTCCGGCATGATCTCCGGGTTCGGGTTGGCGAGCGCCAGCACCAGCGGGTCGCGCCCCATTTTCTTCAACATCTCGGGCTTCAGCGCCCCGGCGGCGGAGAGGCCAAGGAAGATGTCGGCGCCGTCGAACACCTCGGCCAGGGTCTTGGCCTCGGTGTCGTGGCGACAGAACTTGCCGCGCCATTTGTCGTTGACGTCGTTGCGTTTGTAGGTGAGCAGCCCGTCCTTGTCGGCAACCCAGATGTTGTCGAGCCTGGCGCCGAGCGCGATCAGCATGTTCAGGCAGGCGATGGCCGCAGCCCCTGCCCCGCTGGTGCAGATCTTGACGTCCTCGATCTTCTTGCCGGCGAGCTCGAGCCCGTTGAGCACCGCGGCACCGACGATGATGGCGGTGCCGTGCTGGTCGTCATGGAAGACCGGGATCTTCATGCGCTCGCGCAGTGCTTCCTCGATCTCGAAGCACTCCGGCGCCTTGATGTCTTCCAGGTTGATGCCGCCGAAGGTCGGCTCCAGCGGCCGCACCACTTCGATGAATTTCTTGGGGTCGGTCTCGTCCACCTCGATATCGAACACGTCGATGCCGGCGAATTTCTTGAAGAGCACTGCCTTGCCCTCCATCACCGGTTTGCTGGCGAGGGCGCCGATGGCGCCGAGCCCCAGCACGGCGGTGCCGTTGCTGATCACCGCGACGAGGTTGCCCTTGGAGGTGAACCGGAACACCGCGTCGGGGTCCTCGGCGATCACCTCGCAGGGAGCGGCTACGCCGGGGGAATAGGCGAGCGACAGGTCGCGCTGGTTGCCGAGCGGTTTGGTTGGCTGGATTTCCAGTTTTCCCGGCTTCGGAAACTCATGGAAATGCAGCGCTGCTTCCCTGCGCGCTTTCAGCTGCTCACTCGCGTCGGACATCGCCTAACCCCTCGTAGTCAAAGGGTGTGGTGCCACTAAAATGTCAGCAAGGGAAGTGCGCCGTTGGTGGCGGCCGGCGGGTCTCAGGCCGCTGCCGCCTCGGCTCCGACGGCGGGCGGAAGCGCCCGCGGGGCCCCGTTGAGTGCCCGGGCCAGCTCCTTGAATGCCTTGTTCTTGAGCGCCGGGGCGAACAGGAACCCCTGCGCCATCACGACGCCGCGTGAGCGCAGGTACAGCGCCTGAACCTCGGTCTCGACGCCCTCGGCCACGATCTCGGTCCCCAGGTCCCGGCACATGGCGATCAGGCCGTCGAGTACCGGTACCTGCTGCGTCTCGGGCTTGATCATATCGACGAAGACGCGGTCGATCTTGATCACGTCGACACCGAGCGTCTGCATATAGGCAAGGTTCGAGTGACCCGTGCCGACGTCGTCCATGGCGATGCGCACGCCCAGGGCGTGCAATCCGGCAATGACGCTGTTGGCGGCAGTCGAATTGTTGAGCGGACGGCGTTCGGTGATCTCGAATACGAGCTGTCGGAACGACACCGTTGAGCCACCGAAGATCGCCTGCACGTCCTCGACGATGGCACCATCGCGGAAATGCCCCTCGAACAGATTGATCGAGACCTTGAGTTCGGGCATTTCGGCGCAGAGTTCGGACAGGTCGTTGCGGACCTGCTGCATCAGGCTGAGCGTCATCGGGATGGCGAGCCCGGTGATCTCGGCATACTCAATGAAGGCGCCGGGCATGACGATCTCGCCATTGCGCTTCTCCCAGCGGCAGAGCACCTCGCAGCCCGAGAGCGCTCCGGTCTTGAGGTTGATCACCGGCTGGTAGTAGGGCTTGATCTCACCCGCCGCGATCGCGCGCTCGAGATCGAACGCCGGCAGCTTGCTGCGCCGCACGTATTGCAGCGCCAGCACCAGGAACGCCCCGCTCATCACACACGCGATCACCGTCAAGGTCATGTCGAGGTCGGCGTAGTCCGCACGCACGATGGCAAACGGCACCGCTGCCTCGACGCGAACGGGCAATTCTCCGGCAAACCCCTGAGCCGACAGGAACTCGGTATCCTTTCTGCTGTCGAACGGCCCCGCATCCCCCGCCACCAGCACCGGGGTGCCGTTGGTCAGCAGAATGCGCAGCATCGCTGCGGCCTTGAAGCGGCTCAACAAGCCCTTGCTGTCGTTGGAGACGATTGGGACGAACGCTGATACCAGCCGCGTCGACCCGAACGCCTCGGTGATCTTCAGCACCGGCATCGGCAGGTCACCAAGCTTACCGACGGCGACGGTCTCTGCGTGACCAGGGATCGCCACGCTCTGGGTCAGCGGCGAGAAACTCACCGTCGTGCCGAAGGCGTCGCAGAACTGCGTTCCGTCGGCGCTCTCGACCACCATCTGCTTGAGATAGAGGCTGTCCATCATCGCGGCGTGGACGTTGGCGATAAATGTCGGGGTGCACAGCGACGGGCTGTTGGCGAGCACCTTGCGCAGGGAGTCGATGCCGTCATAGGCGCCGGTCTGGATCCGATCGGTGATGGCATCGATCGACTGCTGCATCTGGGCGCGCTCGCGCGCCCGCACATAGTTGTCGAGCAGGTAGTCGACTCCCATGACCGGGACAAACGCCAGGATTGCCGCGACCAGCGTCAGGATATGGGAATACTTCGATTTCACCCGAACGCCCGAGTCCCCAAGACTTTCGTCAGGGTACCCGGGCGGCGCTTAAGGGACTGTTAACGTCGGTTAACCATGTCCTGACAAGATCACTTGCTGGGGAGATTGACCCGCAGGTGGAGCTCGCGCAGCTGCTTGGCCGACGCCGGAGCCGGCGCGCCCATCAGCAGATCCTGGGCCTGCTGGTTCATCGGGAACAGCGTGATCTCGCGCAGGTTCTCCGCCCCGCACAGCAGCATGACGATGCGATCGATGCCGAACGCGGCGCCACCATGCGGCGGCGCCCCATACTGGAATGCCCGATAGAGGCCACCGAACTGCTCCTCGACCTCGGTCCGTGACTTGCCCGTCAGCTCGAACGCCTTGACCATGGTCTCGGGTTCCTGGTTACGGATCGATCCGGACGCGATCTCGAAGCCGTTGCACACGGCGTCGTACTGGAACGCCTTTATGGTCAGCGGCTCCTGCGAGTTCAGCGCCTCGATCCCGCCCTGCGGCATCGAGAATGGGTTGTGCGCGAAGTCGAGGCGCTTTTCCTCGTCACTCCACTCGTAGAAGGGGAAATCGACGATCCAGCAGAGCTTGAACTGGTCCTTGTCGACCAGGTTGAGCTCGGTGCCGACCTTCGTGCGCGCCTCGCCGGCGAAGCGGTACATCTTGTCCGGACGGCCGAGCACAAAGAACACGGCGTCGCCCTCGCCCAGCCCGAGCTGGGTACGGATGGCTTCGGTGCGTTCCGGTCCGATGTTCTTGGCGACCGGGCCAGCTCCCTCGAGCGCCCCATTTTCAGTGCGCCAGAAGATGTAGGCGAGACCCGGCTGGCCCTCCGACTGCGCCCAGCCGTTCATGCGATCGCAGAACGCGCGACTGCCGCCGGTCTTGGCCGGGATGGCCCAGACCTCGGTCTTGTCGTCGGTCGCGAGCTGGCCGGCGAAGACCTTGAAACCCGAGCCGGCGAAATGCTGGCTCACCGCCTGCATCTCGATCGGGTTGCGCAGGTCCGGCTTGTCCGAGCCGTAGGTGCGGATCGCCGTGTCGTAGGGGATGCGCGGCCAGTCCCTGGTCACCGGCTTGCCGTCGGCGAACTCTTCGAACAGCGAGGTGATCACCGGCTGCATCGTGTTCCAGACATCTTCCTGGGTGACGAAGCTCATCTCGAGGTCGAGCTGGTAGAACTCGCCCGGCAGGCGATCGGCGCGCGGGTCCTCGTCGCGGAAGCACGGCGCGATCTGGAAGTAGCGGTCGAAGCCGGCCACCATCAGCAGTTGCTTGTATTGCTGAGGGGCCTGCGGCAGGGCAAAGAACGTACCCGGATGGATGCGGCTGGGGACGAGGAAGTCGCGCGCCCCTTCCGGCGACGAGGCCGTCAGGATCGGCGTCGAGTACTCCGCAAAGCCGATCGCGTTCATGCGCTGGCGCATCGAGGCAATGACCTTGGTGCGCTTGACGATGTTGGCGTGGAGCGTCTCCCGGCGCAGGTCGAGGAAGCGATAGCGCAGGCGGATATCTTCCGGATAGTCGGGCTCGCCGAACACCGGCAGCGGCAGTTCCTTGGCCTCGCCGAGCACCTCGAGCTCGCGGATGAAGACTTCCACCTGCCCGGTCGGCTGCTTGGCGTTGACGGTCTCGGGCGTCCGCGCCTTCACCTCGCCGTCAACCCGGATCACCCACTCGGAACGTACCGTCTCGGCGAGCTTGAATGCCGCGGAATCGGGGTCGATCACGAGCTGCGTCATGCCGTAATGGTCGCGCAGGTCGATGAACAGCAGCCCGCCATGGTCGCGAACGCGGTGCACCCAGCCCGAAAGGCGCACATTATTACCCACGTCGCCCACAGTCAGGGCTGCGCAGGTGTGTGTGCGGTAACGGTGCATTTGGGGTCTCGTTGAGCGGTTGGAGTCGGGCCGAAATGGCGCCGGACAAGCGCATGCGAGGGTGGGATTGTCAAGATTCCGGGCCCTCCGGCCCGGCAAACCGGCAAAGCGCGGCAAATCCCTTCTGGAGCCAAGGCTTTTGGCCTGCTAAGAGCGGCGGATTGAGTTCCGGTGTCCCGGGACGCCCTGAGTAAAGACTGGACCAATGGAGCTGACCACCTCGACCGACGCGCTCGCCGCGTTCTGCAAGCGGGCCGCCAAATTCGATTTCGCCACGGTCGATACCGAATTCCTACGCGAAACCACCTACTGGCCCAAGCTTTGCCTGCTGCAGGCGGCCACGCCCGAGGAAGCCATCCTCGTCGATCCGCTGGCCGATGGTCTCAGTCTCCAGCCCTTCTTCGATCTCCTCGCCAACCCCAAGATCGTCAAGGTCTTTCACGCGGCACGGCAGGACATCGAAATCTTCGTGAAGCTTTCGGGTGCCGTGCCCAAGAACGTCTTCGATACGCAGATCGCCGCCTCGGTCTGCGGCTTCGGCGACAGCGTCAGCTACGATAATCTGGTGCGCTCGGTTACCGGCGTCGACCTCGACAAGTCCTCGCGCTTCACCGACTGGTCGCATCGGCCGCTCACCGAAAAACAGCGCCTGTATGCACTCGCCGACGTCACCCATCTGCGCGACATCTATGTGAAGCTCCTCGAGCAAGTGACCGCCACCCACCGCTGGGACTGGGTCGAGGACGAGCTCGAAATCCTGCGGTCCATCGACACCTACGTGGTCAAGCCGGAAAATGCCTGGGAACGGCTCAAGTCCAAGCTGACCAAGCCGCGCGACCTCGCCGCATTGCGTGTCCTCGCCGCCTGGCGCGAGCGCCGGGCGCAGGACGGCGACCAGCCGCGCAGCCGTGTGCTCAAGGACGACGCCCTGATCGAGGTCGCCATGCAGCGACCGACGACGCCGGACGGCTTCGACAAGCTGCGGGCGGTGCAGCGCGGCTATGGACGCTCTTCGGCTGCGGCCGAGATCATCGCGCTGATGAAGGATGTCGAGGCGCTGTCCAAGGCCGAGTTGCCGCCGGCCACCGAGCGCTATCGGGGCCCGTCGCCCAAAGGCGCCGTCGGAGACCTGATCCGGGTGCTGCTCAAGGCGGTGAGCGAGGAGCACGGCGTTGCCGCGCGCATCGTCGCCACCTCCGATGAGATCGACGCCCTGGTGCTCGACGACGAAGCGGATGTTCCGGCATTGCGCGGCTGGCGCCGCAAGCTGTTCGGTGAGAAGGCGTTAGCCATCAAGCACGGCAAGATCGCCCTCGCTGCCACCCGCAAGGGCGTCCGCGAAATCCCGATCGGCGACTAACCCGCGACGATCTCGCTGGACTTGATGCCGGCAACGCCGGCCAGTTGGTCGAGCCGTCCCTCGAGGTGCTCGCCCGACAGGAACGCCAGATCCGGCGGTAGATGCAGCACGAGGGTGCCGTTTTCGAGGGTGAAGTGGGCGCGCGGGAGCACGCCCGGCATCGCCGCCGACATCGGATAGGCGACGCGGAACGTCGCTCCCAGCAGCCGGGCCTTCATGTTCGCAGCCGGTCCGGCGAGCGCCATCAGCGACTGGCTCATGGACTTGTGCTTGAGGCCCATATAGCGCACAGCCAGCGCTTCGGCGAGAAAGGCACGGCCGGGGTGATCGATCCCCGCCAGCGAGCCATAGGCCACCAGGTCGACGCTCTGTTCGCCCCGATAGTCGGGGTGGCCGCGCCAGCCGATGTCGCTCAGATAGCACGCCACCTTTCTCAGACGCTCTTCGACGGGCGTCTCCTTGACGTGGATGGCGGTCAGGAAATCGCCGGTGAACTCGATGAGGTCCTCGGCGTGGGCGGGCGACCGCGAGCGGAGGATTGAGATTTCCTCCGCCCCCTGCAGCAGCGGATCGATGACCTGCTCGGCTGGAGGCAGCAACCCGTAGAGATAGCCTTCGCGCACCCCGAGGGCTGAAAATAACACGCTATCGAACTTGCCGGCGCGCAGCACCTCGCTGAGCACCGCAGCACCCATCGGCACCAGGTCCTTGCGCGAGGAACTGACATTGTCGAGACCCGGCATCGGCTTGCCGGCCGCAACCGCCTCGACGATCTCGTCGCAGAGTTTGGCAATGTCGGCGGCCTTGGTCACGTAGTGCTGGACCATGTGCAGCGGATAGTCCCGCAGGACCTGGTGGATCTTGGCGAGCGATCGCCAGGTCCCGCCGATGGCGCAGAACTGCCCTCCTGGCTTGCCGCGGAGCAATGCGGATCGCGCCAGGCGCTCGCGCGCAATTTCCCGGGCCCGGCTGGCGGACCGTCCCGAGTCGTCCTGGAGACGGATGACTCCCAATCCATGCGTCTCGCCCACGGCATCATGTCCGCTGGCCATCGAGGACAGTTCCAGGCTGCCGCCGCCGAGGTCACCGACGATCCCGGTGAAATCGGGAATGCCGGCCACCACGCCGAGCGCTGCGTAATGCGCTTCCTGCTCGCCGCTCAAAACATGCACGGGGGCGTTCATTGTCGCCTCGACCGCGTTGACGAAGGCGTCGGAGTTGCTGGCATCGCGGACGGCAGAGGTGGCAAGGATATAGACCTCGCCGGCCTTCATCAGGCGGGTCACGAGCGCGAAACGCTGGATGGCCGTCAGGGCGCGGTCGATGTTTTCGTAGGCGAGCCGACCGGTCTGCGCGAGCCCACGACCAAGCGCACACGCCGATTTTTCGTTGTAGAGCGGCGTGAGCGAACGGGCGTGACGCTCATAGACGACCAAGCGAACGGAGTTCGAGCCAATGTCGAGCACGGCGACGGGCCGCGCGCCCTGGATTCGCCCTTGCGCGGTCGGGTCCGAGTCATGGCCCCAGAGTTCGTTCAATCGTCATTCTCTTCGGTTTCGCGCGACTCTCGCGAGAGCGCACTGCCGCGGCCCGACAGGCTGGCATTGGTCATGAAGTAGTCGTGCGCGCTGAAGGGCTCCTCGCCCTCCTTGGGCGGCACCCTGTGGGATGAACCGTCCGGCAGCACCTCCCAGCTCTGCTGGTTGTCCCGGAGATATGAAACCAGCATCCGGTCGAGGATTTGCTTATGCACGGTCTTGTTGAGGATGGGAACCATCACCTCGACCCGCCAGTCGAGGTTGCGCTGCATCACGTCCGCCGAGGACATGTAGACTTTGGCCTTGCGCGACGGCATCGGCTCGCCTTGGCCGAAGCAGAAGATGCGCGAGTGCTCGAGGAAGCGCCCAACCACCGACTTGACCCGGATATTGTCCGAAAAGCCCGGAATACCAGGCCGCAGGCAACAAATCCCGCGGACGATAAGCTCTACCTTCACGCCCTTCTGGCTGGCGGTGTAGAGCGCGTCGATGATCTCGGGATCGACCAGCGCATTCATCTTCAGCCAGATATTGGCAGGCTGGCCGCGCTCGGCGTAGGCCATCTCCTTGCTGATATGATCGAGCAAGGTCGAGCGCAGATTGACCGGAGAGACGGCAATGGCCTCCAGCTCGGTCGGGCGCGCATACCCTGTTATGAAATTAAACACCCGAGAGACGTCGCGAGTGATAGAGGGGTCCGTCGTGAAGTAGCTGAGGTCGGTGTAAATCTTCGCGGTGATCGGGTGGTAATTGCCGGTGCCGAGGTGGCAGTAACTGACGAGCTTGCCCCCCTCTCGCCGCACCACCTGGCTCATCTTGGCGTGCGTCTTCAGCTCGATGAAGCCGAAGACGACCTGCGCGCCGGCACGCTCAAGGTCACGCGCCCAACGGATATTGGCTTCCTCGTCGAAACGCGCCTTGAGCTCGACGAGGGCGGTCACGGACTTTCCGGCCTCGGCCGCAAGCACGAGCGCTTTGACGATCGGACTGTCACGGGAGGTGCGGTAGAGTGTTTGCTTGATTGCGACCACGTCCGGATCGCGGGCCGCCTGCATGAGGAACTGGGCGACGACATCGAAACTCTCGAACGGGTGGTGGACGAGGAGATCCTTGGCTCGGATCGCCGCAAACAGGTCCCCGTTGAAATCGCGCACCCGTTCTGGATAACGCGGTATGTACGGCGAGAATTTCAGGTCCGGCCGATCGATCTCGCAAATCTTGGCGGCGTCGGCGAGCCCAAGGAACCCCTCGACCTCAAAGGTATCGGCCGCCGTGGCGCCCAGACGGTCGGAGATCTGCCGCCGCAGCGCACGGGGCATCTTCTTTTCGATCTCGAGACGGATGACCTGCCCGCGCCGGCGCTGCCGCAAGGCGGATTCGAACTCGACCACGAGGTCAGCCGCCTCGTCGTCGATTTCGATTTCGCTGTCGCGGATCACCCGGAACGACCCCGACCCAGCGACCTCGTAGCCGGGAAACATCTTGTGGAGGAACAGGTTGATCAGCGTGTCGATGGTCACGACTTCGATCCGACCCTCCGTCGCCAGGCTCGACGGCAGCGTGATGAAGCGGTCGAGATTGGACGGCACGCGCACCAGCGCAGTCAGTGTCTGCACCGAACTCGGCCGGGTCAGCTCGAAGGCGAGGGTGAAGCCCAGATTGGGGATGAAGGGAAACGGATGCGCGGGATCGACGGCGATCGGGGTCAGGACCGGGAAGATCTCCTCGCGGAACAGCCGCTGCAGATACTTCACCTGGTCGGGCGACAAATCAGCCGCCTCGTGGATCACCACGTCTTTGTCGAACAGCTCCTCGC
>Ga0207657_10005828_pt1 | contig 12832 bp, 8 predicted proteins | sample KBSC33metaG_FD_184316 | JGI IMG/M metagenome (GOLD analysis project Ga0207657, IMG submission 184316) | Corn rhizosphere microbial communities from Kellogg Biological Station, Michigan, USA - KBS C3-3 metaG (SPAdes) (version 2) | ecosystem: Host-associated > Plants > Roots > Rhizosphere > Soil ...
AAGCGACCGAAGATTTCAACGCCCCCGCCATAGCCGCTGATGGTGCCGCTATTGGTAAAGGAGGTCACGCCATTGATGATACCGACGCCAACGAAACCCTCACTGCCAATTTCCACCGGCTCGCCGGTCACCGGGCCGGCGATGGTGCCGGCGTTGTTGAACGTTTCGACCCCGCTCGAGAACCCAACGCCCATCTCGCCGAGGCCGGTGATCGTGCCCGAGGCGGTGTTGGTGAAGCTGGTCACCGGCACGGGCGCCTCGCCGTCAAAGCCAAACGCCACGCCGGCAATCGACCCCTCGATCTTGCCAGAATTGGTAAACGAGCCGGTGTTTCCACTGACAAGGACACCAATACCGCTCAGACTAGCCGACTCGCCATCGAATGCACCAGTGCCGACGATGCTGCCCGAATTCTCGAAGTTGGCGACGTCGCCGAAGATCAGGACGCCCGCCGATAGTCCCTTGCCCGAATACGAACTGTTGGCGGTAATCGAGCCGGCATTGGTGAAGGTGCCGGTAACGTTGCCGAAGATGGCGACCCCGGCAGACTCGCTGTCGAAGCTCATATTGGCGGCGATCTTACCGCTGGCGGTGTTGGTGAAATTGCCGACATCGCCATAAATGTCGAAGCCGCCATACGCCCCAAAGACATTGCCGCTGTTGAGGATGGAGCCGGCGGCGGGATTGCTGCTGCTGCCCTTGCCGATATAAACACCGGTGCTCTGGCCCGAGAGGATCGTGCCGGCATTGGTGAAAGTGGTGACGGCGGGGGTGCCGTCGGCCGCGTCTTCATCGCCCTCGATATAGACGCCGATGGCGTCGCCCCCGCCATTGCCGACGCTCTCGATCAGGCCGGTGGCAGAGTTGCTAAAGCTCGTCACGCTCTGGTTGAAATAGACGCCAGCATAACTGTCAGACTTGATCTGGCCGGCGTTGGTGAAGCTGCCGACGGCATCGTCGAAGTAGACGGCGTCATTCCCGTCGGACCCTATCCTGCCCGTGGTCGTATTGGCGAAACTGGCGACGGCGCCTCCGAAGTCGATGGCCTCGTCATCGGCGCCATAGATCGCGCCCGAATTGGTGAAGGACGTGGTGACGTTGCCCTGGATATGAACGCCATAGTTCCCCGCGCTGGAGATCAGGCCGGCGTTGCTGAAGGTATCGACGTTGCCGGAGATGTCCACGACGGTGTTGGAGCTGGTCGTGATCTGGCCGGTGGAGGTGTTCGTGAAAGTCGTCACGTTCCCTTCGGAACCTACCGCGACGCTGCCGTCCAGGATCTGGACGAGGATAGAATTGGTGTAGGATCCGCCGGCCGGGATGATGATGAACGCGGGCGGCATGGTCGCCAAAGCGGGTGCGGTTGCCGCGAGCGCCAAACCCACGCCCAGCAACGCCGCCGGCGTCAGGATTTCGTACCGGGCACGGCTACGGAGGGCTCGCAACGAAAACATGAATGACCTCGACGCTTACGATTTTGTCGGCAGACGCTACCCTGGAAATATGGTCCACCCTTACTCTTGCCACTGCACCGTCACAATCGTAATCCGCACGCTAGAGGGTTGAGCTCGAATCAATTTTCACGACTGTTGCGGCATTGCACCCTTAAAAAAGCCTTAAGCCCGCCCTGAATTGACCTCATTATGGCGACCCGGAGTCTTCAAGCCATGCGCGTTTTTTCGATCCTTCCGGCGTTGCTGCTGGCCGTGGGAACACCGGCGTTTGCCGCCCCATCCCTGCCCAATGGCGCCAGCTCGCTGACCGAGGCGCACGGGAGCTGGACGGTCGCCTGCGGCATCAGGGGAGAGGCCGCGGCGGCGGCGGTGGTGTGCGAGGTCACGCAACGCCAGGCAAGCAAGGCGACACAGCAGCAGGTGCTGGCCATCGACCTGACGCCGGTGGCCGGGGCGGCGAAGGGCGTCCTCGCCCTGCCGCTCGGCATGGAGCTCGCCAAGGGCGTGGTGCTGCAGGTCGATGCGGCGAATTCGACGCCGGTACAGGCCTATTCGACGTGCGTCGCGACGGGCTGCATCGTGCCGCTCAATTTCGACGCGCCCAACCTCAAGCTGCTGCGCGCCGGCAAGACGCTCAATGTCTATGCCACGGCCATCGGCGACAAGCCGTTCAAACTGGCGATCCCGCTCGACGGCCTGCCCGCGGCGCTCGACCGGGCAACGGCGCTGCTGGGGAAGAATTAGAGCGGCGGGAGCACGGCCCGGGTGGCCAGGCGTTGCCCGTCCGCGTTGCCGTCCGGGCGGCGCGTCCGGTTGGGCGGCCGGGTCAGGCCCGGCCATGACGACCGAGGGGATGACGATTGAAGCGATGGCGCTGAACGGCGGCGACGGGTTACATCGCCATGCAAGCGAGGGCGTGGCGTATTTCGCCAAGGCCCTCTCACCCGCCGCTTCGCGTCGATCTCTCCCCCCCGAGGGAGAGGTGAAAGAGGGCATTGGCCGCACATGCGTTCAATGTACCGCAATGAACTCATCCACCGTCACGTGGTCGCAACCATCCCTCCGCCGTCATGGCCGGGCTTGACCCGGCCACCCCGCAAAGGGTGCGAATGCTGCAGGGTGGCCGTGGCGCGTTGCCTGTCCGCATCGCGGCGTCGGCGGCGCGTCTGGATGGGTGGGGGTCAGGCCCGGCCATGACGACCGAGGGGATGACGACGTTTCGCGCCTTGGCTAGAAGCGCTTCAACTTGCCCGCGGCGGGGTGGCCAGGGCTTGCAGGTCGTCGCGCAGGCGGGCGCGTTGTACCTTGCGGTTTTCGGTGCGGGGGATGCTGGCGACGCGCACCAGACGGTCGGCGGCCCGTTCGCGCAGTAGCGCGGCGCCCCGGGCGGCGAGCGCCTTGAGGTCGACGCCGTCGTCGACCACCACGGCGAGCCAGACCTCCTCGAGCCCACGCGCGTTGCGGACGCCGACGGCGGCCAGATCCTTGACGCCCGGGTCCTTGGCGTAGGCTTCCTCGATCACTTCCGGGGCAATGATCACGCCGCCCTTGTTGAGCACGTCGCCGTTACGGCCGACGATCAGCAATTGCCCGTCGGCGGCGAGCCGCGCCCGATCGCCGGGATAGAACCAGCCGTCGGTCAGCGTCTCGAGGCGCTCGCCAAAGGTGCCGACGTAATACATCTGGTTCGGCGTGCGGATCCGCACGGCGCCTTCCTCGCCGGGCGGCAGGGGTTTTCCCGCCGCGTCGACGATCTCCACCGCGACGCCCGGCACGACGTAGCCGACGGAGCCTTCCTGCCGCTCGATGGCGCTGCCCGAGCCGACCGCGACGATGCCCAGTTCGGTCGAGCCGTAGATGAAGTTGATCTCGTGGCACAGCCGGGCGCGCGCTTCGGCGAGGCTGCGCAGCGGCAGGCGGGCGCCCATCAGCATCACGTTCTTCAGCGAATGCAGCGGCTGGCGGCCGCGCAGCAGGTCGAGCAGGCCCTGCATCTGCCCGATCGAGGCCGTGAGGTACTCGACCTGGAACAAGCGGATGAGGTCGATGGCATGCGCCGGGCTGGCGGGCAGGCAGAGCAGGCCGCCGCGGCAGAGCGTGGCAAACGCCATGGAGTTGCCGCTGACAATCGACAGATCCATCAGCGACATGCCCGCCCCGCGCAGCGCGTTGCGGCCGCTGATGACGTGCGATGAGCCGATGAGCAGGCTGGTGAGCCCCGCCATGGTGTAGGCGACGCATTTGCGCCGGCCGGTAGTGCCGGACGAATAGAGCAGGCGGACGATAGCGTCGGGCTCGAGCGTCGGCAGCCCCAGCAGGCGGGCATAGTCGGGGGCGGCGTGGGGGTCGCCGGCAAACCAGCCCGCATCGACCTCGCGCAGGGTGAGCGAGGCGGCCTCCGGCCGCGGCCTGTCGCTGAGCAGCAGGGTGGGCGCCGGGCCGATGTCGGGCAGCGGGCCGCCGCCGATCAGCGAAGCGCTGGGCACGCCGAGCAGGCCGAGCGCCAGCACGAGGCAGAGATGGTGCAGTGGATCGGCGACGTCGATGACGGCCAGCGCGCCGGCCCGCTCGAGCGGCCCGAGCCGCGTCACTGCGGTCTCGACCGATCTGGCCAGCGTGCGGTAGCTCACCACCCCGCTGGCGGTCGCCACCGCCGGTTCATCCTCGCGTTCGCGCGCCCGGAAGATGATCTGCTGGAAGACCTGCATCAACTATCCTTCTTGGTCATGGCGGTGGGCGGCGGTGGATTGCTGAATTCGTTGACGTATTCCATGAACTTGCCGGAGGCCAGCGGCGGGATCGACCGGGTGCGGCGGAAGCTGAGAGTTGCGTCTGGAAAATAGACCTGGCGAAAGACCGTCTCGACGGCCGCCTCCTCCCCCTGTTCCGACCAGTCGAGAGGAATGTAGCGCAGTTCGTAGGCGTTGGGACCGGTCTGGGCGATTTGCCACGGTCCGGCCTTGAGCAGGGCGCGCGCCTTTTCGGGCAGGAAGCGCGCAATGGTGCGGCCATCGGGATGGCGGAACAGGTGAACGACCCGGCCGAGCAGTTGCGTCAGGGCGGGCAGGGTACGACCGCAGGCACAGCGGTCGCCCGCCACGGCGAGGTCGCCGTGATCGTAGCGGATCAACGGCTGCGCCGTCGCATAGAACGGGGTGATGACGACGCGGCCAGTCTCGCCGGGGGCACACGCCCGGCCGTCGTCGTCGACGATCTCGAGCAGCAGGGTTTCGGCATTGACGTGCCAGCAGCCCTGGGTGGGGCAGCGGCTGGCCATGTGGTTGCCTTCCTTGGAGCTGTAAACGTCGAAGATCTCGGACCCGAACAGGCGCCTGCAATAGTCGCGATCGACGGCGTCGACCCCCTCGCCGCTGGTCAGGATGGCGTCGAGCCGGGTCGGCAGGTTATGACGCTCGGCGGCGAAGGCCATGGCCAGGGCCTGCTTGGGGCCGCCGGTCGCCGCATAGGTGGCGCCGATGCGGCGCAGCAGTTCGAGTTGCTGGTCCGGCGATGCATCGCTGCTGACGCGGAACGATTTTCCCTGCTGTGCGGCGGCATCCCAGGGCGGTCCCCACGGTCCCATTGCGACGCCTTGCGGCCAGGCCGCCGTCGTGTCGTCGCCGCGGCGGAAGTAGAGCACTTTCGACCAATCGATGCCGTACCAGGTGTCGGCCCGCCATTTCACCGCCTGCGTGGTGAGCGCCGACATGAAGGTATAGACGACCTGGAGCGGAAAGCCGGTGCTGCCCGAGGTCGAAATGGTCCCCGTGGTGCCGTGCCCGGGCAACGGGGCAATGACGATGGCGTCGCGGTTGGCGACCAGCTCGGGACGCTTGAGAATGGGCACTTCGCTCCAGCGGTCCCAGTCGAGCGAGCCATCGGCGCGAAACAGCGGGGCGAGCCGGTCGCGGTAGAACGGGGCGCTCGCTCGGGCGTGGCGCAGCAGCGGTTCGAGCTCGCGGCGCTGGTAAGCGAGCATCTTCGCTTCGGGCCAGAACTGGCTCTCGAGCAGCAGGTTGAAATAGCGCTGGTGGTCGGCCACCGACTGCAGGCTGGTCACCCTTGCCTCGCGCGCGTTCGGGCCGCTGCGGCAATGGCGGTCGGCAGGATCGACCAGAGAGGCACGGGGAAAACTCTCGCAAATGCAGGCTCCGGCCGGCGCGAGCGGGCGCGGGGACCGCCCGAGAGGTGCGCCGCCGACGCGCCGATGAACGGGGCAATCCTAGCGCAGCCGCCGCGCCGTCGCCAAGCAGCTTCGATAGGGCGGGTCGCGGCCGGGCAAGATGTCTTGCTTTGTCGCAGGATCGATCTGGAAAGCCTGACGACTTTCCGGACGCCGCGTCAGGCCGAATGGGCAGCGACGGTGCGGCGCTGGCGCTGTGGGGCGGGCGAGCCATTGCCCTTGACGAGGTCGGCGCCCTTTTCGCCGATCATCATCGTAGGGCCGTTGGTGTTGCCGCTGAGCAGCACCGGCATGATCGAGGAATCGATCACCCGGAGGCCGTCGATCCCGCGTACCCGCAATTGCGGATCGACCACCGCGCTGTCGTCGGTGCCCATCTTGCAGGTGCCGACCGGATGGTAGTCGCAGCAGGCATATTGGCGCACATAGGCCATGATATCGGCGTCGGATTTGGCGGCCTGGCCGGGCAGGATTTCATCGGCGATAAACCCGGCGATCGGCGCCTCGGCCAGCACTTCGCGGGTGATGCGGACCGCTCGCAGCGACATTTCGCGGTCGAACGGGTCGCCGTGATAGTTCGGATCGATCAGCGGCATGGCGGCCGGATCGGCGGATTGCAGCGCCACCGTGCCGCGGCTGCGCGGCCTGAGGAAGGTGGTGTTGACGGTGAAGCCGGGGCCGGGAATTTGCGTCTGGCCGCCGCGCACCACCAGAGCCGGGGCGATGTGGACCTGCAGATCGGGGCGGGTGGCGCCTTCCGACTGGAAGAAGCCGCCGCCCTCGACGATCACCGAAGCGGCCGGGCCGTTGCGATAGAGCAGCCACTGAATGCCGTGCGGGATCGAGGCGGGGAATTTGTCCTGCCCGTCATAGCTGATCCGGTCCTTCAAGCGCAGATGGACATTGGTGCACAGGTGATCGTGCAGGTTCTGCCCGACTCCCTTGAGGTCGACCACCGGCTTGATGCCGAGGCGGGCGAGGGCGTCGGCATCGCCGATGCCCGACAGCATAAGCAGGCGCGGCGAATTGATGGCGCCGCTCGAGACCAGCACCTCGCGCTCGGCGCGGAGGATTTCCGTCTGGCCGCGATGGGCGATCTCGACGCCGACGGCGCGGCCGTTTTCGATCACCAGCCGGATGGCGCGGGCGCCGGTGCGAATGGTCAGATTGGGGCGGCGGCGCACCGGATTGAGGTAGGACACGGCGGCGGAGCGGCGGCGGCCGTCGCGACAGGTCACCTGGTAGAAGCCGGCCCCGTACATGGTGTCGCCGTTGAAATCGGGGTTGAACGGCAGGCCATAGGCTTGCACCGCCTTGACGAAAGCGCGGCTGAGGCGGTGCGGCCCGACCTGGTCGGAGACCCAGAGCGGCCCGCCCTGGCCATGGTAGCGATTGACGAGGCGGTCATTGTCCTCGGATTTGCGGAAATACGGCAGCACGTCCTCATAGGCCCAGCCGGCATTGCCGAGCGCCGCCCAGTTGTCATAGTCCTCGCGCTGGCCGCGAATGTAGATCATGGCGTTGATGGAACTCGACCCGCCGAGCGTCCTGCCCTGCGGGTACCAGATCTCACGCTGGTCGAGGTGCTGCTGGGGCGTCGTGTGGAAGCGCCAGTTGACGTGCTTGCCGAACAGTTTTCCTACCCCGCCGGGGATATGGATCATCGGGTCGAGGTCGCGGCTGCCCGCCTCGAGCAGCAGCACCCTGACGTCCGGATCCTCGCTGAGGCGATTGGCGAGCACGCAGCCGGCCGAGCCGGCTCCGGTGATGATGTAGTCCCACATCGGCTGTTCTTCGGCCGGGCGCGCCGGCCGCTCCCTTCAGGTGCCGGTAAAGACCGGGGGGCGTTTTTCGGTGAAGGCGCGCATGCCCTCGAGACGGTCGTGCGTGGGGAACAGCGCGGCCGAGGCCTGCTGCTCCAGCCGGAGCCCCTCGGTGAGGGGCAGTTCGGCGGCGCGCTTCACCGCCGCCTTGGCGGCCGCGACGGCGAGCGGTGGCCGGGCAGCAATGGTTTCCGCCAGCGCCAGGGCCTCGGCAGCGAGCGCTTCGGGAGCGGCTACCGCCGAGACCCAGCCGAGACGCAGGGCCTCGGCGGCATCGACCATGTCGCCGGTGAGGATCAGCTTCATGGCATTCGAACGGCTCATCAGGCGCGGCAGGCGCTGCGTACCGCCGTCGCCGGGGATCACCCCGACCTTGACCTCGGGCAGGCCGATGCGGGCGCTCGAGGCGGCCAGCGCGATGTCGCACAGCATCATCAGTTCCGCGCCCCCGCCCAGCGCATAGCCGTTGACGGCGGCGATCAGCGGCTTGCGGAAGTCGGCGATATTGTCCCAGGCTGCGAGCCGCGCCGGGGCGAGATAGGAGGCGGCGCCGCGCTCCAGCATGTCGGCGATATCGGCGCCGGCGGCGAAGGCGCGTCCGGCGCCGGTGAGGATGACGCAGCGCGTTCCGGCATCGGCATCGGCCGTTTCGAGCGCCTCGGCGAGCGCGATGACCAGCTCGGGCGCCAGCGCGTTGAACTTGTCCGGCCGGTTGAGCGTCAGGCGGGTGACGAAGGGCGCCGGCTGTTCGTGAAGGATGAGAGGGCTAATTTGAACCTCGCCGCGTCGATTCGATGGTGTCGGAGGCTATCGTGCCGCGCTGGCCAGGCACGACTGGCCGCTGCCTCGCCGAGGCGTGCGAGACGAAGAAAACGCTATGAAAACTGCTGTAAACGTGGCAGGATATGTTTGGATGGATCATCATATTCTATGAAGAATTGCGGATGATAACCTTTACACGATTTCTGACCTCCGAGACAAGAGTGAAATGCCGCTGCCGGGGTGCCGCGTGAGCGGCGCGCCGGTTCGGCCAAAGGCTGTCCGCGCTCGCCCGCCCGCGGCGGCGGAGCCGAGCCTGCTGCCACCCGAGCATGCGCGCTCGCCCACCGTGTTCGACGTGGCGCGCGAGGTCGGCTGCTCGATCGCGACGGTGTCGCGAGCGCTGAACAAGCCACAGGTGGTGAGCCCGATCGTGAGGGCGCGCGTGCTCGAAGTGATCGCGCGGCTCGGCTATGTGCCGAACGGCTCGGCGCGGGCGCTGCGGCTGTCGAAATCACGGCTGATCGGGGCGATCATTCCGACTCTCAACCACGCCATCTATGCGCGGATGATCGAGAGCATGCGCAACCGGCTGGCCGAAACCGGCGTGTCGCTGCTGCACGACACCATCGGGTACGACCTCGATCTCGAATTGCAGCAGACGCGGCTATTGGTCGAAAAGGGCGTCGAGGGCATCCTGCTGGTGGGGACGCACCACCGGGCGGAAACGCTGGAATTACTACGCGACCGCGATATTCCGTTCGTCGCCACCTATGGCACGGCGGTGGGCACCGACATTCCGTTCATCGGTTTCGACAACCGCAAGGCCGGGGCGATGGCGGCGCGCTATCTCATCGATCTCGGCCACCGGCACCTGGCGATGATCGCCGGCATCACCAAGGACAACGACCGCGCCGCCGAGCGCGTCGAGGGGTTTCTGGAAACCGCCGAGGAAGTCGGCATCAAGCGCGCCAATATCATGGTAGTCGAGGCGCCCTACCGCATGGATAGCGGGCAGGCGGCGCTGCGCTTCATCCTCGACAGCCAGAAGCGCACCACGGCGGTGTTCTGCGCCAGCGACGTGCTGGCGGTGGGGGCGATGAAGGAGGCGCGCGATCGCGGGCTGGCGGTGCCGGAGGATCTGTCGTTCGTCGGTTTCGACAACCTCGAGATCGCCGAATATCTGGCGCCGGCGCTGACCACGATCGAGATTCCTGCGCAGGCGATGGGCGAGCGCTCGGCGGACTATTTCCTCGCGGCGCCCGACCGGCGGCGGCTTTATGCGCGCACCGAGCTCGAGACCCGGCTGATCCTGCGCGGCACCACCGCACCGCCGAAGGGGCGGCGGTAGGGGGAGACCGCGGCATGCGGAGCCATCAAGGTGAGCTTGTCGAACCACGTGGGCGGGTGCGGGTCTGTGCCACGACCTCGTCCTTCGATCGGCTCAGGATGAGGTCTACTGGTCATCGCGGGTTGTGGCCGGGGGGCAGCGCGCTCGCCCCAGGGCGGAGGAAAGCTGCCACCCTCGCCGGGTGAGAAAGCCACGTCTCTCCCCCGACGTTCGGCTTTCCAGCCCAGGGTATCTGCTTTGGATGGCTTCGCCTCGCTCTCCGTCGTCATGGCCGGGGCTGACCCGGCTATCCAACCGGATGTGCCGGCAAAGGGTCGTTGCCGCCGAGCAACACCTCCCGCACGCCTGCCGGGTTGGCATCGCGTGCTGGGTGGCCGGGTCAGGCCCGGCCATGACGGTGGATAGGTGGTGCGTTCAATCGAACGCATCGGGGGCCGGCAATCTTTCGACAAGGGCAGGATGTGAGGTCTGGTGGGTCATCCGGGTTGTGGCGATGCAGGCCGATGGACGTCGATGGATGGGACACTGTGCCTCGATGCGGTGCGGTTTGGCTCGACGCCTGCCCGTCCACGGTGTCATCCCCGCGAAGGCGGGGATCGCTGTTTTGTGGCTTGGCGTTGAACGGAAACGGAGATTCCCGCTTTCGCGGGAATGATGCCGGGGGTGAAAGATACCGGAGGTGGCGAAGGGCAGCGGTGGGAATGCGGCGGGCTTGCCGACGCGTCCGGCTCCGGTCAGCCCCGCGCCCACAGCACCGCGTTGATCAGTTCGGCGACGCCGGCGTGCTCGTTGCTGGCGACGCGCCAGGCGGCAGCTTCGTGGACCTGGGGGATGGCGTTGCCCATGGCGACGCCGAGGCCCGCGGCGCGGATCATGCCGAGGTCGTTCTCGCCATCGCCGACCGCTGCCACTTGGGTGGACGACAGGCCGCGCCCGGCCGCCAATGCGAGCAGGGCGGTACCCTTGTCGGCGCGCTTTGGGAGAAATTCGAGGTAGGTGTCGTGCGAGAACACGGCATTGAAGGCGGCGCCGTGCGCCGGCAGCAGGGCGGCGCGCAGCGCCAGCAGGGTCGGGCGCGGCCCGATCAGCAGGATCTTGCTGGGGGCGCCGAGCGCCGCAAGATCGGCGCTCACCAGCGGCTCTTCGTGGGTTACCGCCATTTCGCGTTCGACCGTAGGGCCCATGGCGGTCACCGCCCAGGTTCCGGCGGTGTGCCAGCTCGGCACGATGCCGGCTGCCGTCGCGGCGGTGGCAATGGCGCCGGCGGTGGCGAGCGGCAGGGTCAATTCCGCCGTGGTGCCGAGGGGGCCGGCGGCGCCGATTTCGCCGGTCCAGGCGCCGGAAAAGCAGATGGCGGGACCGCTATGGCCGAGATCGGCGAGCACGCTCGCCAGCGCGGTCGGGCTGCGGGCGCTGGCCAGCACCAGCAATAGCCGGGCGGCGCGCGCCGCGGCAAAGGCGGCGGCGACCTCCGGGCGGACGTGGTGGCTGGCATCGAGCAGGGTGCCATCGATGTCGATGCCGACCATCTCGATGCCGGCAAGGATATTGCGCGCCGGCAGGGGAGTATCCGCCGGCGCGCCCGGGCCGGCGCTCACTTGCCGGCCGGAAACGATGGGGTGCGCTTGCCGAGATGGGCGAAGACCGATTTCAAATTGGTGAACTCCTCGACGCCGGCGCTGCCCATCTCGCGGCCATAACCGGAAGCCTTGTAGCCGCCGAACGGCATTTGCGGTGGCCCGTCGATGGTGGTGTTGATCCACACTGTACCGCTCCTGAGGCGCGGCGCTACCTGCAAGGCGGTGTCGATGTGCTTGGTCCACAGCGAATTGGCGAGGCCGTAGGGGGTGTCGTTGGCCAGCTTTACCGCTTCGTCGGTGCTGGAAAAGCGCGACACCGAGAGCACCGGCCCGAAGATCTCGTCGCGGAAGATCGCCATTTGCGGGGTGACGTGGTCGAACACCGTCGGGGTGACGAAGAGGCCCGGCTCGGCGGTGGCCGTGCCGCCGGTCACCAGCGTCGCGCCTTCCGCCCTGCCGCGCTCGAGATAGGAGCAGACGCGGTCGAAATGCTTGCGACTGATCATGGCGCCGATATCGCTGGTGGGCAGATCGACCTGGCCGACGCTGAGTTCGGCGGCACGGGCGCCGAGGCGGGCGACGAAATCGTCGGCGATGGTTTCGTCGACGAGCAGGCGGGTCGCCGAGCAGCAGCATTCCCCGGAGTTGAAGAAGATGCCGAACAACGCGCCGTCGATGGCGTCATCGAGATCGGCGTCGGCGAAGACGATGTTGGCTGCCTTGCCGCCGAGCTCCATGGAAAGGCGCTTTACCGTGCCGGCCGAGGCGGCGATGATTTTCCGCCCGACCGCGGTCGAGCCGGTGAAGGACACCATGTCGACATCGGGACTGTTGACGATGGCCTCGCCCACCGGATCGCCGTAGCCGGTGACGACGTTGAGGGCGCCCTCGGGAAGGCCGGCCTCGGCGGCGAGACGGGCCAGCTCGAGCGCCGTGCCGGAGGTGAATTCGGAGGGTTTTGCCACCACGGTGCAGCCGGCGGCGAGCGCGAACGGCACCTTCTGGGCAAAGATCAGCGCCGGAAAATTCCACGGCACGATGGCGCCGACGACGCCGACCGGTTCCATCACCGTCATCGCCTGGTGTTTGGCGCCGGGCGGCACGGGGATGGACACCTGGAAAGTCGAGCCCTCGATCTTGGTCGCCCAGCCGGCATAGTAGCGCAGCCAGTCGACGGTGCCGCCGGCACTCAACATGCGCGCGACGCCGAGCGACTTGCCGTTCTCGATGCTCTCGATTTCGGCGAGCAGATCGGCGTCGGCCTCGACGGCATCGGCGAGTTTCAGCATGAGGTTCTGGCGGTCGACCGGCCGCATCGACGCCCAGGGGCCTTCGAGCGCGGCACGCGCGGCGCGGACAGCCTGGTCGACCAGTCCGGCGCCGCTTTCGGGCACATGGGCGACGATCTCGCCGGAGGCGGAGTCATCGACAGCGAGGCCTTCGCCGGAAAGCCCGTCGACGAAACGGCCATCGATGAAGGGCCGATGCGAACGCGCCAGGAAAGCCGCAGCGGCGGCGCTGGTCGGCGGCACAATTCTCTCGTTCACGCCATCCTCCTCGATTGCTGATGAACAGTTGTGCCGAGGGTTATGGAGCGTATCGACCAGCTTCAAGCCGAAGCGGCACGAGTGCGCTCTCAGTCAAAACAAAGTTCCCGCTCGGACAAGACGCTTCGCGATCGG
>Ga0207657_10005830_pt1 | contig 12832 bp, 15 predicted proteins | sample KBSC33metaG_FD_184316 | JGI IMG/M metagenome (GOLD analysis project Ga0207657, IMG submission 184316) | Corn rhizosphere microbial communities from Kellogg Biological Station, Michigan, USA - KBS C3-3 metaG (SPAdes) (version 2) | ecosystem: Host-associated > Plants > Roots > Rhizosphere > Soil ...
CAAGAGCAATCTCGCCAATCGCGCCGGCAACCGCCCGGCCTTTGCCCCGTCGGTGACGGCGAAATACGGCCTCACCTTCCGCAAGGACGGCAAGTTCAACTTCAGCGTCACCGGCACCAGCGTCAGCACCCAGTATTTCCAGGATTCGAACCTGCCTGTCGGCTCGCCGGCAAGTGCGAACTTCATTCCCGCCAAGGTCCCAGCCTACACGTTGATCGACCTCGCCGCCGACTGGAAGCTGACGCACAATCTCCGCGCGATCGCCGGCATCTCCAACCTCACCGGCCGCAAATATTACAACCGCGTCTTCCAGAATGGCATCGAGCCGGGCGCGGGCCGCAAGATCTATGCCGGGATAGCGCTCGGGATTTAGCGAATCGAGCTGACGTCCGGGGCCTTATTGATCTGCATCACATCGGCATTGAAACCGGAGCTTTAGTTGCTCCTGTCGCCGTCCGGTTTCGCGGTCGCGGCACATTTCGAATTCTATCCCGCTGATCGAACCCAGGACCAACAGCTTCAGAATGATCAGGCTGGCGTACAGCACGTTCGGATTGACCAAACTGCCGTTTCTCGATGCCATCGATGCTGTTGCCAGGGCGGGTTACGAAGGGGTCGAAATCTCCTTCCACCGCGATCAGTTCAATGTCTTCAACCTCGAAGACTCAGATCTCGATGCGGTCAAAGCCCGCTTGCGGAAGAATGGCGTCGAGCCGGCCTGCGTGGCCACCGCGTCGCATTTTTTCGACCCATCAACGCCGCACGAACCGTCCCTGATGGCCCTCGATCTCGCTGGCCGAAAGCGGCGCATCGACCTCGTCAAGCGCGGCATAGGCGTCGCCCGTCGCCTTGGTTCAAAGCTGGTCACTTTCGGCAGCGGATTCCTGCGTCCCGATCACGTTCGGAACCCGGACGTCGATCCGCTCGAAGTCCTCGCGGATTCCATACGCGATTGCCTGCGTGAAATCCGCGGCGACGAGGACATTACGCTGCTGATCGAGCCCGAGCCAGGAATGGCGGTCGAGACCCTCGACGATGGCCTTGCCCTCATCGATGCGGTGGGTTCCGACCGCTTCGCGCTGCACATCGACATTTGTCACGCATATTGCTCCGAGCCCGACTATATCGACGCGCTTGCGCGTGCCGCTCCGCATGCCCGCTACCTGCATATTTCCGATGCTCGCGTCGGCTGGAACCTCAAGATCGTCGAGGACTCACTGGGCCTGTCATTCGATGCGCATTTCGCAAGCGTCCTCATTTATTTTCCCGACACCGCCGATTTCCTGCTCGTCGACCCAAAGCACCGCTTTTACTTCTGTGACCGTTCCCCGGGTCCGGATCGGCGGGACCACATCGCCACATTGCTGTCTTCGGCAGGTGTCGGAACAGCCTGGCAAGAGGTGCACTATCCCGGGCTTTTTGCCGGCGGATCGCCGCTGGACGATGAGATTTGGACCTATCTCATCTCCGTACCGCGCCTGTCATTCGATGTCCTCGAACGTGCGAAGCCTATCGTCGGCTTCATGCGCGGTGCGCGCAGCCCCGTTCTAGTCGACAGGATGGTGGCCAATACCCGCACTGGAATTGTTCATTTTCATGAGATCCCGGGCGAAGGTTCGCTCGATCTCCCCGGAAGTTTCAAGGCGCTGAACGACAACGGTTTCAACGGGTTTGGTGCAGTGGAGCTCTATCATCACGTCGATTCCAGCCAGAAGGCGCTCGACGACAGCTACCGGCATCTAAGCGCAATCGGACAGGCCGGATGACCGCCTTGGGCCATGCCCTTGAGCAACTGGGCTGGGAGCCCGAGACCGTCGGAGAGCTGGACCACCGGCGCTTGAAGGTTCCGAGCGTCAAGCTTCGCGGAGCGCACCGCGGCGACAATGGCGACATCGTCTATTGCACCGATCTGCGCTGGAGACGCCCGAATGCCGACGAATGCATGACTTCCGCCGAGGCACACTCGCTGGAGCATTTCCTGCTCGCGGGATTCAGCCGCCGCATGCCGGACAAGTTCATCGGCGTCGGGGTCATGGGCTGCCGGACCGGCTTCTATCTGACCCTGCAGGGCGAAGGGCGGCGAGAGATCATTGAAGGCACTCTCGAATCGATCCTCAGCGATGTGCTCACCGCGAGTGCAGTGCCCTATGCGCGCATCGACCAGTGCGGCGACTGGCAAAACCACGACCTGGCCGGCGCGCAGGCTATCGCACGCGAAGTGCTTGCGCAGCGCAGCCGGTGGCGGAACGTGGCTTGAGCGCACGTCTCAACAACGCGCCCGATGGATGGCGGGTACGAGCTACCCGCCCGATCGAATACGAACTGCACAATGTCGCCGATCTGTTCGATCCTGAGAGCAATGCGCTTCTGTCGGTTGGGCGCGTAGACTACGCACGCCGATTTGTCGTGGTCGACGAGTGCGTCCACCGGCACCATGGCAATCGCATCCGTGATTATTTCCGCCGTCACCGAATAACAGCGAAAATCGAGATTTTTCCTGGCGGCGAAGGCGTCAAGACGGTCGATTCCTGGCAACGGGTACTGCGTGCGCTCGACTCATTCCCAATCCACAGGCGTGATGAGCCGGTCATTGCCATCGGCGGTGGAGTGCTGACGGATGTCGTCGCCTTCGCCACCTCCACCTATCGGCGAGGCATTCCGCACATCAAGGTACCGACGACTCTCATGGGTTATGTCGATGCCGCCCTCGGCATCAAAACGGGCCTGAATTTCAACAATCACAAGAATCGCATCGGCAGTTTTGACCCGCCAAGCGCGGTTTTCCTGGATCGCCGGTTCCTGACCACACTTGCACCGAGGCATCTGCACAACGGCGCGGCCGAAATCCTCAAGCTCGCGGTGATCTGCGACGCGCACCTGTTCGACCTGCTCGAACGATTTGGCCGAGCCAGCCTGGACGCCGCTTTTCAGAACGAGCGCGGGCAGGAAATCCTCGACGGTTCGATCGGCACCATGCTCGCTGAGCTCGCACCCAACCTCTACGAAGACGAACTGGCCCGCAAAGTCGATTTCGGTCACACGTTCAGTTACGGCCTGGAAACGCTCCATGGCGACGGACTCCTGCACGGCGAAGCCGTCCTTCTCGACATCCTGGCATCGGTCGTGATCGCGCGCGAGCGGGGGCTGCTGACGAGCGCCGCCGCAGGGCGGATGTTCGAGCTGGTACGAGCGCTGGGGCTGAAACCTGCAATCGAACGGCTCGATGCGGACTGCATGTGGCAGGCACTGGCCGACCGTGTCGAGCACCGCAACGGGCGGCAGCGGGTGCCGTTACCAACGGCGATAGGCCACTGCACATTCGTCGAAGACGTCTCTTACGAAGAGATCCGAAACTGCATTCCTCTCCTCACGCAAGGCCACTCCGAATATGAGATCGACGGCACAAGCCTCATCCAATGTTGATGCAGGCGAGATCGCCCACTTCAATCGCATGGCGGAGCTTTGGTGGGACCCCAACGGCAAAATGGGTCAGCTGCACGCGATCAACGATCTGCGCCTGAGCTTCATTACCGACCGCTTCGCTCATGCAAATCCACGTGTCGTCGATATTGGCTGCGGCGGCGGAATCCTCGCCGAAGCGATGGCCAGGTCGGGTGCCCGGGTCAGTGGCATCGACCTGTCACCGCTGTCGATCGACGTTGCCAGACAGCATGCGGACGGACGCGGCCTGATGATCGATTATCGGCTGATGGATATCGAGACGCTCGTCGCCGAACAGGCCGGACAATATGACGTCGTCACCTGCATGGAAATGCTGGAGCATGTGCCGCGCCCGGATCAGGTCGTCGCGAATTGCGCGCGGTTGTTGAAGCCCGGGGGAACGGCAGTCTTTTCCACGATCAACCGGACGTTGAAGGCCTGGGCTTTCGCGATCCTCATCGGTGAATATGTTCTGGGTCTCCTGCCGCGCGGGACCCACCGCTACAGGAAACTGATCCGGCCGGTTGAAATGCGTCAATGGGCAGCTTCCGCCGGCCTCGGGTTCGGTGCTGTTTCCAGCCTGATGTACAATCCACTGACGCGCAGATTCCGGACGGCTCCAGGCCGCGAGGACATCAATTACATGGCCTGGTTCCGCAAGCCGGAGTAGCGGGCATGCGTCGATTTCTCGCGTTGTCACGCTCCGCCCACGGCGTCCTCGATATTGCAATGCCCGGTTTTGCTGCATTGCTCTGGCTTGGGAATTTTCCGAGCTGGCCGGTGCTGGCGCTGTCGCTTGGGGCCGCAATTGCTGGCTACACAGCGATTTACGCATTGAACGACATCGTAGGTGCGCCGGATGATCGGGAAAAGGTCGCTGGCGGTCTCGTCCCCGGCTACGCCGTCGAAGCGTCCGTGATGCGCTACCCGATTGCGCAGAAGCTCATCAGTATTAACGGAGCGCTCGCCTGGTTCTTTCTCTGGATGGCAGCGGCCATCGTCTGCATCTGGCTTCTGAACCCGCGGATTCTCGTCATCCTGCTGGCCGCCGCCATTCTCGAGATCGTCTACGTAAAGCTGTTCAAGGTCACCTGGTGGCGCACGCTTGTCAGCGGCCTCGTCAAATCGGCCGGCCCCCTCGCTGCCGTTTACGCTGTCGTTGAGCAGCCCCATCTACCCTGGCTTGCGGTGATGCTGGCCTGGCTCATGCTGTGGGAAGTTGGGGGGCAGAACATCCCTGCGGACTGGAACGACATTGACGAAGACCGGCGCGTCGGCGGAAGCACGATTCCGCTCGTGTTCGGCCCGCGGGCAGCAAGTTGGGCAATTCTCGTACTTCTGACCGGAACGGTCTCCCTCAGTCTGGTGCTGCCGGTGATGTCCCCACTCCCACTCGGTTGGCAGTTCAGGATCGCCGCGGCGGCAGCGGGAATTCTCTTGCTGCTCGCGCCCGCGCTACGCCTCGCGCGTACCCTGGACGGACGCGACGCCGCGCGGCTGTTCGATCATTCGAGCCTCTATCCGCTGGCGATGCTGGTGATCATGACCGCTGCCCTCATCGTGCGCTGAACGGCGCATCAGGGAATCGAGCGCAAATCGGGTCGTATCCAGTCGCGCCTCGCCTCGACCGAGAACAGGCGCTGCGGCGAATAGAATCGCAGCGGCCAGTCGCGCCGGCCCATCGGCGAGAGCAGAAGCTCGTTGACCAGCTCATAAAGCGGCTCCTTCGGGTCCGCTTCGGCGAGAAACAGGCGGACGCCGCGAAGGAACACGCGAGTGATCGTCTCGTGATAGCCTTCGCTATCGCTGTTCGCCCCGCCTGCGCTTTCGTTATACTTCCGGATGATGTCCGGAAGCTGTTTGTCGAGATCGATGTCCGGGCATTTCAACAGCAAGTAGATCGTCGCGGCGAGGTGCGCCTCGTGGGTCCATTCCTCCCGAGGCAAGGAGCGCGCGAGGAGCCCCTCGCCGAGATGCTCGATCTCGGCGTCGGAGTGGAAAAGTCTCGGTTCGAAATCGGGCATCTGATCGGGTCCTGTCAGGGGGCCCGGTCAGTGACCGGGCGTCAAGCCGGGGTGGTCTGCGTTTGCGGTTGCACCTGGGATTGCACGACCTTTGGCGCCGCCTGGCGAACGCCCTCGTCGACGTGATCTTCGAACTGGGCGAAATTCTCGACGAACAGGTCGACGAGTTTCGCCGCCATCGCGTCATATTCCGCAGGGTTCGCCCAAGTGCCGCGCGGGTCGAGCAGCTTTCTGTCGACTCCCGGAACGGCGACCGGCACGTCGAAGCCGAAGTTCGGGTCCTTGCGGAACTCGACATTCTTCAGACTGCCGTCCAGCGCCGCATTCAGGAGAGCGCGCGTTTCCTTGATCGGCATGCGCTTGCCGACCCCGTACTTGCCGCCGGTCCAGCCGGTGTTCACCAGCCAGCAGTCGACTCCGCCCCTGGCGATCCGCTCCTTGAGAAGATTGCCATAGACCGAGGGATGGCGCGGCATGAACGGCGCGCCGAAGCAGGTCGAGAAGGTTGCCTGCGGCTCGGTGACTCCGATTTCCGTGCCCGCAACCTTGGCGGTGTAGCCGGACAGGAAATGATACATCGCCTGCTCGGGCGTCAGTTTCGCGATCGGCGGAAGGACGCCAAACGCGTCGGCCGTCAGCATCACCACATTCTTCGGGACCGGCCCCATGTTCTCTGGCGAGTGATTGGGGATGTAGTCGACAGGATAGGCGCCGCGGCTATTCTCCGCCAGCGTCGGATCGTCGAGGTCGAGCTCGCGGGTGACCGGATCGACGACCACGTTCTCGAGAACCGTCCCGAACCGCTTCGTCGTCGCGTAGATCTCCGGCTCGGACTCCGCGGAGAGGCGGATCATCTTGGCGTAGCAGCCGCCTTCGAAGTTGAAGACCGCAGTATCCGACCAGCCGTGCTCGTCGTCGCCGATGAGCGTGCGGTTCGGGTCGGCCGATAGGGTCGTCTTGCCCGTGCCGGAAAGGCCGAAGAAGATCGCCGTGTCGCCCTTGGGCCCGATGTTCGCCGAGCAGTGCATCGGCATGATGCCCTGCGGCGGTAGAAGGAAGTTGAGGAGCCCGAAAACGGATTTCTTCATCTCGCCGGCATAAGCCGTGCCACCGATCAGGATCAGCTTCTTGGTGAAGTTGACTGCAACGACGGTCTCGCTCCGCGAGCCGTGGCGTTCCGGATCGGCGCGGAAGCTCGGAAGGTCGATGATCGTGAATTCGGGAACGAACCCTTCGAGTTCGTTCGCCTCGGGGCGGACCAGCATGGTGCGGATGAACAGGCTGTGCCAGGCCAGCTCGTTGATGACCCGGACTCGAACCCGGTGCTCCGGCTGCGAACCGCCAAACAGGTCCTGGACAAACAAGGTCTCCTTCTCGCCGAGCGCGACGAGGAAATCCTCGTGCAGGCGGTCGAAGGCGGCGGGGTCCATCGGCTTGTTGCCGTCGTTCCACCAGATCACGTCGCGGGTCAGCTCGTCCTTGACGGTGAACTTGTCCTTGGCGCTGCGGCCGGTGTGCTTGCCGGTCTTGACGGCGATCGGGCCGTCCTTCGCAAGGAGCCCCTCCCTGCCCTGGACAGCGAATTCCACCAGCGGTGCAGTGGTCAGGTTCCAGTGCAATTCAGCGGGCGTGGTGATCCCCTGTGCGTCCAATCCGTGCTTCGCGACCCTGTCGGCCACCTCGGTCCCTTCCAATAAGAATGAGCGGCGGCGACCTTTCGGCAGCCGCCGCACCAGCGTTGAAAGCGCCTATAGACCCGAAAAAGTTGCCCGGTCAAAAGCGGCCGTTTTGCTTGTCTCGCTCCGGACCGGCCTGTAAGCCTGCCGCTGGATCGCCCGAATGAGCCATGTCATCGCGCTGGTCGACGACGACCGCAACATCCTGACCTCGGTGTCGATTGCCCTCCAGTCGGAAGGATTCGTCACCCGCGTCTATACTGACGGGACGGCGGCGCTGAAGGCGTTTTCCGAGAACCTGCCCGATCTCGGCGTGTTCGATATCAAGATGCCGCAAATGGACGGGATGGAGTTGCTCCGGCGGCTTCGCGAGTTCAGCTCGATCCCGGTGATCTTCCTGACCTCCAAGGACGATGAGCTCGACGAGGCGCTGGGCCTCGCAATGGGCGCTGACGATTATATCACCAAGCCCTTCTCGCAGCGCCTGCTTCTCGCCCGGATTCGCGCAATTCTCAGGCGGCAGGAGTTCGCCAAGAACGAAGCCACGCCGGCGGAGGAAGCAGAGCCGGAAATGCTCGTCCGGGGACGGCTCCAAATGGACCCGGCACGGCACAAGGTGAATTGGGACGGCAGGGACGTAACCCTGACGGTGACCGAGTTCCTGATCCTGGAAGCGCTGGCCCAGCGGCCGGGGGTGGTGAAAAACCGCAACCAGCTGCTCGATGTCGCTTATCAGGACGATGTCTATGTCGACGACAGGACCATAGATAGCCACATCAAGCGAATCCGCCGCAAGTTCCGGGCCACCGATCCGCAGTTCGACGCGATCGAGACACTCTATGGCGTCGGGTACCGCTTTGAAGAATAGCCCGAGGTGATGGTGAGACGCCGCCGCCGCCGCGACGCCCGGCCCTGGACCGCTCGCTGGACTCTGACCTGGCGGATCCTGGCGGTGAACATCCTCACCGTGCTGATCCTTGCGCTCGGAGTCATCTATCTCGACGCATTCCGCAACAAGCTCAGCAAGGAGCGGGTCCACCGCACCGAACGCGAAGCGCAGATCACCGCGATCATCGCCAATTCGCTGCCGCCGGATAAGAGGCTGCCGGCGCTCGCAGCAATCTCGAAGTCGACAGGAAGCCGGATCAGGCTGTTCGGCCCGGACGGGCGCCTCGTCGCCGACAGCTGGACGATCACCGGGCCAACCTACCGCCTTCGAGATCCGCGTCAGGAACGATGGATGAAGGATGTGGCGCGGGCGCTGGACCGGGGCTTCAATTTCATCGTCGGCGCGGAGTATGCGCCCGATTTCGTCGAACCGGCCGACGACACGATCGCGGCGTGGCCCGAAGCTGACCAGGCGAAGCGCGACAATCTGGTGACGAGCACGATCCGGACCGCGCCGGACCTGACCCCGGTTCTTTCCGCGGCCGCTCCTGTCGCCGGGGGCGCGCTGCTTGTGACTTCGAACGAGCGCAGCCTCGTCCGCTCGATGCGCAAACAGCGGGCGACGCTCGCGCTGGCGATGGGCGTGGCCATCCTGATCTCGATCCTGCTGTCGCTGTTCCTCGCCCGCACAATCGTCCGTCCGCTACGGCGAATAGCCATCTCGGCGCATCGCGTGCGGCTCGGCCGCGCGCGCGAGGTCCGGGTGCCGCGCCTTCCCTCACGCCGGGACGAGATCGGGCTTCTTGCCCGCTCCGTTTCGGATATGAGCCAGTCGCTGCGGCATCGAATCGACAATATCGAAGCCTTCGCCGCCGATGTGACCCACGAGCTTAAGAACCCGCTGGCCTCGCTGCGCTCGGCAATCGACGGTCTCGACACCGTCAAGGAGCCTGCTCTCAAGCAGCGGCTGATGGAGGTCGCGCGCGAGGACGTGGTTCGGCTCGACCGGCTCATCAGCGACATCAGCGAGGCCGCGCGGACCGACGCCGAGCTTGCCCGAGCCAGGTTCGAACCGGTCGACCTGGGCCTTCTTATCGAGCAGCTGATCGCCAGCTGGGACAGCCGCCGCGAGAAAGGCGATGCCCGGATTGCCTATGCCCGGCCGCGCAAGGAGAGCGCGATGGTGCTTGGCGATCCCGGACGACTGGCGCGAGCCATCGACAATATCCTCGATAATGCGGTCAGCTTTTCGCCGCCCGGCGGGTTGGTCGAAATCGCCGCATCGCACGTCGGAAACCGCGTTCGGATCCGCATTGACGACGAGGGGCCGGGCGTTCCGGAGGAAGCGCGCGAAGCGATCTTCAACCGCTTCCACTCGATCCGGCCGGAAGACGAGCATTTCGGCCGGCATTCCGGCTTGGGCCTGGCGATCGCCAAGGCTATCGTCGAAGGACACGACGGGGAAATCAGCGTGTTCGATCGCGACGATGCGCCCTCCGGCGCCCGCTTCACAATCTCGCTTCCGGCGATCGAGCAGCAATGAGCGCGCGACGCACGCTGTCGGGCGAATCCATCCACGCCACGACGGTCGCGATCGACAGCCGGGCGGTTCTGATCACGGGCCCCTCGGGGTCGGGCAAGTCCGATCTTGCGCTTCGGCTGCTCGACCGGGGGTTCATCCTGGTCAGCGATGACCAGACGCTCGTCCGGCGGGAAGGCGACAGGCTTCTGGCCTCCCCTCCGCTGCAAATCGCCGGAAAGCTGGAGGTCCGCGGCATCGGGATCGTGGAGATGGAAACGGTGAGCGACGTTCCGGTGGCGCTCCTGGTCGAACTGACAAGCGATATTCCGCGTCTTCCCGACGACAGCCGCGAGCTCTCCATACTCGGCATCTGCGTACCCCTCGTCACGATCGACGCCATGACCGCATCGGCACCTTCAAAGGTTGCGCTCGCGCTCGACCGGTTCGGGTTGAAATGAGCGGCGCGCCGAGCAAGCCGAAACTCCTGCTCGTTACCGGCATGTCCGGGGCTGGCAAATCTACCGTGCTCGATGCTCTCGAGGACATGGGCTGGGACATCGTCGACAATCTGCCGGCCGACCTCCTCCAGGAATTCGTCCAGGGCAGCGACCAGTGCCGCACAGTCCCAGTCGCCATCGGCATGGACGTCAGAAGCCGCGGGTTCGATCCCGCCGGGCTTCCCGATCTCATTCACTCGATCGACGGTGTCGAACCCGAGATTCTGTTTCTCGACTGCTCCAGCGCGGATCTCATGCGCCGTTTCGACAAGACCCGGCGGCGGCACCCGCTCGCGCCCGACCGGCCGGCCGAGGACGGAATCGCTCGCGAACGAGGGATGCTGGCTCCCCTGAAGCGTGCCGCCGACGGGGTCATCGACACGACGGACCTGTCTCCGGTCGAGCTTCGCGAAGAGCTTCGCCGCCGGTTCGGGACCGAGCAGGAGCCCGTGCTCACTCTGGCCTCCTTCGGTTTCGGCCACGGAATCTCCCGGACGGCCGACCTTGTGTTCGACATGCGCTTCCTCGCCAACCCGCACTGGGTCGAGGGCCTCCGCGAGCAGACAGGTGAAGACAGCGACGTTCGGGCCTATGTTGCGAAGGATTCGGCCTGGGCCGATTCGATGGACCGAATCGAAGCGCTTCTCAGGGAGTGGATTCCCCGCTACTGGGCCGCGGGCAAAACATATCTTACGGTTGCATTCGGCTGCACCGGGGGGCGTCACCGTTCGGTGGCCGCCGCAGTCGAAATGGCGGAACGATTGCGGGCAGCGGGGTTCAGCCCGAACCTCCGTCACCGCGATCTGGGCTCGGCACCCAGCGACAGGATCGAGGACAAGGCCGGGGCCGCGCCGTAGCGAGAGTGGAAGCGAGTTGAACGAATGATTGGACTGGTGTTGGTGACCCACGGCCGTCTCGCGGCCGAGTTCATCACCGCAATGGAACATGTCGTCGGACCGCAGGAAGCGATCGAGGCCGTATGCATCGGCCCCGACGACGATATGGAGGCGCGCCGCAAGGACATTGCCGAGGCGATCAAGACGGTCGACCAGGGCAAAGGCGTGATCATCCTGACCGACCTGTTCGGCGGCACCCCGTCGAACCTCGCGATCAGCCTGATGAAGACCGAAAACGTCGAGGTGATTGCCGGCGTGAACCTGCCGATGCTGATCCGCCTCGAAGGGGCGCGCAAGGTGATGGGAGTTCACGCGGCCGTCGCCGCCGCGCGCGAGGCCGGCCGGAAATATATTTCGGTCGCCTCCGAGATTCTCGGGGAAGCCGCCGCTTGAGTTCAGTCGAGCGCGCCGTCACGATCGTCAACTCGCGCGGGCTCCATGCCCGCGCCAGCGCCAAGTTCGTCAACCTTGCCAGCCAGATCGACGCCAGGATCGAGGTCGAGAAGGACGGGAACCGTGTCGTCGGCACGTCGATCATGGGCCTGATGATGCTCGGTGCCGCGAAAGGCGATTCGATTCTGATCCACGTCGAGGGCGATGGCGCCGAGGACGCACTGAAGCAGCTGGTCCAGCTCGTGGAATGCGGCTTCGACGAGGAGTGCGGCTAAGCGGTGCCGCGCGAGGTCATCGCTTTTTCCAATGCGACCGTGAAGCGGCTGCGCTCGCTCCGCGACAAGAAGGCGCGGCGGTCCGAACGCATGTTCCTTGCCGAGGGACTGAGGATAATCGCCGAAGCACGCGACAGCGGCCGACTTCCCGAGATCATCGCTTTTTCGGCCGAAGGCGCGAAGCATCCGCTGGCGGCGGAAATCATCGCGGCGACCGAAGCCGCGGGCGGCGATGCCATCGAGACGACCGCGGAGATCCTTTCCAAGATGAGCGGCAAGGACAATCCGCAGATGCTGCTCGGCGCATACCGCCAGCCGGAAACGTCGCTCGACGGGATCGACCGGACCGCCGCACCGCTGTGGATCTGCGCGCAGGCGCTCCGCGATCCCGGAAATATCGGGACCATCCTGAGGACCGGCGACGCGGTCGGCGCCGGTGGGCTCATCCTGATCGATGACTGCGCCGATCCGTTCTCGGTCGAGGCGGTACGCGCTTCGATGGGGGCGGTGTTCACGCAGCAAATCGCGGCGGCGCGGTGGGAGCAGTTCCTGCCGTGGTTGCGCTCGGGGCCGGGGCAACTCGTCGGCACCAGCCTCAAGGCTGCCGACGACTATCTTGCCGCGCGCTACGGGCAACCCTGCTTCGTCCTGATCGGCAACGAGCAGCAGGGGCTTCCGCAAAGCTACGAAGCGGAATGCGACAGCCTCGTCAAAATCCCGATGGCGGGGCGGGCCGACAGTCTCAACGCGGCAATCGCGGCGGCGGTGATGGCCTTCGCGGTGACCGCGAGCTGGCGAAACTAGGAAACAACCGTTCGTCCCGAGCGTAGTCGAGGGACGAATGGAGGAGATTAGCGTGTCTCGACTTCGCTCGACACGAGCGGGCCTGGGCCTTCTCATAGCCTTTTCGCTCGCCGCCTGCGCGCCCTTCCCGCCGGCGGCGCCCGCACCGTATCACGGCGTCGGCACCGAGCCCTTCTGGAGCCTGATCATCGACGACCGCAACCTTACCTTCATCCTGTCGGGCGAGCAGCCGATCGTTCAGCCCAAACCGACGGCGATCGTCGGAATCGCCGGCGAAATCTACCAGACGCCGCGGATCGACGTGAACATCGTGCACACCCGGTGCAGCGACGGGATGAGCGACCGCGTCTATCCCGACAAGCTTCAGGTCACCGTCGACGGCAAGCGCTTCAACGGCTGCGGCGGGCTTTAAAGTC
>Ga0207657_10005831_pt1 | contig 12831 bp, 13 predicted proteins | sample KBSC33metaG_FD_184316 | JGI IMG/M metagenome (GOLD analysis project Ga0207657, IMG submission 184316) | Corn rhizosphere microbial communities from Kellogg Biological Station, Michigan, USA - KBS C3-3 metaG (SPAdes) (version 2) | ecosystem: Host-associated > Plants > Roots > Rhizosphere > Soil ...
GCGAGCTTTGGTGCTTCCGCCGGCTGCGGTGCTTCGGCCAGCACCCTCGACGCCACGCCCTGCGGCGCCGCCGCCGCGAACCGGTCCTCGAACGAAAGCAATGGACCCGACGGGACGCTCGCGGGCGCGGCTATCACCGGCGCCGGTTCGGGCAAGGCGGCGATAACGTCGTTGGCGGCCGGCGCACTTCTTACAGCAACCGCCGGCGGCCGTCTGATCACCGGTGCATCGAAATTGGAACTGCTCAGCTGTGGATAGACGCTGGCTCCGAAAACATTGGCATAAAGGGTCCAGACGCAACCCAGCACCAGGCAGGCAACCGAGGCACTGCCAAAAACATGGTTAGGAATCGCTTTACGAGATGAGCTTCCATGCCTGGGCGCCGCGAGGCCAAACGCACTGGTACTGATACTCATTCGCCTTGCGTCCAGACAAATTCCACTTTGTTCCTCTTGATGCCGCGCCAGGTTCAATTGTGACGGAGCATCTCGCAGAGGTGCGGAGCGTCATTAAGGCGACTTTTAGTTAAATGCGGATTAAGTGCGGGCAGATGTGGGGCACGAGCAAATACGGGTGGTCGGTTCCCCGCGTAGCCGGGCCTGAGGGGTCCACGCCGTCATTGCCAATGACGTGGAGCGCTTACGTGTGCCCCTACTGCAGTTCCGGCGGCGGGGAACCGTCGAGCACGCTGCCCTTGGCGCCTTCGAGCAGGTCGAGCGCGTAGGTTTCGATCGTGAGCGGACCGCGCTTTCGCTTGAGTTCCGCGACCCGCTCGACCCGCGCAAACGCCTGGCTCAGATACGGCCCGCCGGGAAACGCCTCCGCCACATACAACAGCTTGCCGGACAATTGCGCCGGATCCGGCTCAGGCATGTTGACGTAACGGATGGGTTGCGTTGGCTGTACGACGCAGGTGCCTTTCGGCAGATAAAAGGCGAGCCAGCCGGTGGTCCCGTAATCCGGCGCCAGCACGCAACCGGCCCCGACGCGGGCACGAACCGCCTCGATCTCGGAGGCAAGCTCGCGCCAGCCGACGCCGACGCTGCGCACCGTGGCGTCGCGGCGATAGCCCGAGAGCGCGCCGGTATTGGCCTGCACGATCAACAACGCAAACATCAAGATTCCTGTTGGCGCGGCCCAGCGCCGGCAAAAATCGACAAGGCGCTGCTGGCGCGCCTCCCATCGCGTGAGGTTGGCGGCGACCGCGGCCGCGATCGCGAACGCCGGATAGACCGGAGCGAACCAGTTGGCTTCGACGCGGGCGTGCAGCGAATGCCAGATGAAATAGGCGGCGATGGTCCAGAACGTCGTGTTGATCAGCATGCGCGACGCCAATGCGCCGGCCCGGCGCCCGAGCAGCGCGTAAAGCCCCATCGCGCCGACGATGAACACCAGCGGCGTCGCGAACGCGATCTGGGTCGGGATCAATTCGCCGATGAACGCCGGCTTGAAATCCTCGATCCGCGCGCGGCCGATCTGCTTGATGAAGGAGACCCAATGATGATCGGCGTTCCAGAGGATGACCGGCAAAAATATCGCCAGCGACACGAGGCCGCCGAGATACAGCCAGGGCGAGATCAGCCAGCGCCGCAGCTTTGGGACCGTCACCAGCCAGATCGAAATCGCCAGGCCGAAAAACAGCGCGGTATATTTCGACAGTAATGCAGCGCCAACCGCGGCGCCGACCGCCAGCCACCAGGCGCCGCGCCCGGTCTCCAGTACTTTCGCCAGGAAAAACAACACAAAGCTCGAGGCCACCAGCAGTGGGGCGTCCGGCGTAACGATCATGGTACCGACCGCCGCCATCAGCGTGACATTGAGCAGGATGGCCGCGGTCGCAGCCACCCGCTGGCCTCCGAACAGGATCGCAGCGCTGCGATACACCGCCCAGCTCATCGGTAGCGCCAGCAGGATCGACACCAGCCGCACGCCGAGCTCCGTGTCGCCGGCAATGATCGTACCCAGGCGGATCACGAAGGCGACGCCAGGCGGATGATCGTAATAGCCGAAGGCGAGACTCTTCGACCACATCCAGTAATAGGCTTCGTCGAAGGTCAGCGGCGTCCAGGCGGCGGCGACCAGCCGCCCCGCCACCAGCGCCACTATTGTGACCGCCGTGTTGCGGACGAGCCGCGAATCGTTCGGAGTCATTGCAGGTTCATCGCTTGCGCCAGACGAACAGTCCGGACATCGCGTAATTCCATACCACGCCCATCAGCGCGCCCGCCGCACCCGCCAGCCACCAGATCGGCTCCTGATCGTAGACCGAGAACGCCACGCCGACATTGGCGACGAGGCCAACGCTGCACACCAGATAAAACAGCAGCAGGCCGCGCAGGATAGCAAAACCCTTCAGCCGCTGGTCGCGATAGGTGAGAAAATTGTTGAGGATGAAATTGCTGGTCATGGCCGAAAGCGCGCCGCAGGCCTGCGCCTCCGGAAATGGCACGTCGAATATTTCGAGCGAGACGAACAACGCGGCCAGATGCACGAATAACCCGGTCAATCCGACCATCGCAAACAGCAGGAAGCGCAGCGACACCACGTCGTTGGTCAGTTTCGCCAGCACCAGCCCCAAAAAATCCAGCGCCACCATCGAGTCGAGCTTGCTCTCGCCGTGCAGCCGCGAGCCGAAGCTGTAGGGAATTTCCTTGATTCGCAGATTACCACGCGCGGTGGCGACGACATCGAGCAGGATCTTGAAGCCTTGCGTCGAGAGCTGCGGCGCCAGTTGCTCGAGGCAATCGCGGCGGATCATGAAAAAGCCGCTCATGGGATCGGCGATCTTGACCCGCAGCACGCGCTTGGCCACTTCGGTGGCGAGCGCGCTGGCGCCGGCCCGTTGCTTGTTGAAACTGTCGGCGCTGCCGCCCTCGACATAGCGGCTGCCGATCACGAGGTCGACCTCGCCAGCCTGCAGCAGCGCCAGCATCTTTGGCAGTTGCGTCTCGTCATGCTGTAGGTCGGCATCGATGACGGCGGCGCACGGCGCGCTCGATGCCAGAATGCCCTCGATGCAGGCGCCGGACAGGCCGCGCCGTCCGATCCGCCTGATACAGCGGACGCGGGAATCCTGCCGCGCCAGGCTCCGCACCAGGTTCCAGGTGCCGTCCGGGGAGTTGTCATCGACGAAGATGACTTCAAAGGCGACGCCTGCGAGCGCGTTCTCCAGCCGCCGAAACAGCGTGGTGATGTTGTCGCGCTCATTGAAGGTGGGGACGATGACCGAAAGCTCAGCCACTGCGGCGGCCTGCGGCGGGTTTTCGGGCCCCGGTCTGACGGCTTCATTCATGCCGCCAGCGTATATCCGATAGGCTTGGGGGAAGCCAAGGCGCAGTTCCGATAACAGTGGTGGAAGGAAGCCCAAAACGGGCCAAAACAGGCCCCAAAATGCCAACGACCACGAACAACAGGCGCGCGTACATCCGGCGCAACCGAGCTATTCAGTGGTCGTCCCAGCGCCGGAGCTATGAAGCATCGACGTCGCCGTTACCTTGAAGATAGGGACGATCGGGCTGTTCTGCAAGGGGGGTCCGATCAGCCGTGCGTGTTAAGCTTACTGCGGCACTTCTCTCACCACCGGCCCCCTGACCGCTGGCGCAGGGGCCGGCTGCGCCGGCTGTTCGACCTTCATCTGTTTTGCAGGCTTGCCCATTTGTCCGATCGGACCGAACGCGATCGCGACCACCAACACCACCGCCGCGACAATCGCACCCAGGATGCCTGCCACCTTTTCCGAGTCCATCTCGATAGTTCCCCGGTTGCCCTTTACCCATTGATAACACGGAAAATCGCCTCGCAGAAATAGGCAGGGAGCGCGGTCATCAAGGACCGGCGTGAGGCGCGAACTGGAAAAAGGCAAAACCACATCAGCGTCCGGGGGCGAACGCCCTGGCGTCGTGGCGGGTGAGCTGCGTTTAACATCTATTTACACAGTTGGATCAGATTGGGAGGGATGCTGAAGAAGGCTGACCGATGTTCAAAGAAAGCTTTCCGATCGTCTACGACGCTCCTGCCGACCTCAAAAAATGGCCGTCCCTGAACAATCAGCGGCTGAATGGCAAAGGCCAGCCCTATTTGGTCTACAACGGCACGCTCGCGGACTGCATCCGCGAATTGCTCGCAAAACCGATCAAGCAAATCTCCCTGTACGATATCGTCACCGAACCTCAACCGATCTTTGACAAGCCGGTTCTTTCTCCCGCCGACGCCGCGGAAATCGCAATGCGTAAGGATTTCCCGAAGGGCTAAGGTTTCGGCCATCGGCAGTCCCGGCCGCGGCTACTTGGGCGGTTGCTTGTGTGCGATAAATGCTGTCACGATATCTTTTTGAGCCAATGCGATAGCGTTGTTGGCGGTCGTCATAGGGTCTCCCGCATCGGCGCTGCGGAATTGCATCGACAGGTAATCCACGAGCGCCACCCGAAAATTCTGCCGCTCGGAAGAGCACGCGCTCGCGATAAGGGAGGTGAAATCCTGTCCCGACAGGTTCCTGTTGCCGTCCCGCGTATATTCCCGCGACAGGCAATTCCAGTAGGAGTCCCGTCCCGCCACCGCCTGCCGGTGCGCGTCTTCGATCTCGCCGGCCATCGCGGCTGAAGTCATCATCGCCACCACGGCCGCAATAACCATCCGCATCTTGTTCTCCTTATCCCCATATGCCTAACACTAGACCGAAGTAGCACCCCGACTGTGAGGTGTCCGCCCCGTTCATTCAAGTTCCAAATCAACACATCAGCGCCGCGCAACGAACAAGCCAGAACCGCGATTTCAGCGCAAACATGGCGGAGTCTTGGCGTTTGATTTAATTTTGGAAGAGCGGAGGTTTAACAATGTCGACTACACACCAGAACAAACCGGGCGGGAAGCCCGGCCAGCGCAGTCGGAAGGCGGGCCAGCGTAGCCCGAAACCTGATCAACAGCAGAGCCCAAAGCTGGATCAGCCGGATGCCAAAGAGCAAATCGGCGAAACGCTCGCGTCAACTGACGCCTCCATGATTGGCGCGGCCGCGTTGGCGGATGCCCCTTCAATCAGCGCAGTCGCACCAGCGGACGTCCCGCCAATCGGCGCGGCCGCGTTGGCGGATGCCCCCTCAATCGGCGCAATCGTGCCGGCGGACAACTTCCCGGTCAGCATTCAAACTATCGCGAATGCCTATGGTGACTACACCAAGAAGTCGCTCCAGGACACCAGGTCCTTTGTCGAGAAGCTCATGGGCGTACGGTCGCTCGACAAGGCGATTGAGATCCAGACTGAATTCGCAAGGCAGACATATGAGACCTTTGTTGCCGAGTCGCAGAAGATTTGTGAACTCTACAGCGAATTTGCCAAGCAGATCTTCAAGCCTTTGGAAGGCTTTGTGGCCAAGGTGACCTAAGCCGGGCGCTAGGTCTCACAGCGCTACGCGAAGCAAACAGGCGCCCTGGTGCTGTGTGGAAAGAAGCGGCTCCGGTTTCCCGGGGCCTTTTTTTTGCGCGAGCGCGAGCGGCTTGAAAGCATCAGATCTTGATAGCATCAGGACCCGCCACCTTCCTTTCGTCCACGATCCTCCCGGCTTGCGGGAGCTGGCCGGTAGCTCTAATCTTCGATATCCCCAACCCACCAAATGCAAGAAAGACTGGCGAGTGACCAAAAGTTCGCATCGCGGTTCAAAAAGTGCGGGCAACATCTACATCGGCGTCGGCGGCTGGACCTTTGCGCCGTGGCGCGGGGTGTTTTACCCGGAGAAGCTGACGCAGGCCAAGGAGCTGGAATATGCTGCGTCGAAACTCACCTCGATCGAGATCAACGGCACCTATTACGGCTCGCAGAAGCCCGAGAGCTTTCGCAAATGGGCGCGCGAGGTGCCGGACGGGTTTGTGTTCTCGGTGAAGGGGCCGCGCTTTGCCACCAATCGCCGCGTGCTGGCGGAGGCAGGCGATTCCATAAAACGCTTCTACGATTCCGGCGTGCTGGAGCTCGGCGACCGGCTGGGTCCGGTGCTGTGGCAATTCGCGCCGACCAAGAAATTCGACGAAGCCGACTTTGGCAAGTTTCTCGAGCTGTTGCCGCGCAAGCTCGAAGGCCGCGCGCTGCGCCACGTGGTGGAAGTGCGCAACCCCAGTTTTTGCGTGCCCGATTTCATCGCGCTGCTGCGCAAATTCGAAACACCCGTGGTGTTCGCCGAGCACGGCAGCTATCCGGCCATCGCCGACGTGACCGGCGATTTCGTCTACGCGCGGCTGCAGAAGGGCAATGACGAAATCAAGACCTGCTATCCGCCGAAAGCGCTGGATGCGTGGGCGAAGCGGCTTGAGACCTGGGCCGGCGGCGGCGAGCCGGACGATCTGCCGCGCGTCGATCCGATACTTGCGAAAAAATCGCCGCGCGACGTCTTCGCCTATGTGATCCACGAGGGCAAGGTGCGCGCGCCGGCAGGCGCGATCGAATTGATCGAACGCGTAAAATAATCCCGCGCTTCAATCCAGCTTGATGCCAGCCTCGCGGATCAGTCTGGTCCAGTTCTCGTATTCGGACGCAACGAAGGCATCGAGCCGATCGTTCGGCAGATCCCACACCTCGCCGCCGCTCTTCTCGAAGCGCTCCTTGAGGTCGGGCAGCGAGGCGCGGATATCGGTGCGCAATTTTGCGATGACATCCTGCGGGGTTTTGGCCGGCACGAAGATCCCGAGCCAGGAATCGACGTCGAGGCCGGGCACGCCGGCCTCCGACATGGTCGGCACGTCGGGCGCAAGCGGACTGCGCTTCGACGACAGCACGGCGATGCCCCTGGCCTGCCCCGACTGTACGTAGGGCAGGCCCGCCGCGATCGAGTCGAAGAACAGGTCGATGCGGCCCGCGAGCAAATCGGTGAAGGCCGGCGGCGAGCCCTTGTAAGGCACTTCCAGGAGTTTCACGCCCGCGGCCTTCATGAAAGCTGCGGCCACCAATTGCTGACCGGTCCCGACGCCCGCGGTCGCCACCGATATCGAGCCCGGATTGGCTTTCGCCGCCGCGACGATGTCCGCAAGCCTGGTCTGCGGCATGTCCTTGCGGCCGACCATCACATAGCCAAACCTATAGACCAGCGCGACCGGCACGAAATCCCTCAGCGGGTCGTAACCGAGCTTCGAATACAGCGCCGAATTGAACGCCATGTTGGAGAGCCCGCCGACCAATAGTGTGTAGCCATCCGGCTCGCTCTGCGCAGCGGCCTGTGTCCCGACGACGGTGCCGGCGCCGGGCTTGTTCTCGACAAAGAAGGCCTGCCCTGTGCGTTTCGAAAGCACGTCGGCGAGATGGCGCCCGACCAGATCGTAGCTGCCGCCGGGACCGATCGGGACGATGATTTTTACGGGGTGGTCGGGATAGGTGGTCTGCGCCTGCGGCGCTGTAACGCCGAAAGAGAAAGGCGCGAGCACGGCAGCGGTCCATGCCAGCGAGCGGCAAAATCGAATCATCGTGTTTCCCCCGGCGAGACGGCCGTGACAACAGGCTCTTTCTCGCGAGCCGACTATGCGACATGGCGCAGATGGCGGCAACACGAGACAACCGGGTGTGGAAATCGGTCCATGGGTGCGTTAGCGTTGAGCGGATGACATCACCAACGCCTGGACACCGCGATGGCCCGCAAAACCAACCGCCTCTTCACCATCGGCTATGAACAGACGCCCGCCAAGGCGGTGCTCGACGAGCTGGAGAATGCCGGGGTGAAGCTATTGGTGGACGTGCGCGCCGTTGCCGCCTCCCGCCGCCCTGGCTTTTCGAAGAACCAGCTGGCCGCAGGGTTGGATGCGCGCGGCATTTCCTATCTCCACCTGCGCGGGCTGGGTACGCCAAAGGACGGCCGCGAAGCTGCACGCAGCGGCAAGTTCGATAGGTTACATAAAATCTATGCGGCGCATCTGAAGACGCCACCGGCTCGAGAGGAACTCGACGAGCTGTCGGCGCTGGTGAAGAAATCCGGGCCGGTCTGCATCCTTTGTTACGAGCGCGATCACCTGCAGTGCCATCGGCAATGGATCGCCGAAATCATCAAAGACCGCGACGGGGTCAAGGTGGAAAACCTGGTCGTGCCGCAGGTGTGAAGTTCAATCGAGACATCTCACGAGCGGCAGCGCGCTCCCTCTCCCATTGGGAGAGGGTTGGGGTGAGGGGTTACGGCCTATCGATGGGCTATAACCCCTCACCCGAATTGCTTTGCAATTCGACCTCTCCCCATGGGAGAGGTGCACCTTCATCGTTTGCCGCCTCACCCATCCCCGACCAGCCGAAACAAGCCTTCCATCATTGGCACGCAAGCCCCGCCGACATGCGCGGACGCGATAACGCCGTTCGCTTTGTGGACGCGGGTCAGCAGCAGGCTGGGCCGCCCCATGTCGACGCCCTGTCCAATGCGCAGCTTTAACTCGCCATCCCGTTGGCCGGCAAGATCGGCGAGCAGTGCCGCGATGGCCACGGTGGCGCTGCCGGTAGCGGGGTCTTCGGAAAGGCCGCTCGACCCCGGATGAAACATCCGTGCCTGGAGGTCGCTCGTCTTCTCGGCCGGCGGTATGTCGCGGGTGTGGAGATAGACCGCATCGCTGCCGTCGCACGGAAACGTACGGGCGAACGCCGCCGCGTCGGGCCGGGCCCGTCGCAGCGCGTCGCGCGAGGCCAGTTCCACCACCAGAAACGGCAGTCCGACCGAGACGATCTGCGGCGGGTGCCGGTCGGTCCTGATATCCGTTGATGACAGCGAAATACAGGCCGCGGCCTGCTCGGCGCTGAATGGTGTCAACTTCTTGAGCGGCTGCGGCGCGGAGAGTTCGGCGCCCACGACCCTGCCGTCCTGTTGCAAGATTTCGACCGGCACAAGGCCGGCGCCTTCCTCAAACAACAATCGCGCCGGCGGCTTTGTCGCCTGCGTCGCCAGCACGAAGGCGGTACCGACATTGGGATGGCCCGCGAACGGGATCTCCTTGTTCACGGTAAAAATGCGAACCTGTGCGTCATGCGCGGGATCGCGCGGCGGCAACACGAAGGTGGTCTCGGCATAGTTGAATTCGGAGGCAATGGCCTGCATCTGCGCGGTCGAAAGCCCGCCGGCGTCCAGCACCACGGCCAGCGGATTGCCGCCGAAGGCGCGATCGGTGAAAACGTCGACGGTGATATAACGCCGTTGCATGTGAGGTCTCCGGTTCTTATCCCAACTGCCACACCGTCATCGGCCGGTCATAGCCCTTGATTGCGACCTCTCCGAGCGACACCGCATCGCTTGCACCATCGCCGAGCGCATCACGAACCGTGGCCGAGACCAGCAGCTGCGAATTGAACTCCTTGTTAAGCGATTCAAGCCGGGCCGCAAAGTTCACGGCGTCGCCAATCACGGTGTACTCCTTGCGTCGCGGAGAGCCGATACTGCCCGCGACCACCTCGCCGAAGTGAATGCCGATGCCGATGCGCAGGTGCCAGGCACTGCCCCCATTGACGCGATCCATCGCGACAAGCATCTCGCGCGCTGCGGCGACCGCGTGATGCACGGCGTCGGCGGCCTCGAACGGGGCGCCGAACAGTGCCAGGAATCCATCGCCGAGAAACTTGTTCACGATACCGCCGTGGCGGTCGAGTATTTCGACCAGCACCGCGAACGCACCATCCAGACGCTCGACGACGTCCTGCGGGGATCGCGACCGCGCCGCCGCGGTAAAATCGCGGAAATCGACGAACATCACGGCAACCCGGCGGATATCGCTGGCCGTGCTGGCGCCTTCGACTAACAGCCGCTCGACAACCTGCGGCGAAACGTGCTGACCAAACAGGTTGGTGACGCGATCGCGCGCGGTGGCGGCCTGAATGCTGGCCTCGAACTGGCGGCGCAACTGAACTCCGACCGCGCCCGCGAGTATTCCGCAGGTCAGGATGATCAGGCTGCGCGCCGCGTGATACCAGATATCGGGTTCCGGATCGCTGTTGTCGGGATGATAAAACACCGCCATGCCGAACAGCTCAGCGGCCGCAACGAAGCCGGTAAAGGTCGAGAGCCAGAAATCGAGCCGCAGCGTCGAGAGAATAATAAAAATGAAGTAGGTGAGCGGCACCACGAAGCCGAGTGCCTGAACCGATCCCATGTTTTCGATATGCAGGGCCAGCGCGATCGTCGGCATCGTTGTTTCGATCAGCGCGCCGAAATATCGCCTGATCACCGGCACGTCGCGGTGAAGCTTCAGGTGCCGGCTGATGACCGCATGCACCCACAGCTCGAACAGAATAAACGGGACCAGGATCACATAGAGGTAGGCCGGCTTGAGATGGCCATGCCAGAGAGCGTTTACCACATCGGGCGCGAGGATATAGACGGTCCAGAGGATGGCCGTGAGCAGCGAGGTTGTCGCGATCAGCGCCTTGACCCGAATCAACTCGCTGCGCAGCACTTCCTGCGTCAGCGCGTGCTCGAAATCGGCCGACACCGCCAACCGCCGCTCGTCCGCGTTACCCCGCGATAGCCCCGGCATCGCCTGTACTCCGACGCAGCCTTTTGTTTTGACGCGTTTTCCCTGGCACGAACCGGTATCCACACGGGATGGCTTCCGGAGCAGGTTTCCGCGCGAAAACGTCCTATCCTGCCTCAATCGAGCGTGCGGCGGAAGCGTGTCACCGCGATCGTCATCGCCAGCAGCATCAATGCAAATAGCGCCATCGTATCGTATTGCAGATTTTGCAGCGTCGCGCCCTTCAGCATGATGGCGCGGACGATCCGCACATAATGCGTCAGCGGCAGGCCTTCGCCGATATATTGCGCCCACACCGGCATGCCCGCGAACGGAAACATGAACCCGGACAACAGGATGCTCGGCAGAAAGAACATCATCGAGAGCTGCATCGCCTGCAGCTGGTTCTGCACGATGGTCGAAAAGGTGTAGCCGATCGAAAGATTGGTGGTGATAAACAGCGTTGAGAGCAGCGCCAGCATGATCAGGCTGCCGCGCACGGGAACCCCAAACAGCAGGACGCCAATGCTGACGATCAGCGTCGCCTGGATGAAACCGACCAGCACATAAGGCAGGATCTTGCCGAACATCACCTCGACCGGCTTGATCGGCATCGACAGCAGGTTTTCCATAGTGCCGCGCTCGATCTCGCGTGTCACCGACAGTGCGGTGAAGATCAGCATGGTCATGGTCAGGATGGTGCCGACCAGGCCGGGCACGATATTGAGCCGCGACGACGCCGCCGGGTTGTAGCGGGCATGGGCGCGGATCTCGAACGGCAGCGACGGCGGATCGCCGGTGAACAGATCGTGCGCCAGCGCGGTCTGCATAACCATGCCGAGCGCCGACAGCGCGGAGCCTGCCGCCACCGGATCGGTCGCATCTGCTGCAACCAGCAGCGCCGGATGATCGCCGCGCCGCACCGCGCGCTCGAAGCCACGCGGAATTTCCACGCCGAACAGCACCTTGCCCGACAGCAGCAGGTTGTCGAACTCCGCGACATCGTGCACTTCCCGGGTGAAGCGGAAATAGGCGGTGTTTTCCAATGCTTTCAGGATCGAGCGCGCGAGGTCGCTGTCCTCCTGCAACAACACCGCGGTCGGCAGGTTGCGCGGCGTGGTGTTGATGGCGTAGCCGAACAGCAGCAGCTGCATCACCGGGATCAGCACGATCATCGCGAACGAGACGCGGTCGCGCTTGAGCTGGATGAATTCCTTGACCACCATGGCATAGCTGCGCCACCAGAAGCCGAACGGCGGCTCGCTGGTGTCGCGGCTATGATCGGGTGCGTTGAGTGCGCTCATTGGAAATTGTCCCTGGAGCGGGTCATAAGTTCGATGAACACATCCTCCAGCGATGGCTCGCTGTGCTGCCAATGCGATCCGGAACGGTCGCGATAGGGCGCGATGGTAGCCTCGAGCGCGGCCTTGTCGCGGCCGGACACATGCAGGCTGGTACCGAACGGCGCCACCATGTCGATGCCGGGCTTGCCGGTGAGCTCCGCGGTGAGCGCGTTGAGGTCATCGCCGGTCACCGTGTAGGTCATCAGCGCCGATTTCGCGATCACGTCGTCGACGGTGCCGTGCGCCAGCAGATGTCCATAGGCGATATAGGCGATCTCGTGGCAGCGCTCGGCCTCGTCCATGTAATGGGTGGAGACCAGCACCGTCAGTCCTTCCGCCGCCAGCGCATGGATCTCGTTCCAGAAATCGCGCCGCGCCTTGGGATCGACGCCGGCGGTCGGCTCGTCCAGCAGCAGCAATTGCGGATTGGGCAAGGTGCAGGCGCCAAGCGCAAGGCGCTGCTTCCAGCCACCGGAGAGTTCGCCGGCAAGTTGCTCTTCGCGCCCGGTCAGCCCGAGCCGCTGGATCATCTCGCGCGCGGTTCCTCGCGCATCGCGTACGCCATACAGCCGTGCGACGAATTCCAGATTCTCGCGCACCGACAGATCCTGATAAAGGGAAAAACGCTGCGTCATGTAGCCAACCCGGCGCTTGATCTTGTCGGCGTCGCGGCGGATGTCGTAGCCCAGACACCTCCCCTCGCCGCTGTCGGGCGTCAGCAAGCCGCAGAGCATGCGGATCGTGGTGGTCTTGCCTGACCCGTTGGGGCCGAGGAAGCCGTAGATGGTGCCGCGCTTTACCTGCATCGACAGCTCATGCACCACCTCGCGGCCGCCGAACGACTTCGACAAGCCGCGGACGTCGATCGCGATGTCGGATGTGGAAGCCGGCGCCGCCGTCATCGCTTGTCCGCCACCGGCGTCTTGGCGTTTGGAAACACGCTGATCGGCTGGCCTACGCGCAAGGCATCGGGGCGAGAGGGCCGCGCCTGGATCAGGTACACCAGCTTGTTGCGTTCATCGAGGCTGTAGATCACCGG
>Ga0207657_10005832_pt1 | contig 12831 bp, 14 predicted proteins | sample KBSC33metaG_FD_184316 | JGI IMG/M metagenome (GOLD analysis project Ga0207657, IMG submission 184316) | Corn rhizosphere microbial communities from Kellogg Biological Station, Michigan, USA - KBS C3-3 metaG (SPAdes) (version 2) | ecosystem: Host-associated > Plants > Roots > Rhizosphere > Soil ...
TGGGGGAGGCGCTGCGGCTCGGCGAAGGGGCCCGCGGCCAGAGCGCACCCAATCCCAATGTCGGCTGCGTGATCATATCGAAGGGCGGCAGGATCGTCGCCCAGGGCGCGACCGCCCGCGGCGGACGACCCCACGCCGAGGCCGTCGCGCTCGAGCGGGCGGGGAGACGCGCCAAGGACGCGACCATCTATGTGACGCTCGAGCCCTGCGCGCATGACAGCCCGCGCGGGCCGGCCTGCACCGACCTGCTGATCGCGGCGAAGCCGGAGCGAGTCGTGATTGCGCTGAAGGACCCCGACCCGCGTACGTCCGGCAGGGGAATTCGCCGCCTGCGCGCCGCCGGGATCGATATCGTCGTCGGCGTGGGACGTGAAGGCGCGAAGCGTTCGCTGTCCGGCTGGCTGACGCGGCTGAAGCTCGGGCGGCCGCGGATCACATTGAAGCTGGCCTTGTCGATCGACGGCAAGATCGCTCTTCCGTCGGGCGAATCGAAATGGATCACCGGCGAGGATGCCCGCCGCCACGTCCACGTCGAGCGCGCGCACAGCGACATGATCCTTGTCGGCCGCGGCACCTATATGGCCGACCGGCCGCAGCTCGACGTCCGCCTGCCGGGCCTCGAGGAACGCTCGCCGCGCCGCGCGCTCCTCACCCGCGGCGAAGCGGTCGACGGGTGGGAAACGCTTCGAAGTCCGCAAGATGTCTACCGGCTTCATGACGTCAACGACCTGCTCGTCGAGGGCGGATCGAGCACGGCGACCGCGTTCCTGAGCGAAGACCTCGTCGATCGTATCCTGATCTACCGCGCGCCGATCATCGTCGGCGAGGGAAAGTCGAGCTTCGGCTATGTCGGGCTGGACGCGATCGCCGACGCCCACGGCCGCTGGCGGCTGGTTGACGAGCAGCGCCTCGGCGTCGACCGGCTCGAAGTTTACGAGCGCGAGCGCTCGGACTAAGCGCCGGACCCATGTTCACCGGGATCGTCACCGACGTCGGCACCGTCCGAAGCGCCGAGCAGCGCGGTGACCTGCGGCTGGCGATCGAGACCGGCTACGACCTGCAAACCGTAGACCTCGGCGCCTCGATCGCCTGCTCGGGCGTCTGCCTGACGGTGGTGGACAAGGGCGAGGACTGGTTCGCCGTGGACATCTCGGCCGAGACGATCTCGAAGACGGCGGCCGATCACTGGCGGCAGGGCGCAAAGCTCAATCTCGAACGTGCGCTCCGGCTCGGCGACGAGCTCGGCGGCCATATCGTCACCGGCCACGTCGATGCCGTGGCCGAGGTCGTCGGCACCTGCCCCGAAGGCGATTCGACGCGGATCGGCCTCAGCGTGCCGAAGCACCTCGCGCCGATGATCGCCCCGAAAGGCTCGATCACGCTCGACGGCGCGTCGCTCACCGTCAACGAAGTGCGCGACGCCGAGGACGGGAGCACCCATTTCGCGGTCAATATCATCCCCCATACGGCGCAGCACACGACCTTGGGCGAGCTCAAGGCCGGGCAACAGCTCAATGTCGAAGTCGATGTCCTGGCGCGCTATATCGACCGGATGCTTGCTGCTCGCGCACATTAGGAACATGATTGTTCCCGCTTTTCATCACATTGTAGTGTGATATACGGTCGATATGAGCACCACTCTCATCGAGCGAATCAACGCCATCATCGAAACCGGCGAAGTCAGCCGCGCGGGCCTCGCCCGCGCCGCGGGGCTCCATCCCAATTCGCTGCGCAAGCTCGGCCAGCCCGACTGGAATCCCACCGCCGATACGCTCGGCCGGCTGGAGAAGCTGATCCAGCGCGGCACGACCGACGTGCTGGTCGGGACCGAAGCGATCATCAATGAGGCCCGCAACGGCCGGATGTTCATCCTGGTCGACGACGAGGACCGGGAGAATGAGGGCGACCTCGTCATTCCCGCCCAGATGGCGACACCCGAATCGATCAACTTCATGGCGCGCCACGGCCGCGGGCTTATCTGTCTTGCGCTGACCAAGGACCGCGCCGACCAGCTCGGCCTCGAACCGATGACGCGCAGCAACCGCAGCCGCCTCGAGACCGCCTTCACTGTCTCAATCGAAGCGAGGGAAGGCATTTCGACCGGAATCAGCGCCGCCGACCGCGCCCGAACCATCGCCGTAGCAATCGACGCGACGAACGGGCCCGACGCCATCGTTTCGCCGGGCCATGTTTTCCCGCTGGTCGCCAAGCCGGGCGGGGTGCTCGCCCGCGCCGGTCATACCGAGGCGGCGGTCGACGTCTCGCGTCTCGCCGGGCTCAACCCCAGCGGCGTCATCTGCGAGATCATGCGCGAGGACGGGACCATGGCCCGGCTCGACGACCTCATGGACTTCGCGCGGATGCACGGCCTCAAGATCGGGACCATCCGCGACCTCATCGCCTATCGGCTGAAAAAGGATCATCTGGTCGAGCGGGTGGCGACCTCCCCCTTCACGGCAAGCAGCGGTCTGCCGTGGCAGGCGCAGGTGTTCCGCGACAAGGCGAGCGGCGAGGAGCAGCTCGCGCTCGTCCACGGCACCCTCGACCCGGACGAGCCGGTGCTGGTCCGCATGCACAGCATGGACCTGTTCGCCGACGTCATCGGTGAGCCGTCGCCGCGCTCCGGCGTGCTCCAGGGCGCGATGCGGATGATCGAGAACGAGGGCTCGGGCGTGGTCGTGACATTGCACGCCGCCGCCCCCGGATCGCTGTCGCGCGCGATCGACATCCGCGCCGGAAATCCCGTCGATGGCGGCGATGCGGTTCGCAGCTACGGCACGGGAGCGCAGATCCTCGCTGCGCTCGGCATTCACGACATGATCCTGCTCACCAACACGCACCATTCGCCGGTCGGCCTCTCCGGTTATGGCCTGGCCATCGTCGAGGAGCGGCCGATCGAGTTGCCGCAGGCCGAGGCCGCCGCCTGATGGCGACGGTGCTGCTGGTCGAGGCGCGCTTCTATCCGCATCTCAACGATATGCTGCTCGCCGGCGCGCGCGGCGCCGTCGAGGCGGCGGGACACAAGCATGAGACTTTGACGGTCCCCGGCGCGCTCGAAGTTCCCGGCGCGATTGCGCTCGCGGCCCGCAGCGGCCGCTATTGCGCGTTCGTCGGCCTCGGTGTCGTGATCCGCGGCGAGACTTATCATTTCGAGCTCGTGTCGAACGAGAGCGCTCGCGGCCTGATGGACCTCACGCTCCAGGGCTATGCCATCGGCAACGGTATCCTCACCGTCGAGAACGAGGCGCAGGCGGTGGTTCGCTGCGATCCGGCGCAGCTCGACAAGGGCGGCAGCGCGGCGAAGGCGGCGCTTGCGCTTTACGATTTGAGGCAGAAGTACGCGCCCTGAGCGCGGCAAGCGACTGCATAAGTCAGATTTATCGGACCCTCCGGCCGTTGCGGGTTTCGCGCGCGCTTCGGAAACCGTAGTCGCGCCACGTGCACCGCCCAGCCCCTCACCCGCTCGCCTTCCCCGCGCTGCTGCTCGGCAACGTCGCGCTGTCGTTCGGACCTTGGATGGTGCGCCTCGCCGACGTCGGTCCCGTCGCGGCGGGATTTTGGCGGGTGGCGATCGCGCTTCCGTTCCTGTGGGTGGTTGCACGTGCCGCGGGCCAGCGCGCGCACTGGCCCAGCCGGCCGCTCGTGATCGCGATTCTGATTGCCGCCATCTTCTACGTCCTCGACCTCGCCGCGTGGAACGCCGGCATCCGCATGACCAAACTCGGCAATGCGACCCTGTTCGGCAACACCGGCAGCTTCGTTTTCGCCATTTACGGTTTGTGGCTGGCGCACCGGCTCCCGTCGGCGAAACAGGCCGGGGCGCTGATCCTTGCCGTTTGTGGCGCGGCCTTGCTCATGAGCAGCAGTTACGAACTGTCGCCGACCTACTTCACCGGTGACCTGCTGACGCTGCTCGGCGGTCTGCTCTACGGCGGCTATCTGGTGTTCGTCGAGCGGGCCCGAACCGAGCTGCAGCCGCTGCCTCTGCTCTTCCTCGCAACCCTGTTCGGCGTCCCGATGCTGCTTGCGATCAGCGCCGGCCTTGGCGAGCGGATCTGGCCGCATGACTGGACGCCGCTGGTCATCTTCGCCCTCTCGAGCCAGGTGATCGGCCAGGGGCTACTGGTCTATTCGATCGGCACCCTGCCGCCGCTGGTCGTTGGACTCGCGCTGCTGACGCAGCCGGCGATATCCGCCGCCATCGGCTGGCTCGCTTATGGCGAGCGGCTGTCGGCGATGGATGCACTCGGCGCGCTGGCGATCGGTGCCGCGCTGGTCCTCGTCCGCCTTCCCGAGCGGGGCTTGCGAAGGGTCGCCGAGCAGCCCAGTTGAGCCGCATGGAGTCGCCAAGCCCCCTCGAACGGCTGCGCCGCCAGCTGGCCCTCGCCGTCGGCGAAAATGCCGTGTTCGATGGCTGGAGCCGCGCTGCGGTCGACAGCGCTGCCGCTCAGCTCGGCGTCGATCCCGTCCAGGCGCGGCTCGCCATGCCCAAGACGCAGGCCGGAATGATCGACCTCTACATCCAGGAGGTGGACCGCGCTCTCGAAGCCTATTTCACGCCGGAGCGCCTCGCGGGCATGAAGATCCGCGACAAGATCCGCTCGCTGGTCTGGCGCCGGCTTGAGATCATGGGCCCGGCGCGCGAGGCGGTCCGGCGCGCGCTCGCCATCCTGGCCATGCCGCAGAACCTGCCGCTGGCGCTGAGGATCGGCTGGCGCACCGCGGACGTCATGTGGCGGATTGCCGGGGACACGAGCACCGATTTCAACCACTATACCAAACGGATGACGCTCGGCGCCGTCTACGGCTCGACCTTGCTCGTCTGGCTCGACGACCAAAGCGAGGGCTGGACCGAGACGGCCGCCTTCCTCGACCGGCGGATCGATGACGTGATGAAGATCGAGAAGCTCAAGGCGCAATGGCGCGGCTCCTCCGACCAGCGCCTCAGCTTTACAAGATTCCTCGGCCGCCTGCGCTACCCGCCCCGGTGAAGCCCCACAGCTGCCACTTCAATTTCGTAGTGGAAGTCTTAACTCGTAAATGATAATCAGTCGCAATAATGAACGCGCCCTTTCAGCCTGAGGTCCTCGGACTCGACCGCTTGCCGGTCGGGACCAAGGCGCGCGTGCTGGCGATCGACTGGCCCGCGCTCGATGAGGCGGAAGGCTGCCGCCTGCGCCATTTCGGATTCGACGAAGGCGTGACGGTCGAGCCGCTGCACTTGGGGCCCTTCGGCCGCGACCCGATCGCCGTCCGCGTCGGCCGCATGACGGTGGCGATCCGGCGCAGGCACGCCGGCGCGATCCAAGTCCAGCCGATCCGGTGACCCCCCTTCCGCTCGTCGCTGTCGCCGGCAGTCCCAATGCCGGCAAGAGCGCGCTGTTCAACGCGCTCACCGGCGCGCGGCAGAAGGTCGGCAATTATCCGGGGGTGACGGTCGAGCGCCATTCGGGCCGGCTGACGCTCGCGGACGGGCGCCCGGTCGAGATGGTCGACCTTCCCGGCGCCTACAGCCTCGATCCCGCGAGCCCCGACGAGGCCGTCACGCGCGACGTCCTGCTCGGCCGCCAGAAAGGCGAGCGCCAGCCCGACGCTCTCGTGATCGTCCTCGATGCCTCCAACCTCGACAATCATTTGCGGTTCGCGCTGCAGCTGATCGAACTCGGCCTGCCCACGATCATCGCGCTGAACATGGTCGACCTCGCCAGGCGCGACGGGCTGGAACTGGACTCGAAGCGCCTGTCGGACGAGCTCGGGGTGCCGGTGATCGAGACCGTCGCCGTCCGGCGCCGTGGCATCAAGGAGCTGCAGGCGGCGCTCGACGACATGCTTTCCGCGCCCTTCTGCGGCGTCCACAAGCATGTGAAGAGCGACCTCGTGCACCTGCAGCGGCGCGCGCGGGAAATTGCGACTGCGGCGGTGGTCAGCGAGACGCCCGTCCGCCGCTGGACTCACCGGCTCGACGCCGTGCTGCTTCATCCGGTGATCGGCCCGGTCATCCTCGCGCTGATCATGTTCGTGATGTTCCAGGCGGTGTTCGCCTGGAGCCAGGTGCCCGTCGCCTGGATCGCTTCGGGCGTGGCGTGGCTTTCAGGCGCTGCCGGCGCCGCGCTGCCGCCTGGGCTCGTGCGCTCGCTAGTGGTCGACGGGGCGATCGCCGGCGTCGGCGCGGTGATCACCTTCCTGCCCCAGATCCTGATCCTGTTCTTCTTCATCCTGCTGCTTGAGGGCACCGGCTACATGGTCCGGGCGGCCTTCCTCATGGACCGGCTGATGCACGGCGTCGGCCTTTCCGGCCGCGCGTTCATCCCTTTGCTGTCGAGCTTCGCCTGCGCCGTTCCCGGCATCATGGCCACGCGCACCATCGACGATCCGAAGGACCGGCTGACCACGATTCTCGTCGCGCCGTTGATGACCTGCTCGGCGCGGCTGCCCGTCTACACGCTCATCATCTCCGCCTTCATCCCGAATCGGCAGCTGGTCTGGGGCGTCGGGCTGCAGGGCGTGGTGATGTTCGGCCTCTACATCGTCGGCATCACCGGCGCGCTCTCCGCCGCTTATGTGCTGCGGCGCGGGGTGCTCAAGGGCAGCGGCGGCGGTTTCATGATGGAGCTGCCCAAATACCAATGGCCGCCGCTCAAGGACGTCGCCATCGGCATTCTCACGCGCGCGCAGATCTTTCTCAAGCGCGCCGGCACGATCATCCTCGGCACGACGATCATCCTCTGGGCTCTCGCCAGCATTCCCCAGGCGGCTCCGGGGCAGAAGCAGAGCGAGGTCTCGATCGCGGGTCACATCGCGACCGGCATCGAACAGGTGGTGAAGCCGATCGGCTTCAATCACGACATTGCCCTCGCCTTGCTTCCGGCGATGGCAGCTCGCGAAGTGGCAGTGAGCGCCATCGCCACGGTCTATTCGCTCGACGCGGGTGACGATGCAGCGGCCAACCGCACGCTCGTCCAGAACCTCCAGCATCGCTGGTCGCTCGCCACCGCGCTCGCTTTCCTCGCCTGGTTCGTGTTCGCGCCGCAGTGCATCTCGACGATTGCTGTCACACGTCGGGAGACCAACGGCTGGAAGTGGCCGCTTTTCATGGTGACTTATCTATTCGCACTGGCCTATCTCGCTGCAGGAGCGACCTACTGGATTGCGGTCGCAGCGGGACTTGGAGGAACGTGACATGGCGGGCGTGAACAAGGTCATCCTGGTCGGCAACCTGGGCGCGGACCCCGAGGCGCGGTCGCTCAACAACGGCGGCGAGGTGGTCAACATGCGCATCGCCACGTCGGAGCAGTGGAAGGACAAGGACGGCAACCGCCAGGAACGGACCGAGTGGCACAATGTGGTGATCTTCAACGAGAACCTCGGCCGCGTCGCGAAAAACTACCTGCGCAAGGGCAGCAAGGTCTATCTCGAGGGCCAAATCCAGACCCGCAAATGGACCGATCAGTCGGGGAACGACCGCTACACCACTGAAATCGTGCTTCAGCGCTTCCGCGGCGAGCTGGTGCTGCTCGACAGTCGTGAGGGCGGCGGAGCGAGTCGCGGCGCGTTCAGCGACGACTTCGGCGACACCGGCGGCGCTCCGCAGCGCAGCCAGTCCCGTCCGCAGCCCGCCGCGTTCGACACCGACCTGGACGACGACGTTCCCTTCTAGGCGTCATCGCCTTTCCGGAGCTGCGCGAGCACGGCGAAGGGACTTGCCTGCTCCTCGCTGAGCACGCCCGCTTCCTTCAAGGCCGCGTCCGCGGCGGCGCTGCGCGGATAGGGGTCGAGGCTGAGCGCCAGCGTGTCGGCGATCGCGCCGCCGAGATCGATCGCGGCGCCGTCGTGGAAAACCACGTCGCAGTCCGATTCGCCGAGCTCGATCTCCTCGTCGGGCCCCCCGACCGGCGGCTCCGGCGTGAACAGCAGGGCAAAGGCTTCGTCGACATGGGCCGGGAGCGGATCGCCAGTGACCACGCAGCTCTGCTCGAGGTTGGCGACGAGCCGGCCTTCGGCGCGGACCACGTCCGCAGTCCTCGACAGGGTGACATGAGCCTCGAGCCGGCTGAGCGACGCCAGCCCCAGCCTCTTGCCCGTCGCCTTCAGCTCGGCATCGTCGGCGATGAGGTCGAGGCGCGCGCCGTCTCGAATCTGGTCGAGGCGTAGGTTGTGGGCGAAGCGGTCGCTCATCCGATCTCTCCGTCTTGGAGCCGGTCGAGAGATGCGCCATCGAGCCGCTGCCAAAGCGCGTGAAGCGCTTCGGCGCTGTGCCTCAGCGCACGATCGGGCACTTCGCTCTTGTAGAGGCTCTCGCGGGTCGGGGCGGTCCACTCTGCCCCGCTGGTCAGCGCGGCGCGCCACAGGTCAGTCCGGCGCGCTACCATGCCGACCAGCTTGCGCACGACCCTGCCGAGCGTGGGATCGCCGATGCCGAGCTGACGGTGCTCGCTTTCCATCACCTCGACGAAGCGCTCGGTCAGCGCAACCGACGCGCGATTGCCCGCCTCGCCGTCGCGTTCCAGCCGCACCAGCGCGAGCGCCGTGACGGTCGCCAATACGGCAAAGCGCCCGTCGAACGTGTCGGGGACCCCGCCGTCGACATACCAATCCGGGCGCCGCGCCTCCTGCGTCAGCGCGTCGAACAGCGCCGCGCCTCTCGGCGCTTCGGCCGTTAATCCCCGGAACAGGAAAGCCAGCATAGGTCGCTTCACGTCTTCAACTTGCGGATGGGGGCTGCGGAAGCCTGAGCTTGCGTCGCTCCGTCCCTCCCGCATATTGAGGGCCGGGCCGCTTCACGCAAGCGGCAATCCCCGGCGCAGCCCAAGCGTCCCAACAAAGGTTCATTTTTGCATGAAGCGTGCGGCGATCAACATGGCGACCATCGCAGCGGCGGTGCTGCTGGCAGGCTGCGCCCAGATGCGCGCGCACAAGGGCGCGGTCCTCGATCCGCAGCTCGCGAGCTCGATCCAGCCGGGGGTCGATAACAAGACGAGCGTCGAAAAGCTGATCGGACGGCCGACGTTCGTCGGCCAGTTCACGCCGAACGACTGGTATTATGTGTCGCGCGACACGACGCAGCTCGGCTTCCGCAACCCCCGCGTGAGCAAGGAGACGATGATGCTTGTCCGCTTCGATCCCAAGGGCAATGTCGCCGCCGTCCAGCGCACCGGCAAGGAGCTGGTGATGAACGTCAAGCCCTACGGCAGGCAGACCCCGACATTGGGCCGCAAGCGCAGCTTCTTCGAGGAGCTGTTCGGCAATATCGGCACCGTCGGCGCACCGGGGATGGGCGGCCAGGGCGGAGACAACGGCCCCGGCCAGTAGGCCCGCGCTTCCGCATAGCGGCTGTTTCGCTTAAGCAGCGGTCATGACCGCCACGCCGGCCGGCATGACCTATGCCGACTATCTGGACCTGAAGGACCTGCTCGGCGCGCAAAAGCCGCTGTCGGACCTGCACGACGAGCTGCTGTTCATCATCATCCACCAGACCAAAGAGCTGTGGATGAAGCAGATGCTGCACGAGCTGCGGTTCGCGATCCCGCTGGTGGAGCAGGACCGCTTCGCCGAAGCCTATAAGGCAATGGCGCGGATCAGCCGCATCCAGGCGGTGATGACCCTGTCCTGGGACGTGCTCTCGACGCTGACGCCGGTCGATTATCTCAAGTTCCGCAACGTGCTGGGCACGTCCTCGGGGTTCCAGTCCGAGCAATTCCGCGAAATCGAGTTCCGGCTCGGCCTCAAGGAGCCGAACTTCGTCAACCATTATGACGAGGGCAGCCGCGAACGGGCGGCGCTCGAGGAAGCGCTCAATGCCCCGAGCCTGCGCGAGGCATCGCACGGCGCCCTCGAACGCGCGGGGTTCGACCTCGGCGACCGCTCGGTCGAGGCTGTCGCCGCCGCCTGGCTGCAGGTCTATCGTGACGCGGAACGCTGGTTCGATATTTACGAGCTCGCCGAAAAGCTGGTCGATATCGACGACGCGCTCGCCTCGTGGCGCCACAAGCATGTGCTGACCGTCGAGCGGATCATCGGCAACAGGCCGGGGACCGGCGGCTCGGCGGGAGCGCCGTACCTGCGGGCGACGCTCGAAAAGCGCGTCTTTCCCGAGCTGTGGGCGCTGAGGACCGACCTTTGAGCTTCAAGCCCCTGTTCAGCAGGAGCCTTGGAGCGAACCCCGACCGGCTGCATTTCGCAGCGCACAGCCACCACCTCTGGCCCGACGCGAGCTTCGACGCGCATGTGGAAGCGTGGAACGACGCTGCCCGGCTTGCTGACCGCAAGTGGGACAAGGTCATGGACGAGCTCTGGCCGGCGGCGCAGCGGGAGGTGGCCGGCGAGCTCGGCACCGGCGCGCCGGATGCGATCGCCTTCGCGCCCAACACCCACGAGTTCGTCGTCCGGCTGGTCACCGCGGCGCCCCGGCAAGCCGGACAGCTGCGGGTCCTCACGACCGACGGCGAATTCCACAGTGCGCGGAGGCAATTTGCGCGCTGGGAGGAGGAAGGGTGGATCGCGATCGAACCTGTTCCGACGGAGCCGTTCGACAGTTTCGCCGACCGCTTCCTCGATCGCGCGCGAAGCGGCGAGCACGACTTCATCTTTATCAGCCAGCTGTTGTTCGGGAGCGGGCGCATTTTCGAACGCGTCGAGGAGCTCGCGAGTCTCGCCCGACCCGAGGGGCCGTGGGTGGTCGTCGACGGCTATCATGCGTTCATGGCGCTCGACCGGCCATTCGCGGCGACGGCCGGGGAGACTGCCTTCTACCTCGGCGGCGGATACAAATATGCGATGGCCGGGGAGGGCTGCGCCTTCCTCCATGCGCCGCCGGCTTTCGGACCGCGCCCGCCGGTCACCGGCTGGTTCGCGGAGTTCGAGGACCTGAGCCTTCCGCCGGGCAGCGTCGGCTATGCGTCCGACGCCCGCCGCTTCCTCGGCGCGACCTTCGACCCGTCGGGGCTCTACCGCTTCACCGCCGTGCGGCGGATGCTCGCCGAGAATGGGCTGACGACTCAGCGCATTTCGGCACATTGCGCCAGGCTCCAGCAGCAGCTGCTGGATGCGATCGGCGCGACCCGGCTCGCCAATGCCGAACTGCTGAACCCGCTCGACGGCAAGCCGCATGCGCGCTTCTTCGCCTTCCGCAGCCGGGAGGCGCAGCGCTGGTATGCCGATCTTATGGCCAGGAACTGCATCACCGACGTTCGCGGCGACGTGCTCCGGATCGGCTTCGGGCTTTATCAGGACGAGAGCGACGTCGCCCGGCTCGTCGCGCTGCTAGGGGAACTCGATTGACCAAAGCTGCCGGCCGGCCGAGCAATGCGTCGCTGCTGCTCGCGGTGCTGCTGCTCGCCTATATTTTCAACTATCTCGACCGGCAGATCCTCGGCATCCTCGCCGGCTCGATCATCGCCGATCTGCACTTCAGCGACCGGCAGTTCGGCGCATTGAGCGGACCGCCGTTCGCGATCCTCTACTCGGTGCTGGGCATTCCCTTCGCCTATCTCGCCGACCGGACGAGCAGAAGCCGAGTGATTGCCGCCGCGGTCGCCTTCTGGAGCGTGTTCACGGGCCTTTGCGGCACTGCTGTCTCTTTCTGGCAATTCTTCTTCTTTCGAATGGGGGTCGGAATCGGCGAGGCCGGTGGAGTCGCGCCTTCCTACGCGCTGATCGCCGATTATTTCGAGCCCCGCCGCCGTGCCCGCGCGCTGGCGATCTTCTCGCTCGGCGTGCCGATCGGCCTCGCGCTCGGGACCTTGCTCGGCGCCTACATCGCCCATGCGATCAGCTGGCGAGCGGCCTTCTTCACCATGGGCGTCGCCGGGGTCGTCCTGGCGCCGGTCATGCTGCTCATCGTGCGCGATCGTCCGCGCGGCCACGTGGTCGGAGCGGCCCCGATCGGCCAGGTGTTCCCGATGCTCGCGCGCAAGCCCGTCTTCTGGCTGATGGCGTTCGCCGCGTCCTCGAGCTCGTTGTGCGGCTACGGACTCGCCACGTGGATCCCGTCGGTGCTCGAGCGGAGCTACCACTTGTCGCTCATTCAGCGCGGGCAGTTCATGGCCTCGGTGGTGTTCATCGGCGGCTGCGCCGGTGTGTTCGCCGGCGGCTGGCTGGCCGACCGGCTCGGCGCGCTGGACAAGGGCTGGTACGCGAAGCTGCCGGCGATCGCATGGCTGATCACCGCTCCGACCTTTGCCGCAGGGCTCATGGTGCCGAGCCTGTGGCTCGCCTGGCCGCTGCTGCTCATCCCCAACGCCCTCAACATCCTGTGGCTCGGACCGGTCATTACCGCAGTCCAGCACCTCGTGCCGCAACGCATGCGGTCGACCGCCTCGGCCAGTTTCCTGCTGATCAACAATCTGATCGGGCTTGGTGTCGGTCCCTATCTGATCGGCTCGATCTCGACCTCGCTGAAGCACAGCTATGGCGCCGAGGCGCTGCGCTATGCCGCCGTCGGCTGCACGATCTTTTACGTCATCGCCGCACTTCTCATGTTCCTGTGCGTTTCCAGGCTGCGCACGAGCTGGGTCGAAGATGCGGCAGACGGGATACCTAACTATCTGAACGACAAAGAAATTTGAGGTTCAGCCTAGCGCGCTAGAGTGCAGGTTCCAGACGTTTAGGCGTTGGAACGGTGCACCGGACGGACCGTTTTCCCCGTTCGAAAGGAGAAATTTCATGCGCAGGCTATTCCTTGCGGCGGGCGTTGCCGCTCTGGCGATCGCATCGCCGGCGCTCGCGGGCCCAGGTGGCCATGGCGGTGGCGGTGGCGGACCGCATGGCGGCGGAGGCGGCCCGCATGGTGGCGGCGGACCTCCGGCAGCAGCCGGCGGTGGCGGCGGCCACGGT
>Ga0207657_10005833_pt1 | contig 12830 bp, 13 predicted proteins | sample KBSC33metaG_FD_184316 | JGI IMG/M metagenome (GOLD analysis project Ga0207657, IMG submission 184316) | Corn rhizosphere microbial communities from Kellogg Biological Station, Michigan, USA - KBS C3-3 metaG (SPAdes) (version 2) | ecosystem: Host-associated > Plants > Roots > Rhizosphere > Soil ...
GTGAACCTTGCGGATGAAGTACTTGATCATCTCCTCGGCGACTTCGAAGTCGGCGATGACCCCGTCGCGCATCGGGCGGATGGCTTCCATGTGGCCGGGGGTGCGGCCGAGCATCTGCTTGGCCTCGATGCCGACCGCGTGGACGACCTTGCGGCCCCCGACGTTGCGCAGCGCCACAACCGAGGGTTCGTTCAGCACGATACCCTTGCCCTTCATGTAGATGAGGGTGTTAGCCGTGCCGAGGTCGATGGCGATGTCGTTCGAGATGGCGCCGAAGAGCGAAGAGATCATGGGGGGCCCTGGAGATGGGGGGCTGGAATGGCGTTTCGGGCCAGCAATCCGCGACGATCGCATCCAACGCGTTAACAAGGCGTCGAGTCGCGACGAATTACAGGCAGGCTTGGCGTTCCCTGCCCTGCCCTATGGTTGAATTCAAGGCATAAAGAGCAGCGTGCGCTTTCCCGTCGCGCGCGAGTTTTATTGCAGCGCCTGCCCCGCTTTCGCCACGAACTGCGGCATCGCGACGCGGACCGTGGCTCCCAGGTCTATTCCACCGCCAGGATCACATGCGGCGCCTTGACCAGCGCGATCACCGCCTGGCCCGGGGTAAGGCCCATCGCCTCGGCGCTTTCGCGCGTGATGGTGGCGACGAGCGTCCTGCCCTCGGCGATGTCGAGGGTGATCTCGCTGGACACCGCCCCATCGACCCGGCCTGCGACCACGCCCTGGATCTGGTTGCGCGCCGAGGTGAGCAGCCCCTCGCCCCTGGCCAGGACGACAAAGGCGGATTTGATGAGCGCCACGACCGGGCGGCCGGGCGCCAGGCGAAGCGCCGCCAGGCTCTCGCGCGTGACCACGGCCACGATCTCCGCATCGCCGCCGACCGCCAGCACGACCTCGGCATTGACGGCGCCCTCCGTGATCCGGGTGACGACGCCGCGCAGGGCGTTGCGGGCGCTTGTCTGCAGGCCCAGGCTCCAGAAGAGCGCGCCGACGTCTTCCGGCATGCCGGTGAGCCCCTGCTCCAGTTGGTCGGCGACCTGCCCGAGCTCCGACTCGACCCGGTGAAAGGCCGCGATCAGGGCGCGCCCGGAGTCGGTGAGCTCCGCGGCTCCGCCTTGCCGGCCGCCGGCGCGCGCCACGACCAACGGAGTTTCGAACAGATTGTTCAGCGCCTGCACCGCGTCCCAGGCTGTCTTGTAGCTGAGGCCTGCCCGTTCAGCGGCGCCGCGGATCGACCCCAGATCGCCCAGAGCTTCCAGCAGCGCGATGCGTTCGACGCCGATGCGCGGGCCCTCGCCCCGACGCAGGGACAGGGCGGCGTTGAGGAGAGGCGGAGAGGAAGCCACGGCGATCCGTTATGTACCTGGACGATATAACGACCCTACCAGCGAACCCCGCCTTGTCACGCCGCGGCGCTCAACTCGCGGTGCGCAAGGCCTGGGCGATCTGGGCGTCGGTGCGCCTCAGCATGAGCATGGCCGCGAACGCCAGCCCCGCGGGAACAACCGCCCAGCCAAAAGCGCCGGCGCCGAGGAGGCCGGTCGCGCCGGCGATCAGCAAGCCCAGCAGCACCTCGGCCAGGGTGACGAACCAGGAGGACGAACGGGCGCGGCGCATCTCGCTGCGCTTGCCTGGCCGCTGCCACCAGAGGTTCAGCAGCGAGGCCATGGTCATCGAGGCCGCGCAGCCCAGCGTGGCGGCGAACGCGATCAGCGGCGCCAGGACGAAGAGCGGCAGGAGGATGGGCGCGAGCAGCACCGCCACCGGCAGGATCGCCGCGGCGATCTTCGCCTGGCGGATGGTGCGCGTCGGCGTCGGGGCGCAGCTCAGCAGGTCGGGAGCGTCTTCGGCGGAGATGGTGATCCACGCGAGGCTGCCGGAAACCTGGCTGGCCACCAGGCTGAGCGCCGCAGCGGTCCCCGGCAGGGCCAGGCTGTGGCCCTGGGAGGCCTGGCGCAGCAGGATGAACGCCAGCGGCGCCATGTAGAGCACCCGCAGCAGCACCTGGGCGATCAGGGCCGGATCGCGGGCGATCAGGCGAAGCTCCTTCACCAGGGTCGCGGAGAACGCGCTGGCTGCAAACCGGACTCTGGCGCCCTCGCGCAGCTTGGGCCCCCGCACGGCGCCAGCGCCCGCGGCTGCCGCGGCATCAGCCGCGAAGCGCGCACCCAGAAGCTGGTTGGCGAAGAGGAATATGCCGCCCCCCAGGCCGACCGCTCCCAACAGCGGCAGCGGCTGGCCCAGAAGCGCCCGCAGCGGCCAGCTCCAGGCGGGCGACCGGAAGCGGGGGTCATGCGAATATTGCATCACCAGGCCCGCGACATTGGCCGTCTGCGCTCCGCCCAGGATATTGCGGGCCTGCGACACCAGGAAGAAGATCGCGCCGATCATCGCGGCCAGCACCTGGCCCACCGTGCGCGTCCGCCTGGGCCCGATCACCCGGAAGAGGCTTGCGGCCAGCAAGAGCCCTGCCCCGCTCGCCGCCAGCGCCACACAGAACAGCACCAGAATGGCCGCCAGCCACTGCGGATGCCCCCACACCGCGCTCGGCAGGATGATCGGCGTCAGGATCATGCCGAAGATCGAGAAGGCGCCGACCGCGACGGCCAGGAAGCGCACCGTCAGCACCTTGCGCGGCGCCAGCGGCGAGGAGAACAGCAGGTCGAAGTCGCCGCGCTCGTAAAGCGTGTCGACCGCCGCCGAAAGCGTCTGCGACAGCATCAGCGTGAACAGCATCAGCAGGGCCGCGGCGGCGACCAGGCTCGACAGCGGCATGATCGGAACCTGCCAGCGGCGGACACCGAACGCGATCGGCAGGCCCGCGGTCACCAGCAGGATCAGCGGCAGGAGGGCGGTCAGCCAGAGCCTGGCGAAGCGGCCGCGCCCGCGGCTGCGCTTGCTCAGCATGGCGCGCCACGACAGGCGCATCTCATGCTGCAAGAGCCAGAGCGTCGAGCCGGGCGTTCCGATCACGCGGGCGCCCCCTCCGCCTCGCCCACCAGGTCGAGGAACACGTCCTCGAGCGTCGCACGGCCCTCCCCGGTGCGGGCGCGCAGCTCGTCCAGCGTGCCGTCGGCCAGCAGGCGGCCGTTCTGGATGATGCCAATGCGGTCGGCCATCCGCTCGGCGACTTCGAGGATGTGCGTGGTCAGGATCACCGTCGCCCCGCCCTTCACGCGGGCCTGCAGCAGATCCTTGACCTGGCGCGCCACCGCCGCGTCGAGCCCGGTGAGCGGCTCATCGAGGATCAGCAGTTGCGGGTCGTGGATCAGCGCGCCGGCCAGCGCGGTCTTCTGCTTCATGCCGCGGGAAAAGCCCTCACAGCGTTCCGCCCGGTTGTCCCAGAGCCCCAGCCAGCGCAGCAGCTCCTCGGCGCGCGCCACCGCGACGTTCGGGTCCACGCCCCAGAGGCCCGCCACGAAGTCCAGGTATTCGAGCGGCGTCAGGCGGTCGTAGAGCATGGGCTCGTCGGGCGCCCAGGCGATGATCTGTTTCGCCGCCGCCGGGTCGGCCAGCGCGTCGCGGCCGAACACCTCGATCGACCCGCCGTTGGGTTTCAGGAGGCCGGCGACCATCCGCAAGGTCGTGGTCTTGCCCGCGCCGTTGGGGCCGAGCAGCGCATAGAGCTCGCCGGCCCGGACGCTGAGCGACAGGTCGTCCACGGCCACCTTGCCGCCGAAGGTCTTGGAAAGACCGCGGATGCTAAGCGCGTCGGTCACTGCTGTCCCTCGAAGCCGCCCTTGGCGAATATGTCCGAACCGGCCGGCGTCCGATAGTCGCCGCGCGGGGTCCGATCGGAGGCGCCTCTTCAGCCGAGCGCCGTGGCCGCGACGCCCATCGCGGCAAACGCACCGCCAAGAACCTGCCGCAGGGAGAGGCGCTCCTTGAACAACCGGCGGCCAGCGGCCGCGGCGATGGGCGCCTCGATGACGCCGATGGCCCGCACCGGCCCGGCAGGCGCAAGCGCCAGGGCGGCGAACCAGCAGGCCGAGGCCGCCGCCCCGAAGAAGCCGGCGCCCAGCGACTGCCGCCACGACTGGACCACGGCGACGAGCGAGGCCGGGCGCCAGACGGCCAGGGCGCCCACCAGCAGGCACGTCTGGATCGCCTGGGCCAGGCAGACCGACGCGGTCGCCGAATAGATCGGATGGTGCGGCTCGAGCAGCAGGCCCGCCTGGCGATAGGCGTTCAGCGCGACCGCGAAGGCGGCGCCCGAGGCGACGCCGAGCACCGTCCCGAGGGCCGCGCCCCGCATCTGGTCGCGGGCGGGCCAGGACAGGATCGCCAGCCCGACGCTGGTGACGGCGATACCGGCCCACGCCCTCGCGCCGATCGCATCGCCCAGGACAAGCCAGCCAAACACCGCGGCCAGCGGCAGGGATGACTGCTGCATCACCGTCGCCACCGCGAAGCCCGATCGGCGCATGGCGACCAGCAGGGCGGCCGTGGCGCCCACCTGCGACAGGGCCCCCGCCAGCACCGCCGCCAGGTAGGCGGCCGTCGGACGCGGCGCGGCGCCACGGGTCAGGGCCGCCACCGTCGCGAAGATCGCCAGCGAAAACGGCAGACCGAACAGGAAGCGGACCAGGGTCGCGCCCCACGGCCCGGCGTCGCCCACCAGCCCGCGCTGCAGCGCATTGCGCGCCACCTGCAGCGGCGCGGCGGCCGCCGTGATGAAGATCCAGAGCATTTCCGTAAAATCTGTCATCCCGGCCAACGGAGCGGCGAAGCCGCGCAGGCCGAGCCGGGACCCCGCCGCACCGCCTCGGCTAGCCGGCGCGGTCTGCGACCATGGGTCCCGGACAAGCGCTCCGCGCTTTCCGGGATGACACCCCTTTTTCTGTCGGGTTCAGAACCCCGCCGCGATGGCGTTCGGCGCGGACTTTTCCTTGCGCGCGGTGAGGTTGTTCAGCGCGTTGACGTAGGCCTTGGCCGAGGCCGTCAGGGTGTCGGTGTCCGCCGCCTGGCCGGTGGCGATGCGGCCATCTTCCTCGAGGCGGACCGAGACCTGCGCCTGGGCGTCGGTGCCCTCGGTCACCGCATGCACCTGGAAGAGCCGCAGCACCGCCTCGTGCGGGGCGCACTTGCGGATGGCGTTGAACACCGCGTCCACCGGCCCGTCGCCGGTGGCGTTGGCGGACGTCTCCTCGCCTTCCACGGCGATGGTCAGGAAGGCTTCCTGCGGGCCTTCGGTGCCAGCGATCACCCTCAGCGACTTCACCTGGATGCGGTCGGCGCCCGAGGCCAGCGCGTCGTCGACCAGCGCGATGATGTCGTCGTCGAAGACGTGCTTCTTCTTGTCCGCGAGGTCCTTGAAGCGCTGGAAGGCCTCGTTCAGGGCGTTCTGGCCCAGCTCGTAGCCCAGCTCCTTCAGCTTCTCGCGGAAACCCGCGCGGCCGGCGTGCTTGCCCATCACCAGGTTCGACGCGCCCTGCCCGACCGTCTCGGGGCTCATGATCTCATAGGTGCCGCGGTCCTTCAGCATGCCGTCCTGGTGGATGCCGCTTTCGTGGGCGAAGGCGTTCTTGCCGACGATCGCCTTGTTGAACTGCACCGGAAAGCCGGTGATCGCGGAGACATAGCGGCTGGCGCGGGTGATGTGCTGGGTCTCGACGCCAGTGAAGTACGGCAGCTGGTCGCCGCGCACCTTCAGCGCCATGACGATCTCTTCGAGAGCGGCGTTGCCGGCCCGCTCGCCGATGCCGTTGATCGCGACCTCCACCTGCCGCGCGCCACCCTGGACGCCGGCCAGGGAGTTGGCGACCGCCAGGCCCAGGTCGTTGTGGCAGTGGGTCGACAGGACGATGCGGTCGGCGCCGTCCACGTTCTCCAGGATGTCGCGGAACATGTCGGCGTATTCGCTGGGGTAGGAGTAGCCCACCGTGTCCGGCAGGTTGACCGTGCCGGCGCCGGCGCGGATCGCCGCCTCCACGCAGCGGCGCAGGAAGTCCTGCTCGGTGCGGGTGGCGTCCTGGGCCGACCATTCGACGTCGTCACAGAAGTTGCGCGCGTGGGTCACCGACTTGGTGATCATCTCCAGGATGTCTTCCTGGCTGGCGTGCAGGATGTGGTCGCGGTGCGAGGGGCTGGTCGACAGGAAGGTGTGGATGCGGCCACGCCTGGCGGGCTTGATCGCCTCGGCGCAGCGGTCGATGTCGGCCATGCCGGCGCGGGCCAGGCCGCAGACCGTGCTCTCAGTCACCAGGCCGGCGATCTGGCGGACGGCCTCGAAGTCGCCGTTGGAGGCGATCGGGAAGCCCGCTTCGATCACATCGACGCGCATCTCTTCCAGGATCTTGGCGAGCTCGATCTTCTCCTCGAGCGACATCGAGGCGCCCGGCGACTGCTCGCCGTCGCGCATGGTGGTGTCGAACACGATGACCCGGTCGCTGTCGGAGCGCGGGGCGGATTCGTTTGCCGATTCAGGGGCGGTGGACATGGCTGTTATCTCTTCGCGGAGGTTTCGTTGGGGCGGGCGAGGGAAATCCCCTGGGACGCCCGGCCGCGAAGACGCGCAGCCTAGAGAGGCGCCCAGGGGCGGCTAAGCCCCAGCGGAAGAAGAAGCAGGCTGGCGGTGCGCGTGCGCATGCCACAGGCTGTAGCGAAACCGGCCTCGCGCCGCAAGTATCTTGCGCCTGATGCGGCGCTAGGCCGCCCGTTCGGCAAGAACCTTGCGCACCGCGGGTCTTGCCAGCATCCGCTCGGCGTGGGCCGCGACCTTCGGGAACCGGCCGATGTCGACGCCGTCGTCGGCGAGCCAGCCCGACAGGGTGAAGAGGTACGGATCGCAGATCGAATAGGCCTCTCCGAGCACCCACGGCCCCTTGAACATGGTGTCCTCGATGAGCTGGAAGCAGGCGGCCTCGACCTCCGGGACCTTGCGGGTCATGTCGGCGAGAGCCGCCGGATCGTCGGCCCAGCGGTAGCCGCGGTGCTTGTGCGAGTGGGCGACATGCACCGTCGAGCAGAGATAGCTGTTGAACGCCTGGGCCTCGGCGAACGCGAAAGGGTCGTCGAGCGGCGCGAGCTGCGCGGACGGGTAGGCCTGCGCGATGTAGGCCAGGATGGCCGGCGTCTCGGTCAGCACCCCGCGCTCGGTGATCAGGGCCGGCACGCGGCTCTTCGGATTGATCGCCAGGTACTCCGGCTTGCGCTGGTCCCAGCCCCTGGTGTTCATCACGGCGACCTCGTACTCGGCGCCGGCCTCCTCCAGCGCGAGGTAGGACGCCAGTGAGCACGAGCCCCAGGCGTGAAACAGCTTCAGCATCATTCCACCTCGCTTTCGCGGTTGCGAAGCCAGCCTCGGGCGATCAGGCCGATGCCGATCCAGGCCCCGGCGATCACCGCCAGCCACAGCGCGTCCTTGCCGATCTCGCCCCTGAGGACCCGGAAGATGGAATTCCCGGCGAAGGCGGTCAGGACGATCTTCGGGATGATCCCGAGCGCTGTGCCGATGGTGAAATCGAGCACCCGCATCGGCGTCACCCCGGCCGCCATGTTGACGACGATGAAGGGCGCGGAGGGAACCAGCCGGACGATGAAGCTCGCGAAAAAGCCGTTGCGGGCAATCAGCTTGACGAACCGCGCCACACCCGCGCCCGAGAACCGCTCCAGCGTGCGCGCGCCGGCCATCCGGCCGAGATAGAAGCCGACCAGGGACGAGACCATGGTGCCGATCCAGCTGTAGGCGATGCCGGTCACCGGGCCGAAGGCCACCACCGCCGCGGCGATCAACATGATCTGCGGCACGCCGACGAAGGCCAGCACCGCGAAGGCGACCACCGCCACCGGCAGGGACCAGGGCCCCTGCGCCGTGCGCAGCCACTCCTGGACCGTCACCTCGCCGTTGAAGCCCAGCGCCTGGGCGCCGAACACGAAGACCAGCCCCACGCCGCCGAACAGCACGAATGAGACCAGGAGCGTGCGCCACGCCTGGGCGTCCATGTTGGAGAGGACTTGAAGGAGGCGGCGCATCTGGGCCTGAGGTCGCCGATCAGGAAGGGAGGGTCAAGCTGCGCGTCGCTTCTGCGGGTTCACCCCGGCGAAGGCTTAGGCTAAACCCCAGCCCGTTCCGCAACCCTTCAACTCCCGGGAGCTATGCCCGCCATGTCGCTCGAATCCGCTGCGCTCGCCCGCGTGAAGCCGTCCGCCACCCTGGCGGCCGACCAGAAAGGGCGTGAGCTGAAAGCGGCCGGGCGCGACATCATCTCGCTGGCGGCCGGCGAGCCCGACTTCGACACGCCGGACAACATCAAGGAAGCCGCCATCAAGGCGATCCGCGACGGCAAGACCAAGTACACCAACGTCGACGGCATCCCGGAGCTGAAGGAGGCCATCGTTGCGAAGTTCAAGCGCGAGAACGGCCTCACCTACAAGACCGCCCAGGTGAACGTCTCGCCGGGCGGCAAGCCGGTGATCTGGAACGCCATGCTGTCGACGCTGAACCCCGGCGACGAGGTGGTGATCCCGACGCCCTATTGGGTGAGCTATTGGGACATCGTGCTGCTGGCGGGCGGCCAGCCGAAGGCCGCGCCGACCACCGCCGAGAGCGGCTTCAAGCTAAACCCCGAGGGCCTTGAGGCGGCGATCACGCCGCGCACCCGATGGTTGTTCCTGAACTCGCCATCGAACCCGTCGGGGGCGGCCTACACGCGCGCCGAGCTGCGGGCGCTGGCCGACGTCCTGATGCGCCACCCGCAGGTCTGGATCCTGACCGACGACATGTACGAGCATCTGGTGTTCGGCGATTTCGAGTTCTCGACGATCGCTCAGGTGGAGCCCGCGCTCTACGACCGCACACTGACCATGAACGGGGTCTCCAAGGCCTACGCCATGACCGGCTGGCGGATCGGCTACGCCGCCGGCCCCGAGCCGCTCATCAAGCTGATGGCCAAGGTGATGAGCCAGACGACCTCCAACCCCTCGTCGATCTCGCAATGGGCGGCGGTCGAGGCGCTGAACGGAACCCAGGCGTTCATCAAGCCGAACGCCAAGCTGTTCGAGGAACGCCGCGACCTGGTGGTCTCCATGCTCAACCAGGCGCGCGGCATCCACTGCCCGACGCCCGAGGGCGCGTTCTACGTCTATCCCTCGGTGGCCGAACTGATCGGCAAGACCGCCCCTTCGGGCAAGGTCATCGCGTCGGACCAGGACTTCGCGGTCGAACTCCTCGAAACCGAGGGCGTCTCGGTGGTGTTCGGCGCGGCCTTCGGCCTCTCGCCTTTCTTCCGGATCAGCTACGCGACCTCGAACGCCCAGCTCGAAGACGCCTGCAACCGGATCCAGCGGTTCACCGCGGCGGTGAAATAGGAGCCTTCCCTCCCCTTCGAAGGGGAGGGAAGCGCGGCTAGTGCTTGGTGCGCCAGGATGCGCGGGCGGCGTCCTTGGTCATGTTCAGGCGCACCGTGTCCTCCTCGATCTGTTCGACCCAGCTCATCGGGATCATGTGGTGCTTGAGGCCGGACGAGATATCGAGCTTGGTCAGTTCGATCTCGTCCCCCATCACCTTGTCGACACGACCCACGTGCCCGCCGTCGGAACCCACGACGTCCATGTGTTCGTGGATGTCGGAAGATTGAATCATGGTCTTGTCTCCCAGATGCCGTTGAGGCTTGGGAAACGACGCGGAGCGTGGGAAGTTTCGTCGATGGTCGAGCCGATCAACCTCAACAAGATCCGCAAGGCGCGCGCGAAGGCCGAGGCCAAGGCGAAGGCGGGCCAGAACAGGTCGCTGTTCGGGCTGAAGAAGACGCAGAAGGTGGTCGCCGAGATGGAGGCCGAGCGGGCCCGCCGGAAGCTCGATCAGACGCGGCGCGAGGATTAGGCCGCCTGCGGCACGGCTCCGTCGCGGACGAGGGCGGGAATCGAATCGTAGATCGTCGCGGGCGTGATCTTCAGCCTGCGCCGTGCGCCTTCCAGAGGCTCGCGCATCAGCCGTTCGTAGTCCTCGCCCAGCAGCCAGGCGGCGGCCTTGCCGCGCCGATAGCCCTGCCAGATCGCTTTCACGAAGGGATACTGCCTGGCCTTGCGCGCCCGCCAGGCCGCTCCGGCGGCGATCAGCGCCCAGCCGAGGCCGCCGGTCTGGGCGTAGGAGAAGCCCACCAGGCAGGCTTCGCCCAGGGCGTCGCGGTGATAGCCCGACAGGATGTGCCAGATGTCGTGGACGTCGCGGGTGCGCCGGCCCATCCAGGCGTAGGGATGCGGCTCGTCGACGCCGACGGCGTTCTGGCGGCTGATCTCGATCAGGCCCTCGGCCGAGATGTGCTCGCTGCGGATGAAGTCGCGATAGGCCGCGCCGACGCTGCCGGCCGGCAGGCTGTCGAGCCAGGCGTCGTCCATCAGCAGCCGGGCGAATTCTGAACGTTCATAGGCCATGCGGCCGCCCTGCTCCGTCGCGAGCAGCCGATGGTAGCACTTGGCGGTCGAGCTGCCGTTCAGCGCCCGCATGATCTCGAACACCTGGCCGGTGTCTTCCTTGTCGTTCAGCAGCTTACGCAAGGATCTGAAGGCGTGCGGCCAGTCCAGCTTCGTCGAAGGGCGATAGGCGGGACGTTCGGCGGTGTCGACGAGGGCCATGGGAATCCCTTGAGCGGAGCGGACCGCGCTAAAGATGACGCCGGTGTCAACTTAATGCAAGCCCAAAGATGACGCACCCGTCATCTTCGACCCGTTGATCGGGCCGGTGAAACAGCCGACAGGTTACGCATGCCAGGCTTGCGAAAGCGTTCCGTCCAGCTCTCCGGCCACGCCACCTCGATCGCGCTGGAGCCCGAGTTCTGGGCGGTGCTGGACAGGATGGCGCTCGCCGACGGCTCCAGCCTGGCCGCGCTGATCGGCCGGATCGACGACGGCCGCGCCGGCCGTCCCCTCGCCTCGGCCTGCCGGCTGGCGGCCCTGGCTTTTGCGCAGGGCCAGACTTAGCGGAAGCTACCTCGGCGCGCCGCGGCTCGCCGGTTCCTGCGGACCGTTCTCGGTCTCGGCCGGCGTGGCCGGCGCGGAGCCCTGCGGCGGGATGCGGCGGTTGCGGCCCTCGGGAGAGGCGTCGCGGCCGGGCGGGTTGCGGTCGGCCATCCGACGGTCGGCGCTCCTCGCCTTCGCAACCGGAAGTCGGGGCGCGAAGTCCCTGTGGGCTTAAGTCCGCGCCGGCGCGTGCTACATATGTTCCGATGTCCTTTCCCGACTCCCCTCATGAACCGCCGGCGGTGCGCATCAGCGACCTGGCCCGCGCGGACCCTCGGCCTGCGGACTACCTGGACGGGCTGAACCCTGAGCAGCGCGCGGCGGTGGAGGCCACCGAGGGGCCGGTGCTGGTGCTGGCCGGCGCGGGGACGGGCAAGACCCGCGTGCTGACCACTCGCCTCGCCCACATCCTGGCCACCGGCAAGGCGCGGCCGTGGGAGCTGTTGGCCGTCACCTTCACCAACAAGGCCGCGCGCGAGATGCGCGAGCGGATCACCCACATCATCGGGCCGCAGGCCGAGGGGCTGCGCTGGCTCGGCACCTTCCACTCCGTGGCCGCCCAGATCCTGCGCCGGCATGCCGAGCTGGTCGGCCTGAAATCGAACTACACCATCCTCGACGACGACGATCAGGAGCGGCTGATCAAGCAGGTGCTGGAGGCCGAGAACGTCGATTCCAAACGCTGGCCGGCGAAGATGCTGGCAGGCATGATCGACCACTGGAAGAACCGCGGCTGGCGGCCCGACCAGGTTCCGACGTCAGAGAGCGCCCACTTCGCCAACGGCAAGGGCCAGGCGCTGTACCGGCTGTACCAGGAACGCCTACGGGTGTTGAACGCCTGCGACTTTGGCGACCTCCTGTTGCACAATCTCACGATCTTCACGTCGAATCCTGACGTGCTGGCGGAGTTCCACGACCGCTTCCGCTACCTGCTGGTCGACGAGTACCAGGACACCAACGTCGCCCAGTACCTGTGGCTGCGGCTGTTGGCCCAGAAGCGCCAGAACGTCTGCTGCGTGGGCGACGACGACCAGTCGATCTACGGCTGGCGGGGCGCCGAGGTGGACAACATCCTGCGCTTCGAGCGCGACTTCCCGGGCGCCAAGGTGATCCGGCTGGAGCGCAACTACCGCTCCACCAGCCACATCCTGGCCGCCGCCTCGGGCCTGATCGCCGCCAACAAGAGCCGGCTCGGCAAGACGCTGTGGACCGAGGCGGAAGGCGGCGAGAAGGTGGTCGTGCGCGGCGTCTGGGACGGCGAAGCCGAGAGCCGGCTGATCGCCGACGAGGTCGAGCGGGCCAGGAAAGGTTCGACGGACAAGAACCCGCGCAAGTACCGCGACATGGCGATCCTGGTGCGCGCCTCTTTTCAGATGCGGGCGTTCGAAGAGCGGTTCGTGCTCCTGCAAATCCCCTACACGGTGGTGGGCGGCCCGCGGTTCTTCGAGCGCGCGGAGATCCGCGACGCCCACGCCTACCTGCGGCTCATCCAGTCGCCGAACGACGACCTGGCGTTCGAGCGCATCGTCAACACGCCCAAGCGGGGGATCGGCGACACCACCGTCCAGAAGCTGCTGCAGGTGGCGCGGCTGGGCGGCGTGCCGGCCGTCGCGGCCGCGCGCCAGATCGTGCTCACCGACGAACTCGCCGCCCGCACCCGGACCTCTCTCGCCAACTTCCTGCGCGACCTCGACCGCTGGCGGGCCGAGGCCGAACGCACGGCCCACCCGCGCCTGATGGAGGCGGTGCTGGAGGAAAGCGGCTACACTGACGCCCTGCGCCTCGACAAAAGCCCGACGGCCCAGACCCGGCTGGAGAACCTCAAGGAGCTCGTCCAGTCGATGGGCAATTTCGAGACGCTGCAGGCC
>Ga0207657_10005834_pt1 | contig 12829 bp, 10 predicted proteins | sample KBSC33metaG_FD_184316 | JGI IMG/M metagenome (GOLD analysis project Ga0207657, IMG submission 184316) | Corn rhizosphere microbial communities from Kellogg Biological Station, Michigan, USA - KBS C3-3 metaG (SPAdes) (version 2) | ecosystem: Host-associated > Plants > Roots > Rhizosphere > Soil ...
CTCGTGCACGCTCATGCCGCGCGCCTGGCCGACCGGCTGATGGCGCCAGGCCGGCGGCAGACCGCGCTCGTAGAGGGCGTGGCCGGTCTCGTGGATCACGCCCATCAGCGCGGAGGCGAAGTTGTCATCCTCGTAGCGCGTGGTGATGCGCACGTCGTCGGGCGTGCCGCCGGTGAAGGGATGGGCCGAGACGTCGAGGCGGCCGTGGGTGAAGTCGAAGCCGATGGTGCGGATCAGCCTCTCGCCCAGCGCGTGCTGCGCCTCGACCGGGAACGGCCCGTCGAGCGGCAGCGGCGCGCCCGCCCTGTTCTGCCGCTCCGTCACCGCGCGCAGCAGGCCGGGCAGAAATGCCCGGAGCTCGCCGAACAGCGGCCCGTAGGGGCCGGTGTCCGCGCCGTTGGTCAGCACGAGAGCGATACCGAAGACGCCTGCGGTCTTCGCCAGGCCGACGGTGTTGTTGACGTGAAGTGACAGGTCATGGGAGCGGAACACGTTCCCGAACCCGACGGCGTGGTCAATCATCACGATGGCACTGTTCTCGGAGGTCAGGGCGGACGGCGACATGCTGCTCTCCTAATTTGCGGAGCCGACGGGCTGAGGTGACACTGCCCGGAGGACGGGGCCTGAGGCGCTCACGGGATTCCACGCGGAGTCGCCTCCGCGGACGATGAGCACTGAGCCGTGGAATCGGTGCACGAGGGCGGCGCCGACTGACCCGGTCAGCCCGCTCACGGCGGCCTTATGCGGCCGGCCGCCCACCACGATGGCCGCGGCCGACCGGTCGTCGGCCATGACCATCAGCGCATGGGCCGGGTCGCCGCTGCGTACGACGAACTCCCAGTCCACGCCCGTCCCCTGGAGCACTCCTTCGGCGGCCTGCCTGGCCTCGGCCTCGATCAGGTCCAGGTTCTGCCTGGCCGGCCCGATGGTCATCGCTGACATCTCCGCGAAGACCGGGATACGCCGGACGTGGACCACCACGAGTCTCAGGCCGGCCGCCCGGGCCAGCTCGGCCGCGCGGGCGAGCGCGTTCCTGCTGTCGTCGGTGTCATCCATGCCGACGATGAGAGATCTCGTCATGGCGGGCTCCTTCGCTGGCGGACTCCGGGTAAGTCCGCTCCTATTCGGATTACACTTACTATATTGACAGTAGTGTCTCTCCTGTCAATGGTCAAGAGGTAGGATGACTGCGTGAACCGAGCCAGCTACAACTCGCCCCGCCGGCAACAGGCCGCTGCGGCCACCCGGGAGGCGATCATCGAGGCGGCGCAGGAGCTGTTCGCCTGCCAGGGATACGCGCGCACCACCGTGGCCCAGATCGCCGAGGCGGCACAGGTCGCGGCGAACACCGTCTACACCAGCGTCGGCGGCAAGCCTCAGCTCCTGGCGGCCATCACCGAAGGCGGCACCGGCGACCCCGACGTCGCCGAAACGCTGGCCGCCGTCGCCCGGGCCACCGACCCCGCGCAGGTCATCCGGCTGACCGCCGCCGGAACCCGCCGGGTCAACCAGAGGCGCGCCAAGGCCGTCGCCGTCCTGCTCGACAGCGCCCAGGCCGATCCCGCCGCGGCCGAGATGCTCCGGGTCACCGTGCGCTATTACCGCGACACCCTCGCCACCCTGGCCCGGCGACTGGAAGACCTGGACGCGGTCCAGTCGGCCGACCTGAACCGGGCCGCCGACGTCTTCTGGTACCTGTTCGGCTGGACGTCCTGGCGGACCCTCATCACCGACCTCGGCTGGAGCTGGGACGAGGCCGAGCAGTGGCTGGCGCAGCAGGGCATCGACGCGCTGCTCAGGCCAGCACACCCCAAGTCGTAGGCTCTATCGCGCCTTGCGGGGCGCGGCGAGAACTGATCCGCGGGCCGGACACGGCGAGGCCGCGCGCCACCTCACGGGCTGCCGCCCACCCGGCTGACCAGGTCACCCATGTTGACACCGTACGGCACGGCCCACGCCGCCACCTGCTCGCTGTCAACCGGGTCGGGCAGGTCACGCAGGGCCTCCTCGGCCATCTCCGGCAATCCTGCCGTGCGCAGAACGTCAGCAACATGCCGCCTGCTGAGTTGCACCGCAACCACCCCCGTCTGAACGCGGGATTTGCTCTTGACGCAGGACGTGCATCGCTGCCCAGGCCCCGCCAAGCTGCTTTCGGATGGTTCTGACTAAATTGACAGTAGGATAACTACTGTCAATAGTCAAGATGTGAGATGACTGTGTGGATCGGGCTAGCTTGCCGCTCACCGCGACGGGAGCAGGCTGTCATGCCGGGCGCGGCTCTTTAGTCAGAGCCTGCTCGCTGGCGTCATCCGCGACGCGGCTGCGCGCTCGTCCTCGGTCGTGCCGCCCCAGATGCCATGAAGCTGCCCGGTTCGCAGCGCGAACGTCAGGCATTCGCGCCGGACCCGGCAGATCGCGCAGATCGCCTTGGCCTCCGCCGCCTGCTCGCGGGCCGGGCCGGAAGCCGAGATCGGGAAGAACAACTCGGGATCGGCAGACCGGCAGGCAGCAGCTGACCGCCATTCGCCGTGGGCGATGCGCGCCGTTGCCCACGGCTTCTCGGCCCGCGGCCGGCGTTCGGGTACTCCTCTCACCAGCTTGCCTCCTCACCGCCGGCCGTCGCTCGATCCGTCACGATCGTCATCATTCAGTTCACCGTGCCAGGGCCGCGGCGGCATAGTAGGCGCCGGCTGTCGCCGCATAGTCGCCAGTTATCGCGCGGCGTGAGGAGGATGCACCGGCGGCTAGGCGTCCTTCAGCCGCGTCCGCAGCACGGGTTTGGCGATCTTCCCCACGGGGTTCTTGGGCAGGGTCGCCTCGATGCACACCTCGCGCGGCACTTTGTAGCGTGCGAGTGACCGGCGGCAATGCTCGATAAGGTCCTCAGGGGCGACGTCGAAGCCGTCCCGGAGCGCCACGAAGGCCACGGGCTGCTCGCCGAACACCCGATCGGGCTGGCCGACGACCGCAGCCTCGAGCACCCCGGGATGGGCGTACAGGACGTCCTCGATCTCCTTCGGGTAGATGTTCTCCCCGCCCCGGATGATCAGGTCCTTGACCCGGTCGACCAGGGTGAGGTAGCCGTCGTCGTCGAACCGGCCGACGTCGCCGGTGTGCAGCCATCCGCCGCGCAGCGTCTGGGCCGACTCCTCCGGCTGGCCGAGGTAGCCGCGCATGACGTTCGGGCCGCGGACGACCACCTCGCCGGCCTGCCCGGCAGGCAGCAGCGTGTCGGACCCGTCCACCACCCCGACGTCGATGCCGGGCAGCGGCCGGCCCACGCTACCCGCCTTGCGGAGGCCGTGCAGCGGGTTGGCGGTGCAGCAGACCGTGCATTCCGACAGCCCGTAGCCCTCCACGACGGGTACGCCGAACCGCTGCTCGAACTCGCCGATCAGCTGGCGCGGCATCGGGGCGGCGCCGCAGATGACGAAGCTCAGGCCCCGGGTGTCCGGCGGCGGCCCGGGACGTGAGGTCAGCATGGCGTAAATGGTCGGCACCGCTGAGAAGAAGCTGGGCCTGACCTTCTCGACCGTGGCCCAGAAGCTATCCGCGTGGAACCGTTCCGCGACGAACGCCGATCCCCCGGCCAGCAGCGGGGATACCACGCTGACCATGATCCCGTTGACGTGGAACAGGGGCAGCACCAGCAGGCTGCGGGTGTCCCCGGTCATCTCGAACCAGTCGATGATGATCCGCGCCGTGGCGCCGACGTTGGCGTGGTCGAGCATGACACCCTTGGGGCGGCCGGTCGTCCCGCTGGTGTAGATCAGCAGCGCCAGGGCGTCCGGGTCGGCGACCAGGGGCGGCGGGGCGGCAGAGGGCGGCGGGTCGCACACCGCCTCCAGCGCGATGATCCGGCCGGGACCGGGGCGCAGCGCCGCCGCGGCGGCGTCGTCGGCCACGACCAGCGTGGCGCCCGCATCATCGATCTGGTAGCGGGCCTCCTGAGCGGTCAGGGCCGGATTGACCGGCGTGACCGCGGCGCCGAGGCGCCAGGCAGCGAACATGCTGGTGACCAGCTCGACCCGGTTCGGCAGCATGATGGCCAGGACATCGCCGCGCCGGAGCCCGGCCGCGGCGAACACCGCGGCCACGGCGAGCACGCGTTCGGCGAAGGCGGCGTTGTCCAGTACCAGGCGCTGGTCGGCGATGCAGGGTCCGCCGGGGTCTCGCTGCGCCCGCTCACCGGGGATTTCGGCTGCTGTCATGGCACGCCCCTTCCGTTTTGAGGCTGACGCTAAGCGGGCGCCCGCGGCCGCGGCATCGTACGCAGGTGACAAACCGGGTGGTCCGCGTCGTATCCGCGCCACGATGCCCGGCCGGTGCCGGCGTACTTACGCTGCGGTCACGACGAGCCCGGAGGCGACGCGCATGACACGGCTGATAAACATCGACAACGGCGGGACGCTGACCGACTTCTGCTTCGTCGACGACGGCGAGGTGCGGTACACCAAGACGCTCACCACGCCATACGACCTGAGCCGGTGCCTGTTCGACGGCCTGGCCAAGGTCTCCGAGCTGGCCTACGGTCAGCCGCAGCTCGCGACGCTGCTGCAGAGCACGGACTGCATCCGGTACTCCACGACCCAGGGCACCAACGCCCTGGTTCAGCGGTCGGGGCCGCAGCTCGGCCTGCTCGTCACCGACGCCACGCTGGTGGAGGGCCTGGCGGCCACCCAGGCGCAGGAAGACTTGCTAGCCGCGCTCGTCGGTGACCGGTGGGGCGTCATCGGCCTGGACGCGGACGACGAGGAGCTGAGCCGCGACCTCCTGGCCCGGGTCAACGACCTGTCCGCGCGCGGCGCCCGGCGGCTGGTCGTGGCGGTGAGCGGCGCCGACTGCGCGCAGGACGAGGCCCGGGTGAAGCGGCTCCTGCTCGGCCTCTATCCCCGGCATCTGCTCGGCGCGATCCCGCTGCTGTTCTCCTGGGAGCTCGTGGCCGACGGCGACGACATCCGCCGTACCTGGTCCAGCCTGCTCAACGCGTTCCTGCACCCGGCGATGGAGCGGTTCTTGTTCAATGCCGACCGGCGGCTGCGAGATGCCCGGTCGCGCCAGCCGCTGCGGATCTTCCGCAACGACGGCGCCTCGTCCCGGGTATCGAAGTCCGCGGCGCTCAAGACGTACAGCTCCGGTCCGCGCGGCGGCCTGGAAGGCACCCGCGCCCTGGCGGTCCACTACGGCCTGCGGCATCTGGTCATGCTCGATGTCGGCGGGACCACCACCGACATCGGGGTGGTCAGCGACAGCGCCATCCACGTCGACCGGCGCGGGACCATCGAGCACGCGCCGAGCTCGCTGGAACTGGCCGCGATCACCAGTTACGGCGTGGGCGGCAGCTCGGTCTTCCGGGTTGCCGACGGGCGGCTGACGGTCGGGCCCGACAGCGTGGGCGCCGCACCCGGCCCGGCCTGCTTCGGGCTCGGCGGCGACCAGGCCACGATCACGGACGTGCTGCTCCTGGCGGGCGTACTCGACCCGGCGACCTACCTCGGCGGGACGCTCGCCCTGCACCCGGACCGGAGTGTCAAGGTGATCGAGGACAAGATCGCCGGCCCGCTGGGCATCCCGCTCGACGACGCGCTGCGGCAGATGGAGGAGGTCCACGCGGCCGCGATCGCGGCCGCCCTGGCCGACGCCAGCACCGTCACCGGCGACACCGTGCTGGCCGCGTTCGGCGGGGCCGGGCCGATGACCGTATGCGGTGCCGCGCGCCGGGCCGGCGTCCGGCACGTGCTGATTCCCCGCATGGCCGCGGTGTTCAGCGCGTTCGGCATCGGGTTCTCCGACCTGGGCCAGCGGTACGAGCTGCCGCTCGCCGCCGCGGACTACGACACGGTCCGGCAGACCGCCGACCGCCTGCTCGCGCTCGGCGCCAGGGACATGTTCGCCGAGGGCGTCGACGCGAGCGCGTGCACCCCCAGGTTCAGGATCACGATCGAGCAAGAGGACACCGAACGCGTCGTCGAGCTCGACGACCTGCATGAGGCCGCGGCCCAGCTGAAACCCGGCGACCAGGCCTCCCTCGAGCTCGTGCTGCTGGCGCCGCTCCCGCACGTGGCGATGGGCGCGGAAGGCGACCCCGGGGCCTCGCCCGCCCAGTCCGGCGGGACGCGGTCGCTGCGCGACGGCCGCGGCGGGCGGGCTGAGGTACCGGTGTACGCGCTGGAACAGCAGCGTCCAGGTGCGCGAGGGCACGGCCCGGCCGTGATCGAGGGCCCGTTCTTCACCATGCGGGTGCCCGTGGGCTGGCAATTCGAGACCACCGCCGCGGGCGACCTGCGGCTGACCGACAGGGGCCAGTAAATGAGCACCGTGATGCGCATCCCGATGACCGAGTATCTCGAGATCGACCTGGAAACCGAGCGGTGGCGCTGCCGGCGCTGCGGCCACGACCTCGGCTCGGCGCGCGGCAACTACAAGGAAGGCACGCTGGTCTACGATCGCGATCCCACCGAGATCCACCGCCCGCTGATCGATTCCGGCCGCTACGAGTTCACCTTCGCCCCCGACGCGGCCTGGTGCCGGATCCTGGAGTTCTACTGCCCGGGCTGCGGAACGCAGATCGAGGCTGAGTACCTGCCGCCGGGCCACCCGCCGACCTACGACATGCAGATCGACGTCGACGCGCTGCGGGCCCAGTGGGCCGCGCGGCCGCCCGGCACCGTGATCCCGCTCGGCCGCGATGTCACCGCCGAGCCGCTCCGCGTCTCCGGCGACCTCGGAGAGGGAGCCTGACGTGAAACGGATCTCGGTCGACATCGGCGGCACCTTCACCGACTGCTTCGTGGCCTGGGAAGACCGCTACATCCAGGCCAAGGCGCTGACCACCCACCACAACCTGGCGCAGGGCTTCAACGAGGCGCTCGATCACGCCTGCGCCACCTTGAACCTGCGGCGCAACGACGTGCTCCGCGAGGTCGACTCGGTTCGCTACGCCACCACCCTGGGCACGAACGCGCTGATCGAACGGCGCGGCCCGCAGGTCGGCGCCATCGTGACCGCCGGGTTCGAGGCCACCATCCCGCTGTCTCGAGGGCGCGGCTACGGAGAAGGCCTGGACGAGCTGGCCAAGAACGACATGTCCAGCGGCACCCGTCCCGACCCGCTGGTACCGCAGACCCTGATCCGCTCCGTGCGGGAACGCGTCGACTACTCCGGCGCCGTGCTCATGGACCTCTCCCCCGAGGACGTCCGGCAGGCGCTGCGCGCGCTCGTCGACGCGGGCGCCGAGGCGCTCGTGGTCTGCCTCACCAACGCGACCGAGAACCCAGCGCACGAACTGCGGGTGCAGGAGATCTTCCTGTCCGAGTACCCAGCCCACCAGCTGGGCGCGATCCCGATGCTGCTCAGCCATCAGCTGTCCGGGCGCAAGGGCGAATACGTGCGCGCCACCTCGGCCATCGTCGACGGCTTCCTGCACGCCACCATGTACCACGCGCTGTCGGAACTGGAGCAGAACCTGCGCGAGCACGGCTACCACAGGCCGATGCTGATCATCCACAACTCCGGCGGGATGGCCCAGCTGAACTCCACCGACGCGCTGCAGACCATCCACTCCGGGCCGGTGGCCGGCATCTCGGCCAGCGAGCACCTGGCCGGCCAGGCTGGTCTTGGCAACGTGGTGGCCACCGATATGGGCGGCACCAGCTACGACATCGGCCTGGTCCCGGCGGACGGGGTCAAGCACTACGACTTCATGCCGGTCATCGACCGGTGGCTGGTCAGCGTGCCCATGATTCACCTGGTCACGCTGGGGGCCGGCGGCGGGTCCATCGCCAGCTACGACCGGCTGCACCAGTCCGTCAAGGTAGGGCCGCGCAGTGCCGGTTCCGACCCCGGCCCCGCCTGCTACGACCGCGGCGGGCTGCGGCCCACCGTCACCGACGCGGACCTGCTGCTCGGCTACCTGACCCCGGAACGTTACGCGGGCGGCCAGATCAAGCTGAACCGCGCCCGAGCGGAATTCGCTGTCGACGAGGAATTCGGGGACCACCTGGACCTGGACCCGGTCGAGGTGGCCCGGCTGATCAAGGCCGAGGTGGACGAGCAGATGGCCAACGGGCTGGCCAAGGAACTGCGGATCCGGGGCTACCTCCCGGCCGAGTTCACCATGCTCGCCTACGGCGGCAACGGCCCGCTGCACTGCTGCGGGATCGCGGCCCACCTCGGCATGGACAAGATCCTGGCCCCGCCGTACAGCTCGGTGTTCTCCGCCCTGGGCGCGGGCAACATGCCGCAGCTCCACATCCACGAACGCTCGGTGCCGCTGGTGCTGTTCGACGCCACCAGCCGGGCGATGTTCACCGACTTCGGCCGCTTCAACGCGATCGTGGCCGAGCTCGAGGGCAAGGGCCGCGCCGACCTGCAGCGGCAGGGCCTGCCGGGCGCCGCGGTCCGGCACCGGCTCGAGCTGGACATGCGCTACGGCAACCAGCTGGTGACGATGGCCGTGGTCGCGGGCAAGACGCGGCTGGACAGCGTCCGCGACGTGGTGGAGCTGATGCGGCTGTTCTCCGGCGATTACGGCCGCCGGTTCGGCGAGGGCAGCCAGTCGCCCGAGGCCGGCATCCGGGTCACCGCGGTCCGGGTCGCGTCGTTCGTCCCGGGCGAGACGATCGAATTCGACGCCACCCCGCCGGATGGCCGCACCACCGCCGCCCGGCCGACCGGGTCGCGGCGCTGCTTCTTCCCCCGCTCCGACGGGCCGGCTGAAACCGCCGTCTACGACGAGAGCGCGCTCGAGCCGGGGCTGGCCGTGCCCGGACCGGCCGTCGTCACCACGCCCACCACCACCTACCTTGTCGAACCCGGCTGGCGGATCGAGACCGGCACGCACGGTGCCATCTGGTTCCTCGCCGACTCGCACGGATAAGGAGAAGCCGGTCATGAGTGAAGCCCAGTTCACGGCGGAGGAGCAGCAGTGGGTCGACGCGTTCCTCGCCGAGACGACCTTGTTCCTCGGGCCCGACCCGGAGATCATGAACGACCACCGGATGGCGCCGCGGACCGCCGAGGAGGACCGCCTGCTGTCCGGCCCGGTCGACGCCAACGACCTGGACCGGGTGCGCAAGCGGATCGTGGCCGGCCTGGACGAGGCGTTCGAGATGATGGAGCAGACCGGCGCCGCTCCCGGCGCCAAGTGGGGCGACCTGACCAGCGCGGTCTACTCGGCGTCCGGTGACCTGATCCACATCAGCACCGGCGGGGTGCTGGCCTTCGCCTCGGTGCTGCATTACCCGGTGCGGTTCATCAACAAGTACTGGATCGGCGACCCGACCGTCGGTGTGCACGACGGCGACGCGTTCATCCACAACGACGCTCGCTACGGCAACATCCACAACACCGACCAGAGCATGATCCTGCCGGTGTTCTACGACGGCGAGCTGATCGCCTGGGTCGCCACGATCATCCACGAGGGCGAGAACGGCGCCAAGGAGCCGGGCGGGATGCCGTCCAGTTCCGAGTCGGCGTATGACGACGGCATCAGGATGAGCCCGTTCAAGATCGTCGAGGAGGGCCGGATCCGGCGCGACCTGCTGACCTTCCTGCAGAACTCGGTGCGCGAGCCGAAGCTGCAGTACCAGGACCTGAAGGTCAAGCTCTACTCGGCGCAGCGGATCAGGGACCGCCTGATCGCGCTGGTCGAGGAGGTCGGCCGGGACGCGTTCATCGCCTCGCTGCGCAAGTCGCTGGAGGACATCGAGGCCGAGGCGCGGCGGCGGATTTCGGCGCTGCCGGACGGCACCTTCCGGGTCAACTTCTTCTCCGACTCCACCCTGCGCGAGAACGTCCTGCTGAAGTACCCGTGCGCGATCACCGTGCGGGGTGACGAGATGACCATCGACTGGCGGGGCGCCGCGCCGCAGTTCCTCAACCGCGCGTTCAACGCCACCCTCGGCACCGCCAAGTGCGGCCTGGGCCAGGCCCTGCTCGGCTTCTTCTGGCCGGACCTGCCCCGGGGGATCAGCGTGATGAACCCGATGGAGGTGCTGACCGACGAGGGCAGCTGCATCAACCCGGGCCTCGACGCGCCGCTCGGGCAGAGCCTGCAGGGTGCCTTCAAGACCTTCGGGGTGTGCCAGTCGGTGTTCGCCAAGGTGCAGTACTCGTGCCCGGAGAAGTTCGGGTCGGTGATCGCGCCCTGGTTCAACCAGATCAACACGTTCCTGTTCGGCGGGGTCACCCAGCACGGCGAGTTCGTCGGCAACGTGTGCGCCGACCTCAACGGCATGGGCGGCGGCGCCCGCGCGCACCGCGACGGCGAGCACTCCATGGCCCCGTTCTTCGCCGCCATGGCCGACATCGGCGAGCAGGAGATCATCGAGGACGACGTGCCGTTCCTCCAGCTGATCTCCAAGAAGATCAAGCGGGACGCGCAGGGGTTCGGCAAGTACCGAGGCGGCATGGGCTACGAGATCGCGGTGGCCGCCCGCGGCACTCCGCTGTGGGGTTTCGCCACGGTGTCCAGCGGCTCGAAGTTCCCGGCCATCCCCGGCCTGTTCGGCGGGTACGGATGCCCGGCCTACCCGCTGGCCAAGATCAAGGGCGTGAACGTCTTCGAGCAGCTGCGGACGGCGCCGGAGAGCTGGTCCTTCGATTTCGAGACGCTGATGAACGACCGGCCGTTCGCCGGCGCCCGGTACTCCACCCACCACATGGGCATGGGCTTCGAGCTCGCCGACGAGGGCGAGGTCTACATGATCTGCCAGGGCAGCGGCGGCGGCTACGGCGACGTATTGGAGCGCGACCCGGACGCGGTCATGGCCGACGTCGAGGCGGGCTACCTGTCCAGCCAGACGGCCCGTGAGATCTATTTCGTCGTTCACGACCCGGACACCCTGGGCGTCGACGTCGCCGGGACCCGGGCGGCCCGGGACGCCGAACGCCAGGCCCGGCTACGGCGAGGCCGGCCTTACGCCGAGTTCGTCACGGCCTGGGTCACCCCCGAGCCGCCCGCGCACCTGCCCTACTACGGGTCCTGGGGCGACGACAACAGCGTCGTCCACGCCACCGCCTGGAGCACGCACGGACCGGTACGGGTATCCGGCCCGGTGAGCCAGCTGCCGCAGATCTTCCTGCCCGATCCGAACGTCCTCGCGCTGGCCGCGCAGCAGGCGCAGATCGCCGGGCTCGAGGCGCGAGTGCGCGAGCTGGAGAACGAGTGAACCGGCTGCTGGCCAGCCTGGACGCCCCGCCCTCGGGCCGGGCCCGGCCGGTCTGGTTCGACGCGGTGGCCTACGGCCGGGCCAGGCTCCTCGGCGGCGGCGACGTGCCGTGGCAGGCGCCGGCCGAGCTCACCTCCTTCTTCGGCAAGACCCAGGCCATGTTCGGCTCCGACGCGATACTGGCCGACGTCGCGGACCTGTTCGAACAGCGGGCCGCCGCGGACCAGGCCCTGCGGGCCGCGATGGCCGCGCGGAGCCGTCCCGGCTACGCGCTGCGGACGCTGCTCGGCGACGAGCGGGCCCGCGCCGACGCGGCCGAGGCGGTCGGCGCCCTGGCCGCCACCAAAGGGACGGTCCCGCTCGTCCTGACCGTGCCCGCGCCGGGCCGGTGGCTGGCCGCCGCGGCGGCGCAGGCCCATCCGGGCGCGGCGGCGCCCGACGCCGGCCAGGCAGAAACCGCGGCCATGTACAGTGCGGACTTCCTGCGCACATTCAGCGACAGCGGAGTCGACGGGCTACTGCTCGACGAGGGCCCGGTACCGGCGGGCGAGCTCACCGACCCCGAGGCCTACCGGCCGGTGGTCAACGTGGCCGAGCACTACGGCTGGCCGGTGGTGATCCGCACTGCGGCGGCCGCGGCCTGGCCGCACGGGCTGATTCCCGGCGTCGCGGTCTGGATCGGCTCCTCGGCGGCCCCCCGGCCGGCGGGCCGCTGGGGCGTCGTAGCCGGGCCCGAATTCTGGGCCGACACCGACCCGCCCGCCGACGCGGACCTCGTCTTGGCCCAGATCCCGGCGCAGGCCGACCCGGAAGCCGTGATGAAACGCGTCCGGGCCCTGACATGACCGCTGTGGACAGCGCGTCCGAGGTCTCGGCCGCGCTCGTCCCGCGTTCGGCCGAGCTGGCCGCGGACATCTACCGTCTGATCGTCAAGGAGATCCCGGCCCTGCACGGGGATTCACGGGCGCTGACGCTGCTGGAAGCGAGCGTGGCGGAGAACGTCTCCACCGTGCTGCACATCCTGCAGCACGGCATCGACCTGGAGCACGTGCGCGCCCCGGCGGCGGCGGAGGAATACGCCCGGCGGCTGGCGCAGCACGGCGTGCCCGTCGCGGCGCTACTGCGCGCCTACCGGATCGGATCCGCCCGGTTCCAAGAGTGCTGCCTAGCCGAGCTCGGCCGTCGCACCGACCGCGCGTCGGTCGTCAGCGCCACGGGGATGCGCATCGCCGGCACGCTGAACGCCTACATCGACCGGGTATCCGAAGAGGTCCTGGGTGCTTACGAGTCGGAGAAAGAGAAATGGCTGCGGAACCAGAGCGCCGCCCGGGCCGCTCGTGTCCGCGCTTTGCTGCGAGAGGACCAGCCGGACGTGGCCGGCTCCGAAGCCATTCTCGGCTACCGCCTGCGGCAGTACCACCTGGGCGTCGTGACCTGGATCACCGGGGCGCAGGCCGGCGGGAACGCACTCGGGCTGCTGGAGCGGGCGACCGGGGAGGTGGCGGCGCAGGCAGGCTGCGACGGGCGGCTCATGTTCGTCCCGCAGGACGAGTGCAGCGCGTATGCGTGGCTGCCGCTAGGCGGGCGGCGTGACGTCTCGCTGGCTGACGTGTGCGCCAAGGGCATCGGGAGCGGCGAGCGGATCCGGTTCGCGTTCG
>Ga0207657_10005836_pt1 | contig 12828 bp, 6 predicted proteins | sample KBSC33metaG_FD_184316 | JGI IMG/M metagenome (GOLD analysis project Ga0207657, IMG submission 184316) | Corn rhizosphere microbial communities from Kellogg Biological Station, Michigan, USA - KBS C3-3 metaG (SPAdes) (version 2) | ecosystem: Host-associated > Plants > Roots > Rhizosphere > Soil ...
GATCAGCAGCCGGCAAAGCCGGCGCGCCGCCGCCCATTCCATCATGCGCGACGCGATCATCTCGATGCCCGCCGCCGCGTTGATCACGATCGCCGCGGTCTCGACGGCGTCGAGAGCGCCGATCGATTGGCCGATGAAATCCGGAAAGCCGGGCGTGTCGATGATGTGCACGCGGGTGTCCTGGGTCTCGAGGTGAAGCACCGAGGACCGCAGCGAGTGCTGCCAGGTTTTTTCCAGCGGCTCGAAGTCGCTGACCGTCGTGCCGCGCTCGACGCTGCCCACCGACTGGATCGCTCCGGCCTTGTGCAGCAGCGCTTCGACCAGCGTGGTCTTGCCCGACGCGCCGTGCCCGACCAGCGCCAGCGTGCGAATGTTGGTGGTGGCGAATTTCGCCATGACTATCTTCTCCTCCTGGGGACCTGCGGGATGGCCGTGCTCGTTGCCGTGACGGCAATTCTACCTTGCAGCGACTGGGGGGCGGCGGCGGCGGGCCGCGGCGTATTTGCAATTTACGCCGGCCGCGCGCCGAGGTCAAAGCGCCGCGCGTCCCCAAGAAAGCAGCAAGGGCGCATCATCGACGCGCCCTCGCTGGATTCGCGCCCGGGGTGGATCAGCTGACGTGCACGGCGAGCAGCTCGCGCAGATGGCGCAGCAGCTCTTCTTCCTGGTACGGCTTGCCGAGATACAGGTCGACGCCGAGCTCGGCGGCCCGGTTGCGATGCTTTTCCGCCGTCCGCGAGGTGATCATGATGATCGGAATGTCCACGAGGTTGTGGTCGGCCTTGATCGTCTTGGCGAATTCGAACCCGTCCATGCGCGGCATCTCGATATCGAGCAGGATGGCGTCGGGAACGCGCTCGCCCAGCAGCTGCAAGGCGTCGAGCCCGTCCTTCGCGGCGATGACCGCGTAGCCTTCGCGCGTCAGCAGGCGGCTGGTTATCTTGCGCACCGTCAGCGAATCGTCGACGATCATGATCAGCGGCGGCCCCGCGGCGGCCGCGGCGGCGGCGGCCGCGGCAGCGGCCTGCGGTGTCTTGACCACCATCGGCGCTTCGGCGGCGGTGTCCAGCCGCTGCGCCAGCTGCACCGGATTGATGATCAGCACGACCTCGCCGGTGCCCAGCACCGTCGCGCCGGAAATCCCTGACACGCGCGCCAGCTGCGGCCCGATGTTCTTCACGACCACTTCCTGGTTGCCGATCATCTCGTCGATGTGCACGGCGGCCAGATTCTGGCCGCTCTTGAGCAGCAACACCGAGTTGTAGCGCATCGTCTCGGGATTGTTCCCGCCGCTTCCGAGCAATCGGGGCAGGTAGAAAAACGGATACTTGCGGTTCTGCCAGGCGACTTCTCGCGTCAGATACAGGTTGATCAGGTCCTTGTCCTTGATCTGCTGCACCTGCTCGACCATCGGCGAGGGCAGCGCCCACAGCCTCCCGCCGGCCTTGACCAGCACGACTTGCGCGACCGCCAGCGTCAACGGCAGGTACAGGGTGAACGTCGTGCCTTGCTTGGCGGAACTCGCCACCTCGACCCGACCCCCGAGTGCCGCGATATCGGACCGCACGACGTCGAGTCCCACGCCGCGTCCCGATATCTGCGTGACCTTGGCCGCCGTGCTGAAGCCGGGCGCGAAGACGAATTCGACCAGCTGAGCCTCGGTCGGATCGGCCCCCGCGGCGAGCAGGCCCTGGGCACGCGCTTTTTCGCGAATGCGCTCGAGGTCCAGCCCCGCACCGTCGTCGGCCAGCTCGATCGCGATTTCATTGCCCTGCTGCCGCACGTTGAGGGTGATTTCCCCGGTGTCGGGCTTACCGGCGGCGACGCGCATCTGCCGGCTCTCGATGCCGTGATCGAGCGCATTGCGCAGCAGGTGCTCGAGCGGCCCGACCAGCTTTTCCAGCACCGAGCGGTCGAGCTCGACCTGCGTGCCGCGAATCTCGAGATTCGCCCGCTTGTCGAGCTCCTTCGCGGTCTGGCGCAGGATGCGGTACAGCCGCTCCGACAAGCTGCCGAAGGGCACCGTGCGGATCGAGAACAGTTGCTGCTGCACGTCGCGCGACAGGCGCGATTGCGCGAGGAGCGCGGCGTCGGCTTCATCGAGATTCTTCAGCAGCGACTGCTGGACGGTCGAGACGTCGTTGACGCCTTCGGCCAGGCCGCGGGTCAATTCCTGGAACCGCGTATAGCGATCGAACTCCAGCGGATCGAAGCCTTCCGCGGCCTCGTTGACCATCGACATGCGCGATTGAATCTGCGACTCGGCCTGGATTTCGATTTCGCGCACCTGTGCGCGCAGGCGAATGACGCTGTTGGTCAGCTCGAGCAGGTTGCCCTTGAGCGAGCGGAGCTCGCCCTCGGCGCGGGCGCGCGTGATCGCGACTTCGCCGGCCTCGTTGACCAGGCGGTCGATCAGCTCGGCTCGCACGCGAAGCATCGCTCGTGCAGCCTCGCTCTCGGCGGCCGGCACCGGTTCGGCCGCGGGCGCCGCGGCAGTCTGCGGCGCGCGGGGCGTGACCGGAAGCGGCGTGACCACGGCGCGGTGAGCCGGCGGCGCTTCGTCGGGCAGCGGTTCGGATACCGCGGCGAGCCACGGCGGCGCCGTATCGGTCTCGCCTTTCTGCAGGCGGTCGAGCAGGAAGGCGATGTGGTCCAGATCGTTGTCCAGCGCGTCGAAAAACTCGGCCGTCGGCGCCGTCGCTTCGACGCCGGTGAGACGGCTTTCCATCATGTGCGCGACCTCGCCCAGCCGCATCGCGCCGGCCATCCGCGCGCTGCCCTTGAACGTGTGCAAGGTGCGCTGCAAGGCCTGCATCGTCTCGCTGGCTGCAGGCTTGGCGCGCCAGCCGCGCAGCTGCTCGCCGGCCTGCGGAAAGAGCTCGGCCGCTTCGTCGAGAAATATCGGCAGCACCTGACGGTCGACATCGTCATGAACTTCGAGCAGCGCGGCTTCATCCGGCGTCGGCAGCGGCGCGGCCGCTGCGGGCGATGCCGGCGGTGGCGCTTCTGGCTTGTTCGGCGTGGACACCGCATGCAGTATCGCCTCGGCCTTGCGCTCGACCGCAGCGGCGGCCGCGATCGGCTCGCCGACCGCGGCAAGCTCGAGATTGATCGTCATGCCATGCTCGTCCGCGTCGGCAACGCGCGCCGCCACGGCCTCGCTGTCGTCGATCCCTCGCTGCGGCACCGTTTCCTGGCGCAGGGTTTCCAGCTCGTTGATGATTTCGGCCACCTCGGCCTCGTCGCTGGAACGAAACGATTCGCGCGCGCGAACCCGCGCGCTCAGTGCGCTCAAGCCTGCGACGGCGCGGGCGAGGACCGGCTGCACCGCACCCGGCAGCGGCGCGCCGCGCTCCTGCAAGCCGAGCAGGCACACCTCCAGCGCTTTGGCGGCGGTGGCGACCAGCGGAAACCCTCCGGTGCGATGAATCCCGCACAGCGTGTGGCTGGCGCGCACCATCAGCTGCGACGGCGTCGCCGCGGGGTCGAACTGCAACGTCTGCAGCTCGTCATCGAGCGTGGCCAGATGCTGCTTGGCCTCTTCACACAAAATGCGATACAGCGCCGCCGAGAGCGTCACTCCGCCGACGGTTATTTCCTCTTCGGCGTCGGCAAGCGCCGCGACCGCGCCGGCATCGGGCGGTTCCGGTGCCGCGGCAGCGGCAAAGGCCAGCGTCGGCGCGGTCGACTCGGCGGAAGGCTCGCCCACGACGCCGCCCTCGGCGTACGGGGTCTCGTCGAGCTCGAGCACTTCGATCGTCGCATGCGGCAAGGCCGATGCCGCGCTATCGGTGCCGGTGTCGACCGCCGAGACAGCGGTGAACGGTCCAGGTGTCGGCCATGACGGCGATGGCGCCGGCGACGGCGGCTGCCCTCCCGAGTCGCCGCCACCGTCGGGAAATTCGCTTTCCACCTTGGCCAGCGCGGCGCGCAAGGCCCCGGCATCAGGCGTCACCCGACCCGTAGTGCGCAACGCGTCGACCCAGCGGCGGAAGCTCGATTCGGCAACGCCTATCAGCGCGATCAGCGCCGGCGTCGTGGGAAGATCTTCTTCGAGCACGCGGTTGTGGACTTTTTCCACCGCGTACGCGAGCTCGCCCAGGTCGGTAAGTCCCACCATGCGGCCGCTGCCCTTGAGCGTGTGGAAGCCGCGGCGCACGACCACGAGCGCCGTGCGATCGTCGGAATTCGCGGCGAGCGCTTTGGCACTGTCCGCGATCGTGTCCAGGACCTCGCCGGCTTCGGTCAGATAGATGTCGAGCAACTCGGTATCGAATTGCGTCGCATCGGTCTCCAGCAGGCGCATCGTTTCGGCCGAAGGTGCCGGCGCCGCCGCGCTCTGCGCCGCGACCGCCGCGACCGCATCCTGCAGGGCGGCCGTGTCCGCGGTGCCGGCGTGCGCAAGCTCGGTCAATGCCGCGTCGGCGTCCTGCAGCAGGCGCGCGTCGCCGATCAGTTCGGCGTCGTGCTTGAGCGTCGTCAGATCCGCCGACAGCCTGTCCCGCGCTGCCAGGTCGCCGGGCGCGCTCTGATAGGCGGCAAAGGTCTCCGGCAGCGCCGACCGCAGATCGACCACCGCCGACTCGACCGTTTCGGGCTCGGCGGCGGGCGCGCTCGGCGCAACGCCCAGACGGCGGTCGAGCAGCGGCGTGATCAGACGGTCGCGATCCGGCCGCTGCTGCTCGACGGCCTCGATATAGAAGCCGAGGCCCGACAGCGATTCGGCCAGCATTTCGAGGTCGTCGTTGTGGACCTCGACATCCGGTTTCGCGTATTCGTCGATCTGCTGCTGGCAAAGCTCGAGCAGGCGTTCCGCGCTGTCGAGTCCAAGCATCTTCAGCGCGCCGGCAATCTGCCGGCTGTCACCGGCGAGCGAGGCGAGCTCGGCGCGCTTGCTGTTGTCCCTGAAGAACGCGTCGAGGACCTGTTCCATGTGACGCAGGTTGGCCTGGATTTCGCGCGCGACCTGCGCGAGCAGCAATCTTTCCTGCGCCCGGCGCGCCATTTCGTCGAGCAGCGGCGCGCCCGCGACGATCGGGGTCGGCTTGTTCTGCTGCGCGGCGTCGATGCGCGCCAGCATGGCGTCGATCTGCTGCGGCAGCTCCGGCGAAATCGAGCCGAAATGCTCGATCGTCGATTCGGCGAGCAGCAGGGCCGTCGCGAATTCCATCGCCACCGACTCGGAAACGTTGCCGGTGCCGAACTTGTCGACGCGGCCGGCCAAGGCGCCGATCAGGCGGGTGAGCGACGGCTCCCCGATCGCGCGCACGCGGTCGGCCAGGCCTGCCATCGTCTGCTTGAGCTTGGCGATGTTTTCAGGGCGCCCGCCGGTGATTTTCAGCCAGAGGTCCTTGGCGCTGGCCAGCTGCTCGCGCGCCTCGCGCAGCAGCGGCTGCGTGCGCAGCACATCCGCCGACAGCACTTCGGCGGTCGGGATGAGCCCGTTCAGGCGATACGCCCGCTGCACCGCCTGCGTCTGCGCGCCGACCGGGGCGCTTATTGCGACGTAATAGAGCACCTCGCGCCGCATCCGGTCCGAGACCTTGGCCGAGCCTTCGACGAAGCGCCGGATCTGCAGGTCGACTCTTCCGCACAGCTGCTTGACGCCGAAGCCACTTTCGACGCCCTTTCCGACGATGCTTTCGAGCAGCGCTCCGACGGTCCACCAGAACGAGCGCTGCGCCGAGTGCGTCTGCACGTCTTCGATGCCCTGAACCGCGTCGCGCATGATCTTCGAGCCTTCCTCGTCGCCGCGCAGCCAGGCGAGCAGGCCGCGCTGGTAGAGGCGGCGCTGCTTGATCAGGAAGGAGGAAAGCTTGTGCGGCGTGACCGACTTCAGCGTCGCGATCTTGGGCGCGCGCGGCGACAGGTCGGGGAAGAACAGGTCGGTCGGCGACGCGCCCTTCACGCCGCGGGCCTGCTGCATCTGCTCGTATTCGGGGAAAAGCTTCAGCGGCACCGGATTGACGCCGCCGACGAGCTCGTCCAAGAAAATGCGAAGCTTGCGCCCGGCGCGGTCGACCAGATCGCAGGCCGCCGGCACCTCGTCTTTCGGCAGCTCCTCGAGCCGTACCAGGTGGCGCTCGATTTCTTCGGTATAGGCGGCCACCGCATCGAGTCCCACCATCTGCAGCGCTCCGGCTGCCTGGTGCACATGCGTGCGCGACTGCTTGAGCGGGGTCGGGTCCTGCGGCGCGGCCTTGTATGCGGCGAGCGATTCCAGCCCGCGTCCGAGGGCCTGGTCTATTTCGCCATGGACCCAGGAGAGCGGTCCGAGATCGAAATCCTGTGCGGTGTCGCTGGCCATGATGATTGGGCTAGTTCATTCGGAATCGGCAACCCGGCATCGACATGCAAGAACCGCGCCCGAATCAGGCCTCATGGGCGCGTCGCCACCCTCATACCTTGAAACCGGCCACCGAGCTGCGCAGCTCGGCCGCGAGCTTGGTCAGCTGGCCGATCGAGACGTTGGTCTGCTTGGTGCCCTCGGTCGTCTCCTCGGTGATCTTCAGGATGCCCTGCATGCCGCGGGTAACGTCCGACACCGAGGCCGACTGCTTCTGCGTCTGCGCCGAGATGCCGCCGATCAACTCGGCCAGCTCGCGCGACACGCGCCGGATTTCGTCCAGAGCCTGACCGGCCGCGTCGGAGAGCTTGGTTCCCTCGACCACGCCCACGGTGCTCTTTTCCATCGCCGCCACGGCGTCCTGCGTGTCGGCCTGAATGGTCTTGACGATCGCCTCGATCTGCTTGGTCGCCTCGCCCGAGCGCTCGGCCAGCCGCTGCACTTCTTCGGCGACGACGGTGAAGCCGCGGCCCGCCTCTCCGGCCGACGCGGCCTGGATCGCGGCGTTGAGCGCCAGCACGTTCGTCTGCTCGGTAATGTCCGAAATCAGCTCGACGATCTCGCCGATCTCCAGCGACGATTCGCCCAGGCGCTTGATGCGCTTGGCGGTGTCCTGGATCTGCGTCCGGATTTCGTTCATGCCCGATATCTGGTTGTGCACCGCTTCACCGCCCTTTTCCGCGGCGGCAAGCGACTGCTGCGCGACGCGGGCCGACTGCGCCGCCGTCTGCGACACCTCGTTGATCGACTGTGCCATCTGCAGGACCGACGCCGATGCCTGCTGGATCTCCTTGTTCTGCCGCTGCGATGCCTCGTACAGCCGGTTCGAGATCGCCTGCGCGTCGGTCGTCGCCTTGGCCACCTGGTCGGTCGCCGAGTTGATGCCGCGGACCAGCGTGCGCAGCTCCTCGATGGTGAAGTTGATCGAGTCCGCTATCGCACCGGTGACATCCTCCGTCACCGAGGCCTGCACGGTGAGGTCGCCGTCGGCGAGGTTGCCCATCTCGTTCAGCAGCCGCAGAATCGCTTCCTGGTTGCGCTTGTTCTCCTGCTCGCTCTCGAAGGCGCGGACCCGACCGTCCTCGCGGGAAACCCAGCCGTAGGCGATCAGCGCGATAAGGGCCAGCAAGGCGAACGTCATCGCGGCCCACAGGGTGAAGCTGCGCACCGTCGTCTGGCCGTCGAATTCGTTGGTCAGCGCGGTCGCATCGGCCAGCAGCGGCTCCGAATCCTGGTTGATGCCGCGCGCGGCCTGCTTGGCGAGCACCAGGCGTTGCATGTTCTGCAGGATGGCGTTGACGCCGGTCTCGTAGCTGGCGAACCGCTTTTGCAGCTCGGTCAGGGTGGCACGCGCATCGTCGGCGCGCACCGCGCCCGGAAGCCGCAACGCGTCGCTTCCCTTCAGCAGCCCGTTCAGGATGTCGCGGAACGTGCCGGTGTCCTTGCCCAGCAGGAAAGCGACTTCCGGATCGATCTCGTCCGACGAAACGAGCGAATTCGCATTCTTGGCGATCCGCTGCGACAGCACGGCAAGCTGATTGGTGAAATCGACTTCGCGCAGCGACCCGCCGGCGGAGGCGATCTGCGCCGACGCCTGCTGCGCGAGCTCGAGCAGCGCGTTGTTGCCCTGGTTGATGCCGTCCAGCCCTTTCGACAACGAAAGCAGCGCTGCCTGGTTGTCGACCACCGTCGTGGCGTTCTTTTCGACCCGCTCCCAGCGCGCATCGAGCGCGCTCAGCGCCTTCTGCAGCGCTTCGTTGGTGGCGACGTCGACGTTGGTCCCGTGGACGACGCCACCCTTGCTCAGCGCGTCGAGGTCGGCGCGGAAACGGTCGCGCGAGTCCTTGACGCTTTCGAAGGCGCCGGCATTGCCCTGCACCGCCAGCGCGGTTCCGCGCGCCAGGCGCTGCGACAGCATCTGCATTTCGGTGGCCGTCGTCGAGCTTGCGCCCGCCTGCGAGTTGGCCCGGTAGTTGAGCCACAGCATCGCTCCGGCGAGCACCCCGAACAGCAGCAGAAGCACGCCGAGGATCTGGTACTGCCTGGCGATCGGCAGATGCCCGATGAACCACAGGCGCCCAGGCTGTTTCATCTCGGGACTCGCGCTGCGCATCTGATCCATGATCGAAGGCGCGGCCAGCGGATCGTAGCCGCGCTGTGCGCCGCTCATCTTGACCTGTGTCGTCGGCTCTTCGAGGTCGGCTTCGGACAGGATCTGTCCTCTGCCCGCGCCCGCTCCCAAGAGGCCTTTGAATGTGAATGCCATGATTCCTCCCCCAGATAGGGTCGTTACGCTTGCGTCAATCCGTCAGACTGCGCCAAAGCTACAGTCCCACTTGCAGAAAGGCCGGGTCCTGCGCCAGCAGGGCCAGATCGATTTCCTGCCACACGCCGCCGGCCTTGTCGGTCCAGCGCGCGCCGTACCAGGCCGGCGCGCCGGCATCAGCATCGCTGCGCACCAATTCGGCGAGATTGCTCAAGCCCAGCACTCGCGTCACGACCAGCCCGGCGCGCAATTCACCGACGCGGGGTCCGAACAGGACCAGCCGCGCCTGCGCCGCACCGCCGCTCACCGGCTCGCTCGCCTCGCCGAGAAATCCGGCGAAATCGATAACGCTGTAGAGATTGCCGCGGATGTTGGAAATGCCCAGATACCACGGGCGGGTCAACGGCACCGTCGCCAGCGTCGGAACCGCGATGACCTCGCCGGCATCCGCCAGCCGGATCAGCCATTGCTTGCCGGCGCAGGCCAGGCCCAGACGCGATTGCTCGACCTGCTGCGTCGTCTTCGCCGCGAGGCGCGCCGCCAGTTCCTGCTGGAAGGCGCGGAGGTCGAGCTTGGCGGCGCGGGCCATAGCCGTGGATCAGCCGAGGGCCGTGATCTTGGCGATCAGCTCGTCGCGGTTGACCGGCTTGACGATGTAATCGCGCGCGCCCTGGCGCATGCCCCAGATCTTGTCGGTTTCCTGCGTCTTCGACGTGCAAAGGATGATGGGCACGCTGCGCGTCGCCGGGTCGCGACTGATCGCGCGGGTCGCCTGGAAGCCGTTGAGCCCCGGCATGACGACGTCCATCAGTATCAGGTCGGGCTTTACCGTCTTGGCCTTGAGAATGGCATCTTCGCCATTGTCGCTGGCGACGACCTCGTAGCCTGCCTTCGTCAGCATGTCGTTGAGGACATGCCGCTCGGTCGGCGAGTCGTCGACGATCAATACGCGTTTTATCGCCATTGTTTCCGCACCCCTCCCTGCCCTTCTGCGCGCCCGCCCGATGCGGGCGTCGCTCAATGCGCCGCCGCTTTGACGTGCGTGCCGACCGCCTTCAACAGGCTTTCCTTGGTGAACGGCTTGGTCAGGTACTGATCGGAACCGACCATTCTGCCGCGCGCCCGGTCGAACAGCCCGTCCTTCGACGAGAGCATGACCACCGGCGTCTGGTGAAAGCGCGAATTCTTCTTGATCAGCGCGCAGGTCTGGTAGCCGTCCAGGCGGGGCATCATGATGTCGACGAAGATCAGGTCCGGCTGGTGGTCCGCGATCTTGGCCAGCGCGTCAAACCCGTCTTCGGCAAGGATCACCGTGCATCCGGCCTGGAGCAGGAAAATCTCGGCGCTGCGACGAATCGTGTTGCTGTCGTCGATCACCATGACCTTCGCACCCGTCAAGGCGACTGGATCCCGCAATTCAGTTCCTCCGTTGAGGCCGTGTCCCGCATCCAGCGCAATCGTTTCCATGTGAAGCCCTCGAAAGTTTGCCACGTATAGGACCAAATGCCTAGAGCATAATCCTTGCCAGAACGAGCAAAGCTTAGGTTTTTGAGCGATTTGCAACACCGGCGACGCGAATTTGAGCGAAAAACTGCCGTTGCGGGTCACCACCCGCTGGCGCGGCGGGCCGAGTGTCGATGTCAGGGAACTGCCCCGGCGTGCGATTTCATGCGCGGCGCACGCCCGATGAGCGGCGTCCCGGGGCCGGAAAAACACCCTCGGCGGCCCGGTTAGCCCGGCCGACGCGCCGGCGGCTCCCGCCAGCGGGCGGGCACGGGGGTCGCGGGTCCTTCCTAGCGGCCGAGAAACATCCGGTAGGCCGGATTGGCCGTCTCGTCGACGCCGTAGTAGCCAAGGCGCGTCAGAAAGCTGCGAAAGTCGGCATGATCCGCGGGCGGCACCTGCATTCCGACCAGCACGCGCCCGTGATCGGCGCCATGGTTGCGGTAATGGAACAGGCTGATGTTCCAGCCGCGGCTCATGCTGTTCAGGAAGCGCATCAGCGCCCCCGGCCGCTCCGGGAACTCGAACCGGTAGAGGATTTCGTTCTCCGCCGCCGGCGCGTGGCCGCCGACCAGATGGCGCACATGCAGCTTCGCCATTTCGTTGTCGGACAGGTCGTAGGCCTCGATCCGCCGCGCATGCATCGCCCGGAGCAGGGCCGCGGTCTCGTGCCGGTTGGCCACTTCGACGCCGACGAAAATGTGCGCGACGCGCGGATCGGCGTAGCGGTAGTTGAATTCGGTCACGCTGCGCTTGCCCAGCAGCGCGCAGAACTCGCGGAAGCTTCCCGGCCGCTCCGGTATCGTCACCGCGAAGATCGCCTCGCGCGCTTCGCCCAGCTCCGCCCGTTCGGCGACAAAGCGCAGGCGGTCGAAATTCATGTTGGCGCCGCAGGCGATCGCGACGAAAGTGCGCCGCTTCGGCCGGTGCCGCTCGCACCAGGCCTTGACACCCGCGACCGACAGCGCGCCGGCCGGCTCGAGCACCGCGCGCGTATCTTCGAACACGTCCTTGAGCGCGGCGCAGATCGCATCGGTGTCGACGGTGATCATGTCGTCGACCAGCTCCCGGCAGATGCGAAACGTTTCCTTGCCGACCTGCTTGACCGCGACGCCGTCGGCGAAGAGCCCGACGTGACCGAGGCGGACGCGGCGCCCGGCCGCAAGCGAGCGCGTCATTGCGTCGGAGTCGGCCGGCTGCACGCCGATCACTCTTACTTCCGGGCGCACCCGCTTCACATACGATGCGATGCCGGCGATCAATCCGCCTCCTCCGACGGCGACGAAGATCGCATCGAGCGGTCCCTGGCACTGGCGCAGGATTTCCACCCCGATCGTGCCCTGGCCCGCGATCACATCGGGATCGTCGTACGGATGAATGAACGTCGCCCGCCGCGCCTTTTGCAGCTTGACCGCGTGCGTATACGCGTCGCTGTAGGAATCGCCATGCAGGACGACGGCGGCGCCGCGCTCCTCGACCGCCTGGATCTTGATCGACGGAGAAGTCACCGGCATGACGATCGTCGCCTTGCAACCGAGCCGCTGCGCGGCCAAGGCGACCCCCTGGGCATGATTGCCGGCCGACGCCGCGACCACTCCCCGCGCGCGCTCGGCGGGCGACAGATGCGCCATCCGGTTGTAGGCACCGCGAAGCTTGAACGAAAATACCTCCTGCTTATCCTCGCGCTTGAGCAGCACGCGGTTGCCGAGACGGCGCGACAGTGTCGGCGCCGGCTCGAGCGGCGATTCGATCGCGACGTCGTAGACCTTCGCGTTCAGAATTTTTTGCAGGTAGTCGATCGGCACGGTGCGAAACGAGGCGTGGACGAGGCAGCGAGCGTAGCAGAAACACGTGTGCACCCAAAGCCGGCGTGGTTCGCCTGCGTGTATTTCTGTTAGGCTGCGCGCACTGCTTTTCGTCGCGCCGGATGCCGGCGTGAACAGGCCCAGTCCGTGACCGCCAAGACGCTTGCCGTCGTCGACCTCGGCTCGAACAGCTTCCGCCTGGAGATCGGCCGGGTCGAGGGCGACCAGGTCTATCGGCAGGACACGTGGCGCGAGACCTTGCGCTTCGGCGCCGGCATCGACCGGCATGGACGCTTCAGCGCGGCGGCGATGAAGTTGGCGCTGGCCTGTCTCGCCCGGTTTCGCGAACGCCTGTCCGGCGTTCATCCGGCGGCGGTAAGAGCGGTGGCGACCAATGCCTTTCGCGTTGCGGCCAATGCGCGCGAATTCCTGCCCAGAGCCGAGCGCGCCCTGGGAGCGCGGATCGACGTCATCAGCGGGCACGAAGAGGCTCGGCTGATCTATCTGGGCGTTGCCCACGAGCTGCCGCCCTCCGACGCGCCGCGCCTGGTCGTCGACATCGGGGGCGGATCGACCGAATTCATCATCGGCCGCGGGCTCGAGCCCGACCGGCTCGAGTCGCTGACGCTGGGCTGCGTCAGCACCACGCAGAAATTCTTTCCCGACGGGATGGTCACCGCGACCGCGTTCGACGCGGCGGAAACCGCGTCCCGGGTCGACATCGAAGCCATCGCCGGCGATTTTGGCGCCGGTCATTGGAAGAATGCGTACGCGTCTTCGGGCACGGCGGCGGCACTGGCGGAGATCCTCGAGCAAAACGGGTTCTCCGCCGGCGGAATTACACCGGCGGGCCTCGACCGGCTGAAGAAGCGCCTGGTTCGCGCGGGCGATCCGGCACGCCTCAAGCT
>Ga0207657_10005837_pt1 | contig 12826 bp, 14 predicted proteins | sample KBSC33metaG_FD_184316 | JGI IMG/M metagenome (GOLD analysis project Ga0207657, IMG submission 184316) | Corn rhizosphere microbial communities from Kellogg Biological Station, Michigan, USA - KBS C3-3 metaG (SPAdes) (version 2) | ecosystem: Host-associated > Plants > Roots > Rhizosphere > Soil ...
ACGATGATCAGCATGGCCACGGCGCCGTAGGCCATGTCGATCGTGCTCAGCTGCCGGATGCGCTCCGGGCTGAGGTTGGGCCGCAGCAATGCCACCTCAGCGACCAGCAGACCTGCCAGGGTGAAGACAGTGAGATGGTGAGCGATGGCCAGAAGGAGATCGGTCATGGGGCCTCCATGGGATGGGCGCAAACATCGCCGCCGCTGAGCGCTCCGGCAAGGTTGCGCCGGCGGCCGTTCCCCGCTATTTCCGCGCCGGATCAACATTTCAGGGCGGCCGATGGCTGACACACAATTCGACGTGCTCACCATCGGCAATGCGATCGTCGACGTGATCGCCCCGATCGACCCCGATTTCCTGACGCGCGAGGGCCTGGCCGAGGGCATCATGCACCTGGTCGATGCCGAGCGCTCCGCCTACCTCTACGACCGCATGCCCGCCGAGAAGCGGCAAATTTCGGGCGGTTCGTCCGCCAATACCGCGGCGGGCGTGGCGAGCTATGGCGGCCGAGCCGCGTTCATCGGCAAGGTCGCGGCGGACCCGCTCGGCGACGTCTTCGCCGACGACCTCAAGGAGATTGGCGTCCACTATTCGATCGGCCGGTTGACTGAGGGTCCGGCGACGGCGCGCTCGATGATCCTGGTGTCGCCTGGTGGCGAGCGCACGATGAATACATATCTGGGCGCCTGCCAGCAGCTCACCACCGCGGATATCAAGGAAGACGAGATCGGCGCCGCGGCGGTGACCTATATGGAGGGCTATCTGTGGGATCCGCCGGAGGCCAAGAAGGCCTTCGTCCTCGCCTCCCACTTTGCCCACAAACACGACCGGCCGACGGCGTTCACGCTGTCGGATCCCTTCTGCGTCAACCGCTATCGTGACGAGTTCCTCGACCTGATGCGGTCGAAAACCATCGACTATGTCTTCGCCAACATCGAAGAGGCCAAGGCCCTCTACCAGACCGACAGCCTGCACGAGGCGGTACAGGGGATCGCCAAGGACTGCGAGCTGGCCGCCATCACCATGGGGGCGCAGGGCGCGATGGCGGTGCAGAACGGCGAAATCGTCACGGTGCCGGCCTTCGCCATTCCGCAGGTGGTGGACGCCACCGGCGCCGGCGATCTTTTTGCCTCGGGCTTTCTGCTGGCGCTGGCTCGCGGGCGGGACCTGAAGACGGCGCTCGCGGCCGGGTGCCTCGCGGCCAGCGAGGTGATCTCACATATCGGCGCACGCCCCATCCGCGAGCTCGATCAGATGGCGGCCGAGCATCAGATCGCGATCTGAGACGGGGCCCTACACCCGCCGCAGCCGCACCTCGTCGACCGCGTGGTTGCCGGCCTTCTTGAGGATCAGATCGGCGCGGCCCCGGGTGGGCAGGATGTTGTCGCGCAAATTGGGCAGGTTGATCTGGTCCCAGGCCCAGAGGCCAAACTTCTCGGCTTCATCGGTCGGCATCTCGGCGAGCCGGCGGAAGAAGCTCTTGGGATCGGTGAAGGCGGATTCGCGCAGCGCCCGGAAGCGCACCATGAACCAGTTGCGCAGGTCCTCCTCGTCGGCGTCGATATAGATCGAGAAGTCGATGAAGTCCGACGCGAACAGGATCGGCTTGCCATTCTTGGGCAACTCGCCCGGCTGCAGGATGTTGAGGCCTTCGACGATCAGGATGTCGGGGCGATCGATGGTGAGGAACTCACCGGGCAGCACGTCGTAGATCAGGTGCGAGTAGACCGGCACCTTGACCTCGGCCTTGCCCGACTTGATGTCGCTGAGGAACGTCAGCAACGCGCCACGATCGTAGCTTTCGGGAAAGCCCTTGCGATCGGCGAGCTTCAGCTCGTCCAGAACGGCGTTCGGCAAGAGGAACCCGTCGGTGGTGATGAGATCGACCTTGGGCGAGGTGCGCCAGCGCCGGAGCAGCGCGCGCAGGATCCGCGACGTGGTCGACTTGCCCGAGGCGACGGACCCGGCGACGCCGATGATGAAGGGCACCTTGGTATCCTCGGTGCCCAGAAACCTGGTCGACACCCGATGCACCGCCTGCGCCGCCTCGACATAGAACGAAATCAGACGCGTCAGCGGCAGGTAGATCTCTTCGGCCTCTGCCAAAGAGATCGGATCGGTGAGCGCACGCAGCCGGTCGATATCGGCGGCGGTCAATGTCATGGGCTCGCCGTCGCGATACTGCGCCCACTCCTCTTTCGAGAAGACGTGATAGGGGTTGAGTTCGAGCTTGCGCCGCTCCGCCATCATGAGGACCGTGACGCCTTCTCGGCCAGCCCCGATTGGCCGGTACGACGCTCGAGCTCGGCGACAACCTCGCTCAGGGGCACATCGGCGGCGCGCAGCAGCACCAGCAGATGATAGAACACGTCGGCCGCCTCGTTGGCGACGCCGGTCTTGTCGCGCGCGACCGCCGCGACGATGGTCTCGATCGCCTCCTCGCCGAACTTGCGGGCACAGCGGTCGACGCCGTCGCGCAGGAGCTTGGCGGTGTAGCTTTCATCGGGCGAGGCCTTGGCCCGTTCGGCCAGACGGTCATCGAGCTCTTCGAGGGAGAACGCCATTTCAGTCGAGCCTCATGGGGATACCGTGCTCGGCAAGATATGCCTTGGCCTCGGGGATGGTGAAGGTGCCGAAGTGGAAGATCGAGGCGGCGAGCACCGCATTGGCGTGGCCGATGCGCACGCCGTCGACCAGATCGTCGAGCGAACCGACGCCGCCTGAAGCGATCACCGGCACATGCACCGCATCGGCGATGGTGCGGGTGAGTTCGAGATCGAAGCCGGCCTTGGTGCCGTCGCGATCCATCGAGGTGACCAGCAGCTCGCCGGCGCCGCGCTGCACCATGCGCACGGCGAACTCGACGGCATCGAGGCCGGTCGGGTTGCGGCCGCCATGGGTGAACACTTCCCAGTCGGAGCGGTTGGCGCCGCCGACCGAGACGGTCTGCCGGCGGCGCGCATCGACCGAGACCACGATGCACTGGTCGCCGAACTTGTCGGCGGCGCGCTCGACGAAATCGGGATCGTTCACCGCGGCAGTGTTGATGGACACCTTGTCGGCGCCGCTGAGCAGGAGCCTGCGGATGTCCTCGATGCTGCGCACGCCGCCACCCACCGTCACCGGCATGAAGCACTGCTCGGCGGTACGGGCGACGACGTCGAAGATGGTATCGCGGTTCTCGGCGCTGGCGGTGATGTCGAGGAAGCAGAGCTCGTCGGCGCCCGCGGCGTCATAGGCGAGCGCCGCTTCCACCGGGTCGCCGGCATCGACGAGATCGACGAACTGCACGCCTTTGACGACGCGGCCGTCCTTCACATCGAGGCAGGGGATGATGCGGGTCTTGAGGGTCATCGGGCGGCCGCTCTGTTTGATGCGCGTCCTCGCGGCTGCGCCACTGCGGTCGTCCCGGGGCGCCCGTCCTTCACGTCGAGGCAGGGGATGATGCGGGTCTTGAGAGTCATTTGGCCTTGGCCTTGCCGCGCAGGGTGACGAACAGCGCGAACAGGAATGAGAGGATCCAGAAAATGCCCACGAAGCTCACCAGCATCAAGACCGGCGCCGGCAGCCAGCCCGAAAGCGTGGCGTAACCGACGGCGAGGATGGCCAGCAGCGACAGGCCGTAATAGCCGAAATTGACATCCATCCGGGTGGTATCGGCGACGCCGGAGCGTTTGCGCCGCCAAGCCATCTGGCTGATGATCAGCACGGACAGCCACAGGAAGCCGAGCAGGATGCCGATGGGCAGGGTGACGAAGCTCACCTGCACCATGCTGGCCATGTCGTAGAGCAGTCCGCCGCGGTCCTGCCCGAGGATCACACAGGGTGTAGGCCCGGAATCGAGGATGGTGCAGTGGTTGAGATCGGCGATGACGCTGGCCAGGTAGACGATCGCCATCGGCCCGAGCGCGACGATCGCGATCAGCCCCAGCAGCTGCCAATAGGGCCGCATGTTGAACGGGGCGGGCGGCGGCGCGCCGGCGGGTTCGCTCAGGCTCATGCCGGCTTCACCTTGCCGAAACGGGCGCGATGGATCAGCAGCACAACCAGCCAGATGATGAACAGGACGAAGGCGAGGGGGAAGGTCAGGAAGATATAGAGGACCGAGAGGCCGCCGAACTGCAGCCAGTCGCCCCAGTCCTGGCCGTTGATCATGCAGGCAGATTTGACGCCTTCGTTGATATTGCAGCCATAGGCATTGGCGATCGCGGCCGCGATGACGGTGGTGAACACCGGCAGCACCGCCAGGATCGCGATCAGGCCGAACAGAATCCAATAGACGAGCCAGGGAAAGCGCCGCGGGCGGAGCGCGACGTCGCTCACGCCGGAATACCCTTGAGCAGCGCCAGCGCGGCGCCCGGATCGATGCGGCCATCATAGAGCGCCCGGCCGGTGATGGCGCCCTCGAGGATCTGGCATTCGGGCCGGCTCAGCCGCTCGATATCGGCCATCGAGGCAAGCCCGCCCGAGGCGATCACCGGGATGGTGACGGCGCGCGCAAGGTTCAGAGTGCCATCCCAGTTGATGCCGCTGAGCACCCCGTCGCGATCGATGTCGGTATAGACGATGGCGGCGACGCCGGCCCCCTCGAAGCGCCGCGCCAGCTCGATGACGTCCAACTCCGAAGTCTCGGCCCAGCCTTCGACGGCGACCTTGCCGCCGCGCGCATCGATGCCGACGGCGATGCGCCCGGGGAATGCCCGCGCCGCCGCTTTCACCAGCTCCGGATCGCGCAGTGCCACGGTGCCCAGGATGACGCGGCTCAGACCCTTGCCGAGCCACGCCTCGATATGGACGAGCGTGCGGATGCCGCCGCCCAGCTGCACCGGCATCTGCACGGCCTTGATGATTGCCTCGACGGCGGCGCCATTGCGGCTTTCGCCGGCGAAAGCCCCATCGAGATCGACGACGTGCAGGTACTCGAACCCCTGCTGCTCGAAGATCCGGGCCTGCGCCGCCGGATCGTCGTTGAACACCGTCGCCTGCGCCATATCGCCGAGCTTGAGGCGAACCGCCTGGCCTTGCTTCAGGTCGATGGCGGGGAACAGGATCACGGCTTCCACTCCAGGAAGTTCTCGATCAGCGTCAGGCCCAGCGTCTGGCTCTTTTCCGGGTGGAACTGCGTTCCGAACATGTTGTCGCGGCCGACACAGGCGGTCACCTGCTGACCGTAGTCGGCCACAGCGAAGAGTTGCCGGTCGTCGGTGGGCGCGAGGTGATAGGAATGGACGAAATAGGCGTGCAGGCCATCCTCGCCGTCTGGGATGTTGGCGAGCAGCGGGTGTGGCTGGGTGAACCGCAGCGTGTTCCAGCCCATATGAGGCACCTTGAGCCCGCCGCGCGGCTCGAGCCGTACCACTGGACCCATGATCCAGTTGAGGCCTTTGTAGACGCCCTTCTCGTGCCCCTCGGTGGCCATCAGCTGCATGCCGACGCAGATGCCGAGAAATGGAACCGCATTCTTGAGAACACGCTCTTCCATGGCCTGGCGCATGCCGCGCACCGACATGAGCCCATTCATGCAGTCTTCGAAGGCACCGACGCCGGGCAGCACGATGCGGTCGGCCCGGCGGACGAAATCGGGGTCGGCGGTGACCGCGACGTCGGTGTCGCTGCGCAGCGCGCGCACCGAACGTTCGAAGGCCTTGGCGGCCGAGCGGAGGTTGCCCGAGCCGTAGTCGATGATCGCAACTGTCGCCGTCATTTTGGCTGGGCCGCGGCCGATGTCAGGAAATCGTGGGTGGCTAGATCCTCGCCGGTCGAGACCACGTCGCCGCGCCAGATGTAACCGCGGGCAAGGAGCCCGTCCCGACGGAAGGCAGGCGCTTCAAAGCCCAGGAACACCGCGACCAGCACGTAGAGCCAGGAAACCGCGTCGACCCCGATCACGCGCGACACATAGGCCAACCCCAGCACCAGGGCGACCCAGAACACCAGCAGCAGCCACAGGCCATTGAAGAGCGCGAAAAGCGGGGTGAACAGCATTGCCGTCCACGAGAAGCGATCGGCCACCGCGACGGGGGGGACGAGCTTCGGCGCGCGGTTCTTTGCCGCCTTCCCTTGCGGTTTTTCAAAGATAGAGTAGACGGTCATGGCACCGCCTTAGAGCAAATCGGCCCCGCATGGAAGCGAGGCGCTCTGCGGCTGGGTTTGATGGAGATCACGACGATGGCGACCCCGACCAATACTCACGCGGAGACCGAGGTCCGGGAAACCCCGAGCCAGGGCATCTTCATCGGCTATCTGGCGCTTGGCCTGCTGATTTTCGCGGTTCTCGTCGCCGGCTTCGGCCTCCTCGCCGGCGCCACGCACGGCTGGCAGTGATCTAGCCACCCACGCCCAATCATCCAAAACCCACCGTGTCATTCCCGCGCCGGCGGGAATCCAGGAATCACGCCCTCCAGTGGTTGCGGCCCTGGATCCCCGCCTTCGCGGGGATGACACCGGGCAGACTGCCGCTTTCGGTGAGTGAGCCCGGGACGCCTAAAGCGTGCCCTTCGTCGACGGAATCACGTCTTTTGCCCGCGGGTCGATCTCGACTGCGTCGCGCAACGCCCGGGCCAAAGCCTTGAAGGCCGACTCGGCGATATGGTGATTGTTGTCGCCGTAGAGGGTCTCGACGTGCAGCGTGATCCCGGCATTCATCGCAAAGGCCTGAAACCACTCGCGAAATAGCTCGGTGTCCATCTCGCCGACCTTGTCGCGGTTGAAGTCCACCTTCCAGACGAGAAACGGCCGGCCGGAGACGTCCAGCGCCACCCGGGTGAGCGTGCCGTCCATCACCAGATCCGAGCTCGCATAGCGGCGGATGCCCTTCTTGTCGCCCAGCGCCTGCTTGATCGCCTCGCCCAGCGCGATGCCGACATCCTCGGCGGTGTGATGGAAATCGATGTGAAGGTCGCCCTTGGCCCGGACCGTGATGTCGATCAGCGAATGCTTGGACAACTGGTCCAGCATGTGGTCGAGAAAGCCGATGCCGGTCTGGATATCATAGGCACCCTTGCCGTCGAGGTTCACCTTGACCGAAATGTCGGTCTCGTTGGTTTTCCTCTTGATTTCGGCCTTACGCATTTTCCACACCCCGGGGGTCATCCCCGCGAAAGCGGGGACCTCCGTTTAACTTGGCCGACCCCTGGAGAGAAACAGAGGTTCCCGCTTTCGCGGGAATGACCCGGTGGGGAGGCGCCACCTAGCCGTATGGGCAGTTCTATCGGCAAATGCCGATATTGCTTTCGCCCGTCCAGTCCCTATCTACGGAAAAATCCTTTTGGAGTGTTGAATGCCCACAAACAATGACTTTCCGGGCTGGCACGGCACAACCATCGTCTCGGTCCGCAAGGGCAACAAGGTGGTGATCGCCGGCGACGGCCAGGTTTCGGTCGGCAACACCGTGATGAAGCATAATGCCCGCAAGGTGCGGCGACTGGTCGGCGACAAGGTGATCGGCGGCTTCGCCGGGTCCACTGCAGACGCCTTTACCCTCTTCGAGCGGCTCGAAAAGAAGCTCGAGCAGTATCCGGACCAGCTGATGCGCGCCGCGGTCGAGCTCGCCAAGGACTGGCGCGGCGACCGCTATCTGCGCCACCTCGAGGCGATGATGATCGTCGCCGACAAGGAGACGACGCTGGTGATCACCGGCAATGGCGACGTGCTGACCCCCGACAAGGGCGTGATCGCCATCGGCTCTGGCGGCAACTACGCCCAGTCGGCGGCGCTGGCGCTCGCGGAAAACACCGATCTCGACGCCGAGACCATCGCCCGCAAGGCGATGCAGATCGCTGCCGAAATCTGCATCTACACCAACGAGAACGTGACGCTCGAAACGATCGAGGCATAAGGACTATGTTGAACGAACCAGTGAACCCGGCCGGCATCGGCGGGTCGGACGACGCGCTTCGGTCTGAAGGCGTCCGGAAAGGCGGATCGATGGCAGAAAATCTCTCTCCTCGGCAGATCGTGGCCGAGCTCGACCGCTATATCGTGGGCCAGAACGACGCCAAGCGCGCCGTCGCGGTGGCGCTCCGCAACCGCTGGCGCCGGCAGCAGCTCAGCGACGACCTCAAGCACGAGGTGACGCCCAAGAACATCCTGATGATCGGGCCGACCGGCGTCGGCAAGACCGAGATCAGCCGACGTCTGGCCAAGCTCGCCCAGGCGCCCTTCATCAAGGTCGAAGCCACCAAGTTCACCGAGGTCGGCTATGTCGGCCGCGACGTCGAGCAGATGATCCGCGACCTGGTGGAGAACGGCATTTCGGTGCTGCGCGACATCCGTCGCGACGACGTCAAGCAGCAGGCGCACGAGAAGGCCGAAGAGCGCGTGCTCGATGCGCTGGTCGGCGCCAGCGCCGGCTCGGCGACGCGCGAGAGCTTCCGCAAGAAGCTGCGTGCCGGCGAGCTCGACGACCGGGACATCGAAATCGAGCTCTCCAACAGCACCGGCCCGCAGGGAATGTTCGACATTCCGGGCCAGCCCGGCAGCGTGATCAATATCCAGGAGATGATCGGCAAGGCGATGGGCGGCGGCAGGGCCAGCAAGCGCAAGGTCAAGGTCAAGGACAGCCACGCGCTGCTGATGGCCGACGAGGCCGACAAGCTGCTGGACCAGGATCAGCTGACCCGCGAGGCCGTCGAGCTCACCGAGAACCACGGCATCGTCTTCATCGACGAGATCGACAAGGTAGCCTCGGGCGGCCAGTATTCAGGGCCAAGCCGCGAGGGCGTGCAGCGCGATCTGCTGCCGCTGATCGAAGGCACGACCGTCTCGACCAAATACGGGCCGGTCAAGACCGACCACATCCTGTTCATCGCCTCCGGTGCGTTCCATGTCAGCAAGCCATCGGACCTGCTGCCGGAGCTGCAGGGCCGCCTGCCGATCCGCGTCGAGCTCAAGGCGCTGAGCAAGGATGATCTCGTCGGCATCCTCAAGGATACCGACGCGTCGCTGATCAAGCAGTATGTGGCGCTGATGGCGACTGAAGGCCTGACGCTGAGCTTCACCGACGACGGCATCGATGCGATCGCCGACGCCGCCGTGAAGGTCAACTCGACGGTCGAGAACATCGGCGCCCGCCGGCTGCAGACGATCATGGAGCGGCTGGTCGAAACGCTGAGCTTCGAAGCGCCCGACAAGAAGGGCGAGACCGTCATCATCGACCGCACCTATGTGAACGACAAGGTCGGCAAGATGGCCGGCGACACGGACCTCAGCCGTTTCGTGCTGTAACACTGGAATTGTGATTCAGGATGAAGGGCGGTGCCGTGAGGCGCCGTCCTTCTTGTTTGCGCTGGTTTGATCCCACAGTGTCATTCCCGCGGAGGCGGGAATCCAGGAGCCACACGCACGGTGCCTGCGGCCCTGGATCCCGCCTTCGCGGGGATGACACCGCTGAGATTGCCACATTGAGGATGGTTGCCATCGCGCGCCCGGCGCGGTAAAAGCCCCCCACTCGATCCAAGGAGACTACCGATGCGGAGAACCGGCACCCTTACCGCCTGACGTGCGCGTGCCGGTCGGGCTCGCGTGATGCGGGCACCCACCCTTCGGTTTCCTGAGCCTCGAGTCTCTCCCTATGTTTGGCTTCTTCCAGAAGCTCGCCGATCCGTTCGTGGCGGATGACGGCGACACCATGCCCACCACAGCCTGGGCTTTCCTCAACACGCACTTCCGGACCCTGCGCCCGATCCTGATCGTGAGCTTCGTGCTCACGGTGCTGGGCGCGGCGCTGGAGGTGTGGATGATCGGCTATGGCGGCACGCTGGTCGATCTGCTCGCCGCGACGTCCCCCGCCACGCTCTGGGCCGAGCATGGCAGCGAGTTGCTGCTCGCCGCCGTGCTGGTCGGCTTCGGCCGGCCGCTGCTCGGATTCCTCTACGGCACGCTCGACGACGTGGCGTTCCGGCCAAATGCCGAAACGCTGCTGCGGTGGCGCGCGCATCGGCACGTGCTGCGCCAACCCGTCGGCTGGTTCCGGCAGGAGCTCAGCGGCCGCGTCGCAAGCTGGGTGCTGTCGACCGGCACAGCTGGCACCGGCGCGGTCTATTCGGTCTTTCACACGCTGGTGCATGTGGGGGTCTACATCGTCGGCTCCGTCATCCTGATGGCGAGCCTCGATCTGCGCCTGGTTGTGCCGCTCGGCCTCTGGCTCGCGGCCTATGTAGGGCTGATGGCCTATGTGGTGCCGCGCTTCCGCCGGGCCACCGAGGCGCAGCAGGAGGCGGCCGCGGCGGTGAGCGGACACCTGGTCGACACCTATGGCAACATCGACACGGTCAAGCTCTACGCCGATCCGACGCAGGAGCTGGCTGACGGGCGCGCGATGTTCGGCACGGCGCTGCAGCGGGTCTTTGCCGTGCAGCGCCTCGAGGTCGCCATGAACAGCGGCATGCAGACGCTGGGCTCGCTGCTGATCGTCGGGCTGGTGGGCTACGCTATCTGGCTCTGGCAGGTGGGACACGCGCAGCTCGGCCTCGTCGCGGTGGCGCTGGCCCTGAGCTTCCGCATCACCGCGATGGGCGAGTGGCTGCTCGACGCGATGTCGAACCTGTTCGGCGCACTCGGGGCGCTTCGGCAAGGACTGAAGACGGTGGCGCAGCCGCTGCAGCTCAGAGACGTCCCCAACGCCGGGGCGCTGGTGGTGACGCGCGGCGCGATCGTCTTCGACCGCGTCAGTCATCACTACGGCCGTGACGACGGCGGGCTCGATCGACTGTCGCTCAGCATCGCGCCGGGCGAAAAGGTCGGGCTCGTCGGCCGCTCCGGCGCCGGCAAGTCGACGCTGGTCAATCTGGCGCTGCGCTTCTTCGATCCGGAGGCAGGCGAGATCCGCATCGACGAGCAGAACATCGCTCTGGTGAGCCAGGACTCGCTGCGTTCGGCCATCGCCATGGTGACCCAGGAGGCGGCGCTGCTGCATCGCAGCGTGCGCGACAATATCGGCTATGGCCGCCCCCAGGCGACCGACGCCGAGATCGCCGCGGCAGCGCAACTGGCAGAAGCGAACCGCTTCATCGCCGGGCTGGTCGACCAGCAGGGCCGGCGCGGCTACGACGCGCTGGTGGGCGAGCGCGGCGTGACGCTCTCGGGCGGGCAGCGGCAGCGCATCGCGCTGGCGCGGGCCCTACTCAAGGATGCGCCGATCCTGATCCTCGACGAGGCCACCTCGGCGCTCGACAGCGAGGTGGAAGCAGCGATCCAGTCGACGCTGGACCGGCTGATGGCGGGCAAGACGGTGATCGCCATCGCGCACCGGCTGTCGACCATTGCGCGCATGGACCGGATCGTGGTGCTGGACGACGGCCGTGTCGCCGAAGCGGGCACGCATGCCGAACTCCTGGCCCGCGACGGCATCTACGCCTTGCTGTGGGCCCGCCAGGCGGGCGGGTTCCTGGGCATGTAGCTCAGAACGATGGCGGCGCGGGGGAATCTCGCGTCGCCGATCCGGTGATACCGATCAGTTGCCTCGCGCGGTCGCGCGTGATGAAACACTTGCCGACACCGACTCACCGGGCCCGCCCTTGCTTCTCCCCCTCGTCAAAAACCCGCGCGACGTGCTGCACCAGGTGTTCGGACACTCGGCGTTCCGCGGGCAGCAGGAGGAGGTCGTCGGCCACATCGTCGATGGCGGCGATGCGGTGGTGCTGTTCCCGACCGGCGCCGGCAAGTCGATCTGCTACCAGGTGCCGGCGCTCTGCCGGAACGGGGTCGGCATTGTGATCTCGCCGCTGATCGCGCTGATGCGCGACCAGGTCGAGGCGCTGCGCCAGCAGGGCGTGCGCGCCGAGGCGCTCAACTCCTCACTGACGCCGGACGAGGCGACCGGGGTACGCAATCTCCTCCGCCGCGGCGCACTCGACCTGCTCTATGTGGCGCCCGAGCGGATCATGACGGCGGGCTTCCTGCAGCTCATCGCCGATGTCGACATCGCGCTGTTTGCCATCGACGAAGCACATTGCGTCAGTCAGTGGGGGCATGATTTCAGACCCGACTATCGCGAACTCAACCGCCTGGCCGAGATCTTCCCGAATGTTCCCCGGGTTGCGCTCACCGCCACCGCCGATCCGCTGACCCGCGACGACATCGTCGACCGGCTGCAGCTCCGGCAGGCGCGGGTCTTCCTCACCAGCTTCGACCGGCCCAATATCAGCTACACGATCACGCAGCGCTCGAACGGGCCCAAGCAGCTGCTCGAGTTCCTGCAGCGGCACAAGGGCGAGAGCGGCATCGTCTATTGCCTCAGCCGCAACAAGGTCGAAAAGACCGCCGAGTGGCTGACCGAGCACGGCGTGCCGGCGCTGCCCTATCATGCGGGACTGCCCGGACAGGTGCGCTCGCGCAACCAGGATGCCTTTCTCAAAGAGGAGGCGGTGTGCCTCGTCGCCACCGTCGCCTTCGGCATGGGAATCGATAAGCCCGACGTGCGCTACGTCGCCCATCTGGACATGCCGTCCTCGATCGAGGCCTATTACCAGGAGACCGGGCGCGCCGGCCGCGACGGGCTGCCCGCCGAGGCGTTCATGACCTTCGGCATGACCGACGTGGTGCAGCGGCGGCGGATGATCGAGGAGGGCGAGGCGCCCGACGAGATCAAGCGGATCGAGCGCGGCAAGCTCGAGGCGCTGCTGGCGCTGTGCGAGACCACTGCCTGCCGCCGGCAGACGATCCTCAGGCATTTCGGCGAGGACCATCCGGGCGATTGCGCCGGCTGCGACAACTGCCTGACGCCGGCCGAGACCTGGGACGGTACCGACGCCGCGATCAAGGTGCTGGCCGCCGTCTACCGCACCGGCCAGCGCTTCGGCGCCGGCCACATCACCGATGTGCTGGT
>Ga0207657_10005838_pt1 | contig 12826 bp, 12 predicted proteins | sample KBSC33metaG_FD_184316 | JGI IMG/M metagenome (GOLD analysis project Ga0207657, IMG submission 184316) | Corn rhizosphere microbial communities from Kellogg Biological Station, Michigan, USA - KBS C3-3 metaG (SPAdes) (version 2) | ecosystem: Host-associated > Plants > Roots > Rhizosphere > Soil ...
CCGCCGGAACGTCAGGCCGACGTCGCGATCGATCAGGTGCAGCGGAAGTCCGCGCGCGTTCGCCTCCATCGCCGCGACCTTCAGTTCCGCACCCGGTTCGATTCCAAGCTTCTCGGCGAGCCGCCGCTGGTAGCCCGCGAGCGCGAGGTTGGCCGCGAACAACGCGGTCTTGCCTTCGCGCAGCACCTTGATGAGATCGAGCTTGGCCAGCGCGTCGGGATCCATCAGCGCCTGCATGCGCTGCGGATCGAGTTCGACGGCAACCTGGTCGTAGGCGCCACTGTCGATCGCCGCGCGGACCGCGTCGACACTGGCCCTGGAGACATGTGCAGTGCCGAGCAGCGTATAGCGCACTCCGTCGCGTTCGACGATGGCGGTCGGTTGGGCAGGAAGGCTGGAGGGGGGGGGCGCGGCGTCGTTGGCTTCAGTCATCGGAGGTCGTTGATTGGACGGTCGGTAGGCGACCGTCGCAGGAAATGGTCGGCGGCCCCAAGATGACAGCCGTGATGCTTCGCACGCAGCGGATCAATCGCGATAGCGCTTGAGCAGGTCGCCGTATGCGTCGATGCGGCGGTCGCGCAGGAACGGCCAGATGCGCCGCACGTGCTCGCTGCGTTGCAGGTCGACCTCGGCCATCAGCAGCTCGGGCGCGTCGATGCCGGCTTCGGCCAGGAATTCACCCTGCGGGCCAAGGACGTGGCTCGATCCCCAGAAGTCGATACCCGATGCGCCGACCGGCGAGGGTTCATGGCCGACGCGATTGCAGCTGAGCACCGGCAGGCCGTTGGCGACCGCGTGGCCGCGGTGGCTGAGGATCCACGCGTTGCGCTGGCGGTCCTTCTCGGCCTGGTCGTCGCCGGGATCCCAGCCGATCGCGGTCGGATAGAGCAGCAGTTCGGCGCCGGCGAGCGCCATCAATCGCGCCCCTTCCGGATACCACTGGTCCCAGCACACGAGCACGCCGAGCCGGCCCACCGACGTGTCGATCGGATGGAAACCGAGATCGCCCGGCGTGAAGTAGAACTTCTCGTTGAAGCCCGGATCGTCGGGGATGTGCATCTTGCGGTACTTGCCGGCAATCGATCCGTCCGACTCCAGGACCACCGCGGTGTTGTGGTACAGGCCGATGCCGCGACGCTCGAACAGCGACGACACCAGCACGATGTTGTTGGCTTTTGCGAGCTCCCCGAGCCGCTTGGTGCTCGGCCCGGGAATGGCTTCGGCCAGCTCGAATTCGCACACGTTCTGGTGCTGGCAGAAATAGGCGCCGTTGTGCAGCTCCTGCAACAGCACCAGCCGGGCGCCACGCTTGGCCGCTTCGGCCACGCGCGCCTCGATGACGGCGAGGTTGGCCTCGGCGTCGCCGTGGTTGCGCTCCTGGACCAACGCGACGGGCAGGGTGGTGTTTCTCATTGCAATCCCATGGTCAATCGACGGCGACGGCCGGATCTACTTGATGTGAGCGGGCGACGGGCGAATCAAGGCGCAGAACAGCGCAACGTCCGGCAATCGCGAAGTCCTATGCGAGCAAGCCCCGTGGCAACTGCATGGTGATGCAATGCAGGCTGCCGTTCTGCCAGATCAGCGACCGGCACGGTACCGGCACGATCTCGCGGTCGGGAAACGCTTCGGCCAGCACCGCCTGCGCCCGGGCATCGGCCGGATCGCCATAGGCCGGCATCAATACCGCGCCGTTGATGATGAGGAAGTTGGCGTAACTTGCCGCCAGTCTTCGGTTTTCATCGATGACCGGACGCGGCCATGGGAGTGGGAACAGCCGATACGGCCTGCCATCGACCGTGCGCAGCGCGGCCAGCTCGGCTGCCATCGCCTGCAGTTCGCGATAGTGCGGATCTTCGCTGTCGTCGCAGTCCTGGAACACGATGGCGTCGGGTCCGGCAAACCGCGCCAGCGTGTCGATGTGGGCATCGGTGTCGTCGCCCTCGAGGTAACCGTGGTCGAGCCAGAGGACACGATCCTGCCGCAGCCATCCTGCCAACTGCGCGGCGAGGGTTTGCCGGTCGATGTCAGGATGCCGCTCGTGCAGGCAACGCCAGGTGGTCAGCAGGGTGCCCGCGCCATCGGTTTCGATCGCGCCACCTTCCAGCGCAAAATCAACAGGTTGCCGAACACTCCTGGCAAAAATTTCAGCTTCGTCGAGCCGCTCGACCAGCTGGTCATCCAAGCTGGCGTCGAACTTCCCGCCCCAGCCGGTGAAACGGAAATCCAGCAAGCGGAAACCGTCCGCGCCGACGAGCGTGATCGGCCCCGAATCGCGCAGCCAGGTGTCGTCGTAGGCGGCCTCGACGAAGCGGACGCGCTGCATGTCGATGCGCGCCGAAGCCAGGCGCGCGCGCGCATAGGCCTGGACGTCGTCATCGGCGACACAGACGACAACGGGCTCGAAGCGGGTGATCGCCGCGACCAGCGCGATGTAGGTGTCCTCGACGGATGCCAGGCGGTCGGACCAGTCCGTCCCCGCATGCGGCCATGCGATCAGGACGGCGGATTGGGCCTCCCACTCGGCGGGGAAACGGGCGGCTTGCGTCATCGAGATAGGGACTCAGCGGATGGGCGGCTTCGGGCCGATCTCGTCGGCGCCGGTCCGCGTCGCGACCGCGTCGACCACCTTGTTCTTCTCGAAGTAGACGGTGAAGGCCGCATAGGTCCAGCGATTGATCGTCGGCCACTGGTGCTTCTGGCCGCCGCGCGGTGCGAGTTTGGTGGTCGGGGCGCCGAAGCGCGCCTGGACCTGGTCCATCGTCATCCCGCGGGCCGGCATGGCCGCGCTGGCTTCCTGGTGTACGCGATCGATCAGCAGCGTTTCGGCGCTGGCGGCGCCGGCGAAGGCGAGCAGGGCGGCCAGCGGTACGGCACGGAAGCGGACATTCATGGCGCGACTCCTCGGTGGACGGCGGGATGACGCTGCGTTTTAACAGATCGACGGGCCGGACTGGAAACGCGCCGGCGGGTCGCTTCCAAAATGCGAAAGGCCGCATCTCTGCGGCCTTCGTGCTACGACGCACCTCGCTACTGCTCGGTCGCCGCAACGCCCGGAAGCCCGGGCCGATGCCCGGACCTTGCTTCAGCGCTGGCGCGCCTTGAAGCGGGGATTGGACTTGCAGATCACGAAGACCTTGCCACGGCGGCGGACCACCTTGCAGTCGCGGTGGCGGGTCTTCGCCGACTTCAGGGAGGACAGGACCTTCATGACAACCTCGGCAATGGAAAATGGATGGCGGGACAACGAAGCCGGGCATTCTGACGTGTTTTCCTTCCCCGTTCAAGCGCTTGCAGTGCCTGGGCGTGGCGCGGGTCTACAATCCGGGCCCGCAAGAGGAAGCGCCATGTCCGACGACACCACCGGTTCCCACGTTCCCGTCCTGGCCATCGACGGGCCATCGGGTTCCGGCAAGGGGACCATCAGCCGCCTGGTCGCATCACGGCTGGGCTGGCACTACCTGGATTCAGGCGCGCTGTATCGCGCAGTGGGCCTGGCGGCCGGCTGGGCCGACATCGACCTGTCGGACAGCTCGGCGCTGGTCCGCTGCGCCTTCGATACGCAGGTGGGATTCATCGGCGAGGGGCCGGACGAACCGCGGATCATCGTCAACGGAACCGACGCCACCGACGCCCTGCGGACCGAAACCGCGGGTGCGGCCGCATCGGCCATCGCCGCCATCCCCGAGGTGCGGACGGCGCTGCGTGATCGCCAGCGGGCGTTCCGCCAGCCACCCGGGCTGGTCGCCGACGGCCGCGACATGGGGACGGTGATTTTCCCCGACGCCAGCCACAAGGTGTTCCTCACCGCCAGCGCCGGGGAAAGGGCGGAAAGGCGCTATAAGCAGTTGAAGGAAAAAGGGGTTTCCGTTACATTGGACGGTCTGCTGCGGGAGATTCTCGCCCGCGACGCCCGCGATGCCAATCGCGCGGTGGCTCCGCTGCGCCCGGCCGAAGACGCCGTCTGCATCGACACCACCGGCCTTGGCATCCCTGCTGTCGTCGAACGCGTGCTGGAGCTGCTTCCGGTACGAGGGGCCTGATCCACCGCACGGAACTGCCGTCTGCAATCCCGCAGCCGGTCCATCAACCACACATGGCATGTGCCTCGTCGAGGCCGCGCCAGACCCAGGGTGGGTCGGAAGCATCGCCGAATCGGCGTGTCCGGCCTGTGTATCCACCGAGATATTCCATACATGAATGCTGCAATGACCGAATCCTTCGCCGAACTGTTCGAGCAGAGCCAGTCGCACATCGCCAAGCTCAAGCCGGGCTCCATCGTCACCGGCACCGTCGTCGAGGTCCGTACCGACGTCGTGGTGATCAACGCCGGCCTGAAGTCCGAAGGCATCGTGCCGATCGAACAGTTCCGCAACGACGCCGGCGAGATCGACGTCGGCGTGGGTGATGTCGTCAAGGTCGCGCTGGACAGCCTCGAGAACGGCTTCGGCGAGACCGTGCTGTCGCGCGAGAAGGCCAAGCGCTCGATGGTGTGGGACGAACTCGAGGAAGCCCTCGAGAAGAACGAAACCATCACCGGCCGCATCAGCGGCAAGGTCAAGGGCGGCTTCACCGTCGACATCAAGGACGTCCGCGCATTCCTGCCGGGTTCGCTGGTCGACGTGCGTCCGGTGCGCGATCCCGTGTACCTGGAAGGCAAGGAACTCGAGTTCAAGCTCATCAAGCTCGACCGCAAGCGCAACAACGTGGTGGTTTCGCGTCGCGCGGTGGTCGAAAGCGAGCATTCGGAAGAGCGCGAGCAGCTGCTCGAGAAGCTCGTCGAGGGCGCGGTGCTGAAGGGTGTGGTCAAGAACCTCACCGATTACGGCGCATTCGTCGACCTCGGCGGCATCGACGGCCTGCTGCACATCACCGACATGGCCTGGAAGCGCGTGCGCCATCCGTCGGAAGTCGTGGAAGTCGGCCAGGAGCTCGACGTCCGCGTGCTCAAGTACGACAAGGAGCGCAACCGCGTCAGCCTCGGCCTCAAGCAGCTGGGCGAGGATCCGTGGGACAACATCGCGCGCCGCTACCCGGCCAACACCCGCGTGTTCGGCAAGGTCTCCAACGTCACCGATTACGGCGCGTTCGTCGAGATCGAGCCGGGCGTCGAAGGCCTCGTGCACGTGTCCGAGATGGACTGGACCAACAAGAACGTCAACCCGTCCAAGGTCGTGCAGGTCGGTGACGAGCTGCAGGTCATGGTGCTGGACGTGGATGAAGAGCGTCGCCGCATCTCGCTCGGCATCAAGCAGGTCACCAGCAATCCGTGGGAGACCTTCGCCGCGATCCACAAGAAGGGCGACAAGGTCGAGGGCCAGATCAAGTCGATCACCGACTTCGGCATCTTCATCGGCCTGGACGGCGGCATCGATGGCCTGATCCACCTGTCGGACATCAGCTGGAATTCGACCGGCGAGGACATCGCGCGCAACTACAAGAAGGGCGACACGCTGGAAGCCGTCGTGCTTGCCGTCGACCCCGAGCGCGAGCGCATCAGCCTGGGCGTCAAGCAGATGGAACAGGACCCGATGGGCCAGTTCGTCGCGACCAACACCCGTGGCTCGATCGTCAAGGGCAAGGTGAAGGAAGTCGACGCCAAGGGCGCGACCGTCGAGCTGGAAGGTGGCGTCGAGGGCTACATCGCCGCGCGCGACATCGCCAACGAGCGCGTCGAAGACGCGAGCACGCGCCTGAAGGTTGGCGACGAGATCGAAGCCAAGATCGTCGGCACCGATCGCAAGAGCCGCCTGATGCAGCTGTCGATCAAGGCCAAGGACGAAGCCGAGACCCAGGAAGCGCTGTCCGAGTACAACAAGTCGGCGGCCGATGCGTCGAGCGGCACCACCAAGCTCGGTGCGTTGCTGCGCGAGCAGCTCAACAGCAAGTCCGAGTAAGAAGCGACGGCGACGGCCCGGCACCCGCCGGGCCGTTTGCCAATGGCCATCGCGTACGAGCCTTCATGACGAAATCCGAGCTCATCGAGATCCTCACCCAGCGCCAGGGACACCTGAAGTCCGAGGACGTGGATCTTGCGGTGAAGTCGCTCCTGGAAATGATGGGCGGCGCGCTGGCGCATGGCGAGCGGATCGAGATCCGCGGCTTCGGCAGCTTCTCCCTGCATTTCCGGCCGCCGCGTACGGGTCGCAATCCCAAGACGGGCGATGCCGTGCCGCTTCCCGGCAAGCACGTCCCGCACTTCAAGCCTGGCAAGGACCTGCGCGAGCGGGTCAGTGGCGCGATTCCTGTCGCCGTCGACGACTGAGTCGACGCTGTTTTCGCGATCGATCGACGCGTTCCGCTCCGATCGATGCGGCGGGCTGAACATCGCGAGGACCGTCGGCTAAGCTACGAGGCGAACCCGGAGCCGAACATGCGTCTGATCCGATGGCTGATCGCCCTGTTGTGCCTGGCCGTCGGCATCATCGTCGGCGCGCTCAATCCCCAGCCCGTGTCGCTCGACCTGGGCATGGCGACGCTGCATTCCACGCTGGGCGTCTGCGTCCTCCTCGCGCTGCTGCTGGGAGTGATCGCGGGTGGTCTCGTGCTGGTGGTGAGCACGGTGCTGCCCTTGCGCCAGCGCCTTCGGCGTGAGGCGCGCCGCGCGCCGCAAGCGCCAGTCTCCGTCGGGACTTCCGAATGATGGCGTTCCTGGACCAGTGGTTCTGGTTCTTCCTGCTGCTTCCCTTGGCCGCGCTGAGCGGCTGGGTGATCGGGCGTCGCGGCGGCGAGCGCCACAGCGACAGCCAGGTCAGCAAGCTGTCCACCACGTATTTCCGCGGCCTGAACTACCTGCTCAACGAACAGCCGGACAAGGCGATCGAGCTGTTCCTGCACATCGCCGAGCTGGACAAGGAAACCTTCGAGACACAGGTCGCACTCGGCCACCTGTTCCGGCGCCGCGGTGAAGTCGACCGCGCGATCCGCCTGCACCAGGCGCTGGTCGAACGCCGCGACCTGAGCGATGCGCAGAAGGTGCAGGCGCTGCTCGCGCTGGGCGAGGATTACATGCGTTCGGGTCTCCTGGATCGCGCCGAAACCGTGTTCTCGGATCTTGCCAAGATCGACCAGCGCGCGCCGCAGGCCTTGAAGCATCTGATCGGCATCTACCAGGCCGAGCGCGATTGGCCCAAGGCCATCGAAAATGCCACGCGATTCGAGGCCGCCACCGGCGAGCCGATGGGCAAGCTGATCGGCCAGTTCGAATGCGAGCTCGCCGAACGCCAGCGTGCGTCGGGCGACATGCAGGCTGCGCGCGCGTCGATCGCGCGGGCCTACGCGGCCGATTCGACGTCAGTGCGCGCGGGCATGCTCGAGGGCCGCATCGACGTCGACGCCGGCAATGATGCGGCGGCAATCCGCGCCTTCGAGCGGGCGGCGCGGCATGATCCGGATTACCTGCCGGAAATCCTGCCGCAGCTGCTGCCGTGCTACGAGCGGGTCGGCGACAGTCCCGGCGCGCGGGCCTTTCTCAGTGAAATGAGCGAGCACTACCGTGGCATCTCGCCGGTGCTGGCACTCACGCAACTGGTCGAGACCGAGGAAGGTGTCGGCGCCGCGCGCGCCTACCTTGCCCAGCAGCTGAAGGACCGACCCTCGGTGCGCGGCGAGGCGGCGCTGATCGACCTCACCCTTGCCGAGCAGGCCGACTCGACCGCGACGTTGCAGGACCTCAAGCACATCACCGACCAGTTGCTGGTGCGCAACCCGAGCTATCGCTGCAGCCGTTGCGGCTTCGGCGCGCGCAGCCACCACTGGCAATGCCCCAGCTGCAAGGAGTGGGGCACGATCAAGCCGCTGCTCAACTATGCCGTGGTATGAGCGTGGTTGAACCGGGCCAGATAGCCCGGCTGCCTTGGCTCGTGCTGCCGTTTGCGATTGCCGCCGCTGGTACCTGGTTGGCCCGACGCTATGCGCTGCGACGCAAGCTGGTGGACCAGCCGGGCGAACGCCGCAGCCACCAGGTCCCCACGCCGCGGGGAGGCGGCATCGGCATCGTCGTTGCATTGCTGCTGTCCCTGGGCTGGCTTGCCTTTGACCAGCCGGCGCACGCGCAAATGCTGCTGTCGATTGCGCTCGGCATCGCGCTGGTGGCCGGGATTGGCTGGTTCGACGACCACCATCCGCTGAGCCCGTGGCCGCGGCTGCTGGTGCAGACCCTGGCTGCGCTGCTGCTGGCCTGGGGCATCCACGCCGAAGGTGGAGGGGCCCTGGCCATGGTGGGTGCCATCGCCGCCGCGATGGTCCTGTCCAATGTCTGGAACTTCATGGACGGGATCGACGGCCTCGCCGCCAGCCAGGCGCTGCTTGCCGCGATCGCCTATGCCCTGCTGGCCGGACCTGGCGCCATCGGCTGGCTCGGTCTCTGCCTGGCTGCGGCCTGCCTGGGGTTCCTGCCGTTCAACCTCCCGCGGGCCCGGATCTTCCTTGGCGATGTCGGCAGTGGCGCACTGGGGTATGCGCTCGCCGCGCTCGCCGCCTGGACGGCGCTGGGGCAGGGCGGACGGACGCCGCTGCTCGTGCTGCCCGTGTCCGCCTTCCTCATCGATGCGTCGCTCACGCTGGGGACGCGCATCGGCACCGGACAGCGCTGGTGGCTGCCCCACGCCGAGCATGCCTACCAGCATTGGGCGCGCCGGGCTGGCGGCCATGGCCGCGTGACGCTGGCCTACGCGGCCTGGACGCTGCTGGCGTGCCTGGCGATGCTGGCCGGAAGAACGGCTGCTCCAGCGTTTATCATCCCCGGGCTGCTCGTGGTTGGCCTGGTGGGAGGGGGCGCCTGGGCCAGCCTGAGATGGATGTCGAAGGGCCGAAAGGACACGGAGGAATGATGGGCCTGAAGGAACGCGTCAGTGTCGGCATCCCCCGCGCGGCCGTCGTCGCCCATGATCTATGCATGGTCTGGCTGACCTGGACCGGCCTGCACCAGCTGCGCTACGCCATCCTGCCGTTGCCGCCCACGCTGAGCCTGTGGGGCACCGAAACGGCAATCGTCCTGCTGGCGCAGGCACTGGTCTTCTGGCGCGTCGGCCTATATCGCGGGATCTGGCGCTTTGCGAGCGTTCCGGACCTGCTGAACATCCTCAAGTCCAGCCTGTTCGGGCTGCTGGCGATCGTCGTCGGTCTGTTCCTCTACAACCGGCTCGACCAGGTCCCGCGGACCGTCCTGGTGCTGTATCCCGTGGTGCTGACCGCGCTGCTGGGAATGCCCCGGCTGTTGTACCGGGCCTGGAAGGACTACCGGCAGCACAGCAATGACAAGGCGGCGTTGCGGGTGCTGATCCTCGGGGCGGGGCAGGCGGGCGAAGCGCTGATCCGGGACCTGCGCCGCGCCGGCGCCTACCAGCCGGTGGGATTCCTCGACGACGCCGCCAAGCTCCGCGGCAGCCACCTGCAGGGCGTTCCCATCCTCGGCAGGATCGAGGAGGTCGAGCGCATCGCGCCTGAAACCGCAGCCCAGTTGCTGGTCATCGCGATGCCTTCGCTGGACGCGATCTCGATGCGCCGCATCGTGGCCGCCTGCGAACGCACCCGCCTGCCGTTCCGCACGGTGCCCAAGCTCGACGACCTGCTCGAAGGCCGCTCGCTACCCGGCGAACTCAAGGAAGTCGCGATCGAGGATCTGCTCGGCAGACAGCCGGTGACGCCGGACTGGAAGGCCATTCGCGGGTGGCTCGGCGGGCGCAGCGTGCTGGTCACCGGAGCGGGCGGCTCGATCGGGTCCGAGTTGTGCCGCCAGTGCGCGCGACATGGCGCACGCCAGATCGCGCTGCTGGAGGTCGACGAGCTCGCGCTGACGACCACCGAGGCGACACTGCGCCGCGACTTCCCGCAGATCGCGTGCGTGCCGATCCTCGGCGACTGTGGAGACCCGGCGGTCATCCGCCACGCGCTGGCCATGTCGACGCCCGAGGCGGTCTTCCACGCCGCCGCCTACAAGCAGGTCCCGCTGCTGGAAACGCAGCTGCGCGAGGCAATCCGCAACAACGTGCTCGCCACCGAAACCGTGGCGCGCGCAAGCCAGCGCGCGGGCGTCGGCACTTTCGTGCTGATTTCAACCGACAAGGCGGTCGATCCGGTCAACGTGCTCGGCGCGACGAAACGCCTGGCGGAGATGGTGTGCCAGGCGATGGCCGATCCGCGCGCCACGCGTTCGGTGACGGTGCGTTTCGGCAACGTGCTCGATTCGGCCGGCAGCGTCGTGCCGCTGTTCCGCGAGCAGATCCGCAGCGGAGGCCCGGTCACCGTCACCGATCCGGACGTCACGCGCTACTTCATGACCATTCCGGAAGCCTGCCAGCTGATCCTGCAGGCCGCCGCGATCGGGTCGCAGCATGCGGTCTACACGCTCGACATGGGCGAGCCGGTGCCGATCCGACTGCTGGCCGAACAGATGATCCGGCTTGCGGGCAAGCAGCCGGAGCACGACATCGCGATCGTGTACACGGGCTTGCGCGCGGGCGAGAAGCTGCACGAAACGCTGTTCCATGCCGACGAGTCGTATCGGCCGACGGCGCACCCCAAGATCCTCCAGGCCGAAGCGCGCGCCGTGATCGCCGAGAAGATCAACGACGCGACCTCACGCCTGCGTGACGCAATCGGTCGCTACGATCTGGAACAGATGGCGGTAATCCTGCGAGAATCCGTGCCCGAATTCGCGCCGGCCAACGCCGCCCGCGAAGCGCCATCGGCAACGGTGGTCGCGTTTCCCGCACGCAACGCCAGGAAGATTTGATGACGTCAGGCCCGATGCAAGGCACCGTCGGCGACAAGCGCCGCATCCGCAAGGCAGTATTCCCCGTCGCCGGGCTCGGCACGCGCTTCCTGCCCGCCACGAAGACCGTTCCCAAGGAAATGCTGCCGATCATCGACAAGCCGCTGATCCAGTACGCGGTGGACGAAGCGATCGAAGCCGGATGCGACACCCTGGTATTCGTCACCAATCGCTACAAGCACGCGGTTGCCGATTATTTCGACAAGGCCTACGAGCTGGAGCAGAAGCTCGAGCGCGCTGGCAAGACCGAACAGCTCGAACTGGTGCGCAGCGTCCTGCCGCCCGGAGTGCGCGCGGTATTCGTGACGCAGGCCGAAGCACTCGGCCTCGGCCACGCGGTGCTTTGCGCGAAACCGGTGATTGGCGACGAACCTTTCGCGGTGTTGTTGCCCGACGACCTGATCTGGAATCGCGGCCCGGGGGCTCTGGCGCAGATGGCCGACCTCGCGGAGTCGACGTCGTCCAGCGTCATCGCCACCCAGGACGTCCCGCGCGCGCAGACCGGCAGCTACGGCATCGTCGCGACCGATGATTTCAGCGGCCGCCAGGGCCGCATCAATGCGATCGTGGAAAAACCCGCGCCGGACGCGGCCCCCAGCACGCTGGCGGTCGTCGGGCGCTACATCCTGTCGCCGCGCATCTTCGACCTGCTGGAAACGACCACGCCAGGTGCGGGCGGCGAGATCCAGTTGACCGATGCGATCTCGACCCTGCTGCGCGAGCAGCCGGTGCTCGCCTATCGCTTCAAGGGCACGCGTTTCGACTGCGGCACCCACATCGGGCTGGTCGAGGCCACGATCCGTTACGCACTGGACCACGAAACGCTCAGTGACGCCGCGCGCGTGGTGATGCAGAACGCGCTGGACGAACTGGGCGTCACCGACCTGCAATAAGCGAGACGTCTTTCGACCGCACCGTTCGCGCTGCGCCGGCAAGCGGCTACAGCGACTCGAAGACTCCGGCTGCGCCCATGCCGGTGCCGATGCACATTGTCACGAGGCCGTATTTCTGCTGGCGCCTGCGCATCCCGTGCACGATCGTCGCGGTGCGCACGGCGCCCGTCGCACCGAGGGGATGCCCGAGCGCGATCGCCCCACCGAGCGGATTGACCTTCGAAGGATCGAGTCCGGAGTCGCGGATCACGGCCAGCGCCTGCGCAGCGAACGCTTCGTTGAGTTCGATCCAGTCGAGCTGGTCCTTCGTCAGTCCGGCCTGCCTGAGCGCCTTCGGGATCGCCGCGATCGGGCCGATGCCCATGACTTCGGGGCGCACGCCGGCCACCGAGAAACTCACGAAGCGCGCCAGCGGCGTCAGGCCGTAGTCCTTGATCGCCTGTTCGGACGCAAGCAGCACCGCGCCGGCGCCATCACTCATCTGCGAACTGTTGCCGGCGGTGACGGTGCCGCCGAACTGGCCGTTGCGGAACACCGGCTTGAGCCTGGCGAGTCCTTCCAGAGACGTGTCGGGCCGTGGCCCTTCGTCGGTGTCGACCAGCGTTTTCTTCAGCTGGATCGTATTGCCGGAAAGGTCGGGCAGATGGGCGACAACCTCGAGCGGGCTGATCTCGTCCCGGAATTCGCCGCCATGGATCGCCGCGAGCGCTTTCTGGTGCGAGGCGAGGGCGAAGGCGTCCTGGTCCTCGCGCGACACCTTCCATTCCTCGGCGACCTTCTCGGCGGTGATGCCCATGCCGTAGGCGATCGCGACGTGGTCGTCGCGGAACACGGCCGGGGAGAGGGCGACCTTGTTGCCCATCATCGGCACCATCGACATCGACTCGGTCCCGCCGGCGAGCATCAGGTCGGCATTGCCCAGGCGGATCTGGTCGGCTGCGAGCGCGACCGCCTGCAGGCCGGACGAACAGAAGCGGTTGATCGTCTGCGCCGCGATCGTATTCGGCAGGCCGGACAGCAGCAGTCCGATGCGCGCGACATTCATGCCTTGCTCGCCCTCGGGCATCGCGCAACCGATGATCGCGTCGTCGATGCGCGTCACGTCGATGCCCGGAGCCTGCGCGACCACGCTGCGCAGTACGTGCGCAAGCATGTCGTC
>Ga0207657_10005839_pt1 | contig 12826 bp, 13 predicted proteins | sample KBSC33metaG_FD_184316 | JGI IMG/M metagenome (GOLD analysis project Ga0207657, IMG submission 184316) | Corn rhizosphere microbial communities from Kellogg Biological Station, Michigan, USA - KBS C3-3 metaG (SPAdes) (version 2) | ecosystem: Host-associated > Plants > Roots > Rhizosphere > Soil ...
CATGATCGTGGACATCGGCGGCGGGACCACCGAGGTCGCCGTGATCTCGCTCGGCGGGATCGTCGTCTCGCAGTCGCTGCGCGTCGGCGGGGACGAGATGGACGAGGCGATCATCAATCACATCAAGCGCGACTACAAGCTCCTGATCGGCCAGCAGACAGCGGAGGAGATCAAGCTCGAGATCGGCTCCGCCTGGGACCTGCGCGAGGAGCTGCAGGCCGAGGTGCGCGGCCGCGACATGCTGACCGGCCTCCCGAAGACCGTCATCCTCACCTCGGAGGAGGTCCGGCGCGCGCTCGACGAGCCGGTCACTCAGATCATCGAGGCGATCAAGTCGACGCTGGACAAGACGCCGCCGGAGCTCGCGGCGGACATCATGGACCGCGGGATCGTCCTCGCCGGCGGCGGCTCGCTCCTGACGGGGCTCGACGAGCGGCTCCGCCACGAGACCCAGATGCCGGTGCACCTCGCCGAGAGCCCCCTCACGTGCGTCGCGGTCGGCTCGGGCCGCAGCCTCGAGGAGTTCGAGGCCATCCACCGCAGCAACAAGGCGCGCTCCCGCAACGGCCGCCACCGTTATTAGGCCCCAGGCACTCGGTCAGCCCGCCGCCGCGATACCCTAGGGCGGTGGCTCCCCCAAGTCGCAGCGCGCGCGCGGCGGTGCTCGCCTCGTCGGTTCAGCGCTCGAAGCCTACGCCCTACCCCTCGAAGGCTCGTAGCGCGCTCATCCGCCGGGCGGTGGTCGTCGGGCTCGTCATCGTCGCCCTGGCGCTCGTCACCGTCTCGTTCCGCTCGCCGACGGCGGGAGCGCTGCACAGCGTGCAGGGCGCAGGGTCGACCGCGTTGCGCCCGTTCCAGATCGCTGCCACCCGCATCGCGCAGCCGTTCCGCGACGCCTACGAGTACGTGCACGGCCTCGCGAACGCCAAGGCCGAGAACAAGCGGCTGAGGGAGCAGAACAGGAAGCTCCGGGCGAGAAACGTCCACACGGTGGCGCTGGCCGCGCTCGAGCCGAGCCTGGCGAGGCTTCTCCACTTCGAGCACGGCCGGACGTTCCCGCACGACTTCCGCCCGATCAACGCCGCGGTCATCACCCCGCCGGGCAGCCCCTACACCCACTCGCTCACGATCGACGCCGGATCGTCGGCTGGAGTGCGTCTCAACTCGCCGGTCGTGAACGGCCCCGCCCTCGTCGGGATCGTCTCGAACGTCTTCCCGGACACGGCCGTCGTGAGGCTGCTCACCGACGACAACACCTACGTCGCCGCATTCGACCCGCGGACCCGGGTGCGCGGGATGGTGCACACCGGACCGGGCGGAACCCTGATCCTCGACCAGGTGAAGAAGGAGCTCAGGGTGAACGAAGGCGACGTGCTCGTCACGGCGGGGACGCACAGCGCGCGCTACCCCGACCTGTACCCGTACGGCATCCCGATCGGCCGCGTCTCCTCGGTCGGCGCCACCGATACCGCGACCTTCCTCCAGGTGCAGGTGCAGCCGTACGCGAACCTCAGCTCGCTCGACGCGGTCGCCGTGCTCGTCCCCAAGAAGCCCCGATGACCCTCGGCGACGGCGTCAAGGCCGCCGCCCTGCTCTTCGTCGCGGCGGTCGCCCAGGTCTCCATCTTCTCGCAGGCTCAGGTCTTCGGCGCGGTCCCCGACGTCCTGCTGGTCACGCTCGTCGCGCTCTCCCTGCTGCGCGGGAGCGTGGTCGGAGCAGTGGGAGGCTTCTTCGCGGGGCTCGTCGTCGACACGGCCTCCCTCGGCACGCTCGGCCTCACCTCGCTCGTGCTCACGCTCGCGGGGTACTGGATCGGGCGCTACGGGGAGACGACCGGCCGCGACCGCGCGCACGCGCCGTTCCTCTCGGTCGCCGTCGTGACCGTCCTCTACCAGGTCGGCCTGCTCGTCGTGCACTTCGTGCTCGGGGAGAGCGCACCGGGCGGAGCGGTCATGCGGAGCCTGATTCCTGCAGTTGTCCTCAACCTCATCCTCACCGGGCCGATCTATGCAGTCGTGCGCCGGCTGCTCCGGCCGACGAACCGGGACGAGCTGACGGCAGAGGTGCAGCTCCTTGGCTAGCACCACGACCCGGCCTCCGGCGCCGCTCCCCTCACGGCCGACGCCGGAACAGGCCGAGCCAGAGCAGACCTCCGTCCAGCCGTACCGGCTGACGCCGAAGCTCGCGCGGCGGGTCGCGCTGCTCAGCGCGCTGGTGGTGATCGGCTTCGCGGCGCTCTTCATGCGGCTGTGGGCACTGCAGGTGCTCTCCGGTTCGCACTACGCCGCGCAGGCGCAGGCCAATCAGGTCCGGACGGTGCGCGTCCAGGCTCCGCGCGGGCCGATCGTCGACCGAAGCGGCAACCTGCTCGTCACGAACCAGCCCGTCACGTCGGTCGAGCTCCTGCCCGCGGGCATGCCGAAGACATACCCGGAACGAGCCGCGGAGGTCCGCAGGATCGCGCACGTCGCGGGGATATCGGTGCGGCGCGTGACGAACCTGATTCTCCAGCGCAAGCGTGCGGGCGACATGCTCGATCCGATCGTGATCCGCACCCAGGCGACCGCCCCGATGCAGGCGTACCTCGAGGAGCGGGCTGCCGCCTTCCCCGGGCTGACGCTGGCCCACAGCTACATCCGCCGCTACCCGCACGGATCGTTGGCGGCCCAGCTGCTCGGCTACGACAGCCAGATCTCCCAGGGCCAGCTGCAAACGCTGGCCAAGGACGGCTACGAGCCGGGTGACGTGATCGGCCAGACCGGGATCGAATCGGCGCTGGACAGGTACCTGCGCGGCGTGCCCGGGCTGGCCCGAGTCCGCGTCGACTCCCTCGGCCGCCCGCGCAGTCCCCGCCTGCTGTCGACCGCGCCCACGCCCGGCCAGACCGTGCGCCTGACGCTCGACACGCCGCTGCAGATCGCCGCCCAGAACGCGCTCCAGTACGGCATCCAACTGGCCCACAACAACGGCCAGTGGGCGGCCGACGGCGGCGCGATCGTCGCCCTGAGCCCGAAGGACGGCTCGATCCTCGCGCTCGCGTCCTCGCCCGGCTACGACCCCTCGGTCTACAGCGGGCGCGTGACCCAGCGCCGGCTGGCCGCGCAGGGGCTCACGACGAAGACGGCGTCCGCGCAGAACTACCCGGCGCTCGACCGGGCGCTCGACGCCACGTATCCGCCGGGCTCGACCTTCAAGCCGCTGACTGCGATCGCGGCGCTCCAGGAGCATCTGATCAAGCCGTATGCGTTCTATTCCTGCACGGGCACGTACGTCTCTCCCGCGGACAACTCTCATCGCGTCTGGCACAACTGGGACCGCTTCGTCTTCCAGGGGATGGATCTGCCCACGGCGATCGCGCAGTCGTGTGACACGTACTTCTACCGTGCGGCCAACAAGATCTACCTCCTGCCGAAGGACCGCGGCCAGCCGATCCAGAAGTGGGCGCGCGCCTTCGGGTTCGGGCGCACGAGCGGCTCCGACCTCTCGCCGCAGGTGCCGGGGCTCGTGCCGACGATCGGCTGGAAGCAGCGCGCGTTCACGAGGAAGACCGATCCGACGAACTGGCAGATCGACCGACTCTGGAAGCCCGGCGACTCGCTCAACCTCGCCATCGGCCAGGGCGACCTGCTCGTGACGCCGCTCCAGATGGCCCGCTTCTACGCCGCCATCGCGAACGGCGGCAAGCTCGTCACGCCGCACATCCTGCTGGACGTCGAGAACCAGAACGGGACGATCGTCCCGACCTCCGCGCCGCCCGCTCCCCGGCCGATCCCGGGGCTCGATCCGGCCAACCTCAAGGTCGTCAAGCAGGGGCTCTTCGAGGGAACCCACGACCCGTTCGGCACCTCGTACGGCGTGTTCGGCAACTTCCCGGCCTCGATCTCCGGCAAGACCGGGACGGCGCAGAAATTCGTCCACTTGCCGGGATTCACGGGTGAGCAGGACCAGTCGTGGTGGTGCGGCTATGGTCCCTCGACCCACGCGAAGATCGTCGTCTGCGCCGTGATCGAGAACGGCGGCGAGGGCGGGGCGGCAGCGGCGCCGGCCGCCGAGCGGGTCTTCGCGAAGTTCTTCAACGTGCCGGTGCCGAGCCTGGGATACATCCACTCCGACTGATGCTCGAATACGCCGGCTCACAACGGGCAGGACTGCGCGCCGAGCGCGAGGCGCCGCGCCTGCTCGCGGTCGTCCGCTCCCTCGACTGGATCCTGCTCGCGGGGGTCGCGGCCCTCGTCGTCGTAGGCCTGTGGGGTGTCGCCGGCGTGACGAAGTTCGCAGTTCCGAACGACCCGAGCTACTACCTCAACCGCCAGATCCTCTACGCGTGCGTGGGGGCGGTCGTGCTCGTGGCGGCTGCGCTGATCGATCCGGATCTCTACCGGCGCTACTGGCGCGCGATCTTCGCCGGCACCGCCGTCGTGATCGCCTTCGTGCTGCTGGTCGGGCACGCGGCCCACGGCTCGACGCGCTGGATCAGCCTCGGCTTCTTCACCTTCCAGCCGTCGGAGTTCGGGAAGCTCCTGTTCGTCCTCGCGATCGCCGGGATGCTGGCCGAGCGCGAGCGCGACCTGACGAAGTGGGAGACGACGCTGCGGGTCGTCGGGATCGGCCTCCTGCCGGTGGTTCTCGTCTTCGCGCAGCCCGACCTGGGCACTGCGCTCGTCTACCTCGCCGCGCTCGGCGCCATGCTGTTCGTCGCCGGAGTGCCCTGGCGGCAGCTCGCGCTGCTCGGCGCGATCGTCGTGGTCGTGGTGGTCGGAATCCTCTGGGCCGGGCCCGCCGCCGGCGTCAACGTCCTCAAGGGCTACCAGCAGCAGCGCCTCACCTGCTTCACCCATCCGGCCACGTGCTCGGTCGACCAGCGGTACAACCTCGAGCAGTCGAAGGCCGCGATCGGCTCGGGGCAGTTCCGCGGACGCGGCCCGAACGGCTCGAGCCAGGTCAAGCTCGGCTTCCTGCCCGAGAGCGGAACCGACTTCGTCTTCGCCGGCTTCGCCGAGCAGCGAGGGTTCATCGGCGCCGTGATCCTGCTCGGGCTCTACCTGCTGGTGCTCTGGAGAGGCCTGCGGGTGCTCACCGTCGCGCGAGATCTCTTCTCGGCCATCGTCGCGGGCGGGATCGTGGTCGCGCTCCTGTTCCAGATCTTCGTCAACGTCGGCATGACGATGGGGATCGCGCCGATCACGGGCATCCCCTTGCCGTTCGTCAGCGTCGGCGGCTCGTCGCTGATCGCGAACCTCGCTGCGATGGGCGTGCTGCTCGCGATCCACGCGCGCGGGCGCGTCTCGCGCTACTCCCGGCGGCGCTGATCCCCGTGCCGGTCTCGGCCGGGGCGGTGCGAAAGCTCCTGCGCGACATCGCGTCCGCGGGCTCGGGCGAGCACGTCCTCGCCGTGGGCGGAGCTCGCGAGCTCGCGTCCCTGCTGCGGCAGCAGTTCCTCCGTGGCCGCGCCGAGCCGGAGGCCGTCCGGGTCGGTGGGCCGGACGGCGCGGACGTGTACGTCCACGTCCTATCGGGTGAGCTCGGCGACGACGACGTCGCCGTGCTGCGGCGGGCGTGGCGCGCGCGCGTCCCCGTGATGGCCGTCGCGGTCGGCTTCGCGGGCGACGCGACGACGGTCCCGTACGTGCTCGCGACCGATGTGGTGCAGGTGGATGCCGGCCATGCCTTTCCGCTCGAGGCGATCGCGCGTGCGATCGCTGCGCGGCTCGGAGAGCACGGCGCGCCCCTCGCAGCGCGTGTGCCGTTGCTGCGCGAGCCCGTGGGAGAGCAGCTCGTCGCGTCCTTCGCGCGGAAGAACGGGATCGTGGCGGCGGCGGTCTGGATCCCCGGCGCCGACTTGCCCGTCCTCGCGCTGAACGAGCTTCGTCTCGTCCTTCGGCTCGCGCAGGCTCACGGCGCGGCCGAAGACGTTCGCGACCGGTTGCCGGAGCTCGCGGCGACGCTCGCGGCCGCGTTCGGCCTGCGTGCCTTCGCGCGGGAGGCCCTCGGTGTCGTGCCGCGCGCGGGCTGGGCGGTGAAGGCCGGGGTGGCCTATGTGGGGACGCGTGCGGTCGGCGAGGCGGCGCGCCTCCGCTTCGAGCTCGCGCCTACGCAGCGGCCGGCCGGAGCCTCTCGCGGCGCGCCTTGATGGCGCGCAGGCGCTGCTTGAGACGTGCCCAGGCCCACGGCTCGACCTCGTGGTAGCGGCTCTCGGACTGGCTCCGAGTCACCTCGAGGTACTCGAACCAGGCATCGGCTTCCTCGATCAGCAGGAGCTCCTCGGCCTCGCGCATTGCCACCACCGTTCACCTCCCGGTCGTGAGTTGGCCGGATCGTAGGTCCGGGCTCGGACGGACTCCCGACGGATGCGGTTGCTACCCTGGCGACAAGGCCATGCCAAGCCTTTTCATTGACAACGAGCGCGCGCGCACCGCACCCGCGGTCGCCGGCGCGCGCTCCCACGAAGGAGCTCTTACTTGCCCTGGTTCCGTTTCCGGAAGAAGAAGTCTTCCGACGACCAAACTGCTGACGTACCCGAGCTCGAGGCCAAGCCCGAGCTGACCGACCCGGCCGCCGACGCGGCCGACTCCGAATCCACCTCGACCAGGCCGAAGCGGCGCCGCGGCAGCCGCGGCGGACGTGGACGCAAGAAGCCCGGCTCCTCCGCCGCCGCGACAGCGGCCGCGCCGGAACGGAAGGACTCGGCGCGGAAGGAGAAGGCCGAGCCTGCAAAGCAGTCGCAGCGCCGGGAGCTCTCCCAGCGCCAGGAGCGCCGCCGCGACCAGTCGCAGCGCCGGCGCCGCGAGCCCCAGCGTCGTGCACCGCTCCCCGCAGCCAAGCGCGAGCTGATGATCTCCGTGGACGTCGGCGAGCGCGACGTCGCCGTCCTCGAGGACGGCCAGGTCGCCGAGGTCTATCTCGAGCGTCCTGAGCGCCGCTCGATCGCCGGCAACATCTACCTCGGGCGCGTGGACAACGTCCTGCCCGGGATGGAGGCCGCGTTCGTCGAGATCGGCCTCGAGAAGAACGGCTTCCTCTACGTCGACGAGATCGTCAGCCCCGAGCTCGAGAAGGGCCACGGTCGCAAGATCCAGGACCTCATCTCGCGCGGCCAGACGATCCTCGTCCAGGCCGTCAAGGACCCGATGAAGACGAAGGGCGCGCGGCTGACGACACAGATCTCGCTGCCCGGCCGATTCGTCGTCTTCGTCCCGCAGGGAGAGGGCCTCGGTGTGTCGCGCCGGCTCGACGACGACGAGCGCAACCGGCTGAAGGACATCCTCAAGCGTCTCGAGGTGAAGGAGGGCGGCGTGATCGTCCGCACCGCCGCCGAGGGCGCGTCCGAGGAGGACATCGAGCGCGACCTCGTCTTCCTCCAGCGGCTCTGGCGGTCGATCCAGGCGAAGGCGAAGACGGCCAAGGCGCCGGAGCTCGTCTACCAGGAAGCCGAGCTGCCGCTGCGCGTCGTCCGCGATCTCTTCACCGGCGACTTCGAGAAGGCCTACGTCGACGACGAGCGCACGTATCGCCGCATCGTCGGCTATCTGAAGAAGACGTCGCCGCACATGGTCGAGCGGGTCGTGCGCTACAAGGAGAAGACGCCGCTGATGGAGGCGTTCGGCGTCGAGCAGGAGATCAAGTCGACGATCGGCCGCCGCGTCGATCTCCCGTCCGGCGGCTATCTCATCTTCGACTACGCCGAGGCGTTCACCGTCATCGACGTCAACACGGGCCGCTTCGTCGGCGGCCGTGGCAAGAACTCGGGCAGCCGGCTCGAGGACACGATCACGAAGAACAACCTCGAGGCCGTGAAGGAGGTCGTCCGCCAGCTACGTCTGCGCGACATCGGCGGGATCATCGTCATCGACTTCATCGACATGGCCAACCCGAAGAACCGGGCGACCGTCGAGGAGGCGCTGCGCACGGAGCTCGAGCGCGACCGCACGAAGACGTACGTCGTCGAGATCTCGCCGCTCGGGCTCGTGGAGATGACGCGCCAGAACGTGACCGACGGCCCGCGCGAGGTGATGACACGCAAGTGCCCGACCTGCGGCGGGGACGGGATCGTCTACTCCGAGGCCTCCGCGGCGATCGACGTCGAGCGGCGGCTGCGCGCGCTCGCGGCGGGCTCGCGCTCGCAGGCGTTCCGGGTCGAGCTCGCCGACGGGATCGCGAGCGCGCTCGTCGGCCCCGGCGCGCGGCGGCTGCTCGAGCTCGAGGCGCTCACGAAGAAGCGCTTCTTCCTCGAGGGGAAGCCCGAGACGCATCTCGACCACTTCGTCGTCCTCAGCGAGGGCAAGCTCGCCGATCTGGCGCCGCCGGCGCCGGTGGCCGAGGAGGCGGAGGTCATGCTGCAGCTCGTCGAGGTCGACCGGTACGACGGAGCCGCCGCCGTCGGCAAGCTGGACGGGCTTGACGTCGTGGTCGCCGAAGCCGCCTCGCAGGTGGGGAAGCGCGTCAAGGTTCGCGTCCAGCGCGTCCTCGACGGCCGCGCCTACGCCGTGGCGATCCGGAAGACCAAGCCGGCCCCCGAGCCGCTGACTGCCGAGGGCGAGGCCGAGAAGCCGACGCGCAAGCCGCCGGCGCGCAAGGGTGCCGCCGTCGCGAAGGAGGCCGAGTCCGAGCCCGAGGTCGAGGTCGTGGCGGAAGAGCCCGTGGTGGAGGAGCCGGAGGCCGAGGCCGATGGCGAGGAGACGCCGGACGAGGCCGCGAAGCCGAAGAAAAAGGCGCGGCGCGGCTCGCGCGGCGGCCGCAAGCGCAAGAAGACGCCCGCGGCGGCGGAAGCAGCCGAGACCGAGCCCGAGGCCGAAGACGCCTCCGCAGAGGAAGCGCCGGAGCCGTCCCGCGGGGTGACGATTCACGTCCCCGGCGACGATCTCGGCCGCGACGGCAAGGCCGAGCCCGCAGTAGAGGCACCGGCGGAGCCCGAGGCCGAGTCCGCCGAGGAGCCCACCACGGCGGAAGCCGAGGAAGCACCGAAGCCCAAGAAGAAGACACGGCGTGGCTCGCGCGGCGGCAAGAACAGGAAGAAGAAGCCGGCCGCCACGTCCCAGAACGGCGCCGAGGCTGCCTCCGACGCAGAGGCTGCATCCGACGCCGAGGCTGCCTCGGACGCCGAGGTGGCTCCGGAAGCAGAGACCTCCCCGGAGAACGGCGATTTCGACTATGTCCCGATGTCCGAGTGGGCCGACGAGCTGGACACGAATCGTTAGCTACACTGCCGACTCGCGGGCGCCCAGCCCGCGTTTCCACGCCATGAGCTCCTACGCGATCATCAGTCTCGGCGGCAAGCAGTACCGCGTCTCCGAAGGAGAGCGGCTGCTCGTCGACCGCCTGCGCGCGGACGAGGGCGCGACTCTCGAGCCGCGTGTCCTGCTCGTCGGCGGCAACGGCGCGCCGGATCTCTCGCCGTCCGCGACGGTGACAGCCCGCGTCGTCGGGCACGAGCTCGGCGAGAAGATCCGGATCGGCAAGTACCGCCGCCGGACCGGCTACAAGAAGCACACCGGCCACCGCAGCAAGCTGACCCGGATCGAGATCGAGTCGATCGGCGCCGCCAAGCGGGCGGCGAAGTCCACTGCGAAGCCGAAGGCCGAGCAGGCACAGGAAACGGCAGAGCAGAAGCCGGCCGGTCAGCTCCCGGAGGGCTTCGCGTCGATGACGATCGCGCAGCTCTCGGAGGCGGCGGGCGGCTGGAGTCGCGAGCAGGTCGAGGCGGCGCTCGAGCACGAGCGCTCCGGCAAGGCCCGCAAGGGCGCGCTAGCGGCGCTCGAATCGGCACTCGAGGAGAAGAAGTAATGGCGCACAAGAAGGGACTCGGCTCGTCGCGGAACGGCCGCGACTCGAACCCGAAGATGCTCGGCGTGAAGCTCTTCGCCGGCCAGGACGTGACGGCGGGGATGATCCTCGTCCGCCAGCGCGGCACGCGCTTCCGCCCCGGCCCGGGCGCCGGGATCGGCAAGGACGACACGATCTTCGCCATGCGCGACGGCAAGGTCGCATTCCGGACGAGCGGCGAGCGCCGCTTCGTCTCGGTCGAGCAGCAGGCCTAGTCGAGCAGCAGCTCGCGGGCACGCCTCGCGTCCGCGGCTCGGACGACGATCTCGCGCGGAGACCCGAGCGAGACGAGGCCGTCTCCCGCGCCGGCGGCGAACGTCGTCGGCCGGAAGTAGCACGGGATGTTCTCGGTGCGGAGCAGCTGGCAGGCGAGCTGCGCCTCCGGCTCGCTCCCGACGACGGTGACGCCGACTTCGTCGTCCATTCCGCCACTCTACGCTTCCCCCGATGTTCCACGATCGCGCACGACTGACGGCCGTCGCCGGTCGCGGCGGTGACGGCTCGATCCATTTCCGGCGGGAGAAGTACGTCCCGCGCGGCGGGCCCGACGGCGGCGACGGCGGCGACGGCGGCGACGTCGTCCTCGTTGCCGATCTCCGGCGGCGCGACCTCTCGGGGATCCGGCCGAACCAGAAGCTCCGCGCGGAGCGTGGTGGGCGCGGTGGGGGTCGCGGCTCGAACGGCGCGCGCGGGGACGACGCGGTGCTCGTCGTCCCGGTCGGGACGCAGGTCTTCGAGCAAGACGAGCTCGTGGCCGACCTCGCGCAGCCCGGTGCGCGCGTCGTCGTCGCGAACGGCGGCGCGGGCGGCCGTGGCAACAGGCATTTCGCGGGCCCCAGCCGGCAGACCCCCCGCTTCGCCGAGGTGGGCCTGCCCGGGCAGGAGCGCGAGATCGAGCTGCGCCTGAAGCTCCTCGCGGACGCCGCGCTCGTCGGCCTGCCCAACGCAGGGAAGTCGTCGCTCCTGACCCGGATCTCGAACGCCCGGCCGAAGGTCGCCGAGTATCCGTTCACGACGCTCTCGCCGGTGCTCGGGACGGTGGAGTCCTCCGACGGTCGGCAGCTCGTCGTGGCGGACGTGCCGGGGTTGATCGAGGGCGCGAGCGAGGGTGTCGGGCTCGGCCACGAGTTCCTCGCGCATCTGGAGCGCGCCCGCGTCCTCGTGCACGTGATCGACTCTTCCGAGGACGACGCCGACGAGCGCTGGCGCACGATCGACGCCGAGCTCGCGGCGTACGGCGCCGGCCTGGACGAGCGGCCGCAGATCGTCGTCCTGAACAAGATCGATCTCCGCCCGGAGCCTCCGGCTTTCGGCGTCGAGGACGAGCGGATTCTCCGCGTTCTTCGCCTCTCCGCCGCGACCGGCGCCGGGCTCGACGAGTTGCGCCGGGCGTTGTTCGAGCTCGTTCCGCAAGAGGTGGAGGACGAGCCGACGGAGCCGACGGACGAGCTCGTGGACTTCCTCGTCTATCGGCCCCAGCCGACGCGGCGGCCGTTCCGTGTCTACCGCACCGAGAGCGGTTTCCGCGTCACGGGCACCCCGCCCGCGGGGGACGAGCTCGAGGCGATCCTGCGCGCGGCCGGAGCCCGGGCGGGCGACGAGGTCGAGGTGGGGGAGGAGCTGCTCGAGTGGGAGTGACCGTCCTCTACGGCGGCGCCTTCGACCCACCACATCTGGGCCACGTCGCGGTCGCCGAGGCCGCGCGCGAGCGCTTCGGCGTCGAGCGGCTCGTCGTCCTCGTGAACGAGCGTCCCGGGCACCGGGTGGTCGAGGCGTCCGCCGAGGACCGGCTCGCGCTCGCCCGAGCCGCCTTCCCGGGCGACGACGTGCGGCTCGACCCGTACCCGCGGACCGTCGAGCTGCTGCGCGCCGAGCGCTTCGACGATCCCGTCTTCGTGATCGGCGCCGATCAGTTCCGTGGCTTTCTCGGCTGGAGCGAGCCCGCCGAGGTGCTCGAGCTGACCCGGATCGCCGTCGCCACGCGCCCCGGTTTCCCGCCCAGCGAGCTCGAGGCCGTGCTCGAGCAGCTCGCCGCGACCGAGCGTGTCATCTTCTTCGAGATCGAGCCGAATCCGGGCGCGTCGACGGCCGCCCGAGCTCGTGTCGCCGCCGGAGAGCCGCTCGACGGCCTGGTGCCGGCCGGCGTCGCAAGGCTCATCGAGGAGCGCGGGCTCTACCGTCCGTGAACCAGGGCTACACTGCAGAAAGAGAAGCGATCCAAGGACACGAGCAGACTCTGACCTCCCTCGAACAGGCCCGCCGCATCGCCGCTCTCGCCCGCGAGAAGCTGGCCGAGGACGTCGTGATCCTCGACATGCGGCCCGAGTGCTCCTTCACGGACTACTTCGTCATCGCGACCGGCCGCAACGCTCGGCAGACCGCTGCCATCTGGGACGAGGTGCACGCGCGGCTGAAGCAGGACCAGCGGCTGCTCCCCACGAGCGTCGACGGCGCGCGCGAGGGCGCGTGGATCGTCGCCGACTACCTCGACGTCGTCCTGCACGTCTTCACGCCGGACGCGCGCGAGTACTACCGGCTCGAAGAGCTGTGGAGCGACGTGCCCGCGGTCGACGTCGACGCAGCGGCAGTCTCCTAGGCCGCCGGCCGGATCCCGCGCCGAGTCAGCAGCACGTTCCCGACCTGCGTCGGTAGCCCGTGCACGAGCTTGCCGCCGAGCCGGACGTCGATGCTGGTCGGATCGCCGATCCGGATCCAGACGGGGCCGCTCTTCAGGGTCACGGACAGCTTTTTCCCCTGCAGCAGGGTGCCCTCGTAGACGGTCGGGCCGGCCGCGCTACTCGCGCGAACCCAGAGCCACGAGCTCCCGCGGGAGGCCACGACGACGGCGCGGGTGGGGAGCGCGGCGGAGTGGTGCTTCGACTTGTGCTTCTTCTTCTTCTTCGGAGTCGTGTGGTGCGAGGCGGTCGTCGCCGGGGCGGACGTCGTCGGCGGCGTTGCCTGCGTGCCGTCGGAGGAGCCGCTGAGCTGCCACGCCGTGAATGCCGCG
>Ga0207657_10005841_pt1 | contig 12824 bp, 13 predicted proteins | sample KBSC33metaG_FD_184316 | JGI IMG/M metagenome (GOLD analysis project Ga0207657, IMG submission 184316) | Corn rhizosphere microbial communities from Kellogg Biological Station, Michigan, USA - KBS C3-3 metaG (SPAdes) (version 2) | ecosystem: Host-associated > Plants > Roots > Rhizosphere > Soil ...
CGCCTTGCGTGCGCGACGTGATCTTGACGGCGGCGACGGATGCGATCGACGCCAGCGCCTCGCCGCGGAAGCCCAGCGTGTTGACGTTCTCGAGGTCGGTCAGCGACGCGATCTTCGACGTCGCATGGCGCGCCAGCGCGAGCGGCAATTCTTCGGGCGGGATGCCGCGGCCGTTGTCGGTGATGGCGATGCGCTTGACGCCGCCTTCCTCGAGCCGGACGGTGACCTGCGTGGCGCCGGCGTCGAGCGCGTTTTCCAGCAACTCCTTCACCACGGCCGACGGCCGCTCGACGACCTCGCCGGCGGCGATCTGCGAGATGAGCTGGTCGGGAAGCTGCTGGATGGGGCGGTGGGTAGGGGCCGGGGCGTTCATCCCCCGATTATAGCTCGCGGCCGGCCCCGGAAACGCCGCTGTTTGATTTTTGCCAAACCGTAGTTTGCGCCCGTTAATTGCCTTCCCAATAATCGAGCGACTGGTCCGCGCGGCCGATGAAGGCGAACCGTTCGCCCGGGCGCTCCGCCAGAATGCCGAACTTGCCGGAATCGGGGTAGTCGACGAGTTCCGGCGATTCCTTCGTGCTGACGGCCAGGTAGCGCAATTCTTCGGTGCCCGTGTTCACGATCTGGTGCGCCACGTCCTTGCCGCCGGGCGGGCAGGCGATGACGTCGCCCGTGCGGATCGGGTGCACGGCGTCGCCCATGCGCAGCTCGCCGCTGCCCTGCAGGATGAAGAACATCTCTTCGTTGACGTGATGATTGTGCAACGGAAAAGCGCGTTTGCCCGGCGGCACCGCCGTCAGGTTGTAGCCCAGCTTGCGGGCGCCGATGCGCGTCCCGATGAAACCCATCTTCGCATCGTATTTCTCGGCGGCTTCGCCCTTCGGTGACATCGCCGGCGGGCGCGGGTCCAGCGTGACGTCGGCGATGTTGATGATCGGCTTGTCCATGCTTTCCTCCTGAAGGTCAAGGTTGTTCGCGCACCGGGATCGGCGCGGCGCACAGGTCGAGGTGGCCGGCCGGGACCTTCGTCCACGGCCCGCCGCGGTTGCGCTGGGCATCGAGCACGGCCTGGTACGTGGCGCTGTCGGTGCGCATCACTTCGAAATGACTACGCTGGGCCGGCGGCACGTCGGCCGCCACCTTGATGCTGGTGATCGGCACGTTCATCTCCGGCTTGTCGTAGAAGCCCATCGGCGCGGGTCCGCGCGGCAGCGCGGCCAGTTGGGGCATGCCGGAGATCACGCGGCCCACGACCGTGATGTTGCGGTCGAGGTGGCGCGCCGGACCGATCACGGCGTACAGCGCCGTGCCGCCGCCGCTGTCGGCATCGTTGCCGCGGGCTACGCCGACCATGCCGTAGCAATGCGCAAGCCACGTCTCGCCCGTCTTCGGATCGCGTCCGACCGGGAAACCGTTCGAATGGCCGACCTGGGGCGCGTAGCCGTCGACGTCGGGCAGGCGCGTGAAATGCGTGTCGTTCTTGATGGGGACGGTGAATTCGGCCTTCAGCGTCTTCTGCGCGCCCGTCACGGGCCTGGCCTTGTCATCGTCCTCGTTCGGGTCGGCCCATTGCACGACCCAGTTGTCCTGCACGCGCACGATGGCCAGCCCGTCGAAATAATGCTCGCGCACGAGCGCCTTGATGTTCTTCACGTGGTTCGGCGCGAATGCCGGCGCCAGTTCGATGACGACGCGGCCGAACGGCATGTCCATGTACAGCGTATTGTCGGGATCGAGAGGGCGCCAGTCGGACGGCTTCGATGCCTTGACGATGTCGGCGACGCCGGGTTTCGGCGGAAGTTCCCGGGCGGTGCCGGCGGTCGCGGCGAAGAGGGCACAGGCGGCGACGAGGAACGTGCGCCGGAAGGTCGGGTAAGCCATCAATCTCGTCTCCTTGGCCGCTTGTGGCGGGCCCTGTCGGGTGGGTGTGTCGCCGATTGTAATATGGGAAATAGCCAAAACGGAAACCCGTTTGACAATCGAGAAAAATCGCGGCGCGGACGAGCCGGCGACCATTTGCGGTGCCGGTCTGATGGTATGATTCGGCGCTACCATTTAGGAAAATTATGGATCTGATGCAATTCATCGACATGATCCTCCATGTCGATAAAACCCTGGGCACACTGCTGGCCCAATACGGGGTGTATGTCTATGCCGTGCTGTTCGCCATCGTGTTTTGCGAAACCGGCCTCGTGGTCCTGTTCTTCTTCCCCGGCGACACGCTGCTGTTCATCGCGGGCGCCTTCTGCGCCACCGGCGAGATGAGTTACGCCTTGCTGACGACCCTCTTGATCGTCGCGGCGGTGACGGGCAACACGCTGAACTATTACATCGGCGGGGCGATCGGCCACCGCGTGTTCACGCACGACTACCGCTGGCTCAACAAGGACGCCCTGCGGCGTACCCACGAATTCTTCGAGCGCCATGGCGGCAAGACCATCATCCTCGCCCGCTTCGTGCCCGTCGTGCGCACGTTCGCGCCGTTCGTCGCGGGCATTTCGGACATGACCCATACCCGCTTCCAGATGTACAACGTCACGGGCGCCGCCGCGTGGGTCATCAGCCTGGTGACCGGTGGTTACTTCTTCGGCAATATCCCCGTCGTGCGCGACCACCTGACCGTCATCGTGCTGGTCGGCGTCGGCGCGGCCGTCGTGCCGCTCGCGTTGGGCGGCCTGTACAAGGTTGGGCGCCGGATGATCAGTCGCTAAGCGCGGTTTTCACCCGCTCACGCAGCGCGCCGCAAGTCGGCGCGCTTTGCGTTTACGCGTTCTTGATGCATGGAATTATTCCCTGGGCTCAAGTTTACTGTCGGTCACGCCGATAACGCAGAAGAGAGCAACACTACTGGATTCCCATGCGTAACTTGATCGCCTTGTTCGCTTGCAGCTGCGTCACCTTCTGCGCAAGCGCCGCGAACGATCCCGCGGCCGCCGCCGCGGCCAAACTGGCGGCGTCCGTGTCCCGACCCGCGTCGGCCATGGTGCCTGTCGCGAAGAAGGCCGAGCCTGTCGCGAAGAAGGCCGAGCCCGTCGAAAAGAAGGCTGAGCCCGTCGAGAAGAAGGCCGAGCCGGCCGCGAGCAGCGCCTCGACGAATGAGGACGAGGCCGAGGTCGAACTGTCGGCAAAAATCGCCCAGCGCCTGGCCGCCTTGCGCGAGCGCCAGCAGGCGCGCGCCACGGCCGCCGCGCGCGCGAAGAAACTCGCTGACGCCAAGCGCCGCCAGGATGAGCAGGTCGCGCTCGCCGCTGCTGCTGCTGCCGCCGCTGCCGCCGCACCGAAGCACGGCACCGTGTGGTCGTATGAAGGCGAGACGGGGCCGGCCAACTGGTCGAAGATCAATGTCGACTGGGCCAAGTGCGGCACGGGCAACCGCCAGTCGCCGATCGACCTGCGCGACGGCATCAAGGTCAACCTCGAGCAGATCAGCTTCGACTACCACCCGTCGTCGTTCAGCGAAGTCAACAATGGCCACACGATCCAGGTGACGGTCGGGGGCGGCAACTTCATCACCGTGGGTAACACGGCGTACGAGTTGCAGGAATTTCACTTCCACCGGCCGTCGGAAGAAAAGATCAATGGCAAGGGCACGGAAATGGTCATGCACCTCGTGCACCGCAGTGCCGAGGGCAAGGTCGCGATCATCGCCGTGCTGCTCGAGCGCGGCCAGCCGCATCGCCTGATGCAGACGATCTGGGACAACCTGCCGCTGGAAAAATACGACACGGCGTCGCCGTCCATCGTCATCGACCCGACGGACGCGTTACCGGAGCGGCGCGAGTATTTCACCTACATGGGGTCGCTGACGGAACCGCCGTGCACGGAAGGCGTGCTTTGGATGGTGTTCAAGCAGCCGATGCAGGCGTCGCCCGCGCAGATGGCCTTGTATTCGCGCATGTATCCGCTCAATGCGCGCCCGCTGCAGGCGACGTCGGGCCGGATGATCAAGGAATCGAACTGAGGGGCGACGTCGTCAGTGCCAGCGGCGGCCGCCCCGTCCGTACCAGCCGCGGCCGCCCCGATCGTACTCGTGGTAGCTGAAGTCGAGCGAGATGGGCGGCCCCACATAGGCCGGGCCGTAGCCGTACGGCGAGTAAGGAGCGTCGTAGCCCGCGTAGGGCGGTGCGTAGACGGCACAGCCCGACAAGGCCCCGCCGGCCGCCAGTACCAGCGCCAGGCGTTTCACCCAGCCAGTCGTTCGCGTATCCATCGCATCACCCCGTGTGGTTGCCTGTCTGTAGTCTAGGCCGGCCCGCGCGGTTTGCCGTTCTTTTTTGCTACAAAATGAAACGCCGGCAAGCGCCGGCGGTGTCATTCTCCTTACCCGGCCTGTACCACGGCCCGGTACGTCCCGCGCCACGTCCCGCCCGGCTCCAGTTGCTGCGGTCCCAGCAGCGCGGGTTCGATGCAGACGAAGCGGCGGTATTCTTCGTCGTCCATGTCGGACAGCGCCGCCGCGTCGGCCGCGCCCGGGTTCCACACGACGGCATCCGTGAAGCCCGTCTGCTCCAGCATCACCTTGTCGGCGCCCGAGTCGAACGTGATCGCGCCGGGGATGCGTTCGAACACCTGGTCGAGCTTGTCGGTGAGGGCGAGCGTCTCCGACTGCACGCCGTCGATGCGCACGGCGTCCACGTCGTCGACGAGGTGGTACGTGTGGAGCGCGGTAGCGAACGGGAAGGCTTGCGTGCCCGTGTTGCGCACGGCCAGTTGCATGTCCAGCTCGGCGGCACGGACCGCGACGCGCAGCTGCAATTCGAAGGCGTAGGGCCAGGCGGACGCCATCTGCTGCGGCAGGTCGGCCTGGTTCAGCGCGAGGACGGCGAACGCGGCGCCGTCGGCCTCGCCCTGGTCGACGACGCGCCACGTGGCCACGCGCGCGAAGCCGTGGCGCATGCCGTTGCCGCGTTCGGCGAACTGGGGAAAGATGACGGGGACCCCGCCGCGGATCGCCTTCTGGCCGTCCAGTGCCGACAGGCTGCTGAGGAACAGGCGTTCCTGCGCCGTTCCCCCGGTCGTCGGCACGGGCTTCCACGACACGAGGTGGGCGCCGTACAACGTGATGGTGGCCTCGGCGCCGTCCGGCGCGCGAAGTTGCAAGGCGGGCAATTGCCCGAATTGAGTGGTCGTTGCGTTCACGAGAATCCTCCTCAGGACGCCCGTCGGCGCCCGTTAAGTCATACGGCTCTTCGCCAGCGGCGGATTGTACGCGAAGTAGCGCTTGATGCCTTTCGTGATCGCGTCGGCCAGCTGGTTCTGGTACGCGTCGTCCTTCAGCCGCGCCTCTTCCTCCGGGTTGGAGATGAACGCGGTCTCGACGAGGATCGAGGGAATGTCCGGCGCCTTCAGCACGGCGAAGCCGGCCTGTTCGACGACGCCGCGGTGCAGGCGGTTGATGCCGCCGATTTCCGTCAGCACGGCCTTGCCGAGCTTCATGCTGTCGTTGATCTGGGCCGTCTGCGACAAGTCGATCAGCACGCTCGCAAGTTCGCGGTCGTGCGTGCCGAGATTCACGCCGCCGATCAGGTCGGCCTTGTTCTGGTCGTTCGCGAGCCAGCGCGCGGCGCTCGAGCTGGCGCCTTTTTCCGACAGCACGAACACCGAAGAGCCGCGCGCCGTCCGCTCCACGAAGGCGTCCGCGTGGATCGACACGAACAGGTCGGCCTGCACCTTCCTCGCCTTTTCCACGCGCTGGCCCAGAGGGACGAAGAAGTCGGCGTCGCGCGTCAGCATCACGCGCGTGTTCGGCATGTCTTCCAGCTTGGCCTTCAGGCGCTTCGCCACCTCCAGCACGATGTCCTTCTCGTGCACGCCCGTGGCGCCCGTGGCGCCGGGGTCCTCGCCGCCGTGGCCGGGGTCGAGCGCGATGGTCACCATGCGCACCACCTTTTGACCGGGCGCTGCCTTGGCCGGCTGCGGCGTCGTCGGCTGCGGCTGCGCGGGGGACGAACCAGCGCGGGCCGCGTCCGCTTCCAGCTTCGCGATGGCGTCCGGACCGGCCTGGCCGACGGTCGTGTCGCCCGGCTGCACGGCCGGGGTCGGCGTGGCCGGCGCGGCGTCCGTCGTCCAGTTTTCCTTGGCGATCATGCTCGCGAGGGGATCGACGGCCTTGACGGGATACAGGTCGAAGATCAGGCGGTGATGGTAGCCGGCGATGGGCGCGAGCGTAAAGACCTGCGGCTTGACGTCTTCCTTCAGGTCGAACACGAGGCGCACGACGTTCGGCCGGTTCTGGCCCACACGCACCTGCTTGATGTACGGGTCGTTCGATTCGATCTTGGCGACGAGGCTTTTCAGCGTGTCGTTCAGCGCGAGGCCCTCGATGTCGACGACGAGGCGCGGCGGGTCCGGCACCATGAAGTGCGTCGCCTTCAGCTCGCCGTCGTTTTCCAGGGTGACGCGCGTGTACTCGTCGGCGGGCCAGACGCGCACGGCCATGATCTGGGCGGCGGATGCGGGCAGCGGGGCGATCACGGACAGCAGCAGCGTGCCGCCGGCCTTCAGGATCGTGCGTCGCGTCAGGGAGCCGGGAATCAGGGAGTCGGGGGGTAATGCAGGCATTCGAGGCATAGCAGGCCCAGGTCGGACAACGCTTGCAATTCTACCTCACGCCCGTAACCGCTGACCTTAAGCAACACTTTAACGTCGGGTGGCGGCAACACCGGCTCGCCTTTTTCCGGCCACTCGACGATGCAGACGTTGTCGCCGTTGAAATCTTCGCGGAAGCCCGCGTCCAGGAATTCCTCGGGGCTGGCCATGCGGTACAGGTCGTAGTGGATCACGTTGACCATCCTGCCATCCAGTTCGACGCGATACGGTTCCGACAACGTATAAGTGGGGCTCTTGACGGCGCCCTTGTGGCCCGCCGCGTGCAGCAGCGCGCGCGTGAGCGCCGTCTTGCCCGCGCCGAGATCGCCGTGCAGATACATGACGAGGCCCGGGCGCAGCGCGCGAGCGAGGGCGGCTCCCAGGGCCTGCGTGGCCGATTCGTCGGGAAGATAAGCGTTCAGTTGTCGTTTCGGTTGCTGCTGCATCGAATAAAATATGAGGTTTGTAGGTCAGCCCATGTCCGCCCAGCTTCCCGTCCAGCTTCCCGTCGAGCCCGATCTTTCCGCACTCGCCCAGGCCATCAAGACCTGGGGCGCGGAACTGGGTTTTGCCGGCGTGCGCATCACGGACGTCGACCTGGCCGACCAGGAGCCGGGCCTGCAGGCATGGCTGGACGCCGGCCATCACGGCGAGATGGATTATATGGCAAGCCACGGCATGAAGCGCGCCCGCCCGGCCGAGCTGGTGCCGGGCACCGTGCGCGTCATCACCGCCCGCATGGACTACCTGCCGATGGATCTTGCTGCGGACTGGCGCGCGCGCGAACGCCTGCGCCAGAGCGACCCGCAGGCGGCCGTAGTCTCCATTTATGCGCGCGGCCGCGACTATCACAAGGTGTTGCGCAACCGGCTGCAGCAGCTGGCGGACCGCATCCGCGCCGCCATCGGCGACTACGGCTACCGCGTGTTCACGGATTCCGCGCCCGTGATGGAGCTGCCGCTGGCGCAGAAGGCGGGCCTCGGCTGGCGCGGCAAGCATACGCTTCTGCTGAGCCGCGACGCCGGCTCCACGTTCTTCATCGGCGAGATCCTTGTCGACCTGCCGCTCCCCGTCGACGAACCGACGGGCGCCCACTGCGGCCAGTGCAGCGCCTGCATCGATGCATGCCCGACGGGCGCGATCCTGGGGCCGGGCCGGCTCGATGCGCGCCGCTGCATCTCGTACCTCACGATCGAGCTGAAAGGCGCGATTCCCGAAGACCTGCGCCCGCTGATCGGCAACCGCATCTACGGCTGCGACGATTGCCAGCTCGTCTGCCCGTGGAACAAGTTCGCGCAGCGCTCGAGCCTGCCCGATTTCGACGAGCGCAACGGCCTCGGCGCGGCGGGACTCGTCGAGCTGTTCGGATGGAGCGAGGACGAATTCAACCGCCGCCTCGAAGGCAGCCCGATCCGCCGCATCGGCCATGAACGCTGGCTGCGCAACCTGGCAGTCGGATTAGGCAATGCTGCAACTGAGGCAACCACGTCGGACGAGATCGTCGCCGCGCTGCGCGCCCGCGCGGACCACCCGTCGGCCCTGGTGCGCGAGCACGTCGCGTGGGCGCTGGCGCGCCACGGCGCGGCGGGGTAAGGCGTTACGGTTCGATGCGCTTCATGCGCAGCCCCGACCAGTCGCCGTCGATGGAAATCATGGCGACACCCGTGATGCCGTTTTCCTTGGCATAGGCATTGATCGAATCGCGGTTGATGTCGGTGGCCTTGGAGGCCGTCTGTTTCAGATAAGCGACCCACAGCGAGCCCTTGTCGCCCAGGCGTTCCTTGGCGATGGGGAAGTATTGTTCGAGTTCCTTGCGGTTCATGGCGAACAGCAGCACCACGTCGACCTTGTCCTGGTCCGGCTTGATGAGACTCGCCGGCATCTGCGACACCATGCCCGGATGCACGTTCCCGTTCAGGATCAGCATCGATTTCGCGGTCTTCAAGAACATTTTGTCGGCTATCGTCTTCTCGCTCATCTGCGTTCCCTAAAGAATGTTTCGACGTGGTGAGTTCGACCACTCCATGTTCAGGTTGATTTTACAAGCGAACCCCGCGCGGCACAGGCCACGCGGCCACCCGTGCGCGGGTGTTACTTTAACAATCCGGCCAGCTCGACGGCCGTCTTGACCTGCATCTTGTCGAAGATGTGCGCCCGGTGCACTTCGACCGTACGCATGCTAATGCCGAGCTTGTCCGCCACGACCTTGTTCATATTGCCGGCCAGGATGAGATCGAGGACTTCGCGCTCGCGTGCCGACAAGGTGGCGAGGCGCGCGCGGATGGCGTCGCCGGAGGCGGCCTTGCGCGACGCGGCGAGGGCTTCGTCGACGCGGTCCATCAGCTGGTTGTCGTTGAACGGTTTTTCGAAGAAGTCGAAGGCGCCGCGCTTGAGGGAATCGACGGCCATCGGCACGTCGCCGTGGCCGGTCAGGAAGATCACGGGCAGGCGCGCCAGCAGGCCGCGCGCGACCAGCTGGTCGAACACGGCGATGCCGTTCATGCCCGGCATGCGCACGTCCAGCAGCACGCAGTCGCCATGCTCGGCGTCGGCGCTGAAGCGGTCGCCCAGGGCGTCGAGGAAGGCCTGGCCGCCCGCGTGGCCGCGCGCCGGCAGCCCGCGCGAGTGCGCCAGCCATTCGAGGGCGTCGCGGATGACGTCTTCGTCGTCGACGATGTGCAGCATGCGTGTCTCCTTTTTTTCGCCGTATTGTAACGGGAAGGCTCAGGTAACGGGCGCTTCCTGCGCTTGCTGCAAGGTGAACGTAAAGACGGTGCCGCCGCCCGGATTGGCCGCGTGCGTGAGCGTCCCGCCGTGGAATTCGATCGCGGTGCGGCAGATCGACAGGCCCATGCCCATGCCTTCCGCCTTCGTCGAGAAGAATGGCGAGAACAGGCGCTCGGCCACTTCCGGCGCGATGCCGTGGCCGTTGTCGATCACCGACACGGCGACCTGGCCCTGTTCGCTCATCTCGGCAGCGATGCGCAGCACGCGCCGCTCCGGATCGACGGCCTGCATCGCCTCGATCGCATTGCGCGTGAGGTTCAACAGCACCTGCTCGATCAGCACGCGGTCGGCCAGCACGGGCGGCAGGTCGGGCGGGACGTCGACCACCAGGCTGACGTAGCTCTGGCGCGCCTGCAGTTCGACGAGGGCGCGGATGCCGTCGACGACGTGCGGAATGGCGACGGTCTCGCGGCGGGGTTCGCGCTTCTTGACGAATTCGTGCACGCTGCGGATGATCTGGCCGGCCCGGCGCGCCTGCGTGTTCGCCTGTTCCAGCGCGCGCTTGAGCATGCCCGCGTCGAGCGCCGTTTTCGCCCCGTCCGCGCCGGCGCCGTCCGCGCGCGCGAGGACGTTCAGCGCGCCCGCCGTGTAGCTGGAGATGGCGGCCAGCGGCTGGTTCAGTTCGTGCGCGAGCATCGACGAGATCTCGCCCATCGTGGCGAGACGCGCGCTCGTCTCCAGCTTTTCCTGCTGCTGGCGGTTGAGTTCTTCGGCGCGCTTGCGGTCGGTGATGTCGAGGATGGAACTCATCCAGCCCGTGTGCCGGCCGTTGGCGTCGACGAGGGGCGCTTCGAACACGAGCACCGGGACGCGTACGCCGTCCGAGCGCTGGAACACGGTCTCGAACTGCGGCGTGGCGTGGCCGGACAGCACCTGGCGGAAGCGGCTCTCGTATTCGGCCATCGCTTCCGGCGCCCAGTAGGGCATCGGCGGCGTCTTGCCCAGCAATTCTTCCGGCGGCAGCCCGACGATGCGGCAGAACGCCGGGTTGACGTAGGTGACGCGGCCTTCGAGGTCGCGCGCGCGCAGGCCCGTGAGCAGCGAATCCTCCATCGCCGTGCGGAACGCCATCTGCTGGCGCAGCGCGTTCTCGGCCGCGATCGTGCGCGCGATGTGGCGCCACAGCGCGACGAGCGAGATCACGAGGCCCAGCGCCAGCACGACCACGGAACCCACGAGCAGGTTCGGCAGCAGCTTCGGCGCGCCCTTGACGCTGTCGGTGGACAGCACGATCTGCGACCCGGGGAGGTCGAGCGCGCGCTTGTGCGTGTAGACGCCGCGGCCCGGACCGCCCGCGGCACGCTGCGCCACGACGTGGTCGTCGCGGTCGAGCAGGGCGAGGGCGTTGTCCTGCGCGAACCACCACGGCACGTTCTCGTCCAGCAAGGTTTGCAGGTTGTAGGTGGCGACGAGGCTGCCCATGTACTTGCCGGCGTGGTACAGCGGCAGGTGGAAGTCGATCAGGCCGTGGACGAGGCCCTTGGCGCCATACGGTTCGCTGTAGCGGCCCAGGCGCGTGCTGCGCGACATCACCGCGGCGTCGCGCGACGACTGCGTGAGGCCGTCCGGCGGCAGTTCCAGCCCGCGGCTCGCCTTGACCTGGCCGTTCGCGTCGTACCAGATGATGCGCTGCAGTTCGTGGCCGTTCTTGAACATCTGCACGAGGCGCGCCTGCAGGGCGGCGGGCGGCGGCGTCTCGATGGCGAGGTCGGCGCCCAGCGCGGCCAGCGCTTCCTCGCTGCGCGCGAGTTCGAAGCGCAGCGTCTGCTCGACCCACAACGTGTCGGCGATCAGCTGTTCCTGGCGCTCGTTGCTCTCCATCTGGCGCGCCTGCCACGGCAGCCACAGCAGGACGAGCAGGAACAACAGCACGAGCAGCACGGGCACCAGCCAGCGCCATGGGCCTTCCGGAACGGGGCGGGGCAAGGTAAAGGATGTTTTCATGTGATAACGTTTCATCTTTTGCCAGACACCGTCCGTCGTGGTTTTCCACGATAGCGGCCCGGCGGCCGAACCGGCACACTGGTACTCGGTATCCGAATATACACCGCGGTAAGAGGAAATTTATGCGCATCAAAGCCATGCTGGCCGCGCTCGCCGTGCTGGCGGGACTCGGCGCCGCCGGCGGCGTGCAGGCCCAGGCTCCCATCGTCATCAAGTTCAGCCACGTCGTCGCGCCGGACGCGCCGAAGGGCCTGGCCGCCGAACGCTTCCGCGTGCTGGCGGAACAGTTGACGCACGGGCGGGTCAAAGTCGAAGTCTATCCGAACAGCCAGCTGTACAAGGACAAGGAAGAGCTGGAAGCGCTGCAGCTGGGCGCCGTGCAGATGCTGGCGCCGTCGCTCGCGAAGTTCGCGCCGCTGGGCCTGAAGGAATTCGAAGCGTTCGACCTGCCTTACATCTTCCCCACGAAGTCGGCGCTGTACGCCGTGACGGAAGGCCCGATCGGCAAGAGGCTGCTGCAAAAGCTGGAATCCAAGGGCATCACGGGCCTGGCCTTCTGGGACAACGGTTTCAAGGTGATGTCGGCCAACCGTCCGCTGCACAGCCCGGACGACTTCCACGGCCTGCGCATGCGTATCCAGGGCTCCAAGGTGCTCGACGCGCAGATGCGCGCGCTCGGCGCCGTGCCGCAGGTGCTGGCGTTTTCCGAAGTCTATCCCGCGCTGCAGGCACACGTCGTGGACGGCACGGAGAATCCGCCGTCGAACATGTTGACGCAGCGGATGAACGAGGTGCAGAAGTACGTGACCGTGTCGAACCACGGCTATCTCGGCTACGCCGTCATCGTCAACAAGAAGTTTTGGGACGGCCTCCCGCGCGACGTCCGCGACGAACTGGAACAGGCCATGCGCGAAGCCACCGCCTTCGAAAAAACGATCGCACAGCGCGACAACGACGCGGCGCTGGAAGCGATCCGCAAGACGGGCAAGACAAAGGTCTATACACTGACACCGCAGGAACAGGCGGACTGGCGCCGCGCGTTGCTGCCCGTGCAAAAACAGATGGAAGCGCGGATCGGCAAGGACCTCATCGATGCAATCAACCAGACGACGTCGCGTACCATGGCGCCCATGACGGCGAAGGCGTGGTGACCGGGCACGTAGCCCGTGCACCAAAACGCGCCTCCACCGAATATTAGTTGCTTTTGATTAATGAGACACGGGGGTAGGCTTTTTTATGACATGTCACAGGGGCTTATGACCGAAATATATTTCGTGAATGTATATAAAAAACTACGCTTTTCTTATGCGAATGCGTTATGATGGGGCACCTTTTGGCACCAACCTGGTGCGACGAAAGCGAACCGAATACGATTTGGGGAGAGGGAAAAGAAACCAGTAAATACAAAATTTACTGGAAAACAGTTAGGAGGAGACACACGTTTTATATGATGCCGCCGGCATTGACCAGGCAGCCGAAAACGTGACCAAATTAAAAGCGCACCC
>Ga0207657_10005843_pt1 | contig 12823 bp, 9 predicted proteins | sample KBSC33metaG_FD_184316 | JGI IMG/M metagenome (GOLD analysis project Ga0207657, IMG submission 184316) | Corn rhizosphere microbial communities from Kellogg Biological Station, Michigan, USA - KBS C3-3 metaG (SPAdes) (version 2) | ecosystem: Host-associated > Plants > Roots > Rhizosphere > Soil ...
GAACATCACCGGCTGCTGCTCTTGAATGCGTTCGCTCAGGGGGCGGCGCTGATGGCGGGGCGCGAGTCCGAAGATCCGCACCGCGCCTATCCCGGCAACCGGCCGAGCGCGACCGTTCTTCTCGACCGGCTCGACGCGCGCTCGCTCGGCGCGTTGATCGCTTTCTACGAGCACCGCACCTTCGCCAATGCGGTGCTCGTCGGCATCAACGCGTTCGACCAGTTCGGGGTCGAGCTCGGCAAGGATATCGCTCGACATCTCTCCGAGGGGGCCGAGCAGGACAGCCTCGATCCCTCGACGCGCGCGCTGATCGAGCGGACGGGCGTATGACGCGTGTTGTCGCGCTCGCTGCAGTGTTTGCACTCGCCGCCCCCGCCACCGCCGAACCGCTGCGATCGTACAATGGACGTCTGTTCATCGACGCGCGCATCGCCGGCGTCGCGACCGAGGCCCTTCTCGACAGCGGAGCGGAGGCGACCGTCGTCGATTCGCGCCTCGCCGCGAAGGCGCATCTACCCGAGGGTACGCCGCAGACCATGCGCGGCTCGGGCGGCAGGGCGAGCGCGCGGCTGATCGAAGGCGTGACGGTCACCGCGCTTGGCGTCGAGCTTCATCCCGAAGCCGTGGTCGTCATGGATCTCTCGGAGGTCGCCTCGCGCTTGATCAAGCATCCGACACAGGCGATCGTCGGCCGCGAGCTGTTCGACGCCGCGCGCCTTCGGGTCGACATCGCGGGAGGCCGCATCGACGTGGTTCCCCGGGCCACGCAGCCATCAGGCATCCGCCTTCCGCTGACGGGCCATGCTGGCATCGAATCCATTCCCGTCCTCGCCAACGGCCGCCGCGTTGCCGCCGAGTTCGACCTCGGCAACGGCAGTGACGTGCTGATTTCGCGCGCGCTCGCCAAGCGGCTCAAGCTGCGCGTGATCGGCCGCAAGCAGGGCGGCGGCATCGGCGGTCCCGTGACGCGCGACCTCGTCAGAATCGCAACGCTCGATGTCGCCGGACGGCGCTTTCGCAATGTCACGGCGGCGGTCGACGACCAGTCCAACGCGAACGATCTCAATGTCGGCACCTCGATCCTTAGGCAATTCCTGATCACGACCGACTTCAACAAGCGTGCCGTCTGGCTGCGGCCGCTGCGGAGGCAATGAATGGCCGACTATGACCTGTTCGTAATCGGCGCCGGATCGGGCGGGGTGCGCGCCGCGCGGGTCGCGGCGGCTTATGGCGCGAGCGTCGCGATCGCGGAGGAACACAAGGTCGGCGGCACCTGCGTAATCCGCGGCTGCGTGCCCAAGAAGCTGCTCGTCTATGGTTCCCATTTCGCCGAGGATCTCGACGACGCCGCGATGTTCGGCTGGGACGTGCCCGAAAAGCGCTTCGACTGGCAGGTGCTGCGCGACAACGTGCTCGCCGAAGTGTCGCGCCTGGAGGGCGCGTACACGGAGACGTTGAACAGCCACAAGGTCACCATCTTCCGCGAGCGCGCCGAACTGACGGGGCCCTATTCGGTGAGGCTTACAAGCGGCCAGGAACTCACCGCCGACAAGATCCTGATTGCCACCGGCGCGCGGCCCGTGATGCCGGCGATCGACGGCATCGAGCATGCCATCACCTCGAACGAGGTGTTCCATCTCGACAAGCTGCCCAAGCGCATCATCATCGCCGGCGGCGGCTATATCGCGAACGAATTTGCCGGAATCTTCCACCAGTTCGGAAGCCAGGTGACGATGGTCAACCGCACCGACGTGATGCTGCGGCATTACGATCAGCAGATCGTCGACCGGCTCATCCAGATCTCGCTGCGCAAGGGCATCGGCTTCAAGTTCAACGCGACGATCGACAAGATCGAGCGCGACGCCGAGGGTTCGCTGCATATCGCCATGACCGGGTGTGACGACATGCAGGCCGACCAATTGCTGATGGCGGTCGGACGACAGCCGAATACGGCCGGGCTCGGGGTCGAAGCGGTCGGCGTCGACGTCGGCGACAACGGCCAGATCAAGGTCGACCCGGACAATCGCACCTCGGTGCCCTCGATATTCGCCGTCGGCGACGTCACCGACCGCATTCAGCTGACGCCCGTCGCGATCCGCGAGGGGCAGGCGTTTGCCGACACCTTCTTCGGCGACAAGCCGACGCGGGTCGATTACGGCTGCATCCCGTCGGCGGTGTTCAGCCACCCGCCGATCGCCGGCGTTGGCATGACTGAAAGCCAGGCGCGCAACACCGTTGGACCGGTCAAGATCTTCACGTCCGACTTTCGGCCGATGAAGAACGTGCTTGCCGGCCGCAACGAACGCTCGCTCTACAAGCTCATCGTCGACGGCGAGAGCGAGGAGGTCGTCGGGCTGCACATGATCGGCCCGGAATCCCCCGAGATCCTTCAGGCTGCCGCGGTTGCGGTGAAGGCGCGCATGAAGAAAGCCGACTTTGACGCCACCGTTGCGCTCCACCCGTCCATGGCCGAAGAATTGGTGCTGATGCGCTAGTCCGTGATCGCGAGCATGGCGAAGCAATCCAGCACTCGTTAGTGGATTGCGACGGCCGCGTTGCGGCTTCGCAATGACGAGCGGGTGGGGAGATGTTCTTGCACGACGCAGTGATTATCGGCGCCGGCCACAATGGCCTGACCTGCGCTTACTATCTGGCGAAAAAGGGCTTGAAGGTCGCCGTGCTGGAAGCCGCGGATACGGTTGGCGGCGCGGCGGTGACCGACGAATTCCTGCCCGGCTTCCGCAACTCGGCCGCGAGCTACACCGTCAGCCTGCTTCAGCCGAAGGTCATCCGCGACATGGATCTCGAGCGGCACGGCCTCAAGGTCGTGCTGCGCAAGGTCGACAATTTCCTCCCCGGCGACGGCGACTATCTTCTCGCCGGACGCAACGGCCTGACCCGCAAGGAGATCGCGCGCCACCACAAGGCGGACGCCGAGGCTTACGACCGCTATGTCGCGGAACTGGAGACGGTGGTGCGGCTGCTCAAGAAGTGGCTGCTGCGGGCTCCGCCGAATGCCGGCCGGACCGTGAGCGCCATCCCGAAGCTGCTGAGCCTCGGCCACGACATGGCCGGCCTGTCGCTCGCCGAGACGCGCATCGTCCACGACTTCGCGGTGCGCAGCGCGGCCGACATTCTCGACCGCCATTTCGAAGGCGACCTGACCAAGGCGCTGTTCGGATTCGACGGCGTCGTCGGCAATTTCGCGTCGCCGCAGTCGCCCGGCACCGCCTACGTGCTGCTTCACCATCTGTTCGGCGAAGCCGCGGGCGTGCCCGGCGCATGGGGGCACGCGATCGGCGGCATGGGCTCGATCACGCAAGCCATGGCGCGCGCGTGCCGCGAGGCGGGTGTGGATATCCTGCTCAACATGCCGGTCGAGGAAGTGATCGTTGCCAATGGCCGGGCGAGCGGAGTCGTCGCCGGCGGCAAGGCATGGCAGGCGGGTAGCGTCGTCGCCGGCGTCAATCCGAAGCTGCTGTTCGACCGGCTCGTGCCCCACGGTGCAGTCGAGGCCGACGTCTCGGCGCGCATGCACGGCTGGAAATGCGAGAGCGCGACCTTCCGCATGAATGTCGCACTATCCGAGCTGCCGAAGTTCACCGTGCTCCCCAAGAAGGGCAACCAGCTGACCGCCGGCATCATCATGGCGCCGAGCCTCGATTACATGCACCGCGCCTATCTCGATGCGGCGGTGAACGGCTGGGCGAAGCAGCCGATCATCGAGATGCTGATCCCGTCGACGCTGGATTCGACGCTGGCGCCGAAGGGCAAGCATGTCGCCAGCCTGTTCTGCCAGCATTTCCGCTACGACCTCGGGCCGGGCCGCAACTGGGATGAGGAGCGGGAGAAGGCCGCGGACCAGATCATCGCTACCGTCGATTCCCATGCGCCCGGCTTCGCCAAGTCAGTGATCGGCCGCCAGATCCATTCGCCGCTCGACCTCGAGCGCCGCTTCGGGCTGGTCGGTGGCGACATCTTCCACGGCAAGATGGGCCTCGACCAGCTGTTCAGCGCGCGGCCGATGGTCGGCGCCGCCGATTACCGGATGCCGCTCAAAGGTCTCTATTTGTGCGGCTCGGGGGCGCATCCCGGCGGCGGCGTGACTGGCGCTCCGGGGCATAACGCCGCCCAGGCCATCCTCGCCGACCGCCGATTCTGGAGCCGAGGGCATTGAAGCCGCTCGAAGGCATCAAGGTCCTCGACCTCAGCCGCGTGCTGGCGGGGCCGTGGTGCACGCAATTGCTCGCCGATCTCGGCGCCGAGGTGATCAAGATCGAGCGGCCGGGGGCAGGGGACGACACGCGCCACTGGGGTCCACCCTGGCACGGCGAGGGCGAGGACCGCGTCGCGGCCTATTTCCTCAGCTGCAACCGCGGCAAGAAATCCGCGGCCATCGACTTTGCGCAAGCCGAAGGCGCGGCGCTGGTGCGGAAGCTCGCGCTGGATGCGGACGTCGTCGTCGAGAATTTCAAGGTTGGCGGGCTCAACAAGTTTGGGCTTGATGCGGAGAGCCTGCGCGCTGCCAATCCGCGCCTGATCTATGCCTCGATCACCGGCTTCGGCCAGGACGGCCCCTACGCTGACCGCGCCGGCTATGACTACATCATCCAGGGCATGGGCGGACTGATGAGCATCACCGGCCTGCCTGACGGAGTGCCCGGCGGCGGACCGATGCGCGTCGGGGTCGCGGTCGTCGACCTGTTCACCGGCCTCTACACCTGCGTCGCCATTCTCTCCGCGCTTTATGCGCGCGAGAAGACGGGCGAGGGGACGCACATCGACATGGCCTTGTTCGACACGCAGCTGGCGATGCTCGCGAATCAGGCGTCGAATGCGCTGGTCTCGGGCAAGGACCCGCCGCGCCAAGGCAACACCCATCCCAACATCGTTCCCTACCAAGTGTTCGATGCCGCCGATCAGTCGATCATCATCGCCGTCGGCAACGACCGCCAGTTCGCCCGGCTGGCGGAGATTTGCGGCCATCCCGAATGGACGCGGGACGAGCGTTTTGCTTCCAATGCCGCGCGGGTGGCGAACCGTGAAGGCATCGTCCGGCTCGTAAGCGAAGCCATCGCCCGGAAAACGGCCGCCGAATGGCTCGAACAGCTCGAAACAGCGGGCATTCCGGCAGGCCCGATCAACCACATCAGCCAAGCGCTTTCGGACGTGCAGGCGCAGCATCGGCGGATGGTCCGCACCATATCCGGTGTACCGACGGTCGGCTCGCCACTCCGCTTCGACGGAGAGCGGGCCGATTCCGACCTGCCCCCGCCAGCCCTCGGCCAGCATACTGCGGAGGTGGTCAAGGGACTGGGACTTCATGAGACCGACATCGAGCGTCTCACCGCGGCGGGAGTAATCGCCGGTTGAATTAGCGCTAACCGCTTCATCTTGAAGCGTAGCAAGCATGGGCGCACAAGACCGCTTTCCGGGAGGCGCCGTGGCCCGCGTATTTCTCAGCTACGCTCGCGAGGATGCCGATTCCGCCAAGCGGCTGGCGGAGGTGGTCGGTCGTGCCGGCCACGAGGTCTGGTGGGATCGTCACCTCCATGGCGGCTCACAGTTCACTAACGAAATCGACAAGGCGCTGAAGAACGCCCAGGCCGTGGTCGTCCTGTGGACGGATTCGTCGGTCAGTTCCGCCTGGGTGCAGGACGAAGCCGCGGAGGGACGGGATACCGGCCGGCTGGTGCCGATCAGCCTCAACGGTTGCCGGCCGCCGCTCGGTTTCCGGCAGTTCCATACCGTGGAGCTGGGCCGGTGGAACGGCGATGGTGATCCCGAGCACATTGACGAACTGCTCGAGGGCATCGGCAAGGCCGCGGGAACGGCAGCGACTGCAACTTCGTCCGGCAGGCCGGCTGAAGCGCCGGCTCCGCCGGCATTGTCAATCTGCGTCCTTCCGTTCGTGAACATGAGCGGTGAGCCCGAACAGGAATATTTCAGCGACGGGATCAGCGAGGACATCATCACCGACCTGTCGAACGTTTCCGCTCTGTCGGTGGTCGCACGCAACACGTCGTTCACGTTCAAAGGCGAATCGATCGACGTGAAGGAGGTTGCGGAGAAGCTGGGTGTGACGCATGTGCTCGAGGGCAGCGTCCGCAAGGCGGGAGACCGCGTTCGGATCACCGGGCAGCTGATCGACGGCGCCAAGGGCGACCACGTCTGGGCCGCCCGCTACGATCGCGACCTGACCGACATTTTCGCGATCCAGGACGAAATCTCGAAGGCGATCGTCGAGGCGCTCAAGGTCAAACTGCTACCCGCCGAGAAAAAGAAGATCGAACAGCGCGGAACATCCAACGTCGAAGCCTATGACCTGTATCTGATGGCGCGCCAGCAATGGATCAGCGGCACCTTTGGAACGGTTCGCCGGGAGCAATCGATCGCCCGGCTATGCAACCAGGCGACGCTGCTCGATCCCGATTACGCGCAGGCTTGGGCGTTGAAGGGTCTCGCGCAGCTCGAGCTCAGATTCGTCCATGGCCACGACGAGGATGCGCTTTCAGCCGCGGAAAGGGCGCTGGAGATCGACCCCGGACTCGCCGAAGCCCATTGCATCAAGGCTCGCTACCTCGAGGAGGAAGGCCGGACCGAAGAGGCCGAGAAGCAGGTTCGGACGGCGCTCAAGCTCGATCCGGATTCGTGGGAGGTCAATCGCGAAATCGCGCGCATGCTGTTCCGCCACGATCACATAGCCGAAGCGATCCCCTATTTCGAAAAGGCCGCGTCGCTCAACGACACCGATTGGCATAACACTGTAATGCTCGTCACCTGCTACCAAGGCATCGGCGACGAGGCGCAGGTGCAAAGAGCGGCCGAGAGAGTGCGTGAAAGGGTGCAGCGCGCAATCGCTATGGATCCGACCAATGGGACAGCCTTGGCGAGTGGGGCATACGCGCTGGCGATGCTCGGCGAAACGGATCGGTCGCGAGAATGGATGAGGCGCGCGATCCTGCTCGATCCCGACAACCTTGCCATGAAATATAATGCAGCCTGCGCATTTTTGCGCCAGTTTGGCGATCCCGAAGAGGCGCTGCATGCGCTCGAACCGTTCTTCGACACTGTCACGAGCTCGACGTGGATCTGGCACGCTGAAGCGGACCCCGACCTCGAACCGCTCCGCGACGATTCTCGGTTCAAGCAAATGCTTTCGGCCGCGAAGCAGCGGCTGGGCATGGCGCAATAGAAGCGCGGCGTGGGTCATATCTTCCTCAGCTATGCACGCGAAGATGCCGACGCGGCGCGGGAGTTGGCGGAATCGCTGGGGCGCGCGGGGCACGAGGTTTGGTGGGACCAGCACATCCAGGGCGGCTCGCGCTTCAGCCGGGCGATCGACCAGGCGCTGAAGGACGCCGAAGCGGTTGTCGTGCTGTGGTCGGCAACGTCGGTGGAATCGGCCTGGGTCCAGGACGAAGCGGCCGAGGGGCGCGACAGCGGCCGGCTCGTTCCCGTGCTCCTTGACTCATGCAAGCCGCCGCTCGGCTTTCGCCAATTCCAGTCAGTCGACATGTCGCGCTGGAGGGGCGGGGAGGGCGCGGAACTTTCCGCTTTGCTCGACGCGATCGGGGCCACGGCAGCTCCTGCGCGGCCTGAAGCAACCGGTGCCGTGAGCGCGAAAGCCACGTCTCCGAGCCAATTCTCGATCTGCGTGCTGCCGTTCGTCAACATGAGCGGTGACCCGGAGCAGGAATATTTCAGCGACGGCATCACCGAGGACATCATCACCGACCTCTCGAAGGTTTCGGCCCTGCTCGTCATCGCGCGCAACACAGCGTTCACCTTCAAAGGCAAGGTGATGGACGTGAAGGAGGTCGCACGCGCGCTCGACGTTACGCACGTGCTGGAGGGCAGCGTCCGCAAGGCCGGCGACCGCGTGCGGATTACCGCGCAGCTGATCGACTCCGCGACCGGCGGCCACGTCTGGGCCGACCGATACGACCGTGACCTCACCGACATCTTCGCAATCCAGGACGAGATTTCAAAAGCGATTGTTGCCGCGCTTCGCCTCAAGCTCTTGCCGGCGGAGAAGAAAGCGATCGAGAGCCGCGGAACGGAGAGCGTCGAGGCCTACAATCTCTATCTGATGGCGCGCCAGCAATGGATCAGCGGCAATTTCGGTGATCCGAGGCGTGACGAAGGCATTATGCGCATCTGCCAGCAAGCGACCGCGCTCGACCCCGACTATGCCGAGGCATGGGCGCTGATGGCGCTTGCCCAGGCCGAACTTCGCTTCGTCCACGGAAAAAACGAAAATGCGCGGCCCGCCGCCGAACGGGCTCTGGAGCTGAACCCCTCTCTTCCCGAGGCGCATTGCATCAAGGCGCGCTATCTCGAAGAGGAAGGCCGCGCCGAGGAGGCCGAGCGGCAGATCAGGACAGCCCTGAAGCTCAATCCGGAATCATGGGAGGTGAATCGGGAGGCGGCGCGAATGCTGTTCCGGCACAATCACGTTCGCGAAGCCATTCCGTTCTTCGAAAAGGCGGTTTCGCTGATGGACAGCGATTATCACAATTCGGTGATGCTGATTACATGTTTCCGTTCGATCGACGACGAGGCACGGGTGCGCGAGGCCGCAAAGCTGACCATCGAACGCGCCGAGCGGGCGATCGCGAAGGACCCGACCAACGGCCAGGCGCTGGCGGCGGGTGCGCTATCGCTGCTCGTGTTCGGCGAAGAGGAGCGGGCGCGCGAGTGGACCAATCGCGCGCTTCTGCTCGATCCCGAAAATCTGGTGATGCGCTACAATCTCGGCTGCACGCTCGCGCAATTCAGCTCGAGCGATCAGGCGCTCGACACGCTCGAACCGTTCTTCGAGCGGGTCAACAGCACGACCCACATGCGCCACATCGAGGTCGATCCCGATCTCGACCCGATCCGGGCCGACCCACGGTTCCAGGCGATGCTCGCCGCCGCCAAGCAGCGGCTCGGCGCCGCTGCCTAGGCGCTACTTCGCGCTTTTGCTCGCGCTCTCGACCAATAGGTCGAGCTGCTTCTGGCAGCCGTTCTCGAGCAGCACCTGAGCCGCGCCGACGAGGTCGCTCGGCGGCGAGGGGATCATCACCACGTCGAGCTTGCTCGCGTCGCCGCCATCGGGCCATTCGAGCGAATATTCGGCGCCGCTCTTCACCGGCAGCGCGGTGGGCCAGGGCGCGAGCGCCTTGCCAGCCGCCCAGGTCAGCGACTGCGACTTCCCATCGGTCGAGCGGATCTGCACCGTGATCGGCGCTTCGCTGTCCGCGCGCCAGACCTGCAGCTTCGCCGGGTCGGCGACGCAGACCTTGCCGCCGGCCGTCGCGTCCACGTCCCAGATGCTCGGGTTGTGCGCGACGTCGACCGCGCGGAGCGCTCCGAAGCGGCCGCGTTGCCCCGCCGCCGAGGCGAGCGCCACTTGCTTGGCGTCGAAATTGCCTGGACCGCGCAGCGTCTGCGCGCTGGACGGACCGATTACCGTCACGACATCGCCGCCCTGGAGACTGATTTTCGCCGTTTCCGGCAGAGTCTTGCCCGGCGGGTAGGATTTGGCCGACGGGCCGAGCGATTTCACCACCACGACATTGGCGGCAGCCGCCGTCGATATCAGCGCGATCACCGCCGCCGCGCCCCACAGCCTTAGCTCACGCATCGTCCAGCTCCTCGTTTGCATTCGTCAAAAATCGAATTCCCGCATGCGCCCGAAGCGCAGCGGCCGAGTCGGATTCAATGTCGATTTGCCCGTAGGTTATGCTTCCATTGATACCGGGTCAATGAATCACGATTGAACGAGCAGGAATCAGGCTGTGCGCGGGCGCCTCCGGCTCTCGATCAGCAACGCCTCGAGCTCCTCGATTCTGCGGGTGTTGGCGGTGATGAGCTCGGCGACCTGCTGCTCGCGCGCCTCGCGCTTGATGACGGTGCGAATGGCGCGGGCAACCGCCTCGGAGACTTCCTTCAGCGCCTTCTGCTCGTCGTGACTCGGGATCGATCCGTCCGGACGCGGGCCGACGAGCAAATATCCGATCGGCTCCTCGTCGTCCGAGCTCGGCACCAGCCGCACGCGGATCGGGAACAGCCGGTCGGACGATTCGCACATGTCGCGTTTGTATTCCTCGGCGAACGTCGTCGTCCGCCACGCCTCGACATCCTCGACTGATATGCCGCGGGTGCGCAGCACGCAGCCGTTGACGATCGCCGCGCTCCTGACCGCGCGCACCCCGCGGTCCACACGCGCGAGAATCTCGTCGAGCATTTCGCCGAGGGACGCGGTCTCGCGCATGTCGCGCGCAACTTCGGGCAGATCGTCGCGGAGCAGGAACAGGTTCTTCTGGAACCGCCGCTCCGACCAGCGCTGGACGCGCTCCTGGATTGGGTTGACGAGGACCGTCGACAGCGCCGCAGCGAAGATGATCGGGCCTTCGCTGCTCGTGTTGCCGTAATAATTGTAGATGATCTGCTTGAGGCCATCGGCGGTGCCGGCGAAAACGGCCGCCACGCCGAGCGTGATAAGCGCGACATTGGCCGATTTGCTGATGACAAACTCGGCATCGTACAGCCGATAGCGGACCAACGCGATCAGCAGCCCGAACTGGAGCACCAGCACGGCCAACGCGAAGCTGATCCCGGCGCCCATCTCGACCAGCAGCTGATGGCCGAACGTGCTCGCCGACCATTTGAGATTGTCGGCGACGATCGAGAAGGTGCGGAGCACCGCATAGCCGGTGATCCCGAGCAGCGCCCATCGGATCTGCTGCCGCTGCTCGCTCGAATCCGTCAGCCGCAGGCAGCGCAGCAGCGACAGGACCGCGATGATCATGAAGCAGACGAAAAAGGCCTGATAGACCGTTCCGTGCAGGAACATGATGATCGGTAGCAGGCACATCACCGCGACCCGGCGCCACGACAGGTTGCCGTGCGGGAACAGCAGGATTCCGGCGAGCAGGAGCACGTTGCCGAGGTCGAAGATGGCGACGTTGAGCCAACGCGCGACGCCGATGTGCGCGAGGAACACCGACGAGGGCTGTTCGGCGGCAATCGTCAGCAGCACCGCGAGCGACAGCAGCGAACTGACGGCGTCGCGGGCGTTGCGGCGGTGCAGCAGCCAAGCCGCCCACCACAGGAACGGGTAGGCGAGGACGTGGAGCAGGTCGATGAAGCTCAGCGCCTTGGGCGAGATTCCGAGCCTGCGCGCGCCGGCATCGATATGATCCTCGCCAGTCGTGACCGTGACGTCGCGCACCCGGCCGGAGGGATCGCGGATCGTCAGCGGGATTTCGGCAGTGTCGCCGCCGAACAGCAGGTTGCCGAGCGCGATATAGGCCGGATCGTTGGCTTTCTTTGCGAGGACTTCCTCATTGACTGGCATCTTGGGCGGAAGCGGCAGGCCGTAGATCGCGAGGAGCTTGTCGCCGGCGACGATCCCCGCCGTTTCGGCCTTCGGGCCGACCGTGAAGCGAACGATCGTGGCATCGCCGGGCGAGACGGCGAAGCCGGCGCGGCTGCCGAGGAGGAGCTGCGAATTGTTCGCGGGCTCGGTGTAGCGGACGTAGAAACCGGCGAGTGGACCCACGAGCGCGAGCGCGAACGCGAGCATCCATAGAATTGAGAACAGTCGGTATGTCAGCGTGTTAAACGGGGGCACGCAGGGCGGCAGCTTAAAGCCGCCTGTGATGTTTGGACCAGCACTAGCCAAGGCTAGCTGCATTTGCGCTCCAGCCGCCGTTAACTCCTTATTATCATGAGCGGCGGCGGCCTGCCGCGCAATCTTTAACTATCGCGTGGTTCGGGCGTGCCGGTCTCGCCAGGGATCGGCTGCGGGCCCTCTTCGCCGTATTTCGACTGGATGAAACGGCCCTGAGTCTCGAACGCCGCCATGTCTACGCGGGCAAGTTGCTCCGACACTTCGCCGAGCGCTGAGCGCGTCGCCGCGAGGCCCTCGACCAGCCGTTGGTCGACCGTTTTGCCTTCGCCGTCCTGCTCCTGCCGGTAAGCGGCGGGGACTCGCTCGTAGCGGTCGATCAGGCCGGGCAAGTGGATCGACATCAACCGCCGCGCGTCCTGCGCCCCCGGGTCGAGCGTCTCGACGCGCCCCAGTGTCTGCTTGAGCGACGGCAGGATGCGCGCGATCGCATCGATTTCTGCCTGCGCCGGGGCGGGGAGGGCGCGGCGCGCGCGAAAGATGTAGGAGTCGAACCGGTCGACCATGGCGCTGTTTGGCAGGTCGGTCGACGGCGGCGGAGCGGCAATCGCCTGGCGTCCGCCGCGCACGAGCACCAGTCCCACCACGGCGACCGTGACCACCAGCGCCGCCAGGAAGCCGAACATGCCGATCGGCTTGATCAGGCCGAAGATGATTGTCGCGGCCCAGATGGCGCCAATCGCGACCAGGATGCGGATGGCCGTCCGGCTGAAGCCGGCGTTCAGCCGCTGGCGTTCGCGGCGGGCCGCTTCACGCGCCGGACCGCCGCGCTCGTCGAGCTGGCGGGTGACCCGGTCGAACCGGGCGATCGCCCGCTCGACCTTATCGGTAACTTCGGTCACTTCGATTCGATCGGCGTCAGCGGCGATGCGGACGTTCCGAGCTTTGCCTGGTTCACCCCCTCGGCCCGCGCGATATAGCCTTTCGATTTCTCAACTTCCTTGCCGAGCGTATCGACGGTTTGCTTCATGTTGCCGAGCGCCTGCAGCTTGAACTGATCGATCTGGTCCATCGTGTCGTAGATGTTCTGGAACGCGCGCTGCAGCGTCTCGAGCGGGATGGTCGAGCTTGCCGCCTGCTCGTGGATCGCGCCGGTCTGGGTGCGCAGCATCTCGCCGGTGGAATCGATCATGCCGGCGGTCG
>Ga0207657_10005847_pt1 | contig 12819 bp, 12 predicted proteins | sample KBSC33metaG_FD_184316 | JGI IMG/M metagenome (GOLD analysis project Ga0207657, IMG submission 184316) | Corn rhizosphere microbial communities from Kellogg Biological Station, Michigan, USA - KBS C3-3 metaG (SPAdes) (version 2) | ecosystem: Host-associated > Plants > Roots > Rhizosphere > Soil ...
CTCTTGGGCGAAGTTACCGTCTCATGCATGCCGAGGAGCTTCGCGCCGGTCCTGTCCGCTTGCCCGGTTTCCCAAGTCAGCGAACGCGAAGTGCGTACATGATTTGTTCCGGTTTGTCAATACCCCTCTCACCTAAGGGGAGAGGGGGGTGGTCATTCCTCGTCCGGATAGGGGCCCTTGCCGCCTTCGGCGATGAAGCGGTCGATGCGCGCGGTCAGCACGGGCAAGGGCACCGATCCGAGCTCGAGCACGGCGTCGTGGAAGGCGCGGATGTTGAATTTCGCGCCCACTGCCGCCTCGGCTTTGGCGCGGCCCTGGCGGATCGCCATCTCGCCCAGATAATAAGACAAGGCCTGGCCCGGCCAGGAAATATAGCGATCGACCTCGGTCTGGATTTCGTGGTCGGATAAAGCAGTATTGTCGTGGAGGAAGGCGAGCGCCTGGTCGCGCGTCCAGCCTTTGTGGTGGATGCCGGTATCGACCACCAGCCGCGCGGCGCGCCACATCTGGTAACTGAGCATGCCGAACCGCTCATAGGGGGTCTGGTAGATGCCCATCTCGTCGCCGAGCCGTTCGCAATAGAGCGCCCAACCCTCGCCGTACGCTGAGATATAGATGTTCTGGCGGAAGCGCGCGGCGGCCTTGTTCTCCTGCGCGAGCGGCATCTGGAAAGCATGGCCGGGCGCGCTTTCGTGCAGCGTCAAAGCGGGCAATTGGTAGAGCGGACGCGACGGCAGATCGTAGGTGTTGACCAGATATTCGCCCGGGCCCCCGCGACCGGCGGTGTAGAAAGGCGCGATGTCGGCGGGCACCGGCACGATTCCGAAACGGCGGCGGGGCAGATGGCCGATATATTGGCCGACCTTGCCGTCGACCAATTTGGCGGTCCAGGCGGCGCGATCGAGCAGATCCTGCGGAGCCTTGGCGTAGAAGCGCGGATCGGTGCGGAGGAAATGGAGGAAGGCGGGCAGGTCGCCCTGGAAGCCGGTCTGCTTCATCACCCCCAGCATTTCGGCGTGGATCGCGGCGACTTCGCGCAAGCCGATATCGTGGATCTGATCGGGGGTCAGATCGACCGTGGCATAGGCCTTGATCTGCTGCGCATACCAGGCCTTGCCGTCGGGCAGGGCCTCGGCCGCGAGGCTGGTGCGCGCGTGCGGGATATAATCGCCGCGCAGATAGGACAGTAGCTTACGATAAGCGGGAAGATCCTGTTGCTCGATCGCCTGCTTTGCCTCGGCGCGCATCGCGGCCTGGGTCGCGGCGGGAATGGCCGCGGGCATCGCCTTGAACGGCAGATAGAGGAAACTGTCCTCGGCGGTCGTGGCGTTGGCGGCTTGCGCGACCGTTTCGTCGCGGCCGGCGAGCGTCACCTTGGGCGGCGTGAAGCCGCGCGCCTCGCCGGCGCGCATATTGGCGATCTGTTCGTCGAAAAAAGCCGGGATTTCGTGAAGCTGGTTGAGCCAGCTGCGATAGTCGGTCTCGGTCCTGAACGGGCTGCGCGCGCTGTAGCCGAGGTCGCTCCAGAAGCTGCTGTCGGAATTGGCGGGCATTTCATAGTCGCGCGATTCCAGGCTCGCGACGCGCGTTTCGATATCGAAGCGATAGACCGCATAATCGACCGCGACCGGCGGCGAGAGTTCGGCCACCTTGAGCGTGTCGAGCTCGGCCAGAACCTGCTGGAGGTAAGCGAGGCGCTTGGCCTGCGCGGCGGGGCGCACGTCCTGCAAATGGGGGGCGATGCGCTCGTCATCCTCGCCGCCGCCGCCGTCGGCACGCGCCCAGCTATATTCGCGGTCGCTGATCGCCTTGAACTTCTGATCGTCGGAATGTGCCGCGAGCGCCTGGGTGGAGAAGCAGATGAGGAAAAGTGACAACAGGCGCATTTATGTCTCCGCGGCGGACATTGACTTGAAGCGGGCGCCGGCCCCAAGCGCAAGCCATGCGCTTCTTTTCCGACAATGCAGCCCCGGTGCATCCAAGCGTCATGGTCGCGATGCAGGCGGCGGACACGGTCGACACGGCCTATGACGGCGATGCGCTGAGCCGGGGCCTGGATGCGCGTTTCTCGGATCTGTTCGGGCGCGAGGTGAAGGCGCTGTGGGTGCCGACCGGCACCGCCGCCAACGCGCTCGCTTTGGCCGCGCTCTGCCCGCCTTATGGCGGCGTGATCTGCCACCGCGATTCGCATGTGCAGAATGACGAATGCGGCGCGCCTGAATTCTATACGCACGGCGCCAAGCTGATCCTGGCGGAAGGCAAGGGCGCCAAGCTCACGGTCGACGAAGTCAGGCGCGTCGCCGATGCGATCGCCGACGACGTCCACCGCGTCCAGCCGCATGCGCTGACCATCACCAATGCGACCGAATATGGCTGCGTCTACGCGCCCGATGAGGTGGCGGCGCTCGGCGCGCTCGCCAAGGCGCGCGGCTGGGGCTTCCACATGGATGGCGCGCGCTTCGCCAATGCGGTCGTCACCCTGGGCTGCACACCGGCCGACCTGGTCGAGGGCGTGGACGTCTTGAGCTTCGGCTTCGTCAAGAATGGCGGGCTTTCGGCCGAAGCCCTGGTGTTCTTCCGTCCCGATCTGGTCGAGGCGACCGAGCGGCGGCGCAAGCGCGCGGGGCATCTTCTGTCCAAGGGGCGCTATCTCGCCGCGCAGATCCACGCGATGCTCGACGGCGGTCTCTGGCTGGAGACCGCGCGCGCGGCCAATGCGCATGCCCAGACGCTCGCAAAGGCGGCGGGAGACAGGCTGATCAATTCGGTCGAGGCCAATGAGCTGTTCCTCACGATGAGTCCCGAGGAAGCGGCGAAGCTGCGCGCGCGGGGCTTCCAATTCTACGATTGGGCGGCGGGTGAAATCCGGCTGGTCACGCATTGGGCGAGCGTGGCAGACGAAGTGGAGGCGCTCGCCCGCGCGATCGAGACATTGTGAGCGCCGCCGCGCCCCTCGATGCCGCCACGAAAGGGCGGGTGCTGATCCCGTTCGCGCTCGTCACGATGATCTGGGGATCGACGTGGCTCGCGATCCACAGCCAGTTCGGGCCGGTCTCGACCGAATGGTCGGTAGCGTATCGTTTCGCGGTCGGCGCGATCTCGATGTTCGTGGTCGCGGTCGCGATGAAAGTGCCGCTGCGCGTGCGCCTGTCGGATCATGCGCTCGCCGCCGCGCTCGGTCTGGTCGTGTTCGTCATCAATTATAATTGCGTCTATGCGTCCGAGCAGCACATCACGTCGGGCCTGGTCGCGGTGATCTTCTCGCTGCTCGTGCCCTTGAATGCGATCCTCGCGCGGGTCTTCCTCAAGCAGGAGCTGTCGCGCCCTTTCCTGATGGGATCGGGCGTGGCGATGCTGGGCGTCGTCCTCTTGTTCCTGCACGAATGGCGCGCGGTCGACCGCAATCCGCATGAGGTGACGCTGGGAATCGGCCTGGCGCTGATCGCGGTGACCTTCGCCTCGTTCGGCAATGTCTTCCAGGGCAGCGCACGCGCGCGGCAGGTGCCGATGGCGACCTTGCTTGCCTGGGCGATGGGCTGGGGCGCCTTGCTCGACGCGATCATCGCCTGGGTGCGGACCGGGCCGCCCGTGGTCGATCTACGGCTCTCCTACATTTCCGGCCTGCTCTATCTGGGCGTGATCGCATCGGCGGTGGCGTTCACGCTCTATTTCAACCTGATCCGGCGGATCGGCGCGGCGCGCGGCGGCTATGTCAACGTGATGATTCCGGTGATCGCGATGGGCTTTTCGACATTGTTCGAACGCTATCTTTGGTCGGTGGAGGCAATGCTGGGCGGGCTGCTCGTCATCGCCGGCCTCGTGGTCGCGATGCGCGCGCGCGGCGAGGCTCCCGCGCCGAAGAAGGCCTGACCGCGACGCGATCTAGTTTCATCTGTTACTGATTCGGGGTGGTGCCGCCGCCACGGGATGGCTTATCAGGTGTCCATGACCCAATATGATCTCACCGAGGATCAGCGCGCGATCCAGGAGATGGCGCAGCGCTTCACCGCCGACGCGATCACCCCGCACGCGGCCGAATGGGACGAGACGCATCATTTTCCGCGCGACGTCGTGAAGGCCGCCGCCGACCTCGGCTTCGGCGCGATCTACGTGTCCGAGGATTCGGGCGGGATCGGCCTCGGCCGGCTCGAAGCCGCCTTGATCATGGAGGCGATGGCCTATGGCTGCCCCTCCACCTCGGCCTTCATCTCGATCCACAATATGGCGTCGTGGATGATCGACACGTTCGGCTCGGCCGAGGTGAAGAGCCGCTATCTGCCCGACATGGTGACGGGCGACCGGCTCGGCTCCTATTGCCTGACCGAGCCCGGCTCAGGCTCGGACGCCGCCGCGCTCAAGACCAAGGCGGTGCGCGATGGCGACCATTATATCGTCTCGGGCAGCAAGGCCTTCATCTCGGGCGGCGGCGAGAATGAGATTTACGTGACGATGGTCCGCACCGGCGCGGACGGTCCCAAGGGCATTTCGGCCCTTGTGATCGAAAAGGACATGCCCGGCGTCAGCTTTGGCGCGCAGGAAAAGAAGCTCGGCTGGCGTTCGCAGCCGACCGCGCAGGTCAATTTCGATGCGGTGCGGGTGCCGGTCGCCAACCTGGTCGGTCAGGAAGGCGAGGGCTTCAGGATCGCGATGTCCGGTCTGGACGGCGGCCGCCTTAACATCGGCGCCTGCTCGCTCGGCGGCGCGCAACGCTGCCTCGACGAGGCGATCGCTTACACGCGCGAGCGCCGCCAGTTCGGCCAGCGCATCGTCGATTTCCAGGCGACGCAATTCACGCTCGCCGACATGGAGACCGAGCTGCAGGCGGCGCGCACCCTGCTCTATGCGGCGGCGGCCAAGGTCACCGCGGGCGCGCCCGACAAGACCAAATTCGCGGCGATGGCCAAAAGGCTTGCGACCGACACCGGATCGGCGGTGGTCGACCGCGCGCTCCAGCTCCATGGGGGCTATGGCTATTTGCAGGACTATCCGGTCGAGCGCTTCTTCCGCGATTTGCGCGTGCACCGCATCCTGGAGGGCACCAACGAAATCATGCGCGTGATCATCGCACGCGAATTGCTCAAGCAATGAGCGACGAAATTCTCGCCTTTGTCGAAGGCAAGGTTGGACGGCTGCGGCTCAATCGGCCCAAGGCGATCCACGCGCTCAACGAGCCGATGTGCCGCGCGATGATGGACGCGCTCGTCCATTGGCACAGCGGCCCAGACGTCGAATTGGTGCTGCTCGACCACGCTGAGGGACGTGGCTTCTGTGCGGGCGGCGACGTGCGTGCGGTGGCGGAGAGCGGCAAAAAAGATGGCGTCGCGGCGCGGTCTTTCTTCCGCACCGAATATCAGCTCAACCATCTGCTCTTCGCTTACGCGAAAACGGTGGTGAGTTTCCTCGACGGGATCGTGATGGGCGGCGGGGTCGGGATCGGGCTGCCCGCCAAGTATCGCGTTGCGACCGAGCGCACGATATTCGCCATGCCCGAGGCGACGATCGGCCTGTTCCCCGATGTCGGCGGCGGCTGGTATCTGTCGCGGCTGCCGGGGCGGCTCGGCCAATATCTGGCGCTGACCGCGGCGCGGCTCAATGGAGCGGACGCGCACGCGATCGGGCTGGCGACGCATTATATCCCTTCGGATGCGCTGGAGGATGTGAAGGCGAAGCTGGTCGCGGACCCGCGCAACGCCGAGGCGATCCTCGACGCGGCCTCGGCCGCACCGCCCGAAGCGCCGATCCTGGCGCAGCGCGCCGAGATCGACCGGCTGTTCGCCGCCGACACGCTCGAGGAAATTCTCGATGCGCTTGGGGCCGATCGGGGCGAATGGGCGAAGGAGGTGCTCGCGGGCTTGCGCACCAAGTCGCCGCAATCCTGCAAGGTGGCGTTGCGCCTGCTGCGCGAAAGCGCGCGCCGCGCGAGTTTCGCCGACGAGATGGGCGCCGAATATGGCCTCGCCGCGCATGTCTCGATGCGCCACGATTTCATCGAGGGCGTGCGCGCCTTGCTGGTCGACAAGGACAATGCGCCGCGCTGGGAGCCGGCGACGCCGGAGGGCGTCACCGAAGCGACGCTCGACACCATCTTCTCGCCCCTGCCCGCCGAAGAGGCCTGGCAGCCGCTCAGGCTCTGACGGAGAATTGCATGTCCGAATATGAAACTATTCTGGTCGAGCGGCACGACGCGGTCACGCTCGTCCGCCTCAACCGCCCGCAAGCGCTGAACGCGCTCAACAGCCAGGTGTTGGCCGAGCTGATCGAGGCGTTCGCCGCTTATGACGCCGACCCTTCGCAGCGCTGCCTCGTGCTGACCGGGAGCGAGAAGGCCTTCGCCGCGGGCGCCGACATCAAGGAGATGCAGGCACAGGGCTTCGCCGACATGTATGGCGGCAACTTCTTCGCCGGCTGGGAGAAGGTGACCGCGACGCGCAAGCCCTGGTTCGCGGCGGTTTCAGGGTTCGCGCTCGGCGGCGGCTGCGAGGTGGCGATGATGGCCGACTTCATCCTTGCCGCGGATAGCGCCAAATTCGGCCAGCCCGAGATCAAGCTTGCGGTCGGCCCCGGCATGGGCGGTTCGCAGCGCCTCACCCGAGCAATCGGCAAGGCCAAGGCGATGGACATGTGTCTGACCGGCCGGATGATGGGCGCGGAGGAAGCCGAGCGTTCGGGCCTCGTCTCGCGGATCGTGCCGGCGGCCAGCCTGATCGACGAGGCGCTCAAGACCGCCGCCGAGATCGCGGCGATGCCGCCGCTTGCCGCGATCGCGGTCAAGGAGATGGTCAATGCCGCGTTCGAAACCGGGCTCGCGCAGGGCGTCACATTCGAGCGGCGGCTGTTCCACGGCCTGTTCGGGACTGAGGACCAGAAGGAAGGGATGAGCGCTTTCGTCGAGAAGCGGCCGGGGAATTGGACGGGGAGATAGGCCCCGCGTCGCCCCAGCGAACGCTGGGGCCTCAGGGGGCCAGGCGGCCCCTTTCCTCCTGAGATGCCAGCTTTCGCTGGCATGACGGTGGAGGGGCGAATGGAGAGGGTGCAGTGAAGGTCGGTTTCATCGGGCTCGGCAATATGGGCGGCGGGATGGCCGCGAACCTGGTCAAGGCGGGGCATGAGGTAAGGGCCTTCGACCTCGCCGAAGCGGCGCTCGCGCATGCGGTCGAGAATGGCTGTGTGAGCATGGGAACCGCGCGCGAGGCGGCGGCGGATGTCGACGCGGTCGTGACCATGCTGCCCGCGGGCAAGCATGTCCGGCAGGTCTATGCCGACAGCGTGATCGGTACTGCGCCAACCAGCGCCATCCTGATCGATTGCTCGACGATCGATGTCGCCAGCGCCAAGGCGGTCGGCGCGCAGGCGGCAGAGCGGGGTTATGCGATGGTCGACGCCCCGGTTTCGGGCGGGATCGCGGCGGCCAACGGGGGCACGCTCACCTTCATGGTCGGTGGATCGGACGAGGGATTCGCGCGCGCGCAACCGATCCTCGCAGCGATGGGCAAGGCGGTGATCCATGCCGGCGGCAGCGGCGCGGGCCAGGCGGCAAAGATCGCGAACAATATGCTGCTCGGCGCGACGATGGTCGCGACCTGCGAGGCGTTCCTGCTGGCGAAGAAGCTCGGGCTCGACCTCCAGACCTTCTACGATATTTCGTCCAAGGCGAGCGGCCAGAGCTGGTCGATGACGAGCTATTGCCCGGTGCCCGGCGTCGGGCCGGAAAGCCCGGCGGATCGCGATTACCAGGGCGGATTCGCGGCGGCATTGATGCTCAAGGATCTCAAGCTGGCGATGGCGGCGGCGCAGGATGCGGATGCGAGCGTGCCGATGGGTGCGGCGGCGGAGGCGCTCTACCAGGCGTTCGCCAATGGCGGCGGCGGTGGCCTCGATTTCTCGGCGATCATCAGGATGCTGGATGCGGAGGGGATGAAGTCCGCTTAGCCGTCATGCCAGCGCAAGCTGGCATCTCAGGAGGCTGAAGGGCCAAGCCTCACGAGATCCCAGCTTTCGCTGGGATGACGATGTGGGGCGCGGTACGTTATTTTCATGCGGCGGGGCGGCTGGACCTACATCATGACCAACAAGCCGCGTGGCGTCTTGTATGTCGGCGTGACCGCGCAGCTTCCTACACGCATCGTACAGCATCGTGATGGCAAGGGTTCGGCCTTCTGTCGCCGGTACAATCTTACCATGCTGGTACATGCCGAATCGCATGCGACGATCGAGGAGGCGATCGTTCGGGAAAAGGCGCTGAAGGCTTGGAAGCGGGAATGGAAGGTTGAATTGATTGAGGCCGCGAATCCTGAGTGGCAGGATCTGTTCGGTCATTTGGTGGATGCCTCCTGAGATCCCAGCTTTCGCTGGGATGACGGGTTTGGGCTCTAACCCAACGCCTTCTGCCGGCGCCTTTGCACCGATGAGCCCAGCCCGATCGCCTCACGATATTTGGCTACGGTGCGCCGGGCGATGTCGAAGCCGCGGGCGTTGAGGATCTCGACCAGTTTGTCGTCGGACAGGATGTCCTTCCCCTCTTCGGCGATCAGCTTGGCGATGTGGCTCTTCACCGCCTCGGCCGATACGCCCTCGCCATCCGCGCCGGAGACACCGCTGGTGAAGAAATATTTGAGCTCGAACAGGCCGCGTTCGCATGCGAGATATTTGTTCGAGGTGACGCGGCTCACGGTCGATTCGTGCATGCCGATCGCATCCGCCACGGTGCGCAACGTCAGCGGCTTCAAATGCGCGACGCCCTGGAGGAAGAAAGCCTCCTGCTGCTTCACGATCTCGGTCGCGACTTTGACGATCGTGCGCGCGCGCTGGTCGAGCGCCTTGATCAGCCAGTTGGCGCTGGCGAGGCAGTCCGCAAGCCAGGCCTTGCCGCTCTTGTCCTGCGCGCCCTGGGCGAGCTCGCCATAATAACGCCGGTCGATCAGCAGGCGCGGCAAGGTCGCGCTGTTGAGTTCGATCGACCAGCCGCTCCGCGTCCTGGCGATGAAGATGTCGGGCGAAACCGGCGCGGCGCGCTCACCGCCGAATTTCAAGCCCGGTTTCGGATCATAGCCTCGCAATTCGCGGATCATGTCCGCGAAATCCTCCTCGTCGACGCCGCACAGCCGGCGCAGCTGGGGAAGCTGGCCCTTGGCGAGCATTTCGAGATTGCCGAGCATCGCCGCCATCGCCGGATCGTACCGGTCGGCCTCCCTCGCCTGCAGCGCGAGGCATTCGCCGAGATCGCGCGCGCCGACGCCGGTCGGATCGAAGCTTTGCACGATTTTCAGGATGCGCTCGACATACGTCTCCGCGACATCGAGCATCGCGGCGATTTCTGAAATCGGCGTCGTCAGATAACCTGCTTCGTCGATCGAATCGATCAGGCGCGCGGCGATCGCCAACGCCTCGCCTTCCAGCACTTCACCCGCCTGCGCGAGCAGGTGATCGATCAGACTCGGCGCATCCGCGGCGAGCGCGTCCATGTCCGGGCCGTCGTCGGGCGCGGCGCTGGATATGCCATCCATGCCGAGCTGGCCGCCCGCGCCGCCACCGCCCATGTCGGCGGCACTGTCATGGTGGAAGGTCTCGGCATCATAGTCGACGTCGAGCGGGGCGTCGGCCTGCGCGTCGCCGGTCTCGATCAGCCGGTCGGCGGTGATCGGCTCGAAATCCTCGCTGGAATCCTGGCTTGCTTCGCCCGGCGCCTCCGCCTGCTGGGGTTCGCCATCCTCGCCGCCCGCGGCGAGCAAGGGATTCTTCTCCAGTTCCTCGGCGATCACGCCTTCGAGTTCGAGATTGGACAAAGCCAGCAGCTTGATCGCCTGCTGGAGTTGCGGCGTCATCACCAGCGACTGCGACTGGCGCAGGTCGAGGCGGGGCGCGAGGCTCATGCGAGGGTCATAAGCGGGTCAGAGCTCGAAGCTCTCCCCGAGGTACAGGCGGCGGACATCCTCGTTCGCCACCAGCTCGGCCGGGCTGCCCTGGAACAGCACGCGCCCGTCATAGATGATGCAGGCGCGGTCGACGATATCGAGCGTCTCGCGCACATTGTGATCGGTGATCAGCACGCCGATGTCGCGCCGCTTCAGATCCTTGACCAGATCGCGGATGTCGGAGATCGAGATCGGGTCGATGCCCGCGAACGGCTCGTCGAGCAGCATGATCGACGGCGAGGCGGCAAGCGCGCGGGCGATCTCGCAGCGGCGCCGCTCGCCGCCGGACAGCGCCATCGCCGACGCGTCGCGCAGGCGTTCGAGATGGAATTCGCCGAGCAAAGCGTCGAGCCGGGCCTCACGCGCCGCCTTGTCCGGCTCGGACGTTTCGAGCACCGCCATGATATTCTGCGCGACGGTGAGGCCGCGGAAGATCGAGGTCTCCTGCGGCAAATAACCCAGGCCGAGGATCGCACGGCGGTACATGGGCAGCGCGGTCACGTCGTTGCCGTCGAGCAGGATGCGCCCCTCGTCCGGCTTGACCAGGCCCATCACCGAATAGAAACAGGTGGTCTTGCCCGCGCCGTTCGGGCCGAGCAGGCCGACCACCTCGCCGCGCGCAACGTCGAGGCTGACGTCGTGCAGCACCTGGCGCTTGTCATAGGCCTTGGCGATCGAGACGATCGACAGGCCGCACCCTTCCGCGTTGCGCGAAATGCAGCTTTCGGGTTCGGCAATCGCAATATCGGTCATGCTCGCTCTCTCAGTCGCGCGATCCGGGTAGCGCAAGCCTAACCGGCATGAAACGGCAAGTTTCTTGCATCAGGGTGAATTCGCATGAATTCGGGTGAATTCGCCTAAATCCGGGCTGAAAAGCCGCTGATTGTGCGACGATTGTCGCGCGATTGCCTCTATTTCGGCGGAGTGGCGCCGTTTGCGGGGGGCGCCGGCGTTGCAGCCTGGGCGCGCTTGGGCACGGCGAAATGGCCGGTGACGCGCCCGCCATTGGCTGGGCCGATGCCGCCGCCGACCGCATTGCCGTCCACCGTCGCGCGGCCGCTGTTCATATCGATCACGAGACGCGCGCCGTTCACCACGTTGGTGCCGCGCGTCAGCGTCACGCCGCCGATCAATGTGATCAGCTTGCGATTGAGGTCGTAAATGCCGAAATTGCCCTTGGCGCGCTCGGTCGGCGAGACGACGGTGACGCCGCCCGACGCGTCGATTCGCTGGATCTGCGGGTCTTCGCCGGGCTTGGTCGCATGGACATAGGCGACGGTCATGCGCTGAGCATCGATCGTCATATCGCCCTGCACCGCATGGACATTGCCCGACCAGATGGCGCGGTCGGCCCGGTCCTGAACCTCGATATGGTTGGACGAGATGTCGATCGGGGCGTTGCTGTCATGCCCCTTCAGCGCGGAGAAACCCTGCGCGAGCGCGGGTGCCGCGACCAGGGCGAAAGCGAGAAGGGGCAGAGGCCGGGTCATCGCGCGGCTCTGGCCCGGCGTTGAACGATATGCAAGCGGGCGTGCCCGTCGAGCCGGACGATGTGGCGCTCCAGGTCCGCGCTCATCCGATCGGCGGAGAAATGGCCGAGCGGCATGGTGCCGTCGACCGGTGCGCGGCTGTGCGCCATGCGCTCATCCATGTCCACGAACACATCGCGCGTGGTGATATGGTAGCCGTCCGCGCTGTCGAGGCGGACCGGGCCGTCGATCGCGATATTCTGATTGTCCATGTCGTAGCGGCCCTGGTTGGCGCGAATCGTCGCCGGGCCGTCCTGCAACTGGATCGTGGCGTCGAGTCGCGTGAGATGGACGATCGGGTCGCGCGAGGTCGCCTGCACGGCGGATGCCGCGTCGAGCGTGAAGGCCTCGCCCTTGCTGTTCTCGCCGCGATAGGTGGCGCGGGTCACGCGCATCCGTTCCTTCGCGACGTCGACCCGGTCTTTCGACAAGACGAAACTGATGTCGCGCCCGACCGTGAGCGGCGCCAGCGCGAGGAAGGCCGCGAGCACGCCGACCGCCACCGGCAGCAGGATGCGCAGGGCCGCGATCAGGCGGTCATGGCTGCTGCCGGCCGCCGCCCAGAGGCGGCGTTCCTCACGCTGTTGTTCGGCGAGCTGCGACACGGGTCCGCGCGTGCCTCAGATATGCGCGAAGATGTCGATCTCGGGCCAGCCGGCGAGATCGAGCTCGGCGCGCGCGGGCAGGAAATCGAAACAGGCCTGGGCGAGCGCGGTGCGGTTTTCGCGTGCCAGTCGCGCGTCGAGCAAGGTCCGCAGCTGATGCAGGAAGCGGACGTCCGAGGCGGCATATTCCTTCTGCGCGTCGCTCAGTTCGGCGGCGCCCCAGTCGGACGATTGCTGCTGCTTCGAGATTTCCTGCCCGAGCAATTCGCGCACCAGCTCCTTCAGCCCATGGCGATCGGTATAGGTGCGGATCAGGCGCGACGCGGTCTTGGTGCAATAAACGGGGGCCGCGACCACGCCCAAATAATGGCGGATGGCGGCGAGATCGAAGCGCGCGAAATGATACAGCTTCAACCGCGCCGGATCGGCCAGCACCGCGCGCAAATTGGGCGCGGCGTAGCTGCTGCCCGCGCCGAAGCGGACGAGATGCTCGTCGCCCCGCCCGTCCGAAATCTGGACAAGGCATAAACGGTCGCGGAGGGTGTTCAAACCCATCGTCTCGGTGTCGACCGCGACGGGCCCGGGGGCCAGCACATCGGCGGGCAGATCTTCTTCATGCAAATGGACGCTCATAAAGGGCAGATAGGCGCGCGCGACGGAACGCTCAATGCCCTGGATCGTTTCGGGAGTGCAATGCGGCAAAAGCACTCGCGATCTGGACCAAACTACTATAAGGGCCGATCTTGGCTTGGCATGACCTGCTTCGCCGCAAGG
>Ga0207657_10005848_pt1 | contig 12818 bp, 9 predicted proteins | sample KBSC33metaG_FD_184316 | JGI IMG/M metagenome (GOLD analysis project Ga0207657, IMG submission 184316) | Corn rhizosphere microbial communities from Kellogg Biological Station, Michigan, USA - KBS C3-3 metaG (SPAdes) (version 2) | ecosystem: Host-associated > Plants > Roots > Rhizosphere > Soil ...
CGCAGGTACGTGACCGAGGTCGAAGGCTATCCCGGCCTGATCGTGCACGGGCCGCTGATCGCGACCCTGCTGATGGATCTGCTGCGTCGACAGATGCCCGACGCCGACGTCGCGGCGTTTCGCTTCAAGGCGGTCCGGCCCACCTTCGACCTGCATCCGTTCAAGGTCAACGGCGCCCTCCAGGAGGACGGCAGGACGGTGCGGCTATGGGCCCAGGACCACGAAGGCTGGTTGACGATGGACGCGACCGCAACGCTCCGCTGACCGCCGCCGCAAGAACCATCGAGGAGACAACGATGCAACCCCTCAAAGGTCTGACCGTCGTGACGCTGGAGCACGCGATCGCCGCTCCGTTCGCCACGCGCCAGCTCGCCGACCTCGGCGCGCGCGTGATCAAGATCGAACGTCCCGGCAGTGGCGACTTCGCGCGCGGCTACGACTCGCGCGTCCGCGGACTGGCCTCGCATTTCGTCTGGACCAACCGCTCCAAGGAGAGCCTCACGCTGGACGTCAAGCATCCAGAAGCCGCGAAGGTGCTCGAGCGCCTCGTGGTCGAGAAGGCGGACGTGGTGGTACAAAACCTCGCGCCCGGTGCCGCGGCGCGTCTCGGCCTCGGATACGAGCGGCTGGCGGCGCTCAAGCCCGGCATCATCGTCTGCGACATCTCTGGGTATGGAGCCAACGGCCCGTACCGCGACAAGAAGGCCTACGACCTGCTGATCCAGAGCGAGGCGGGCTTCGTCTCGGTCACCGGCACCGCCGACGAGCCGTGCAAGGCCGGGCCGTCGATCGCCGACATCGCGGCCGGCATGTACGCGTACACCAACATCCTCGCTGCTCTGCTGCAGCGCAGCCACACCGGCAAGGGCCAGCACCTCGACATCTCGATGCTCGAATCGCTGGCCGAGTGGACCAGCTATCCGCTCTACTACGCGTTCGACGGGGCGCCGCCGCCGCCTCGCACCGGCGCTTCTCACGCGACGATCTACCCGTACGGGCCGTTCCCGACTGGCGACGGGGGCACCGTGATGATGGGCCTGCAGAACGAGCGCGAGTGGGTCAACTTCTGCGAGAAGGTGCTGCTGCAACCGACGCTCGCGAAGGATCCGCGCTTCGCCGGCAATGCGAAGCGCGTCGCAGAACGCGTCGCGCTGCGCGAGCTGATCGTCGAGGCGTTCCGGCCATTGACCGCGGCGCAGGTCGTCGAGCGACTCGAGGCCGCGCAGATCGCGAACGCGCGCGTCAACACGATGCACGACCTCTGGGAGCATCCCCAGCTCAAGGCGCGGGAGCGCTGGCGCGAGATCGGCTCGCCGGCGGGTCCGCTGCCGGCGATGCTGCCGCCAGGCACCTGGGACGAAGGCCCCCGGATGGATCCGGTACCAGCGCTCGGCGAGCACACCGATGCCCTGCTGGCCGAGCTCGGCATCGATGGCGACGGCATCCGTGCGCTGCGCGCGGCAGAGGCGATCTGACATGGCTGCGCGCACCTATCTGTTCGTGCCCGGCAACCGGCCCGAGCGCTTTGCGAAGGCGCTGGCGAGCGGTGCCGACAGCGTCGTGCTCGACCTCGAGGATGCGGTGGCACCCGAGGCGAAGGCGAGCGCACGCGATGCCATCGCAGACTGGGCTGCCAGCGCCTCGGCGGCCGAGCGCGCTCGCGTGGTCGTCCGCATCAACGATGCCGGCTCGGGAGAGTTCGCGGAAGACCTGCGGTCGCTGCGTGCCGCCCGCCTCGCGCTCGTGATGCTGGCAAAGGCCGAGTCTCCGGTGCAAGTGGCTGCGGTACGGTCGACGTTGCCCGACGCCCAGGTCCTCGCGCTCATCGAAAGCGCGAACGGTGTGGCGTCGATCGACGAGATCGCAAAGGCCGCGGGCGTCGTGCGCCTTGTCTTCGGCACGCTCGATCTGGCACTCGACCTCGAGCTCGACATTGCCGAGCAGGCGGACGGCCTGTCCCATGTCGCGAGCCGGCTTGCCATCGCTTCGCGCGTGGCGAGTCTGGCCTGCCCGGTGGCGGGCGTCACGCCGCAACTCGACGATGACGCTCGCCTGCTCGCCGACCTGGCGTGGTCGCGCCGGCATGGGCTGCACGCCAAGCTCTGCATCCACCCGAAGCAGGTCGATCCGATCCACGTCGCACTCGCGCCCAGCGCGCAGGCCCTCGACTGGGCACGCCGCGTCCTCGCGGCCGATGCCGCGTCGCCGGGCGTCGCTCGCGTCGACGGCCGGATGGTCGACCGCCCGGTCGTCCTCGAGGCCGAACGCACCTTGCAGCGCGCCGGGCACTGAATTCCAACGCTGACCAGAGAGAAGCACCATGGCATCCACGATCATCGATTCGGCAATCTTCCAGGGCATCTTCACCAGCGACGAGATGCGCCACGTCTGGTCGGACGAGAACCGGACGCAGAAATATCTCGACATCGAGGCGGCGCTCGCCAAGGTGCAAGGCCGGCTCGGTCTCATCCCCGAGGAGGCGGCCGAGGAGATCGTCAGCCACTGCCGTCTTGACCAGATCGACATGGTCAAGTTGCGAGCGCAAACCGAGAGGATCGGCTATCCGATCCTCGGCGTGGTGTCGCAGCTCAACCTGCTTTGCCGCGACAAGCTCGGCGAATACTGCCACTGGGGCGCGACGACGCAGGACATCACCGACACGGCGACGGTGCTGCAGATCCGGGAGGGGCTCGACATCGTCGATCGTGAGCTCGCCGCGATCTCGGCGGCGATGGCCAAGTTGGCGCGCGAACACCGCGACACGCCGATGATCGGCCGCAGCAATCTGCAGCAGGCCATCCCCGTGACCTTCGGCTACAAGATGGCGGGCCTGCTCTCGGCGATCGAGCGCCATCGCGAGCGCCTCGGGCAGTTGCGCCCGCGCGTCCTGGTCGGCGAGTTCGCCGGCGCCGCCGGCACGCTCGCGTCGCTCGAAACGGGCGCGATGGCGACGCAGGCGGCGCTCTGCGCCGAGCTCGGGCTCGGCCAGCCGGTGATCGCCTGGCACACGATTCGCGACAACATCGCCGAGGTCGGCGCGTTCCTCGGCCTGGTCGGCGGCACGCTCGGCAAGCTGTCGATGGACGTCAAGCTGATGATGCAGACCGAGGTCGGCGAGGTCTACGAGCCGTTCGCCCACGGCCGCGGCTCGAGCAGCACGATGCCGCAAAAGCGCAACCCGATCTCGAGCTGCTACATCCACGCCCAGGTCTCGGTCGTGCGCCAGCACGCCGCCGCCTTGATGGACGCCATGATCGCCGACCACGAGCGCTCGACCGGTCCCTGGGAGATCGAGTGGATCGCGCTGCCCGAGGCGTTCTGCCTGATGGCGGGCGCGCTGAAGCAGTCGCGCTTCGTCCTCGAGGGCCTCGAGGTCGACGCCAAGGCGATGCGCCGCAACATCGACCTGACGCACGGACTGGTGATGAGCGAGGCGGTGATGATGGGGCTCGGTCGCTACATCGGACGCGAGTACGCGCACGACCTCGTCTACGACATCTGCCGGGTCGCGGTGAAGGAAGACCGCGAGCTCCTCGACCTGCTCGCCGAGCACCCGGAGATCAACAAGCACCTCGACCGCGCGGCACTCGCAAAGCTGTGCGACCCGGCCAACTACCTCGGCCAATCCGGCGTGATGGTCGATCGCGTGCTCGCGACCTTGCGCTAGGCCCGGCGCGGCGCCCACCTCCAACCCTTCAGCGCGAGACCGGCGGAAGACCGGTGCGCTGCCGCATGTCCAGAAACGGAGACACACCATGCATCCCTTCAAGCTGATCAAGCTGCTCTACGTCCAGGTGCTCATCGGCCTGGTGCTCGGCATCACCGTCGGCCACTACTGGCCTGAATTCGGGGCGGCGCTGAAGCCGCTCGGCGACGGATTCGTGAAGCTCGTCAAGATGATGATCGCGCCGATCGTCTTCTGCACCATCGTCAGCGGCATCACCTCGCTCGGCGACTCGAAGGAAATCGGCAAGACGCTGCTGAAGTCGATGGGCCTCTTCTACGCCCTGACGATTGCCGCGCTGCTGACCGGGCTGGCGGCGGTCTTCCTGCTGCAGCCGGGTGCCGGCATGCACATCGACCCGAAGCACCTCGATGCGGCGGTCGCGGCGAAATACACCAGCCAGGTGCCGGCGCGCGGCTTCGTGGAGTTCGTCATGCACATCATCCCGAACTCCTTCTTCGGCGCGTTCGCCGAAGGCGAGGTCCTCCCGGTGCTGTTGCTCGCGGTCCTCTGCGGCTTCGGCCTGACGCGGATCGGCCGCGCGGGGCAGGTGGTGCTCGACGGCATCGACAGTTTTGCGCACATGCTGTTCGCCGCGTTCGGCTTCATCATGCGGCTCGCCCCGCTCGGTGCTTTCGGCGCGATGGCCTTCACCGTCGGCCGCTACGGCATCAAGTCGATCGGCTCGCTGGGCCTCCTGATCGGCACCTTCTACATCGCCTGCATCTTCTTCGTCGTCGTCGTGCTCGGCGCATTGGCGTACCTCCACCGCTTCAAGCTCTGGCAACTGGTCCGCTACATCCGGGAAGAGCTCCTGGTCGTGCTCGGGACGTCATCGAGCGAGCCGGTCCTGCCGCGCCTCCTGATGAAGCTCGAGCGGCTGGGCTGCAGGAAGGGCGTCGTCGGCCTGGTGCTGCCGACCGGCTACTCGTTCAACCTGGACGGCACGGCGATCTACCTGACCCTGGCGTCGATGTTCATCGCGCAGGCCTGCGACATCCAGCTCTCGTGGGGACAGATCGCCGGCATGCTGGGTTTGATGTTGCTGACGTCGAAGGGCGCGGCCGGCGTCACCGGCAGCGGCTTCGTCGCCCTGGTCGCCACGCTGACCGTGATGCCCGATCTCCCAGTCGCCGGTGTGGCGCTGATCGTCGGCATCGACCGCTTCATGTCGGAGGCGCGCGCGTTGACGAGCACCATCAGCAACGCGGTCGCCGTCATCGTCGTCTCCAAGTGGGAGCACGCCTGCGACCACGACGTCCTGATCAGCGAGCTCGGACAGGGCTATGCGAAAGCCGAGGAGGCTCTCGAGAAGGGCGAAGATCTGACGCTCGTCACGCCGGCGGGCGTCCGCGTCGCGCCGGCCGTCCCGGTCGCGCAGCTGCATTGACTGGCGCGGGGCGATGGCTCTTCTTGCGTGCCGGCTTCATCTCGAGCAGGAAGTCGTAGAGCTGCTGGGCCGACGGCGACAGCGGGCGGCCCTTGCGGCGGATCAGCCCGACCCGGCGCGTGACGACGGGACCGACCAGCGGCACGCTGACCAGCAGCGGGTGGTCGGCCGCGGGCATCGCCAGCGACGGCACCGCCGCGACGCCCAGGCCCGCCTCGACCAGGCCGAGCATCGTCGTCACGTGCTGGGCCTCGTAGATGCTCTGCGGGCGGCCCGACACGTGCGCCAGTGCCTGGTCGAGCAGCAGGCGATTGCCAGACGCCTTGCTCACCGAGATGTAGTCGTAGGCCGAGAGGTCGGCCCAGGTCGCCTGGCGCGTGCTGGCAAGCGGATGGTCTCGGCGGCAGGCTGCGACGAACCGGTCCTCCAGCAGCGGCTTGAACTCGATGCCGGTCTCCTGACTGCCCATGAAGTTCAACCCGAACTCGGCCTCGCCGCTGGCCACGGCGGCGAGCGCTTCGTTCGCGCTCGCGTCGAACACCTTGACTCGCACCCTCGGATAGCGCTCGTGATAGCGGCGGATCACGCGCGACAGGAAGTAGTAGACGGTCGACGGCACGCAGGCGATCGTCACCTCGCCCATGCGCGACGCGGCGACGCCGCGAATGCCGAGCAAGGTGTGGTCGAGCTCGTCGAGCAGCTGCTCGACCTTGCGCGCGAAGTCGCGGCCGACGACGGTCAGGCTGACCCGACGCGTCGTCCTTTCGAGCAGGCGCACGCCGAGCGCCTGCTCCAGCTTGTCGATCCGCCGGCTGAACGCCGGCTGCGAGATGTGCACCGCGTCGGCGGCCTTGCGGAAGTTGCTCAGCTCCGCGACTGCACGGAAGGCGAGCAGGTCGTTCAGGTCGAAGTTGATCGCCATGGCCGCTCCCGCTGCGTCGCATCAGTGATGCGAATTGTGGATCAATCGTTCGAAATCATGCACTTCACTCCCACGGGCACCGGCTCGATCATGTGCCCATGAGTCGGAGCCTTCCCTGTGTCCTGATGCGGGCCGGCACCTCCCGCGGCCCGTTCTTCCTGCGCGAGTGGCTGCCCGCCGACGAGGTGGCGCGGGATGAGGCGCTGATCGGCGCGATCGGCGCCTCCGACCTGCTGCAGCTCGACGGCGTCGGCGGCGGCAGCACCTTGACCAGCAAGGTCGCGATCGTGTCGCGATCGGCCGAGCCGAATTGCGATGTCGACTATCTCTTCGCCCAGGTCGGTGTCGGCCAGCGCTCGGTCGACACCCGGCCGAACTGCGGCAACATGCTCTCCGGGGTCGGCCCGTTCGCGATCGAGCAGGGACTGGTCGCGGCGTGCGAAGGCACGACGACCGTGCGAGTGTTCAACGTCAACACCCGATCGCGCATCGACGTCACGGTGCAGACGCCGGGCGGTCGAGTCCGCTACGACGGGCAGGCGCGCATCGACGGCGTGGGCGGCACGGCGGCGCCCATCCAGCTGAACTTCCTCGATGCCTGGGGCGCGGTCACGGGGTCGCTCTTCCCGACCGGCCGGCGCATCGACGGGATTGACGGCATTGATGTGACCTGCATCGACGCCGCGATGCCCCTGATGATCGTGCGCGCCGCCGACCTCGGCGTGGCCGGCCGCGAGTCCCCGGACGTGCTCGACGCCAACACCGAACTGCTGCAGCGCCTCGAGTCGCTGCGACGCGCCGCAGGTCGCCTGATGGGGCTCGGCGATGTGTCCGAAAGCGTCATTCCGAAGCCGGTGCTGGTCAGCGCCGGCGACGGCGCAGACGGCATCACGTCGCGCTATTTCACGCCGCGCCGCTGCCATGCGTCGCACGCAGCGACCGGCGCGATCGGCGTCGCAACCGCATTCGCGTTGCCGGGAACGGTCGCCAGTTCCGGCGATCCGCGCAGCGGCGCGCGCAACGTCCTGGTGCTGCACCCTCAGGGTCGCATCGACGTGGCCATGCAGCTCCAGGGCGAAGGCGCCGACGCCCGCGTCACGAGCGCCGCGCTGGTGCGCACCGCACGAAAGATTCTCGAGGGCGAACTTCACCTTCCCGAGTACGTCTTTTCCAAACCGATCCAGGGAGACACGGGGACGACATGCCTGGTCGCACCGCTCGTCAGCGCGGCACTCGCGGCAACCGCGCCGGCGCTCGCTCAGCCGGCGTTCCCATCAAAGGCCATCACGATCGTCGTGCCGACTGCGGCCGGGGGCGCTAACGACGCGATGGCGCGCACGATCGCGCAGAAGCTAACCCCGATGCTCGGCCAGCCGATCATCGTGGACAACCGCGCCGGCGCAAACGGGTCGATCGCCAGCGAGTACGTGGCGCGCGCGGTGCCCGACGGTCATACGCTGATGCTCGGCTACATCGCGACGCACGGCATGAATCCGGCCTTGCAGAAGCTGCACTACGACCCGGTGGCGGACTTTGAACCGGTTGGCCTGGTGGGCTACTCGCCAACGTTGCTTATCGCGAACGCGAAGGTGCCGGTGAAGGAGGTCAAGGACCTCGTCACCCAGCTCAAGGCGAAGCCGGACAAGTACACCTACGCATCGGCCGGCAACGGCACGGCGCCGCATTTCGCGGCCGAGCTGTTCAAGCTGAACGCCGGCGTCGTGATGCTCGGGGTGCCCTACAAGGGTTCGGCGCCGGCGATCAGCGACACCATCGCTGGGCAAACGCAGTTCATGTTCCCGAGCCTGTTCACTGCGCTTCCGCACGTCACGTCGGGCAAGTTGCGAGCGCTTGCAGTGGCGGGGCCGAAGCGGGCCGCGGAGCTGCCCGACATCCCTACGCTCAAGGAGCAGGGGGTGGAAGGCGTCGACGTGACACAGTGGTACGCGATCTTCGCGCCGGCGAAGACACCAAGAGCGATCGTCGAGAAGCTCAACAAGGCGATCAATGAAGTTCTCCGCGACAAGGACACTGTCAAGCGCATCGAGGAGCACGGTGCCGCCGTCGAGACTGGCTCCCCCGAGCAACTCGCGACGCTTCTGAAGGGCGAGCTCGTCAAGTGGACGCGCGTGGTTCAGGCCGCGAAGTTGACTGCTGAGTAAGCGCACTCGGCGGAGCAGATCGGGAGAAAGCGTCTGGGCGTCCGCTCTCGATGCACTGGGGAAGGCGAGAAATGCTGCCAACAATTTGAAAGCAGGTCATCAAATTGGAAGGCGGGCTCCCCTCGATTTCGACAACGTCGATATGTAAAGCGCGGCGCCAGTGCCGCCGCGCCCCGACGGACGCTCATGAAAGTTCCCCGTCGTCCGCTTTCGGGCGGTCAATTGCAATCTAGCAGCTTCGCCTTTGGGTCGATTGCTAGCACTTCTGCTTGCTGTTGACGCACCCGAAAGCAGTCACCTGAAGTAACCCCAGAGCGGGCGGTTGCGTGCCGCCCGGATCCGGCCAGTTCCGGTCTTTCACCAGCGGCTGCTTCAAGGTCGCTGTTCGCGGCGCGTGCCCATGTAGTTCGGCGTCGGAGCGCACAAGTAGGTTGTGGTCCACTGCCGTCAGCAGCAGGGAAACAGGCATGATCCCAGATCAGTCGTTCGGCGACTTCGAGCTTGCTGGATGGGAGGACGAGTCAACCGTCGCCGAGTACGACAGGCACCTATCCCTTGTGACAACCCAGTCCGTCGAGGCGCTGCTCGACGATGCGCATCTGAGCAGCGGGCACGAGGTCCTCGATGTCGCGACTGGCGCCGGCTATGTCGCGGCAGCGGCCGCTCGGCGCGGGGCACGACCGGTGGGAGTCGACTTCTCGGCAACACAGGTCCGCCTCGCACGAGAGCGGTACCCGAGCATTCGCTTCGAGCAGGGAGACGCCCAAGCCCTCCCATTCGATGCCGATACCTTCGAAACGGTTGTCATCGCTTTTGGACTCTGCCATCTGCCCAATCCTGACATCGGACTCCGCGAGGCGTTCCGGGTGCTCAAGCCTGGCGGAGGCGTTGCATTCTCAGTCTGGGACATGCCTGAGCGGTCCGTTGGCATGGGGGCGCTGTACGCGGCCATCCGCGCGCACGGATCACTGGATGTCGGGCTTCCCGCCGGCCCGAACTTCTTTCTCTTCAGCAGCCCCGAGCAGAGTACGAAAGCGCTGCGGGCCGCTGGATTCGATTCGCCCACGTTCCGACAAGTACTGCAGGTCTGGCGCCACTCCAATCCCGATCAGCTGTTCGCCATGATGGCCACGGGTACAGTGCGCGCCGCCGCAACGCTGCGAGCTCAAAGCTTTCGGGCACGGGAAGCTATCCGTGAAGCCGTGCGAGAAGCCATCTCTGCATACCGCCGCGCCGATGAGTACGAGGTGCCGATGCCCGCGGTCGTTGCGGCCGCGGTTAAGCCACGAAGGTGACGCCTAACACCTCGCTCGAGCGGGCCGAACGGCCGCTTTGGAGTTGGCCAACGATTCGTACGGAGGGTCCGCTTAGGGTCGCCTCGCGCCGATCCTCGAGCGGCTTTGAGCGGGCCAAGAGCGGACGCCCGCAACGTCAGCCTGGCGCCGGTCCCATAGTTTCTTGACGCGCTACGAGCCGACGCGCTGCAGAGTACCCCTCAGCACGGAGGTGTTTGGCTCTTGTCCGGGCCGGCGATGCAGACCGTGGTCGAGGTGGAGAAGGAGAGATCGTCACCGTCGCTGAACGCAGTTTCAGCGAACACTGCGGTGTAGCCCTTCTCGCCGCGTGCCGACGAGCAGACGTACTTGCCATTCTTCTGCGTGCACTCACTTGACGACCAATGCGCGTCGCGGAAGTCAGGCGTGTCGCTGCGCGCGCTCCAGATGAGCACGCGACTGGCGGGCCGATCCGTCTGGACCCCAATATCCAAAGACCGCGGGGAAGTGGCGAACGACCAGGTCGTGCTTGGCAAGGGCCTGCCTGCCGCGGCGTAGCGATGCGCGGCGCTGACCGCGCCCACGACGCGCTCGAGGTCGCGCAGTCCATGCCCCTGGTTGGGCACGTAGAGCACCCGCTTGGGGTCTGGCAACGCCGTCCAGTAAAGGTTCAGCGCATCGAGGGGCCAGTAGCGGTCGTTCGTGCCCAGGATGATGAGCTTCGACTGAGTGAGCTGCTTTCGATAGCTGAAGGGATCGACCAGCGACAACAAGGCCGCGCCCCGCTCGCTCCTGAGGCGGGTCGGCAGAGCGAGCGAGTCGTAGTCGCGAATCTGCTCCGACAGCGCGCCCCACGTGGCTCGCTGGTGCTCCATTTGCGCGCTCATGTTGAGCACGTCGATCACCATCGGGATGACTGCCGTCACGCGCTTGTCGGTGGCGGCGGTGAGCCATGCCGTCCATCCCCGCTTCGAAGCGCCGGTCAAGGTAAATGACTCCAGCGATGCGTTCCATCGTTCGCGCGCGATCTTTTGCATCGCGTCCATCGCACGGACTGTGCTCTTGACCATCGGCAGCAGCAGCGGCCAGTCGCTCTCGCCGGTCCGAAGGTACTGATCGAACGTGAATGCGATCAGCGCGTCTTCCTTGAGGTCGAACATCGGCTGAAAGGGCACTTGCCGCAGCACGCCCACGGGCGTCCCGAGCTGCTTGGCCAGCTGCGCGAACAGCAGCGCCTGCATCGGAAGATCGGCCTCCTTCCGCTCGCGGTCGTATTCCGACTTCCAGCTTCCACCGGTGACAAACAGCAGACCCTGCCTCGCATCTTTCTGCATGCCTCCCGGCCGCAGCATGAACAACTGATGCTTCCACGGAGTGCCCCGCCAGGTCTGCGACGTCAGGAGGTACTCGACGTATTCGACGTCGCCCAGCTTGCCGGACACGAGCTCGCGCCAGCCGAAGCTGTCGTCGCGCGCCGCGACGTACCTCGCGAGATCGTCGGAGGGTTGCGGGACGTTGTCGCTTGCCCACGCGGGAACGAGCAACGTGCTCGCGAGGGCCGCGGCAAAGGCGGCCTTGCGAAGAGAAATGAGCGGTCGCATGGGTGCGTACCCTACCCCTTGTCCTGCACTCGATGGTGGTCGCGGCTCGCGATCCGAAAACCGCCTGTCTACCTTCACCCCCACTCACGGGGTACAGCAACGCTCTGAATACGAAGAACACCTTTCGGGTCGCTCCGCGACGCTAGCGATGAGACGGCATACGGCCAGGATCCCACCTTCGCGACAGTCGGCTGCAGGCGAAGAGGCGGCGATCAAAGCCGCCCCGCAGCCTCTCAACGTACGACCTCGTCGGCGCGCGACAACAGGCTACTGGGCACCGCGACACCGAGCGCAAGGGCGGTCTTCAGGTTGATCAGCAATTCAAACTTCTGCGGCTGCTGGACTGGGAGGTCGCCGGGCTTCGCGCCCTTGAAGATCCGGTCGACGTAGCCGGCGGCGCGGCGCGACTGCGCGGCGAAATCCGCCCCGTACGTCAGCAGGGCACCGCCGACGTGGTGGTAGCGCTCCGCGCCGATGCTCGGCAGCCGCGCCTGCGTCGCTGCTGCCACCAGCTCGGCGCTCGAGTAGACATGCCAGGGTGCCGGGAGGATGAACAACGCATCGGTGCCCGTGCGGCCGAGTGGAGGGATGACAGCCGCGATATCCTCGACACGGTTCAGCCCGACCTGCCGGATGCGCATGCCGAGCCGAGGCGCCAGCGCCTCGATCTGCATCAGCTCGGTGCGCGAGATCGCCATGTCGGGCATCCAGAGAACCGCGACCTCGCGCGCCTGCGGCAGCAACTCGCGCAGCAACTGGAGCCGCTTGCCGTGCAGTTCGTCGTCGACGGCCGATAGGCCGGTGAGGTTGCCCCCGGGTCGCGCCAACGACGGGACCAAGCCGCTCGCGACCGGATCGCTCACCCCCGAAAACACGATCGGGATCGCGGTCGTCGCACGCTTCGCGGCCATCGCCGCCGCGGTGGTAAGACAAAAGAACAGGTCGACGCCGTCCGCCACCAGCGCGACGGCAAGCGCGTCGAGACTCTCCTGCTTGCCTCCTGCGTGCCGCCAGTCGATCACATAGTCCCGGCCCTCCTCGTAGCCCTGCTCGCGCATGCCGGCGAAAAAGGCATCGAAGACCGGCACGGCGCCGGAGCTTGGCCGCGGAAAAAACGAGATGTAGCCGATGCGCCGCGGGCGGTCGGCTGACCAGACGCCAAGCGCGATGCCGACGGCCGCACCGAAGACGATGAGCCGGCGTGCAACGCCGGCCGGACGCGGATTCATGCGCCGAGACTACCTCTGAGCCGCCCTCACCGCAAAGCGGGTGCGGGGCGACGGAGCGCGAAGCTGGTCGGGGTGGTCTTCGCAGATCCAGCGACAGCTGCTTGGGCAACGACAAGCAGCGGCAGCGGCCGGAATGGCACATGAAGTCCGATGACACCTATATGCGGGCGCTGGGGGCGGCAGGTCTGACCGTCGGCGACATCGACTTCGTCATGTGCACGCACCTGCACCTCGATCACGTCGGCTGGAACATGAGGCTCATCGACGGCAAATGGGTGCCCACGTTCCCAAACGCACGCTACGTGTTCAGCCGGCGCGAGCATGCGGCCACCGAAGCCGCGAACGCGCGAGCCGCCAACGCGGCGTATGAGGACAGCGTCCTGCCGATCGTTCGCGCGGGCCGGGCTGACCTCGTCGACGACGACTTCCAGCTCGGCGACCACGTTCGCATTCTGTCGACGCCGGGCCACACCGAAGGTCACGTATCGTTGTGCTTCGGCTCGAGGCGGGACGAGG